>Ga0335085_10000965_pt1 | contig 68732 bp, 64 predicted proteins | sample Lox_Sample_45_FD_206712 | JGI IMG/M metagenome (GOLD analysis project Ga0335085, IMG submission 206712) | Soil microbial communities from Loxahatchee National Wildlife Refuge, Florida, United States - Lox_Sample_4.5 | ecosystem: Environmental > Terrestrial > Soil > Wetlands | place: USA... | reverse complement strand
ATCGAGACCGCGCGGGCGCTCGGCCGCCTCCCGGCGTCCCTGACGGTCTACGGCATCGAGGCCGAGCACGTGGACCCCGGCGACGCCGTCACGCCCGAGGTCGCCCGGGCCGTCGAGGAGGTCGCGCGAGCGATCCTCGACGCGATCGGCCGAGGCTGACCCTCCCGCCCGTCTACTTTCCGAGCTCCCCGGCCACCCGCGCGGCCGTCTCGACGCCGCGCGCCAGCACCGAGCGGATGCGGCCGTCCTCCAGCGCGAGGATGCCGGCGATCGTGCAGCCCGCGGGCGTCGTGACGTCGTCCTTCAGGGAGGCGGGGTGCCGGCCCGTCGCGAGGACCATCTCGGCGGCGCCGAGCGTCATCTGGGCGACGAGAAGCGTCGCGACGTTCCTCGGCAGGCCGCGCATGACGCCGCCGTCCGCCAGCGCCTCGATGATGATGTAGAGGAAGGCCGGGCCGCTCGCCGACAGGCCCGTGACCGTGTCCATGTGCTTCTCCTCGAGCTCGAGGACCCTCCCGAGCGGCTCGAAGATCTCCGTCGCGAGCGCGACGTGGGCGTCGGTCGCGTGGCTTCCCTTCGCGAGCACGGTCATGCCCTTTCCGATGAGACAAGGCGTGTTCGGCATCGCGCGCAGTACGGGCGTCGCGTCGCCGAAATGCCCCTCGATGAAGCCCGTGCTGATGCCGGCCGCGATCGAGACGACGAGCGGCGGCTTCCGCGCGCCCCGGATCGACTCGACGGCCTTCGCGACGTCCTTCGGCTTCACGCACAGGAGGACGATGTCGGCCTCCGCCGCGGCCTTCGCGTTCGCGGTGGCGCACGGGATGCCGAGCTCCTTCGTGACCCTCTCGGCGCTCGCCCGGGTGCGCGCCGTCGCGCGCAGGGCTCTCGGTCTCACCTTCCCGGAGCGCAGGAGGCCCGACGCGATGCTCCGGCCCATGGTTCCCGACCCGATGACGGCGATCCTCTTCTGCGCGAGCATGTGGAACTCCCTTCGGACGGGCCGAGTTTACGGCGCCGACCGCCGGCGCCACGTCAGGATCCGGGCCGGCGCTTCGTCGTGCGGCGAGAGAGCGACAGGCCGGAGGAAAAGACGAGAGAGATCTTCTGAGAATGTGTAGGAGCGCCGAATTGTCCGGCCGATGCGGTTCGGGACGAACGCTGTCTCCACGTGGTGCAGGATCTCGCGGCGCGGCTCGTCCAGCTCCCACCGGCCCGCGTACCCGCCGTACGCCGCGCCCGCCTCGGCAAGTTCCGAGGGGCTGGGGAAGAATTCCCTTAGAAAGTGAATGCGGGAAGCCCCGGCGAAGTTCACCGACATCACGCCCGACGGGAGATAGATCAGGAGCCCCACGGCGTTTTCGAATGCTCCCCGCGGCTGCCTTCGCAGCCGCCGCATATCAGAAGAATCTTCAATCCTTTCCAGTTCCCACACCCCGACGAAGCGCTCGAAATCGCTCACGGCAATCGTCCTCCTCCCGGCGTGAAAATTGCTCGGGTATAGTTCCCGCAAAAAATTACCGAACCCCGCCACAGGAGGCACCCCTTGAAGCGTACCGCGACGGTTCCGCTCCTCGCGCTGGCGCTCGCGATCCCGACCGTTCGCGCCGCCGCCGCCGACACGATCGTCTTCGGCGCCGCCGTCTCATTGACGGGCAAGACCGCCAAGGAGGGCGAGTACACGCGCGACGGCTACAACTTCGCCGTCGACAAGATCAACGAGCTGGGCGGGATCACGGTCGGCGGAAAGAAGTACAGGGTCGAGATCAAGTACTACGACGACGAGACCAGGTCCGAGCGCACGGCTCAGCTCATCGAAAAGCTCATCAACGAGGACAAGGTCACGTTCATCCTCGGCCCCTACGGCTCGGCCCCCTCGGGGACGGCCGCCCCGATCTGCGAGAAGTACCGGATCCCGATGATCGAGGCGAACGGGTCTGCCGAGTCGATCTTCAGCAAGGGCTACAAGTACACGTTCGCCGTCCTCTCGCCCGCGAAGCTCTATCTCAAGGGCGTCATCGACCTCGTCCTCTCGAAGGACCCGAAGGTCCGGACGGTCGCCGTCCTCGGAGAGAACGAGCCGTTCTCCAAGGAGGTCGCCGGAGGCGCCGCCGACTACGCGCGGGAGAAGGGGCTCCAGGTCGTGTACCAGGAGCTCTACCCGACCGGCACCCAGGACGTGAGCGCCCTCCTGACGAACATCAAGGGGAAGAACCCCGACATCGTCCTCGGCGCGGGGCACCTGCAGGACTCGCTCCTCATCGTGAAACAGGCCAAGGACCTCGGCGTCTCCCCGAAGGCGATGGGCTTCTCGGTCGGGCCGTCGTCGCCCGAGTTCCGCGCCAACCTCAAGGAGAACGCGGATTACATCTTCGGGTCGACGCAGTGGACGGAGGCGCTCAAGTACCACGGCGACGACCCCTGGAAGACGCCGAAGGCCTACGCCGATGCGTTCCGGGCGAAGTACCCGAAGTACCACGACATCCCCTATCAGGTCGCCGAGTCGTCCGCCGCGGTCCTCGCCTTCTGGCGCGCGATCGAGAAGGCGAACTCGCTCGATCCGACGAAGGTCCGCGACGCGATCGCCGCCCTCGACCTGATGACCTTCTACGGCCAGGTCCGGTTCGACGCCCGCGGCATCAACGTGTACAAGCCGATGGCCGTCGAGCAGCTGCAGCCGGACGGCCACAAGTACACGGTCTTCCCGCCGAGCGTCGCCGAGAAAGACGCGATCTACCCGATGCCGGCCTGGGACAAGCGGAAGTGAGCGCCGGCGAGCTCGGGCAGATCTTCGTCAACGCGGTCCTCCTGAGCGGGATCCTCGCGCTCGTGGCGCTCGGCTTCTCCCTCGTGTGGGGAATCATGAACATCGTGAACCTCGCGCACGGGGCGTTCATCGTCCTCGGCGCGTACGTCACGTTCTTCCTCCACGAGCTCTGGCACGTCGACCCGTTTCTCTCGATCCCCGTCTCGATGCTCGTCCTCTTCTCGCTCGGCTGGGGAATCCAGCGCGGCCTCGTGAACCAGGTCATCCGGGCCCCGCTCCTCGCGACGTTCCTCCTGACGTTCGGGCTCGAGCTCCTCATCGTCAACCTCATCAACTATTTCTTCAAGGCCGACCTCCGCTCCGTGACGACGCCTTACAGCGGCACGGGATTCACGCTCGGCCCCGTGCGGATCCCCTACATCCGCCTCGGGGCGCTCGCGGTCTCGCTCGTCCTCGTCGCGGCGCTCGCGTGGGCCCTGAAGGCCACGCGGCTCGGTCGCGCGATCCGCGCGACGGGCCTCGACCTCGACGCCGCCCGGCTGACGGGCGTCAAGGTCGCCTCGGTCTACGCCGCCACCTTCGCGATCGGCGCCGCCATGGCCGGCGCCGCCGGCTCGCTCCTCTCGATGATCGTGCCGTTCGACCCGAACCTCGGCGGGACCTACACGCAGCGCGCCTTCGTGATCTGCGTCCTCGGAGGCCTCGGCAACGTCGCGAACGTCGTGATCGGCGCCGCGATCTTCGCCTTCGTGGACGTCTTCGTCGGCGCCCGGCTCCCGTCCCTCTCCCGGGCCGTGACGTTCGCGATTCTCGTCGTCCTCCTCATGGTGCGTCCGCAGGGCATTGCGGGAAAGTCGGCGTGAGGCGGGCTCTCGGGGTCCTCGGGAGCCTCGCGGCCGTCGGGCTTCTCCTCGCGCTCCCGAGGCTCGTCTCGAGCTACAAGCTCCTTACCTACACGCGGTTCCTCCTCCTCGCGCTCACGGCGCAGGGCTGGAACTTCATCGGCGGATACACCGGCTACGCGGCGTTCGGGAACGTCGCGTACTTCGGGGTCGGCGCCTACACGACCGGGCTCCTCATGCTCGGGAAGTGGCACGTCCCGTTCTTCCCGGCGCTCCTCGCGGGCGCGCTCCTCGCGGCCGCCGTCGCGGCGCTCCTCGGCCTTCCCATCCTCAGGTTGAAGGGCCATTACTTCGCGATCGCGACCCTCGGCGTCGCCGAAGCGCTTTCCCAGGTCGCGGACACCTGGGACAGCCTGACGGAGGGCTCGACCGGGATCGACCTTCCCCTGAAGACCGAGGGCGAGTTCTTTTACTTCACGGCCCTGGCGTTCGTGATCCTCGGGATCCTCGCGACCTGGCTCTTCGCCCGCTCGAAGCTCGGCCACGGCTGCGTCGCGATCCGCGAGGACCAGGACGCGGCGCGCATGCTCGGGATCAACACGACCCTCTACAAGGTGATCGCCTACTCCATCTCGGCCGTCTTCGCGGCGGTCGCGGGGGGGATCACGGCCTACCAGAACATCCACGTGACCCCGGGCGACTTCTTCCGGATCGACTACACGCTCGAGATGATCATCGCGACGATCATCGGCGGGGCGGGGAGCGTCCTCGGGCCCGTCCTCGGGGCGGGGGTCTACCAGCTCCTGTCGACGTACGTCTGGAGCCGCTTCCTCGAGCTCCACCCGACGGTCCTCGGCCTCATCATCGTCTTCTTCATCGTGTTCCTGCCCCGCGGCCTCATGCAGGTGCTCCGGCGCCGCCGTGCCCGGGGCGAGAGGCCGTTCCGCCCCTCCGACCTCCTCGCGAACGTCCGCGCCCACCGGGTGACGTGATGGACGCCGCCCCGCGACCGGCGCCCCGCATTCCGGGAGAGTCGATCCTCGAGGCCACGGCGATCACGAAGAAGTTCGGCGGCCTCGCGGCCGTCGACGGCGTCGACCTCACGATCCGGCGCGGCGAGATCCTCGGCGTGATCGGACCGAACGGGGCCGGCAAGACGACCTTCGTGAACTGCATGACGGGCCTCGACAAGCCCACGTCCGGGAGGATCGTGTTCGACGGGCGGGACGTCACGAAGACGGCGAGCTTCCGGATCGGCCGACTCGGCATGGCCCGCACGTTCCAGGTCGTCAAGCCCCTGCGCGAGCTCACCGTCCGGGAGAACGTCGCGACGGGCGCCATGTTCGGGGCCCGCGGGCGCGGCCGGACGGCCGCCCAGGCCCGCGCTCACGCCGACGAGGTCCTCGAGCGCGTCGCCCTCGCCGACAAGCGCAACCGGACCGCGACCGAGCTCACGATCCCGGACCTCAAGCGCCTCGAGCTCGCGAAGGCGCTCGCGATGGACCCGCGGCTCCTGTTCCTCGACGAGGTCATGGCCGGCCTGAACCAGTCCGAGATCGAGAGAGCCATGGAGCTCATCCTCTCGATCAACCGGAGCGGGGTCACGATCTTCGTGATCGAGCACGTCATGAAGGCGATCCTGGGGATCTCGGACCGCCTCGTCGTCCTCCACTTCGGCCGCAAGATCGCCGAGGGGCCGCCGAAGGAGATCGTCGAGAGCCCGGACGTCATCGAGGCGTATCTCGGCGAGCGGTTCGCGCAGCGCGCCGCGGCCGCCGCCGACGAGCGCGCGCTCTTCGTCCCGTCCGGCGAGTTCCGCCGGGCGGCGCCCGCGGCGGGCGGGACGGCGCTGCTCGAGATCGAGGGCCTGTCGTCCGGCTACGGCGAGGTGCAGATCCTCCGCGACGTGTCCCTCACCGTGAGGGAGAGGGAGATCGTCGCCCTCATCGGCGCCAACGGCGCGGGCAAGACGACGCTCCTCTACACGATCTCACGTCTCCTCAGGCCGATGGCCGGGAAGATCTCCTTCGCGGGGCGCGACCTCACCGCCGCCCGCCCCGAGGAGGTCGTCGGCGCCGGAATCGTCCACGTCCCGCAGGGCCGGCGGCTCTTCGCGGCGCTCACCGTGCGGGAGAACCTCCTCCAGGGCGCGTACCTCCGGTCGGACTCTTCCGCCATCGAGGAGGACCTCGAGTGGGTCTACGGGCTCCTGCCCCGCCTGAAGGAGCGCTCCGGCCAGCTGGCCGGGCGCCTGTCCGGCGGCGAGCAGCAGATGTGCGCGATCGGCCGCGGTCTCCTGGGCCGGCCGCGGCTCCTCCTCATCGACGAGCTCTCGCTCGGCCTCGCGCCGCTCGTCGTGGACCACCTCCTCGAGCTCATCTCGCAGATCAACGCGACCGGGACGACGGTCCTTCTCGTCGAGCAGGACGTCCAGGTCGCGCTCGAGCACGCCCACCGGGCGTACGTTCTCGAGACGGGCCGCGTCGTCCAGTCCGGCCCGGCCGAGGAGCTCCTGGACGACCCGCGCATCCGGCAGGCGTACCTCGGGCTGTGACTCGGGGATGAGCGGCCGGCGGTCCGACCCGCGCCTCGCGCTCCCGGCCCTCCTCTTCGCGACCGTCGCCGTTTTCGCGGATCTCTACATCACGCAGCCGATCCTGCCGCTTCTCACGCGCGAGTTCGGCGTGGACGCGCCGACGGCGGCGCTCACGGTCTCGGTCGTCGTCCTCGCGATCGCCCTCGTCTCGAACGCCTACGGACCGCTCGCGGACGCGCGCGGGCGCAAGCCCGTCATGGTCGCGAGCTGCGCGGCGCTCGCGGTCCCGACGCTCCTCTGCGCCGCCGCACCGACGTTCGCGGCGCTCGTGGGGCTCCGCGCCCTCCAGGGCGCCCTCATGCCGGGCGTCGCGGCCGTGGCCGTCGCGTACCTCGGGGACGAGTACGGCGGCGCCGCGCTCGGCCCTGCCGTCGGGAGCTACGTCGCGGCCTCGGTCCTCGGCGGCCTGACCGGACGCGTCGCGAGCGGGTGGATCGCGAGCCACTCGAGCTGGCGCGCGCCTTTCCTCGTCTTCGGAGGCCTGACGCTCCTCGGCGCCCTCGGCATGGCCCTCCACCTTCCGGCCTCGCCCGGGGGCCGTTCGGCGTCCGTGCGAAGCGCGTTCCGGGAGATGGCCGGCCACCTCCGGGACCGGCGGATCGTCGGGGGCCTCCTGATCGGCGGCTCGGTCTTCTTCGGGTTCATCGCGATCTTCACGTACCTTCCCTATTACCTGACGGCTCCGCCGTTCGGGCTCTCGACCGCGCAGGTCTCGAGCGTCTACCTCGTGTACCTCGCCGGAATCGCGACGTCCTGGACCGCCGGACGCGCCGCCGAGCGCCTCGGCAGGCGGGTCATCATGGCGGGGGGATTCCTCGTGGCGGGAGCCGCGGTCCTCGGGACCCTCTCGGGATCCGTCCGGCCGGTGGTCCTCGGCCTCGTCGCTCTCTGCGTCGGGATGTTCATGGTCCAGGGGACGGCGCCGGCGTTCGTGAACGCCGCCGCCCGCGAGGCCAAGGGAGGGGCCGCGTCTCTCTACACGACCTTCTATTACTTCGGAGCCGCGCTCGGCTCGGTCCTGCCCGGATACGCCTGGCAGGCCTGGGGATGGCCCGGCGTCGTGGCCGCCTGCCTCGCCGCGTTCGCCGCCGGGCTCCTCTCGGTCGCCTTCCTGTGCGCCTGAACGCGAGAGGCATCCCAGGCAGACGATTGACAGGTCGCCCCGTTGGACTATCCTTCGGTTACGCTTAACGACCGGCCGAAGAGGAGACTCTCTCTCATGCCGACTTGCGCGAACCCCGCCTCCCGAAGGCTCGGCTCCACCCTGCTCGCCGCGTCCCTTCTCGTCCTGATCGGCGCCGCCCCTCCGGCCGCCGCGCAGGCCATGATCAAGGTCAACGACAACGTCAACTTCAAGCTCGGGATCCTCCTGCAGCCGCAGTTGGACGAGCAGCAGGTCGCGAACGCGGCCAACATCGACACGGGCGGCTGGCAGCAGAACCTCCTGATCCGCCGCGCCCGGATCATCCTGGGCGGCCAGGTCGCCCCGAACGTCTTCTTCTACGTCGACACGGAGAACGCGAACCTCGGAAAGTCGACGCAGACCCTGACGAGCGGGGCGACGGGCGCCAAGGCTCCGACGACCGGCTTCAATCTCCTCGACGCCGTCGGGGAGTGGCGCATCGCCAAGGAGTTCAACATCCAGGCCGGCGAGATCCTCGTGCCGACGAACCGCTGGATCCTGACGTCGAGCGCGTCCACGTTCATGCTCGACCAGTCGGCCTACAACAACCTGCCCAGCACGGCGCTCCAGAACAACACGGGGCGCGACACGGGATTCATGTTCCGGGGCTACCTCTTCTGCGACCGCCTCGAGTACCGCTCGGCGGCCCTGTCCGGCCTCCGGCTGCCGGGCGTCAAGAACTCGTTCCGTTTCACGGAATGGCTCCAGTACAACTTCTTCGACACCGAGGTCTACGCGCTGCCCTCGTACGCGGGCGCGAACTACGGCACGAGGAAGATCCTCGCTCTCGGCGGCGGCTACGACATGCAGGGCGACTACAAGCTCGCGTCGGCCAACATGTTCCTGGACTTCCCGGTCTCGGTCGGATCGTTCGAATCGACGATCGTCTACCAATACGTCAACGGCGGCACTCTCATCACGGCGCTCCCCCAGGAGAACACGTTCTCGATCGAAGGAGGAATCTTCGCCAAGGACCTCCAGCTGGCGCCGATCGTCCGCTGGGAACAGAAGACCTTCACGCAGACGGCCAACGAGTCCAAGAACGAGAGCCGTTACGCCGTCGGGCTCAACTACTACCCGTACCCGAAGTTCCTGAACAACTTCAACCTCAAGATCTGGTGGCAGCGCGTGGTCCCGAAGGTCGGCTTCGCGACGAACGAGTTCACGGTCCAGATGCAGGTTTTCTACTTCTGATCCAGGCCCCGGCGGACGCCGCGCCGCTTGCATGATGGCTCCCGCCCCTCTCCGCGAGGGGCGGTTCCGTTCTGGAGGACAAGATGACGACGACGCGCCCCTCCCGCCTCTTCGCCGTCCTCGCCGCCGCGCTCGCCGCGGCCCTTCCCGTCCGCGCGCAGGACGAGATCCGCCTCGGGGCCGTCCTTCCCGTGACCGGCAAGGAGTCGAAGATCGGCGGCGCCTACAAGCAGGCCACCGAGTTCGCGGTCAAGGAGGTCAACGACGCCGGCGGCCTCGACGTGGGCGGGAAGAAGATGAAGATCGACCTGCGCCTGCTCGACGACACGTCCGAGGCCGCGAAGAGCGCCCAGCTCGTCGAACAGCTCATGGCCCAGCAGAAGGTCCACGCCGTGGTCGGCGGGTACGGCTCGCAGCTCGTGCAGGCCCAGAGCGTCGTTCCGGAGCGCTACGGGATCCCGTTCGTCGCCGGTGGCGCCGGCGCGACGAGCATCTACGGCCGCAGCAAGTGGGTCTTCGGGACGCTCTCCCCCGTCGAGAACCTCGCGACGACCCAGATGGACTTCCTCTCGGACCTCGTGAAGGAGGGCAAGCTCAAGGCTCCCCTGAAGATCGCGATCGTCTGGGAGAACACGGAGCACGGCCGGGACTTCCAGAAGGGCATCCACGACTTCGTGAAGACCCACCCGAAGGAGTTCTCCGTCGCGCTCGACGAGAGCTTCGAGATGTACGCGCCCGACTTCAAGCCCCTCCTCTCTCGCGTCCAGAACGCCCGGGCCGACCTCTTCATGTGCGACGCGCACCTCGAGGACTACATCTCGATGCAGCGCCTCTACACGCAGATGGGCCTCTACCACCAGATGGTCACGTACGGCGCGCGCGGCTCGGACGAGGCGGCTCGCAAGGGGCTCGGCGCCGCGACCGACTACATCTTCGCGAGCGGCTGGTGGTCGGACCTCCTTCCGTACCCGCAGGTGAAGGCCTTCTCGGCGAAGTACAAGGCCGCCACGGGGACGACGCCGCAGTGGTACCACGCGTGCGCCTACGAGACGGTGCGCGCGATCCTCACGGCGATCCACACGGCCGGCTCGCTCAAGCCCGAGGCGATCCGCGCGGCCCTCGCGTCGCTGGAGCTCAAGGACTCGATCCTGCCGAGCGGGGTCTTCCGGTTCAGCAAGACGGGCCAGGCCGTCCTTCCGTTCGTCGTGACGCAGAACAAGCCGGGCGGCAAGCTCGACCTCGTCTGGCCGAAACAGGACCGCACGGGCCCGCCGGTGGCGCCGATCCCGAAGGGATGACCGTCGGGACGGCTCCGAGGTGAGTCCGGAGGCCTCTTTCGCGTGACGCGAGAGCTCGACATCGCCGCCATCGCGGCCGAGATAAAGGCCGCGCAGGACGGGGCGCGCCCGATCGAACTCGTCACGTCGCGGTGCGAGGAGTTCGACCTGGAGTCCGCGTACGCCGTGGCCGGACGGATCCACGAGGCCCGGCTCCGCGAAGGAGCCGACTCCGTCGGGCGGAAGATCGGCTTCACGAATCCCGCCATGTGGGCGGCGCTCGGGGTGGGCGAGCCCATATGGGGCCATGTCTACGACACGACCGTCGTCCGCGTCGCCGGGGGACGCCACACATGCCGTATCGGCCGGTTTGCGGAGCCCCGGATCGAGCCCGAGATCGTCCTCCACTTCCGGGCGACGCCTCCGGAGGGCGGCGGTTTCCCCGCGATCCTCGGATGCGTCGATTGGGTCGCGCACGGGCTCGAGATCGTGCAGTCACACTTTCCGGGCTGGAAGTTCCGGGCGGCCGACGCCATCGCGGACTCGGCGTTGCACGGGACACTCCTCGTCGGCGAGCCGCGGCCGGTCGAAAGCCTCGGATCCGATCCGATCGCCGCCCTCGAGTTCTTCACGATCGATCTCTCGCGGAACGGAGAGATCCGCGCGACGGGAAAGGGTTCCGACGTCCTCGGCAACCCGCTGGCCGCGATCGCCCACCTCGTCGCCGTGCTCGTGGAGCAGGCCGCGCCGCCTCTGCGGGCAGGCGAGATCGTCACCACCGGCACCGTCACGGTCGCGCAGCCGATCGTCCCCGGCGAAACCTGGCGGACGGCGCTCCATGGCATCGTCCTTCCCGGCCTCGCCGTCTCATTCGTGGCGTGACAGAGAGTGTTCGAGAGAGGAGGACATTCATGCTCATGAGGCGATTCCACGTGCCGATGACCGGGGTTCTGGGATTCTCGCTGCTCGTTGTCGGGCTGCACTCCGCGCTCGGCCAGGAGGCGCCGCCGACGGAGAACAAGGGGATGAAGGCCCCGGTTCTGACGGCCATCGACCTCGGCCCCGAAATCGAAGGCATGCAGGGCCGTCAACTCAGGATGCGCCTCGTCACGCTGGGGCCCGGCGGCGTCATCGCCGTCCATTCCCACAAGGACCGGCCGACGGTCGTGCACCTCCTGCACGGCACCTGGACCGAGTTCCGCGAGGGCGGCTACGTCAAGGAGCATCGGCAAGGCGAAAGCTGGTCCGAGGGAGGGACGACGACCCACTGGACCGAGAACAGGGGGAGCGAGCCCTCCGCCGCCCTCGTCGTCGACGTCTTCCGGAAGCCGTGATCGCGAGCGCGACGCCCCCGGGACCCGTCGCGTGACGGCTTCTTCGCCCCTTCGCGTCACGGTCGAGGAGCTTCAGCGGATTCTCTCGCACGAATCCGCCTTCACGAAGGCCTATGGGTTCGTCGTCTCCGCCGTCGCGCCCGGCTCGTGCACGCTCGAGGTCCCGCACCTCCCCCACTTCGAGAGGCCGGGCGGAATCGTGAGCGGCCAGGTCTTCATGACCGCGGCCGACGTCGCGATGTGGCTCGCGATCAAGACGCTGCGCGGCCTCGACGACCCGTCGGTCACGAGCCACATGGAAACCCGCTTCCTGCACAGCGCGCGCGCCGAGGGCTTCGTCTGCAGGGCCGTCGTCCTCGATCTCGGCCGCCGCACGGCCTTCGGAACCGCGGAGAGCCTCTCCGCCGGCGGCCGGCTGCTCGCGCATCACACCCTCACGTACGTCACGCCGGGCCGCCCGGCGGAGGGGGCCTAGCCGATGGACGTCGCCTGGATCCGTCTCCTCGTTCTGCGCGAGCTCGCTTCGTTCTCGACGGAGCTCGACCTCTTTCCGGACGAGCGACTCGTCTGGACGACCGCTCCGGGCGTCACGAACCCGGCCGGAACCCTGGCGCTCCACGTGGCGGGCAACCTCCAGTACTACGTCGGCGCCGTCCTCGGCGGCACCGGCTACGTCCGGGACCGGGACCGCGAGTTCGGCGCGCGGAACGTCCCGAGGTCCGAGCTCTCCGAGGGGCTCCGGCGCACGAGCACGGTCGTCGGCGAGACGCTGTCCGCCCTGCCGAACGAATCCCTCGCGCTCGAGTACCCCGACGTCCTCGGCGGCGTCCGCGTGCCGACGGGGCTCTTCCTTCTCCACCTCGAGGCGCACCTCGCGCATCACCTCGGCCAGGCCGGTTACCTGAGGCGCCTCCTCACGGGAGAGAACAGGAGCAGCGGGGCCGTCCCGATCAAGGCGCTCGCGGGGCGGCGATGACGGACTCGCGCCGGCTGCTCCGGCACTTTCTCGGCGCCCTCGCCTATCGAACCCAGAAGGCTCTTCGGGGCTCCCCGTCCGGATTCGGCGACTTCCGGGCCGGCGCCCGGACCAGCCGCCGCAGCCTCCGGCACCGCCGAAGAAGCGCGACTGAGCGCCCGGCGCCTCCCCGGGCCCGCGACTCGCGTCAGGGAAGGTCCGCGCACGCGTACGAGGCTCTCTCGCGCGCGCCCGTCTTCCAATCCGGCCTGCCGAGAACGACGAGCGAGCCGACACCCGGGCGGAGGAACTCGCGGCAGGCCCTCCCGGCCACCGTCCTCATGACGCGCTCGGCGGGGTAAGCCGGCACGTTCAGCTCGTCGTAGGACCAGCGGTTCAGGTCGATGAAGGACGGTGGCTGTCCCTGCCACGTGTTGCGGCGGACCAAAGCGGGCAGCCCGTCCACGGCCTCCGCCGGAACGACCAGGACGGCCTGAATCGTGTTCCCGGCGTACAACGCCGCCGACAGATAGGCGTCCCAGAGGCCGACGAGACTCAACCCCGGGAGCAGCCAGACGAGGAGCGTCACCGCCGCGGCGAGCGGCGGCCTTGCGGCGAGCCCGCGCGCCTCCGGCTCGTGGCCGCTCGCGCTCGAGGCGTCCCGGAAGAGCGTGATCGTGAGCGCCGCCATGGCGACGTTCCAGGGCCAGACGACGCTGTTCTCGCCCGTCGCGACGAGCACGAGAAGGACGCAGGCGTGCATCGCGACGACGCCCGCCACGGCGGCGCGTCTCAGCCGCGGCACGAGGAGCGCCAGCGCCAGCGAGACCTCCACGACGGGAACGACCCATCCCAGTTGAGCCACGACCCGCCCGGGCCCGCTGCGGGTGGCGCCGGCGCCGAGGAGCTCCGGCCACGCGCGGCTCACGAACGCCGCGTTCATCTTCTGGACCCCGCTCCAGAAGTAGAGGCCCGCGACGATCGACCGGCAGGCGCCGAGGACGGGCTCCTGCCGCGCGGCCCGGCCGCGAATGGCGACGCTCGACGCCGCAAGGACGAGACCGTACTCCCAGACCCATGGCTGGAGTCTCGACTGGTCGAGCGCGACGAGAGCGGCGGCCGCGGGGAAAGCGGGCCAGAGCGTCCGGGGTAAGGCCGGGCGGCCGAGCGCGGTGAGAGCGAGGCTCGCGAGGAGGAGCGCGAGCGCCGCCCACTCGAGCGCGGGCGGCGGATCGCCAGGGGAAAAAAGAGGAGCGCGCGGATACAGGCGGCTGCCCGGACGCCACAGCTTCCACGAGAGCGCGATCCCCGCGATGAGGCCCGCCGAGGCAATCCTCGCGGCGATCCAGAGTGGCTGGATCAGTTCGGCCGGCGCCCGCCGGGCGCTCCGCGCTCGCTGCACGGGCGAGATTATGGGTGTTCGTTCCCTCCGTTTCGTGCTCGACGCGGCGACCCGGGACGCCGGACGCGTCCGGCCACCTGATAACCTCCGAGACTCCTTGCAGGACATCGCCGGAGTCCTCGTCAATTCCGTGATCTCCGCGGCACTCTACGCGACGATGGCGTACGGCCTCGCGGTCATCTACGGCGTCATGCGGATCATCAACCTCGCGCACGCGGGCCTCCTCATGCTGGGGGCGTACGTGACGCTCTCGCTCTTCACGCGGTTCTCGCTCGACCCGTTCGTGTCGCTCCTCGTCGTCGGGCCGCTCTTTTTCGCCCTCGGCGTCGCCCTCTACCGCCTCGTCGTGCGACGGCTCCCGCAGTCCGGCGCCACGCCGTCGATGGAGTCGCTCCTCCTCCTCTTCGGCGTCTGGCTCGTCCTTCAGAACGTCGCGTACCTCGTCTGGACGGGCGACACGCAGTCGATCCTGACGCCGTACACGCTGAAGTCCGTCCCGGTCCTCGGCGTTCGCGTCGGTGTCCCTTCGCTCTTCGTCTTCGCCGGGAGCGTCCTTTCCCTCGCGTTCCTGAACCTCGTCCTCAGGGCGACGTACCTCGGAAGGGCGATCCGCGCCGTCACGCAGAACCGCGACGCCGCGCTCCTCGCGGGCGTCGACGCGGACCGCATCTCGGCGATCGCCTTCGGCCTCGGGACAGGTTTCGCGGGCGTCGCGGGCGGAATGCTCTCGTCTCTCTACGCCTTCACCCCGGACTTCGGCCGGAGCTTCCTGCTCAAGGCCTTCTGCATCATCGTCCTCGGAGGAATGGAGAGCGTCACGGGCGTCGCGGGCGGCGCGCTCGTCCTCGCGTTCCTCGAGAACGCGCTCGGCGCCTGGACGGCGCTCCCGACCTCCTTCCAGGACGCCGTCAGCTTCACCCTGCTCTTCGTCGCTCTCGTCGTGTTCCCGCAGGGACTGCCCGGGCTCTTCGGGCGTCTCCGGACGGCGCACCGGTGAGGCGCGTCCCGCTCGCCCTCGCCGCCGCGCTCGCGGCTCTCACGTTCGCCGCGCCGCTCTTCCTGGAGCGCGGCACGCTGAACGACGTCTGGAACCTCGCGTTCGCGGTCATCCTCGCTTCGGCCTGGAACATCCTCGGAGGCTTCGGCGGGCAGGTGTCGCTCGGCTACTCGGCCTTTCTCGGGATCGGCGCCTACACGACGGTCCTTCTCTCCCTCGGTGGAGTCCATCCGTTCCTCTCCCTTCCGCTCGGCGCCGCCCTCGCCGCCCTCTTCTCCGTCGTGATCGGGCTCCCCGCTTTCCGCCTGCGCGGGCCGTATTTCACGATCGCGACCATCGGCGTCGGAGAGGCCGTCCGCGTCTCGGCGTCGAGCGTCTCGTTCACGGGGGGGTCGAGCGGCCTGAGGATGCCCGCGGGCTCGTTCGACTTCACGCTCAACTACGAGGCGATGGCCGCTCTCGCGGCTCTCACGGTCGCCGCGGCCGCCCTCGTGCGCAAGAGCGCGTTCGGGCGGGCCCTCGCGGCCATCCGCCAGGACATCGACGCGGCCGAGGCGCTCGGGGTGAACGCGACGCGGTTCAAGCTGGAGGCGCACGCGCTCTCGGCCGCGATCGTCGCCCTCGCCGGCTCGCTCTACGCGATCAACTTCCAGTACATCGCTCCCGGCTCCGTCTTCGACTTCCGCCTGAGCCTGAGCATCGTCCTCATGCCGATCGTGGGCGGCGTCGGCACGGTGGCGGGCCCGGTCCTGGGCGCGGTCGTGTTCTCGACCCTGCAGATCAAGCTCCTCGCGATCCCGGCGCTCCGCGATTCGTACCTCTTCCTCTACGGGGCGCTCCTGATTCTCGTCATGCTCTACGAGCCGAAGGGCCTCGTCGGCCTCGCGCGGCGCGCCGCCGCGCGGCTGCGCCGTCCCGCCCTCCCGCCGCCGGAGGCCGCGCGTGCCGGCTGAGCCGCTTCTCTCGGTCCGGGGCGTCACGAAGCGCTTCGGCGGCCTCGCGGCGCTCGCAGGGGTGTCCTTCGACGTCGCCGCGGGCGAGATCTTCGGCGTCATCGGGCCGAACGGGGCCGGAAAGACCACTCTGTTCTCGTGCCTCGTGGGCGCGCAGGCCCCCTCGTCGGGCGAGATCGTGTTCCGCGGCGAGCGCATCGACGGTCTCCACGCCCACGCGGTCGCCCGGCGCGGTCTCGTGAGGACCCACCAGATCGTCCGGCCCTTCCGGGACATGACCGTCGAGGAGAACGTCGCGATCGGAGCGCACTTCGGGGCGGGCCGGCGCCGCGGCTCCGAGGCGCGCCGCCGGGTCGGCGAGATCCTCGACCGGACGGGCCTCGCCTCCCTCTCGCGGTCCGCCGCGGGCACGCTTCCGATCGGCAGCCTCAAGCGCCTGGAGATCGCGCGGGCGCTCGCGGCCGAGCCGACCGCCCTCTGCCTCGACGAGGTGATGGGCGGGCTCAATCCCGCGGAGATCCTCGCGGCGATGGCGCTCGTCCGCGCGATCCGCGACTCCGGGATCACGGTGCTCATGATCGAGCATCACGTCCACGCGGTCGCCGGAGTCACGGACCGAATCCTCGTCCTCAACTTCGGCGAGAGGATCGCCGAGGGCCCGCCGCGCGAGGTCCTCGCGGAGCGGAACGTCATCGCCGCCTACCTCGGCGACGAGGAGGCCGCCTCGTGAGTCTCCTCTCGGTCGAGAGGATCGACGTCTTCTACGGGGACGTTCCGGCGGTCCGCGGCGTCTCGTTTCACGTCGACGAGGGCGAGGTCGTGACCCTCGTCGGCGCGAACGGGGCCGGGAAATCGACGGCCCTGAAGACGGTCGCCGGTCTCCTCGCACCGCGGGCGGGCCGCATCGTCTTCGACGGCGCCGATCTCGCCGGGGCGAGGGCCCATGCCCTCGCGGCGCGGGGGCTCGTGCTCGTCCCCGAGGGCCGGCAGCTCTGGCCCGGGATGTCGGTCCTCGAGAACCTCCGGATGGGGGCGTACCCGCCTGCGGCGCGGGCGAAGGCGGACGGCACGCTCCGGGAGGTCTTCGCCATGTTCCCGATCCTCGAGCGCCGGATCCACCAGAAGGCGGGCACGCTCTCCGGGGGCGAGCAGCAGATGTGCGCGATCGGCCGGGGCCTGATGGCGCAGCCGCGCCTCCTGCTCCTCGACGAGCCGGCCCTCGGCCTGTCGCCGCTCCTCGTGAAAGAGGTGTTCGGGTCGCTCCGGTCGATCCGGGAGCGCGGCGTCACGATCGTCCTCGTCGAGCAGAACGTCGCGCACGCCCTCGCGCTCGCCGACCGGGCCTACGTGATGGAGACGGGAACGATCACCCTCTCCGGACGCCCGGAAGAGCTCCGCAGCAACCACGAGGTCCGGAACCGGTACCTCGGTTATGCGTCGGTGTGAAGAAGGAATCGACGAGACAAAGAGAGGATGAAGATTTCCTAGAAGGTTCATGACGCTTGGAGCAGACCTCGGCCATCGATCGCCTTCTGTCCTGCCTGCGCACCCGCGCGGCGCATCCGGCTGTGGTGTGGACCGGGCGATCGTACTCATTCGAAGAAGTGCGCCGGTGGGCGAGCGCGTACGCAGCCCATCTCGGGTCTCTGGGCGTCAAGCGCGGCGACCGGGTCGCGGTGTTCGCGGAGACCTGCCCGGAGCTGATCGCCGCGTTCGTCGGCCACCTTCGATCCGGCGTCATCCACGTCCCGATCAACACGCGTTACAGGGCCGACGAAGCGCGGCACGTCCTCGAGGACTCGGGCGCGGTCGCGGTGCTGGCAGGCGGCGAGGGCGAGGAGTGCGGCCAGGTCCTCAGAGAGATTCTTCGAACGTGCCCGCCGCATCTGAAGCACGTGATCGCTCTTCGGGACGCGTTCCCTGCTGGCGAGCCGCCTGCCGCCGCTTCGGGCTCCCCCTCTTTGCCTTCTGAGAAATCGTTCTCTTCGGACCCGGCACGACGCGACGACGCGGCAGATGACGACGTCGCCATGCTCATCTACACGTCCGGCACGACCGGCAAGAGCAAGGGCGTCGCGCTCTCCTACCGGGCGGTCGCGGACAACACGGCGTCCGTGACGGGCCTGTGGCGCTTCGCGCCGGAGGACCGGCTCTTTCTCGCTCTGCCGCTCTTTCACGTCCACGGCCTGTGCCTCGGCGTCGCCGGGATGCTCGTGAACGGCCTGACGCTCATCCTCGAGCGGCGGTTCGACGCCGCGCGCGTCGTCGAGGCATTCGCCCGGGACAGGGCGACCGTCTTCATGGGGGTGCCAACGATGTACGTGAGGCTCCTCGAGCATCTGGACGCGCACCCGGAAGGCGCCGCCGCCCTGCGCCGCGCGCGTCTCTTCACGGCCGGCAGCGCGCCTCTCCCCGCTGCGGACTTCGAGGCCTTCCGGTCGGGGACCGGCCACGCGATCCTCGAGCGCTACGGGATGAGCGAGACGCTCTTCACGCTCTCCAACCCCTACGACGGAGAGCGCCGCGCGGGCACGGTCGGCGTCGCGACGCCCGGGTCGACGGTCCGCGTCGTCGACGACGACGGCCGCGACGTCCCCGACGGCGAGCTCGGCGAGATCGTCGTGAAGGGCGACGGCCTCATGGCGGGGTACTGGGGCCGGCCGGCCGAGACGGCCGCGTCCTTCCGCGACGGCTGGTTCCTCACGGGTGACGTCGCGCGGCGCGGCGCCGGCGGCTACGTCACGATCGTGGGCCGCAAATCCGTCGACATCATCAAGAGCGGCGGCTACAAGATCGCGGCGCGGGAGATCGAGGACGTGCTCCGACTCCACCCGCGGGTCCGGGATGCCGCCGTCGTGGGCCTCCCCGACCGCGTCTGGGGGCAGAGGATCGCCGCGGCGCTCGTCCTCGCCGACGGCTGCGATCCCGTCTCGGCCTGCGCCGAGGTGGCCGTGTTCGCGGCCGCGCGCCTCGCGGACTACAAGAAGCCGCGCGATGTCGTCGCGGTGCGAGAGCTCCCGCGGAACGCCCTCGGGAAGGTGCAGAAGCACCTGCTCGCGGGCGCGTTTACGCACGGGGGATGAGGCTACGGAGCCGGGCTGCCCCCGGTCCAGCGCTTCCCCCATTCGAGCATCTCGGCGATCGTGTCGAGGACGCTCTCGCGCGCCCGGTAGCCGTGGGCCTCGAACGGCAGGAGGACGAGCCGCGCCGTCCCGCCGTTGCCCTGGATGGCCGCGTAGAGCCTCTCGGACTGGATCGGAAACGTCCCCGAGTTGTTGTCCGCCGCCCCGTGGATGAGGAGGAGAGGCGTCCGGATCCGGTCGGCGTACGTGAACGGGGACACCTTCCGGTACGTCTCGGGCGCCTCCCAGTAGCTGCGCCTCTCGGTCTGGAACCCGAAGGGCGTCAGCGTGCGGTTGTAGGCGCCGCTTCGCGCGATGCCGGCCGCGAAGAGATTCGTGTGCGCGAGGAGGTTCGCCGTCATGAACGCGCCGTAGCTGTGGCCGCCGACGACGACCTTCGCGCGGTCCACGACGCCGCGCGCGTCGAGCGCGTCGATCGCCGCCTTCGCGTCGCCCGTGATCTGGTCCACGTACGTGTCGTTGACGCGCTCGGGATCCCCCACGACGGGCATCGTCGCGTCCATCAGGACGGCCCAGCCCTGCGTCAGGAAAAAGAGCGGCGACGCCCCCGTCGGGCGCGTGAAGGCGTTCGGCGAGGCGCGCACCTGCCCGGCCGTCCCCGCGTCCGAGTACTCGAGCGGATAGGCCCAGATGATGCACGGCACGCGCGTCCCCGGCGCGTATCCGGACGGCAGGTAGAGCGTGCCCGAAAGGGGGACCCCGTCCGCACGCGTGTACTTGAGGATCTCCTTCTTCACGCCGGCGAGCTCGGGAACCGGGTCCTTCACGTCCGTGAGACGGGTGCGCCGGCTCGTCGCGAGGTCCACGAGCCAGAGGTTCGGCGGCTCCGCCGGCGTCTCGCGGCGCGTGACGATCCGGGTCCGGCTCTGCCCGAGGAATCCGACGAACGTCTCGAGGGCGTCGTCGGGAGAACGGAAGAGGCGGCGGGTGCGGGCCGACGACAGGTTGACCGCGTCGAGGAAGGGCTGCGCCCCGTTCGGCGTCGCGCCTTCGCCGGCGAGGAACGCGACGACGCCCTCCTGGAGGATCGTGCGCCGGCCCCGGCGCGACGTCGCGAGGACGAAGCGGCCGGGGTCCTTGTAGGCGTCCTGCGCCGAGAGATCGAAAAGGACCGTCGGAGGCGTCGTGGCGTTGTCGAGGTCGAGGACGGACGTCGTGCGCCAGCGCCGGTCGCGGTCGTACTCGGTCACGATCGCGGTCCCCGGCGTCACCGTCCAGTCCATGGACACGAGCCGGTGCGCGAGCTGGCGTACCTCGCGCGGCTCGCCCGCGAACGGCGCGCGAAGAGTCCTCACGGACTCGCGGAACGGGACCTTCCTCGTGGGGTCGCCGCCGTCGAGAGCCTCGACCCACGCGAGCGCCGCGTCCTCCATCGGCTGCCACTGGACGTGCCGCGGCCCTTCCGGGACGCCCTGCCGGGGCGTCTGGTCGGCGAGGGGGAGATCCGCGAGGAGCCGGACGACGCGGCCGGCTCCGTCCCAGATCTCGAGCGTGCGCGGGAAGTCCCGGTACGGCACGCGGTACGAGAACGGGCGCGCCATGCGGGTGACGAGGAGGAATCTCCCGTCGGGCGACGGCTCGACGCCCGTGAAGAGGCCGGGCGTTCCCACGGGCGTCGCCCGCTTCGTCGCGAGGTCGAGCTTCACGATCTGGGAGGTCGCGTAGTGCTGGAAGAGGTCCTCGTCGAAGGGGCCGTGCAGGAGGTCCTCGAACGTCGCGGGCTGCGCGGTCTTCCCCGCCGTCTCCTCGACGAGGGGCCCCGGCGGGACCGCGGGCTCGGCGGGCGCGGGGCCGCGCTCCGGCGGGACCGTCACGAGCCAGAGGGCGCGGCTGTCGGCCGCGAAGACGAGCGCCTCAGACGCGACGTCGTTCAGCCTGACGCCCGGGACGGGCGCGGCGCGGCCCGATCTCGTCTCGCCGAGCCAGAGCTCGGTGCGGTCTTCCGTGTCGCGCGTGAAGGCGAACGCGGCTCCGTCGGGCGAGAAGAGCGGCATCCCGAGGCGGGAAGCCGCCGGGACCGCGACGCGGGCGCTCGTCCCTCCGGGCAGCGCGAGCACCGTCAGCCCCGTCGCGTACACGAGGTGCTGGAGCGCGCCGCGCGCGGGCACGAGTCGCACGCCGGCGAGCCTGAGGAACGGCTCGGCGACGACGGAGAGGGGCGGATTCGGCTCGACGTCCACGAGAAGCGCCGCGTCGCCCGCCGGGCTGAGCCGCACCTGGGGCGGAGCGGGAGCGTCCAGGATCCGGACCACGTCCTTCGGCGGCACCTTGTAGGAGGAGGACGAGGCGAGGGTGGGCGCGCAGGCGAGAGCCGCCGCGGCGGCGAGGGCGAGTCGCTTCATGTGGGGCTCCTGGCGCGATGATGGCACGGCGGCCCGTAGAATCGCCCGCGGAATGACCCTGACCGCCGCGCAGGTCGCCGCGCTCTTCTGCGCGCTCACCGCGTCGGCCTTCGGACTCGTCGCGCTCACCCTCCTCGTCGCCTCCCGGACGCGCCGGACCCTCTCCCTCTACGCCGCCCTCGCGTTCTCGACCGCCGCCGTCCTCGGCCTCCCTCTCCGGTCTTCCGCTTCCGGCCACGCCCCCGAGACCGCCGCGGCCGCCCTGACCGCCGCGCTCGCGGCCGGCCTCCTCGTCGACCTCGGGCGCGGTTCGCGAAGGACCCGGGCCTTTCTCTTCGCTGCCGCGAGCGTTCTCGCCCTCTCCGGGCTCGCGGAGACGGCTCAGCGGCACGCGTTCCTCCTCGCCCGCACGGTCGTGCCGCCCCTCGGCGCCGGGTTCGTCCTGTTCACTCTCCTCCTGTTGCCGACCGTCGCCGACGAGGAGCGCCGCCTCCTCGCCCGCGCCTCGACCGATCCGCTCACGGGCCTCCTGAACCGGGCCGCCTTCCGGGAGCGGGCCCGCGCCGAGATCGCGCGGGCCGAACGGACGGGCCGGTTCGTGGCGGTCGCGATGCTCGACCTCGACCACTTCAAGGCCTTCAACGACGCGCACGGCCACCCGGCCGGCGACGCGGCGCTCGTCGCGGTCGCGGACGCGGTCGGGCGCACGATCCGCGCGATCGACGTCGCCGGCCGCTACGGCGGCGAGGAGTTCGTCCTCCTCCTCGTCGAGGCGGACGCCCTCTCGGCGGTCCGCGCCCTCGAGCGTCTCCGGAGGGCCGTCGCGGCGCTGGAGCCGCCGCGGGTCGCCCGGCCGATCACGATCTCGGCCGGGATCGCCGTCCACACGCCCCCGTTCGAGCACACGACGCTCGAGGGGCTCGTCGCGCGCGCCGACGCGACTCTCTATGCCGCCAAGGAGGCCGGCCGCAACCGCGTCATGGTCGAGGCCCCGGCGCGCCCGGCCTCCGCGTCCGAGGTCGTTTACCGCTGAACGGGCGTGAGGACGCCGCGCATCCTCCTGAGCGCCTCTTCCAGCCGCTCGAGAGAGGTCGCGAACGAAATCCGCACGCATCGGTCCTCGCCGAAGGCCGCGCCCGGGGTCACGGCGACGGCGACGGACGTGAGCAGCGCCTTCGCGAACGAGCCCGAGTCCGTCACGTCGACGTCTCCGATCCTGCGGCCGTAGTGCGCCGACACGTCGGGGAACGCGTAGAACGCGCCCCCGGGCCTCGCGCAGGACACGCCGGGAAGCGAATCGAGGGCCGGGATGAGGAAGTCCCGGCGCCGCGCGTATTCCCCGATCATCTCGTCGATCGCCCGGGAGGCCTCGGCGCGCTGGTTCAGCGCCGCGAACGCCGCCTTCTGCGCGACCGAACAGACGTTCGAGGTCGCGTGGCTGACGATGCGCCCCATGACGTCGACGAGAGGGCGGGCGGCGAGGGCGTACCCGACGCGCCAGCCCGTCATCGCATACGTCTTGCTCAGCGTTCCGGCCACGAGCACCGTCTCGGGAAATTCCGCCGCAAAGGCCGCCGCCGACACGTGTCGGCCTTCGAACACGAAGCGGTCGTAGCACTCGTCGAAAAGGACGACCCAGCCGCGGCCGGCGGCGAGTCGCACGACCTTTTCGACCTGCTCGGCGTCCATGACGGCTCCCGTGGGGTTGTTGGGCGTGTTCACGATGATTCCGCGCGTCGCGTCGGTCGCGGCCGCCTCGACGTCGTGCGCGGAGAGCTTGAAACCCCGCGCCGCGGTCGTCGGAACGAGGACGGGGCGCGCGCCGGAGAGCTTCACCATCTCCGGGAACGAGACCCAGTACGGAGAGGGGATCAGGACGTCGTCGCCCTCCTGGAAGAGAGCGAGGACCGCGGTGTGGAGCGCCTGCTTCCCCCCGGCCGTCACGACGACCTCCCCCGGGCCCCAGGGCGCCTTCCATTCGCGGGCGTAGCGCTCCGCGATGGCGGCCCGAAGCTCGGGCGTGCCGACGGCGTCCGTATAGCGGGTGAAGTCCGCGTCGATCGCCGCGACGGCCGCGCGCTTGATGAACGGCGGGGTCGGAAAGTCGGGCTCGCCCGGGCCGAGGTCGACGACGTCCACGCCCTGCGCGCGGAGCGCGGCCGCCGCCTTCAGGACCTCGAGCGTCGCCGAGCCGGCGACGCGGGCCGCGCGGGAGGCGATTCTCATGACGCTCTGAGGACCCTCCAGGCGGCGGCTACGGCTCGAGGTTTGCGGCGGCCGAGGACGATCAGGAGGATCTCGACTCCGCACCACGCGGCGTAGACGCCGGCCATGACGCCGCGCGTCGATGGCACGGCGAATTGCACGAACCAGAACACGAACAGGATCCCCGCCTCGAACGCCCTCAGGTCGAGGTTCACGAGGAGGAGCCAGCCCAGGAAGCTCTGGAGAATCGTCAGGAGGATCTCGAGGCGCTGGTGCTCGTCGAAGACGATCGCCGACGGCGTGCGCCTCGAGATCGAGTAGATCACCGGGATCAGGGCCGACAGGATCGACCACTGGTTGATCGTCGACGAGACGAGGTTCATGACGGCCATGGGCGCCTTCGAGATCTGGCGAGCCCAGTTGAACGCGGAGAGCTTCTCCGGGAACTCCGAGAGGAACGGCGCGACCCACTGGACGAAGACGAAGGGCGCGACGCCCGCGGCGATCGCGAGCGCGAGCATCGACTCGACGAAGGCGTGCGCCGAGGCGAGGAGGAGGACCCCGCCGACGACGAAGATCCCGGCGATCGCCCACCCGCGCCTCCCGGGGCCGAGGCGGAGCGCCCACTTCGAGACGGCGGGCAGGTCCTCCATCTCCTCGACGTCCCCCTCGCGCGGCGGCACCCGGAGGAGCGCGAAGAGGTACGCGAAGTAGCACAGCGACAGGACGAGAGCGTCCCAGAGGCCGAGCGTCCCCTTCCACCAGATGACGGCGAACCACGCGAGCGGCGGGAGCAGACCCATGACCTCGAGAGCGTGCTCGTCGTCGAACTCGATCGCGATCCAGGTCCGGCGCTTGCCCGTCCGCCGCGCGAAGTACGCCGCGACGAAGTACACGAGAGGCCAGCCGAGGCCCACGAGGAGGCGGATCGAGCCCGTGAAGTTCGCGATCGCGAGGTGGACCTTCGCGGGGTCCTTCCCGGCCTCCCACGCGATGACCGCCTCGACGGCGAACTCGGGCAGCGTCTGCAGCCAGGCGAGGATCGCGAGAGCGAGCCCCTGCGAGACGAGAAACTGCGCCGCCTCCGCCCCCCACGCGACGAGAAACGCCGAGAAGAGCACGGACGGAAACGTCCACAGGGCCGTGAGGGGCGACGCCTTGGCGGCGATCGCCGCGCCCGCGGCCGGCAGGTTCTCTTGCATCGGCGGGGATTTAAGCACGGCCCGGACGCGTCGCGGCCCGCGCCCTTGGAGGGCCCGAGGTCAACCTTTCGCGTGGGACGGCGTCACAATGCGGGAGAGGTCCGCCCCTGCGCAGGCCATCCCGACGCCGCCCGCTGCGAGCCGCCGTCCTCACGGGGCTGGGGGCCGCCCTGCCCCTCGCCGCAGGGCCCGCGCCCGTGAAGGTCGGAGTCGGCACGGCGGTCCCGGTCCTCGCGCGCGCGACTCCCGGCGACTGGCCGAAGTACTGCGGCGACCTCCTCATGAACGGCGTCGCGTCGGGCGAGACGGACATCGTCGCGTCGACCGCTCCCTCCCTCCGGCTCCTCTGGAAGCGCACGCTCTCCGGCCCGATCGCGTCCTCTCCGACCGTCGTGGGCGGCCGCGTCTTCGTGGGCGACTGGAGCGGGCGCGAATGGTCGCTCGAGGCGGCCACGGGCAACCTCGTCGCGACGGCCGACCTCGGAACGACGGCGGCGCCGCAATGCGACCCGGCGTCCCTCGGCATCACCTCGGCGGCGGCGTCGAACGGCGGGCTCCTCTACCTCGCGGGCGGCGACGACGCGTTCTACGCGCTCGACCCCGCCACCCTCACGACCGTGTGGCGCGTCTCGCTCGGCGACAACAGCGCCTCGGGCGGGTATTACGGCTGGTGCTCCCCCGCGATCGTCGGCGGCGTCGTCCTTCAGGGCGTCTCGAGCAACTGCGACGACCCCTTCGTCCCCGGCCGGCTCCTGGCGCTCGACGCGGCCTCCGGCCGGATCGCCGCGGCCGCCGACCTGACGCCGCCCGGCGTCGCCGGCAGCGGCGTGTGGACCTCGCCGGCGGTGGACGTCGCCGCCGGCAAGGTCTTCGTCTCGACGGCGTCCGCGACGCACATCGACGACGGCTACGCGTACTCGGTGCTCCGCCTCGACCTCGCCACGCTCGCCGTCGAGGATTCGTGGCACCTCGGGGACGCCGACGCGGTCGCGAACGACTACGACTGGGGCTCGTCCCCCACGCTCTTTTCGACGCCGTCCGGCCGAAAGCTGTTCGGCGCCGGGCAGAAAGACGGCGGTTACTACGCGTTCGACCGCGGGAACGTCCGCGCGGGTCCGGTGTGGTCCACGCCGGTCTGCGTCGGCGGCTCGACCCCGCAGGCAGGAGAGGGCACGCTCTCGACCGCCGCCTTCGACGGGGCGCGGCTCTACGTGGGGGGTGGCGCGCCCCTCGGCTCCTCCGATCCGAGCCTCGTGGGGACGGTCACGGCCCTGGATCCCTCGGACGGCCGCATCCTGTGGCAGCAGACGTTCGGCGGCCCCGTGATCGCGCCCGTCTCGTACGCGAACGGCGTCGTCTTCTCGACGGCGGGCAGCCTCGCCTTCGGGCTCGATGCCTCGACCGGGAGGATCCTCTGGTCCTTCCAGACCGCGGCGCCCTGTTTCGGCGGGGTCGCGATCTCGCGCGGGAGAATCCTGTTCGGCGACCTCGCCGGCACGCTTTACTGCTTCAGCATTCCCCGGTAGCCCGTCACGTCCCGCGGATCTCGGTACATCTGCATTACAGCGCGACGCCGTCGCCTCGGGCCCAATGTGGCGCGGGATGCGCGCCCCCGAGACCCTCGCCGCCGTCTTCCTCCTCGTGGCCGGTCCCGCGCGCGCGGAGTCCCTCTTCGAGCCGACCACGGGCATCCATGTCGACGTCGGCACGGACGGCTCCTATGCCGTCGAGTCCGGCGATCCGCCGCTCGCCTTCCGGGGCGAGCTCGGGGCCGCCGCGGCCGACATCGACGTACGCGGCGGAACGGACGGCATCGGGACCTACCGCGAGATCGCGTTCCGCGTCGACGACGCGTCCGGCCGGAGCGGGCTCATCCGCACGTACGAGAGCCGGCCCCTCGTGCGGTTCGCGATGACCTGGCGCGACGCGACGCCGAACACCGGGGGCTTTCCCAGGCTGACGGTGGTCCCGGAGATGCCGTACAAGGCCTCGTTCCTCGGCAAGTGGTCGATCTTCCGCTTCGACGAGGCGGGCACCGAGGGTCCGTGGACCGGGTTCGACGCGAGCGGACGCGCCTACGTTCTCTCGGCGGCGGCGAACTTCATGGTCGCGTACACGGCGCGCACCCCTTCGGGCGCCATCGAGACGCGGATCCACCCGGCGATCGCGTCGCTCCCCGCGGGCTTCACGCACGAGGCTCTCCTCGCGGTCGGGAACGGGATCAACCGGACGTTCGACGTCTGGGGCCGCGGCCTCACGGACGCGCAGGGGAAGGCTCGCCCCGCGAGCGACGCCGATCCGGCCCTCGCGTCGCTCGGCTACTGGACCGACGACGGCGCGGCCTACTACTACGCCTGCGACCCGAGGGACGGGTACGAGGGCACGCTCCTCGCCGTCCGGGACGCCTTCGCGCGGGCGGGCGTCTCGCTCGGGTACGTCCAGCTCGACAGCTGGTGGTATCCCAAGGGCGAGACGCTCGACTGGGACCCGCTGCCGAACCAGTGGGAGTTCGGCATCGGGTTGTACGAGGCGCACCCGAGCCTCTTCCCGAGGGGCCTCGCGGACTTCCAGGAGCGCCTCGGCCTGCCCCTCATCACGCACGCGCGGTGGATCGACGAGAAGAGCCCTTACCGCCGGGAGTACCGGATGTCGAACGACGTCGTCGTCGACCCGGCGTACTGGACTTCGATCGCGGGCTATCTCGCGGAAGCGGGTGTCTTCGCGTACGAGCAGGACTGGCTCGACCAGAAGGCGACCGCCGCCTTCACGCTCGACGACCAGAACGCCTTCATGGACAACATGGCTCGGGCGATGAAAGCCCGCGGGCTGACGATGCAGTACTGCATGGGGACCCCGCGTCATCTCCTCCAGAGCGCGAAGTACGAGAACCTCACGACGGCGCGACTCTCGGAGGACTGCTTCGGCCCCGGACGCTGGGACCAGTTCGTCTACTCCTCCCGCCTCGCGGCCGCGCTCGGGGTGTGGCCGTGGGCCGACGTCTTCCGAAGCTCCGAACGGGACAACCTCCTCCTCGCGGCCCTGTCGGCGGGCGCCGTCGGGGTCGGCGACGCCCTCGGGGAGATCGTCCCCGCGAACCTCTCGATGGCCGCGCGCGCCGACGGCACTCTCGTGAAGCCCGACGCGCCCCTCGTCCCGACGGACGCGACCATCCTCTCGGACGCGCGGCAGGAGGCGGGCCCGCTCGTCGCCGCGACCTCGACCGAGCACGCCGGAGCGCGCGCCGTCTACGTCTTCGCGCACGCCCGCGGGGCCGAGACGAGCGCCACGATCGATCCCGCCGCGCTCGGGTTCGCGGGTCGCGTCTACGTCTGGGACTTTCTCGCGGGGACGGGGCGCGTCGTGGACGCGGCGGCCCCTCTCGCGCAGGACCTCGTGGACACGCGGGCCTACACCGTCCTCGTGCCGGTCGGATCCAGTGGAATCGCTCTCGTCGGAGACGAGGGAAAGTTCGCGACGCTCGGGCGAAAGCGGATCGCGGCGGCCGACGACGCTCGCGGCCGGTTCTGCGCGACGGTCGTCTTCGGCGCCGGCGAAAGGACCGTCACGCTCCTCGGCTGGTCGCCGGTCAGGCCCCGGGTCGCGGCGCCGGCCGGTGTGGTCGGGAGCGTCGCGTGGGACTCGGTGACCGGCGTCTTCCGGATCGCCGTTCATCCGGGCCGCGACGGCATGACCGCCTCGATCGTCCTCAGCGCGGGAGGCGGAGGCGGGCCGGGACGCCGTCGGGTCTAGACTTCCGGCGCGTGCCTCGCCGCCACCAAGTCGCCGCCCTCGCCGCCGCCGCGTGGGCGCTTCTCGTCGCCGCGCGCGTGCTGACGGCCGCTCCCGACCCGTGGGAATGGGACGAGATCCTCTTCACGAACGCGGTGCGCGACGGAATCGACCTCAGGGCGATGCGCCCGCACGCTCCCGGGTATCCGCTCTTCGTCATGGGCGGCCGCGCTCTCGCCGCGGCGGGGGTCGAGCCCTTCCGCGCCGCGACGCTGACGGGCCTCGCCGGCGGCCTCCTCGCCCCGGTCGCGCTCGGGGCGCTGCTCGTCGCCCTCGAGGTCCCGCTCGCATGGGCAACGATGGGCGGAGCGCTCTACGCGTTCGTCCCGTCCGTGTGGCTCCACGCGGTGCGCCCGCTCTCCGACTCACTCGCCGCCGCCGCGTTCCTCGCGTCCGCCGCCGCCCTCGTCGCGTCGTCGAGGAGAACGGACGGGCGTCTGCTCGCTGCCGGCGCGGGTTTCGCCGGCCTCTGCTTCGGGGCGAGACCGCAGACGGCCGTCGCCCTCCTCCCGTTCGCGGCGTGGTCCGCGCTCCACTTCGCGCGGCGGGGCCGTTCCGGGTCCGCTCTCGCTTCCGCCTCCCTCGGACTCGCCGTCAGCGCGCTCGTCACATTGCCGGCCGTCGTCGGGACCGGCGGCCTCGCCCCCTATCGCGCGGTCGTCGCCCACCAGGCGGCCTACGTCCGGGCCGAGGATTCCCTGCGTCTCGTCGATCTCGCGAAGGCCGACACGTGGGCACGGTGGGTGCGCGACCCGTTCGGACCCGACGCTCTCGCCGCGGCGTTCCTCCTCCTGGCCGCCTGCGGCGCGCTCGCCGAGCCCCGGAAGGCGCTCCGCCTGGCCGCCATATTCGGACCTCTCGTCGCCCTCACGATCCCGTTCTCGTCCCTCCCCGCCGCGCCGCGCTACGCTCTCGTCCTCCTGCCCTTCCCCGCCGCGCTCGCGGCTCTCGCGCTCTGGCGGCTCGCGCGCCGCTCCCGGCCCGCAGCCGCCCTCGCCGGCGCGGCGCTCGTCGGAGCCTCGGCCGCCGTCGGGGCGCCCGCGGTCGTCGAGGTCGCGACGCACACGAGCCCGCCTGTCGCGGCGTGCCACGCCCTCCGCGACGACCCGGTGCTCGCCGGACGGCCGCTCGTCGTCTGGGGCGGTCTCCAGCAGCACCGCAAGAGCTTCCTTCCGGGGCGGCAGGCCCGGGAGGTCCGCGAAGACGCCATCGCCGACGTCACGGCACGGGACCTCATCGTCATGGCGGACGACGCCGTGTTCGGCCAGGTCCCGATCCGGCGATTCGCCTTCCGGAGCCCTCTCCTCGAGCGGATCTCGCGCGCGCGTTACCGGAACGTGTCGATCGTGCCCGGCAATCCTCGCGTGGGAATTCTGCAGCCCTGGCTGGACGGGACGGGCGACTTCGACTCGTCGACGGGAGACTCCCGGCTCGAGCCCGGAGCCGTTCTGACGGTCCGCGGTCCCGTGGGCCCGGTCGAGGTGACCGTGCATGCCGCGGCGACGCCCCGCAGGGCCACGATCCTGCGTGTGATGGCGGACGGCGCGTCGCGGCGTGTCGAGCTCGTCAGCGGCGAGGAGAGAACGATCGCGTTTCGCGCGTCCCCGAACGCGACGCACACCCTTTTCCGTCTCGCCGTCGAGGACGGGCCCGTCTCGCTCACCGGCTGGCGCGTCCGCCCCGGAGGCTCTCCATGACGCGCATCGACTCGCCGGCAAACCCGCGCATCGCCGCGGTCACCCGCGCGGTCGCCGAAGGTGACCTCATGCTCCTCGAGGGAAGACGGATGATCGAGGAGGCTCTCGACGCGGAAATCGCCGTGAACGAGGTGTTCGTTCAGAGCGAAATGGCCGAGGAGAACGAAGATCTTCTTGGAAGGCTGAGCGGGGGCGGGGCGGCGCGTGGCGCCGGCACGGCGCGGGTGACGCCGGTTTCCTCCCGCGTGCTGCGAAAGATCTCGGATCTTCCCTCGAGCCGGGGTGTTGCGGCGACCGCGCCGCCTCCGCGCCGCGCGCTGGCGGCACTCGCGAGAGGGCCCGAAGCCGGGAATTCCCTCTTCCTCCTCCTCGACGACGTCCAGGACCCCGCGAACGTCGGCGCGATCCTCCGGTGTGCCGAGGCGTTCGGCGTCGCCGCGGCGATCACGACACCGGGCTGCGCCTGGCCGTTCTCGCCGCGCGCTCTGCGCGCGTCGGCCGGGAGCGCCCTGCGCGTCCCGATCGCCACCCGCGTCCCTGCCGCCGAGGCGGTCGCGTGGGCCCGGGCCTCGGGCGCGGAGCTGGCCGGTGCCGAGGCGCACGGCGGGGCGTCGCCCGCCTCGGCGGCACGGATCCGGCCGCTCGTCCTCGTCGTCGGCTCCGAGGGCCGCGGCATCTCGCCCGACGTGGAAGCGGCCCTCGACCGCCGCCTCACCCTCCCGCTCGCCGGCCGCGTCGAATCCCTGAACGCCGCGGTGGCGGCGGGACTCCTCCTTTTCATCGTCTCCCGCCACTGAAGACGGGTTAACATCCCGGATCGGCCGCCCTGCCGGCCGCCCACACCAGAAAGCGAGGACCCATCCATGCGGCGATTTCTCATCGCCTCCGCTCTCACCCTGTCCGTGACGCTCCCGGCGGCCGCCCAGGACGCCAAGCCGGCCGCTCCCAAGGCCCCCGCGAAGACCTCGCAGGCCGCCGGGGCTCCGTCGACCGAGAAGGACAAGACCCTCTACGCGCTCGGGCTCGTCATTTCGCGCAACCTCGCCGCTTTCGCGCTGACGCCGGCCGAGCTCACGATCGTCCAGGGCGGGCTTGCGGACGGGGTCCTCGGAAAGACGCCGAAGGTCGACATCGAGACCTACGGGCCGAAGCTCCAGGACCTCGCCAAGGCGCGGATGACCGCCGCCGCCGCGACCGAGAAGAAGGCCGGCGCCGCATTTCTCGAGAAGGCCGCCGCCGAGCCGGGAGCGAAGAAGGAGCCCTCCGGCTTCGTCTACCGCGAGACGAAGGCCGGGACGGGCGCCTCGCCGAAAGCCACGGACCGCGTGAAGGTCCACTACCGGGGAACGCTCGTCGACGGGAGCGTGTTCGACAGCTCCATCGACCGCGGCGAGCCCGTGACGTTCCCCCTGAGCGGCGTCATCCCGTGCTGGACGCAGGGCCTGCAGCTCATGAAGGAGGGCGGCTCCGCCCGGCTGGTCTGCCCGTCCGATCTCGCCTACGGCGACGGCGGCAGGCCTCCGCACATCAAGGGCGGCGCGACGCTCGTGTTCGACGTCCAGCTCCTCTCGATCGAGAAGGACGCCCCGAAGCCCCCCGAGGCGAAGAAGTAGCCCCTGCGGCCGCCCGCGGTCAGAACGTCTCGGCCGTGAAGCGCCGAAGGCGGACCGAGCCGGCGGCCCTCCAGCTCTCCTCCGGCAGGCCGGCCCTGAGGCAGGCCTGCCCGAGGAGTCGCTCGGCCTTCCAGCCCAGCCCCTCCGCGTCCTCGGGGAGGACGATTCCCTGGCGCTTTCCCTTCTCGGCGAGGATGCCGTGCGTCCCGACGACGAGGCCTTCGGCCCCCGAGATCTCTTCGAAGGAGGAGAGAACGGAGATCCGAGGCGAGTAGCGCGGCAGCTCCCTCGCGGTCGCGGGCGGGACTCGCGGGTCGTGAATCAACGCCTCGACGGCATGCTTCGCGACGAGTTCCGCGGGAGGCGCGTGGACGGTGAGCGTCCCGCTTCGCCCCCGGGAACGGCCGTCTCTCAGCCACGTGACGAAGAGAGCGGAGATTTCTTCGAATGACGAGGAGGGGGGCGTTGGTGCGGGAGTTCCGCCCGGTCCGGCTGCGGGCGAGGGACGCACGCCCATCGCGCGCGCCGCCGCCTCCCTCGCGACCCTTCTAAGAAAATCCCTCTCCTTCTCTTCGAGCATCACGTTGTGGCCAGGGCCGCTTCGAGCGCGTCGCCCGCCGTCCGCTCGAACGCGTCGAGCTTGCCCGCGAAGAAATGGTCCGCTCCCGCGACGAGGAGAAGCGTCCAGCCGCGCGCCTTCGCGATCGCCCGCGACGTCTCCGGAGGGCTGAACGCGTCGGCCTCCCCCTGAATCCACACGACGCGCCACCGTCCGCCGGCCGGCGCGGCGCCGTCCCAGCGGTCCACGGGGAGGCCCACGAGGAAGAGGACGTCGGGCGCGAGGCGCGCGGAGGCGTGGAGGGCGCACAGGGATCCGAACGAGAACCCCGCGACGACGAATGGGCCGGACGGGTGGCGACGCCTCACCCATCGTCCGGCGGCCACGAGGTCCTCCGTCTCTCCGACCCCCCCGTCGAACGCGCCCTCCGACGCGCCGACTCCCCGGAAGTTGAACCGGAGAGCCGCGAGGGCGAAACGGCTCGACAGGACCTTTGCCACGCGGTGGACGACCTTCGTGTGCATCGTTCCGCCGTGCCGGGGATGGGGGTGGGCGACGACCGCAGCCCCGACCGGCGCCGCGGGCGCCCGGAGGAGGCCCTCGAGGACGCCCGCCGGCCCCGGGATCGCCACCGAAACGAGCGACGCGTCGACGACGGCCGTCACGGGCGGCGACCTTAGCACGGGAAAACCGGCCGGTGCCGCCGGAGAGAGCCGCCGCGGACCTGTAAACTGAGGCTCCCCCGAGCGCCATCCAGGAGCTTCTGATGAAGAACATCGTCCACATCGTCGGCACGGGCACGATCGGGGAGCCCCTCATCGGGCTCTTCACCGACTTCAAGCAGCACCTCGGCATCGACGAGGTCACCTTCCACAAGCGCACGCCGATGAAGACGGAGCGCGCGAAGGTCAACCACCTCATGAAGCGCGGCGCGCGCCTGGCGGCCGACGACGACAAGGTCGCCGACTTCGAGGCCCTCGGGCACAAGGTCTCGTATTCGGCGCAGGAGGCGCTCGAGCGCGCCACCGTCGTCCTGGACTGCACCCCGGCGGGAAACGACAACAAGGAGCAGGTCTACAAGAGCCTCAAGGGCCCGGTCGGCTTCCTCGCCCAGGGCTCCGAGTTCGGCTTCGGGAAGATGTACGCGCGCGGGATCAACGACGCGGCGCTCGTCCCCGGCAAGGACAGGTTTCTCCAGATCGTCTCGTGCAACACGCACAACCTCGCGATCCTCATCAAGACGCTCGGGATGGACGACGGCGGCAGGCTCACGATGAACCGGGCGCAGTTCGTCTGCATGCGGCGCGCGAACGACATCTCCCAGACCAAGGACTACTCCCCCGCCCCGACCGTCGGCAAGCACGACGACGAGGAGTTCGGCACGCACCACGCGCACGACGTCTATCACCTCTACGAGACGCTCGATCTCAAGCCGAAGGTCTTCTCCTCGGCGCTCAAGCTCAACACGCAGTACATGCACTCCGTGTGGTTCAACTTCGAGCTCGGGGACCGGACGGACAAGAAGGCGGTCCTCGAGCGGCTGAAGGCCAACCCGCTCGTCGCCCTCACGGAGCGCAAGAGCGCGAACGAGGTGTTCTCCTTCGGGCGCGACCACGGGTACTACGGGCGCATCCTCTCCCAGACCGTCATCTCGACGCCGACGCTCGCCGTGGCCGACGAAGGCCGCGAGATCGTCGGCTTCTGCTTCACGCCGCAGGACGGCAACTCGCTCCTGTCGTCGGTCGCGGGCGCGATCTGGCTCATGGATCCCGACCACGCGAGCCAGCGCATCCAGGTCCTCAAGCGCTTCGTGTTCAGCGAGATCTAGGCGAAGAGAAAGAAAGAGAAAGAGGAAGATTTCTTAGACGGCGAGGAGGCGGCCGCTTCGGCGGCCCTCGCGAGCCGCGGCGCGGCCCTCGTGCCCTATTACCCTCTAAGAAGAAAATCCAGCGAGGCGGCAAGCGAGGCGCCGTCCGGCAGTCCACTGAGCCCGGGAAGGCGTTCCCGGAGCGAAGCCAGTCTCTTCTCCTCACCCGTGAAGTCGTACGCGAGGACGACGCGGACGCCCGCGAGGACGTCCGCCAGCGCGTCGAGGAGGTAGAAGCCCTGGTTCGTCGCGAGGTGCCGCACGGCGCGGGCGCGGTCGCCCCCGTAGCGCGCGACGAGCGCGTCGAGGTCTCCCGCGAGCTCTCGCTCCGGCGTCCGGTCGAACACGACGTCGAGGAAGACGGCGTCGACGGGGCCCGCGCGGAGCGCCGCGCCGGCCTCCGCGAGGCAGCCCGCGCGGACGAAGGAGACCGGGGTCCCCCTCGCCCCGGCGAGGCGCGCGAAGCCGTCGACGTATTCGCGCCCGTCCTCGACGACGAGCACGCGCCTCCGCGCGCTCACCGGGAGTCCTCGACGACCGGAAACTCGACCGAGATCCCTTTCGCGTAGCCGGGGGCCCCGGGCACGACGTCCACGGCCCCGTCCCAGCGGCGCACGACGTCGGCGACGACTCCGAGGCCCCGCTCGGCGCCGCGTCCGCGGATCATCTCGGGGGTCAGGGGACGGGGATCCGCGTCGAAGAGGACGAATCGCCCGAGCGCCTGCCCCGTCACGGGATCGCGGCGCTCCTCCGCGAAGAGCGAGAGTCGCGGCGAGGCGAGCGCGTTCGCGAACAGGTTCCGGAAGAGCGTCTCCCACTCCGCGGCCGGGACCTTCACGCGCGGCGGCTCGCCCGCGCGCGCGAACAGGCCCGACGCGTCGAGAACGGGCGCGGGCGCCCTCGTCTCGCGCGCGACCGACGCGAGCAGGGCCTCCATCGACGCGAAGGAGGCCTCCGTCGACCCCGCCGTGTCGAGGAGGCGGCTCACCTCGAGGGCCGTGTGCGCGTTGAGCGCGGCCGCGGCGCGCCCGAGGCGCGCCGCGAGGGCCGCGCGGCGGCGCCGGGGGAGATGCGTCCCGGCGGCGACCTCGGTCAGGTCGTCGCGAGCCGCGTCGAGCGCGTCCAGGCCGCCGGCGACGGGCCCGAGGAGCTCGTCCTTGTGGCGCAGGTTCAGACGCGCGCCCCGCCGCCTCCCCGCCGCGGCGAGCTCGTCCAGAGCGATCCGGCCTTCGCGGACGAGCCCCTCCCCCGCTCCCGAGCCGTAGAGGCGCGACGCGAGGATCTCCGCGCTGGGCCGGAAGTCCTCGCCGGAGGAAAGACACGCCTCCGCGTCGCCGAGGAGGAGGCCTCCGTGCTTCAAGACTTCGTGCGAGAGCCGCCCCAGGACCGGACGGACCTCGCGCGTCGCCGCGGGGTCCCTCCTCAGCCATTCGCCGAGAGAAAGACCTCTCCGCCGGCGCAGGGCGAGGCCGGCCACCGTCAGGGCGGCGAAGGCCGCGAGGCCGATCCCGGCACCCCGGAGCGTGGTCAGGCGCCTGTCCATCCTCTCCACGGCGGCGCGCGCCTCGTCGACGTGCAGCCCGTCGGGCTCCTCGGCGACGTACCGGCGCCACCACGAGACGGCCTGCATCTCGCTGCCCTCGCGCGCCGCGAGCCGCCCGAGAGCCCAGAGGGCCTCGCGCGATCCCGCCTGCTCCGCCTTCTCCCACGCCTCGCGCGCCTCGGAGGCCCGGCCCTCCTGCCGCTCGAGGAGGAGCGCGAGGCGCTCCCAGCCGGACGCGCGCGAGGGATCGACGCCGAGCGCGGTCCGGAGCGCGGTCTCGGCGCCCGCCGGATCGTCGCGCTGCAACCGGATCGTCGCGAGGAGCTCCCAGGCCGGCACGAACCCGGGGTCGAGGCGCACGGCTTCGTCCGCCTCCCGCGCGGCGTGCTCGAGTCCCGACGCGTCGCCGCGCCTGAGGTAGACCTGCGCGAGCCGGAAGGACGGTCCCGCGGGCGACGCCTCGGCGAGGACGCCGGGCGCCGTTCTCGGCCCGGTCGGCCGCGCGAGGCTCGACACGAGCTTCTCGCGGAACGAGTCGGTCGCGACACGGGCCGACGGAGCGGCGGAGGCCCTCCACGCGTCCAGCCGCTCGAGAGCGCGCGCCGGATCTCCCCAGGCCGCCCACCGGTCCGCCGACTCGCGCAGGAGACGCGGCAGGTCGGGCTTCAGGGCGATCGCGCGGTCGAGGAGCGCGAGCGACTCCTCCTTCGCGGGGCGGTCGGGCTCGTTCCACAGGAGGTTCGCGAGCGCGAGCACCGCGTCGAAGCGGTCCGGGTCGGCGGCGAGCGCCGTGCGGAAAGCGGCGGCCGCGTCGACGTCGCGCCCCTCGCGTTCCTCGAGGGCTCCGAGCGCGAGGGCGGCCTCCACGTATCCGGGCGAGATCCGGAGCGCCCGCCGGAACGCGTCTCGGGCCCCGTCGCTCGCCCCGCGGGAGAGGAACGCCTTGCCCTCCGCGAACGCGGCGCGCGCCTCCCCGGACGGGGGCGCGAACCCCGGCCGGACGGGCACGCTCCGGGCTTCCTCCTCGGCGTCGAGGCGGCGGATGCGCTCGCCCACCCAGGCGCCCGCGGTCCTTCCGCGCCGCTCCATCGCCGCGAGGACGTGCCCGTACTGGAGCATCGCGTCGCGCCGGTCCCCGCGCGCTTCCGCCTGCCGCGCGAGGACGAGGCGATCCGCCGCCGACAGGAGTTCCGGCGCGTCCCGCGCGGCGGCGGCGAGGAGCCGGGCCTCGTCGTCGCCGTCTCCCGCCGCGGCCGCGAGGTCGGCCGCCCGGAACGTGAGGAGCACCGGCGGCCGGAGCGTCGCGAGCCGCGCCCGCCGGAGGAGGTCGCGAGCCTTCGCGAGCGCTTCGGGATCCGTCGGAGAGGCCGCCACGATCCCCGCCGCGGCCCGGGCCAGGCTGTCCGCGTCGTCCTCGCACGCGGGGACGGGCGGCGCCGCGAGGGCGAGCGCGAGGGCCGGCCCGAGCACGGCGCTCAGCTCTCCTGCCGCGCAGAGAGGCCGAGCTTGTTGAAGCGCAGGCGCACGGCGCGCTCGTCTCCGGCGGAGCCCGTCATGCGCTCGGCCATCCGCGCGAAGTCGCCGTGGCATTCGTGGAAGAGCTGCCGGAACGCCGCGCGCTCCAGCTCGCGCCGGAAGTCCTCGACGTTCGCGACCGCCGGACGCGGCAGCACGAGAACGTCGCCTCGCCCGCCGCCGGCGTCCTCGTGCCGGGCCTCCGCGAGGAGGTCGAAGAGAAGCCGGTTCTCGACCGCGAAGACGACGCGTCCCCTCCGGTCGAGGGAGGCCGACGCGCGCCCGTACAGCGTCGCCGCGAGGAGATCCGACAACACCATCCCGAACTGCCGGACGTTTCCCGGCCAGGGGTGCCTCGTCATCGCGGCCCAGCCCTTGCGCGGAAGGACGAAGACGACGGGCGCCCGGCTCCGCGCGAGCTCCTCGTCGCCGCGGGCGAGCTCGAAGGCGTCGTCCCGCTCCGGCTCCCCGCCGCCGGAGGCCCGCACCTGCGCGAGGATCTCGCCGCGGTGCCCCGGATCGGCGAAGAAGGCCGCCGCGTGGTCGTCCGCGAGGTCCTCGAGGTCCTCCGTCCGCTCGGCGAGAGGCGGAAGGGCGAGCGCGAGGGCCGGGTTGAGGCGCATGAGGAGGTCGGCGCGAAACGACCCGTCCGCGACCTTTCTCCTGAGGTCGACGTTCGAAGCCGCGACGATTCGCGCCGAGTGAGGCACGGGGGCGTTCGCCCCGACCCGGCGCACGACACCGTCGTTCAGCGCCGTCAGGAGCGCCTTCTGGGCGTCCGGCGAGAGGTTCTCGATCTCGTCCAGGAAGAGCGTGCCGCCGGCAGCCGCCTCGAAGACGCCGGGGCGGTCGGCGACCGACCCGGTGTACGAGCCGCGTACCGAGCCGAAGAGCGCGGCCTGGAGGAGGGTCTCCGGCACGGTCGCGCAGTCGAACGCGACCAGGGACCCCTTGCGCCCCGAAAGAGGGTGGATCACCTCGCGGACGAGGAAGTTCTTGCCCGAACCGGTCGGGCCCGTCACGAGGAGGGGAAGGGGCGTGGGCGCGAGGGAGGCGATGCGGTGGCGGACCTCGCGCATCGCGCTCCCCCGGCCCCAGAAGAAGCGGCCCGTCGAGAGGGGCGCGTCGCGCTCGGCGAGGACGCGCCTCACGACGCGGACGAGCCCCTCCCCGCTCGTTTCGTCCTCGCCCACCGTGTACGTGAACGCGTCGGCCCGGAGACGCCGCGCCTCGTCCTCGAACGGGATGTCCTCGTGCGCGGTCGTGAGGATGACGGGCAGGTCGGGAGCGCGGCGGCGGAGCCGCTCGAGAATGTAGAGGCCCTGCCGGTCCCGCCGGTCGCGCCGCTCGCGCTTCGCCGCCGCCGACTCGCCGAGCGGCCTTCGGTCCGGCAGGAGCTCCTCGTCTGCGATCTCGAACCTGAGGTCGAGGACGACCGCGTCCGGCAGGCGCGAGCCGCGGGAAAGAGCCGCCTCGGCCTCCGCCCAGCTCGCGGCGTACGCCTTGGCCTCGGACGGCCCGAGGAGCGCGACGTCCGGCGCGTACCTTCGGAAGAGCTCGGCCGTGCGCGGCTGGTCATCGACGACGAGGAGGCGCGGCCCGTTCTTCACGGCCTGCCCCCCCGCCCGCCGCGCCGCCCGTGCGGCCGCACGAGCTCGGGTCCCTCCTCGACGGCGACGCGCCGGTAGAACGCCGTGCAGGCGCGGGACACCTCGAGGCACGCGTCGTCGAGGGCGGCGAGGGACGAAGGAGAGGGAGAGAGCGTCTTCCTGGAGGGTGAAGAGGGGGGTGGCGTCTCCGCGGGCGGAGGATGCCCGCCCGACAGGAGCGCGTCACGCCCGGAGGCGACCAGAGCCATCCCGTCCTCCACGGCTCGCAGGTCCGGGTCGTCCACGCCGAACAACGCCCTCTCCTCTCTCTTCCACTCGAAGAAGATCTCCAGAACGTCCCGACTCGCGGTGCCGCCCCTCGCCGAGGGGAGGAGGTCCGCCGCGAGCCTCGTCCGCAGCGCGGCGGCGTCCCGCTCCCGCTGCTCCGGAGCGCTCCATCGCAGCGCCTTCCCCACGTCGTGCTTCAGACGGAAGGCCGCGGTCTTGCGCCGCAGCCTCCGGTCCTCGGGGTCGGGCCTCCTCCCCATGCGCTCTCGATTATCCGCTGAGATGCTCGCTCGTCTGCGCGAGCCTCGCCCAGTCCACGACGCCGGGCGCCGAGAACGGCCGCTCGACGAGGACCGGCCGCCGGCCGCCTTCCACGTCGCACAGGACGTGACGCTTCGGGATCCGGATCCCGTCGGACGTGAAACCCTCGCAGACGACGAGCAGGAGCCGGCCGTCGGGCGAGAACCCGAGCGAGGTCGTGTATCGATCGGCGCCCGCCGTTTCTCCGGCGGAAGCTCCGCCGGCCGCGAGCACCTCGGGCTCCGCCTCGGCGGCCGGGTCGAAGACGCGGGCGCGCGCGAGATCGAGCAGCCGCGTGCGGCGGCGCCCCGAGACCGGCGCCTCGTCCCAGACGAGGCGGCGGCCCGTGGAGTCGAACGCGAGGCTCGCCGCGTCGGCGCCCACGACCGGGAACGGCTGGATGACGTCCCGGCCGTCCGGCCGCGTCACGACGAGGAGCGTCACGCCGCCCCTCGCGACGAACTGGGCCCGGAACCCGCCCGGCGCGACGACGGCCCTGTCCGAGACGAACTTCTTCGGGAGGGACTTCGTGAGGCGCGCGACGATGCGGTCCGCCTGGCGGCGGCGCGAGGCGTCCGGGGCCGTCGCGGACACCTCCGAGGCCGACTCGATCGCGGCATCGCGGTAGGCGGGGAAGGAGCCGGCGTCTCCCGCCCGGATCGCGCTCTCCGCGAGAGACGTCAGGATCCGCGCGCGCTCGAGCTGCAGCGACGTGCGTCGCGCCGAGGTCGGGAAGGAAGCGAGGAACTCCCCGATGTCCTTCTCGCGGCGGGAGGCCGCCTTCGGGTCGAACGCTCCCCCGGCGTCCGGGAGAGCACCGCAGGCCGTCAGGAGTCGCACCCGGACCCGCTCGGCGAGATCGACCGCCGGCGCGAGGGCGATCGCGCGCCGGTAGGCCTCGCCGTCGTAGCGGAACGTCTTCCCGTCGCCGGAGGGGACGACGCCCACGCCCCACAGGCCGGCCACGAGGACCGAGGAGGGCGGCCGGCCGTTCTCCGTCGGGAGGGCGCCCCGCGCGAGGAGCTCGCCCGCCTGCCCGAGCAGCTCCCAGGCCGCGGCGTTCGCGGGCTCGCGCCGGACCGCCTCGGCGAGGTACGCCGACGCGAGGACCGGCCGGTCGCGCGCGTCGAGGAGGAGGCGCGCGTTCCGGACGAGGTCTTCCGTCCGCGTCTGGGCGTCGTCCAGGACGAAGAACGCCGACGCGTCGGCCCAACCCTTCACGCCGACGCCTCCTCCCCAGCCCGGGGACGTCACCAGGACCTTGCCGCCGGAGCGCTCGACGAGCGCGGCCGGGGCGCTCGCCGCGACGCGGCCCCCCCGGGCGACCCGGTCGTCCGGCCGGTCCGAGAGGACGACCGAGCGCAGGGCGACGAGATGCGTACCCTGTGGCGCGACTCCCTCCGCCGCGGCGGCGCCCTGCGCGCGGGCGATCGCAGCCAGGAGGAGCGGCGAGGCGAGAAGGCCGAGGAACGCGAGGAGCCTGAGGATCGGAGCGACGTAGCGGCGAAGCATGTGAACCTCCCGGCGCGGGGATCTCCGTCGCCGCGCCAGCCGTCCCCCGTTCACGCCGCGTGCCGTCCCGCCGGGCCGCCCGGACGCCACGCGGCCGCCGCGGCAACATGCTCTTCAGAGAATCATTCTTCGAATGGGAACATCCGGGGCAGGCGCCCCGTGCTCCGGGTGCGTACGCGCGCTGGCACTCTTCGTGGATTCCGTCGTCGCATGCGGCGCCGCCGCCGCGAAGGAGACGACGATGAGCGACCTCTTCCCCCCGCCCGATCCTCCGAAGCCTCCGAGTCCCCTGCCCCCGCCTCCGGCCGGGAAGGGGGACGCGCCGGGAATCCGCCGGCGGCTCGACGCTCTCCTCGGCGAGGGCGGTCTTCGCCGCGTCCCCGTGCGCGCCCTCGTCCTCGGAGCGACGCTCGTCGTCGCCCTGTGGTCGGGCGCGAGATGGGTCGAGCGGAGCTTCCAGCCGGTCGCGCCGGGGGAAGCCGGCCTCGTCGTCGGCAAGTTCACCGGGTCGACGCGCGTCGTCCCGCCCGGAAGCCACTTCCTCCCCGCCGCGTTCTACGTCCTCACGCGCGTCCGCGTGTCGGACCAGCTCCTCTCGGGACCCGCCGCGACGTTCACGGTCCCGACGAAGGACGGCTTCGCTGTCGGTCTCGTCCTCCAGGCGCGCTGGGCGCTCGATCGAAGTCAGCTCCTCGAACGGTGGGCGGGCCTGCCGTCGGATCCCGGCGCCGCCGTCGTCGGGCCGGTCCTCGCCTCCGCGTTCCGCTCTCTCGCGCCGGAATACGACGCGACGTCGCTTCTCTCGAGCAAGAGGGAGGAGCTCGCCGCGCGAGCGGCGAAGCAGGCGGCCGAACGCCTGCGCGAGGCCGGAATCGTCCTGAAGGACGTGCTCGTCGGGGACCTGAAGCTCCCGGCCGAGTTCGAGCGCGGCCGCCTCGCCCTCCTCGAGCAGTCCCAGCTCGTCGAGCGGACGGAGGCGAACCTCCGCTTCAAGAAGCAGGAAGTCGAGCAGCAGAGGCTCGAGGCCGAGGCGCGCAAGGCGCGCTCGGACAAGGAGGCCGAGGCCGCCGCCAACCGCCGCCTCATCGAGGCGAAGGCCGAGTCGGACGCGATGGCGTACGTCCTGCCGCTGAAGGAGAAGGCGATCAAGCAGCAGGAGCTCGAGGCCGAGGCCCAGAAGGCGCGACGCCTCAAGGACGCCGAATCCGCGGCCCAGACGATGAAGATCCAGTCGGAAGCGGAGGCCGCGCGGCGCCGCACCCTCTCCGAGGCGGAGGCCTATGCGATCCGGCAGACCTCGCTCGCTCAGTTCGAGAACCTCAAGCGCGAGGTCGAGCTCATCGAGAAGAACCCGACCTGGGTGAACAAGACGCTCGCCGAGAAGATCGGGGACAAGGTCCAGGTCATCGTGATGCCGACCCTCTCCGCCGACATCCTCGGCAGGGAGGCCGCCAAGCGCGTCGCGAACGGCCAGCCCGCGCTCGCGTCGCGAGCGGAGTGAGGAAGGAGAAGAAAGAGAAGAGAGATTTCCATGAAAGTGAACAGGGGTATCGCCCTCGGGGCCGCCTGCGCCATCCTGCTGCGCCTCCCGTCGAGCGCGCAGCAGCCCGCACCACCTTCCAAGAAATCTTCATCCTCCTCTTCGTCTTCGTCCTCGTCCTCGTCTTCGTCTCTCTCCCTCTCTTCGTCTCCCGACTCCCTGTTTGCCCCGGGCCCCGAGGGCAGCAGGAACCTCGTCGTCGTCGGCCGCTACCTCGCGGCCGACGGAGCCCGGCTGGCGCTGGCCGCGACGTTCCTGGCCCGCGGCGCGGAGCGCCTTCGCGCCGAGGGAACCCCGGACCCCGGCGCCGAGGTGCTCCTCGGCGAGACGGCCGAGCGCCTCGCGCCGAGGCCCGGCTCCGCGCCGGAGGGGGTCGCGTTCGCGTTCGTCTTCGACCCGGCGTCGGGCCGCAGGGTCCGTGTCTACGCCGGCGACGCGTTCCGTCGCGCGCTCGCCGACGTCCCTCCGGACGCCGAGGAGCTCGGCGAGATCCGCGAACGGGCGCTCGCGGGTGCGCTGCGGGCCCGCTTCCCCCTGCCGGGCGTCGCGCTCGTTTCGAAGTGGGAGGAGACGGTGGCGTGGCTCGCCTTCGCCGAGAGCGTGCGCTCGGCGAACGTCGCCGAGGGCGTCTCGCGCCGGCTGGCGCTCGCCGCGCCGGACCTCGGGCGCCTCCTCCTCGCGGCGGGGCGGACGGACGACCTCGCCGCTCTCGATCGGCGGCTCGAAGACGCGGCCGCGCGCCTCGAGGGGCTCGAGCCCGACTCCGCGAAGGCGCGCCGCTTGAGCGCCGCCGCGCGCGCGGTCCGGCGCCTGCGCGGCTCGGGCGGGAGGCCGTTCCCGCAGGAGGTCTGGCTCACGAACGGACCCGCCGCCGCCGTCGCGAGGATCGAAGGCGAGATCGGCGATCTCGCGCTCGTCGTGACGGCGGGGCCCGACGCTCCGGACGGGGTCCGCTTCCGGCGCGTCCTCCACGCGCCGCTCCTGCCGGTGCCGGGCTCCCTCGCCCTCACGCCCGACCGCCGGGCCGCCACGTGGGTCGAGGTCGAAACCCCGACCCGCCTCACGCGCGTCGCGTACGCGCTGGACGGGTCGGGGCCCGTTCCGATCACAGATCGCGGTATTCGAGCCGGATCTTCGTCTCCGCGTAGGCCTTCCCGTCGACCTCCACGTACGGGTAGATCAGGAAGTTGACCGGTCCGGCCTTCTGCGGCGGGACGAGCTCGAGGTCGCGGCCGGTCGTGATGTCGAACCGGTCGGCGTCGAGGTTCCCGAAGAGGTAGGCCTTTTTCGCCGGATCGCGGTACTTCGCGGCGTCGGACGCGTCCACGGGCACCCACGCCGAACCCGACCAGAACTCCGCCCAGCAGTGGTAGCCGGGGACCGTGCCCGCCGCGTCGTGCAGGAGCGGGAAGCCGATGAAGAACCGGACCGGGATCCCCTGCGACCTCGCGAGAGCCATGAACGCCGAGTGGAAGTCCGTGCAGTTGCCCTTCTTCACGTCGCAGAAGCGCTCCGAGTCGCCCTTGCCCCATCCCGGGGCGGTCTTGTCGTACGTGCCGTTGTCCACGAGATACTCGTAGAAGGCGCGGGCCTTCTCGACGGCCGTCGTCCGGCCGGCCGCGAGCCGGTCGGAGAGGGCCTTCACGCGCGGCGTCAGAGGGACGAGCCGGTTCGCCTCGAGGTACGGCGCGGCGTCCGCCGGAGCGGTCCGCTCCACGAGCTCGCCGCTCAGGGCCTCGTGCCGCACGATCCTGTAGCGCGCCCTCACCTCGACGTCCTTCCCGAGCTGTCCGGGCTCGTCGAGCACGAAGTGAGCGACGCGGTTTCCGGCGGAGTCCCTCCCGAGCGTGTAAGGCGCGGGCGCCTCGATCTTCACGTCCGAGACGGACTGGTACGCCCCGTCCGAGGGGAGCGGGATCCAGACGTCCACCCGTTTCGCCGCCGCCGGCACCGCCAGGATCGTGCCGACCCACGTCGCGTCGAACGACCGCACGGCGGGGACCTTCGGCCCGACGTCGCCCGACAGAGTCACGGCCGCCACGAGACCCGTGGCGGCGAGCGCGCAACTCAGCTTCCTCATGGAATGGTTCCTCCTTGAGAACCATTCTACGGGGGGACGGACCGGATCCTTCAGCTCAGGGAAAGAAAGTGGAACGCCGCGATCACGAGAGAATGCGTGATTCGGCCCGACCGGATGAGGCCCGGGATCCGCCGGAGCGGGACGATCTCGACCGCGAGGTCCTCGCCCTCGTCGGGCGCGAGGTCTCCGACGCGCCGGCAGCCTTTCGCGAGGTACGTCGTGCAGCGGTTCCCCTGGATCGCGGGGTTGGGGTGCACGACGCCGAGCCGCTCGAACGACCGCGCCGCGTGGCCCGTCTCCTCGCGCAGCTCGCGGCGCACCGCGGCGAGCGCCGTCTCCCCCCTCTCGACGCTGCCTCCCGGGATCTCGAGCGTGATCGAGCGCGTCCCCGCGCGGAACTGGCGCACGAGCACGACTTCGTCGTCCGGGGTCAGAGCGATCACGTTCGCCCAGTCGGCGCACTCGAGGACGAAGAAGTCGTGACGGCGGCCCGAGCGCGCGGACCGGGTCACGTCCTGCCGGACCCTGAAGACGCGGTAGTCGCCGCGCTCGCGGCTCGAGACCAGAGGCCAGACGCTCGGGCGCGCGCCGCCCTTCCTAGCCATTCGAAGAAATCTTCTCTTCCTCTTACGCGTTCCCGAAGCCCGTGACGATGTACGAGCCGCTCTTGCCGTCGCGCTTGAGCGCGATGACCTTGGCCCTCTCGGCGGCCTCGAGGAGCTCCGAGAACGCGCGGAACCCGTAGTAGCTCTCGTTGAACGACGGATACTTGCGCTGCATCGTCTGCTTGACCATCGAGCCCCAGAGGACTTCCTTGTTCTCGCGCTTCAGCGCCAGGATGGAATCGATCAGGAGCGAGAAGGCTTCCGCGGTCTTCTCCGGCAGCCCGTTCAGCGACGGCGCCTTCGTCTTTTCGCGAACGAGGTCCTCGTAATAGAGGAACTCGTCGCAATTGTCGATGAGGAGCTCGGAGGTCGAGCCCTTGACGCCGAACCCGAGGACCTGCTTGTTGTTCTCCTTGAGTTTCGAGACGAGGGGGGAGAAGTCCGAGTCGCCCGAGCCGATCACGAAGGTCGTGATGTGCGCCTTGTTGGAGGCGAGGTCCATCGCGTCGACGACCATCCGGATGTCGGCCGAGTTCTTGCCCGACAGCCTGTGCTGCGGGATGTCGATGAGCTCGAACGCGGACTCGTGGAACGCGCGCTTGTACTCGGAATAGCGGTTCCAGTCGGCGTAGGCCCGCTTGACGACGATCTTCCCTTTCTCGAGGAGCCGCGAGATGAGGAGCTTGACGTCGAACTTCGGGTGTCCGCTCTCGCGCAGTCCGATGAGGAGGTTGTCGATGTCGATGAAAAGGGCGAGGTTCTGTTCTTCGGTGTTCATGGCTGAAGACGGGGGCGGGCCGCCCACTCCTTCGGCGAACCCGGGCGGCACCCACGCGGGACTCGCCGGAATCGGCACGGGGAGAGGCGCCGCCGGAAGGGGCGAGGGCTCCGCTTCCGGAAACGGAAGATCGGCGACGTCCTTCTTGGCGGTGGAGCGGCCGCGCCCGCCTCGGCGGCGCCGCCTCGCGCCGCCCGGTTTCGGGGCGGCTTCGTTCTCGATCACGGGCGAGTATTGTCGCACGGAACGTCGCCGACCGCCGGATGCGAGAATCGCCCCGTGACGCCGGCGTGCCTCCTCTTCGAACTCGCGGGCCGCGGCAGCATCGCCCTCCGCGGCCGGGACCGCGCGAGCTTCCTCCACGGGCTCGTGACGAACGACGTGAAGAAGCTCGTCCCGGGCGGCGGCTGCGCGGCGGCCTTCCTCACCGCGAAGGGCAAGCTCCTCGCCGAGTGCGTCGTCCTCTGCGAGGAGGAGCGGCTCGTTCTCGACACGCCGCCCGAGCTGGCGGCGACGGTGGAGCAGCTCCTCCGAAAGTACCTCGTCTTCAACGACGTGACGATCTCGAACGAGACCGGGGACACGCGCGTCTTTCATCTCGCGGACGACGCAGACGGCAAGGCCGCGGAGGATTTTCTTGGAAGGGTGATGGGGCCCGGCGCCGCCACCGCCGCGCCGGTCACGCCGCACGCACACGCGCCGGCTCTATTCGCCTTCTCAGAAAATCTCCCTCCCCCGGGCGGCGCCGCAGGCGCCGCCCCCCCACGCGGCGCCGCAGGCGCCGCCCCCCCACGCTCCGCCGGAGGCGGCGCCATCCGGATCGTTCGCGAGAACCGCACCGGCGCCCCCGGGTGGGACCTTCGCTGCCCCTCCTCCCTCTCGAAGAAACTCTCTTCTTCTCTTCTCGTCGAGGGGGCGCGGCTTGAAACGCCCGAGCGTCTCGAGGCGCTCCGCATCGCCGCCGGAATTCCCCGCTGGGGCGCGGAGCTCACCGAGTCGGTGCTGCCCGACGAGGCGGGCCTGCGCGAGCGCGGCTTCGTCTCGGACACGAAGGGCTGCTACGTCGGGCAGGAGATCGTCGCGCGCATCAAGACCTACGGGCACGTGAACCGGCTGCTCGTCGGGCTCTCCGTCTTCGGCGGCGTCCCCGCGGCGGGAGAGGCCGTCTTCTTCGAAGGTGAGAAGGCCGGAACGCTCACGAGCGTCGCGCCGGCGCCCGAAGGCGACACGTCCGCGACGGCGGTCGCCCTCGCGTTCGTCAAGCGCGAGCGGGCCGCCGAAGGCACCGCCCTGACGATCCCTCCTCCCGAAGAGCACCTCCCTCCTCTTCGTGCCACGGTCAGGTCTTTCGTCTAGAGCTTCCCCGGCCGCCCCAGCAGATAGCCCTGTCCGTAGGCGACGCCGAGCCGCTTGACGGCCTCGAGCTCCTCCGGCGTCTCGATCCCCTCGGCGACGGTCGCCGCGTCGATGCGCGCGGCGAGGCGGACGAGCATCTCGACGACGTCCGCCTTGATCGAGTCGGCGTGCAGGCCCGTCACGAGGTAGTTCGAGATCTTGAGGTAATTCGGCTTGAGCTCGGCGATCGACTGGAGCGAGGCGTAGCCGGAGCCCGCGTCGTCGATCGCGATCTCGAACCCCAGCCCCCTCAGGACCTCGACGCTCTCGCGGAAGAGGTCGTAATCCCGGATCGCGGCCCGCTCCGTGATCTCGAGAACGACGCCGCTCCCGAGCGCGAGGAGCGGCTGGAGGACGTCGCGCCCTCGCGACTTCAGGTCGTGGATCAGCTCCGTCTCGACGTTCACGAACAGGATTCCGTCGCGCCGGCCGCGGAAGCGCTCGGCCGAGAACTGCATGCAGATCTTCTCGAGGCTCCAGACCTGGTCGGACTTGAGCGCGTAGTCGAAGAGGATCTCCGGGTTCTCGAACGGCGAGTCCGCGGGGCCGCGCGAGAGGGCCTCGTGCGCGAAGACCGCTCCCGTCGCGAGCTCGACGATCGGCTGGTACACCGTCTCGATTTGCTTGTGGACGAGGATGTCCTTGAACTGCTCGCGCAGCAGGGCCGCGCGCTCCCCCTCCTTCGTCGAGGCCATCGTGATCGCCTGCCGCAGCGCCCGGTAGACGAGGCGCTCGAGGCGCACCTGCGGGCTGTGGAGGAGCTTCGACCAGCCGACGAAGAGCGCGATCTTGCGCTGGATGCGGTCGCGGAACTTCTCGTTGAGCTGCGTGCGGAGCGACTCCTCGACCTGCCGGGCCTTCTTCTGGAGGCGTTCGAGGACTTCCTCGCCCCGGAGGCCCGGCGGCACGGAGAGGAAGACGTAGAACTCCGAGCCGGAAGGACGGTTCACGGCGATGAGGTCCTCCGCCGAGAAGAGCGTCCCGAGGAGGCGCTTCAAGGCGCGCGAGGCCTCGCGCAGGACGTCGTCGAAGACCTCCCACCCGTAGAAGTCCTCGATGTGCGCGTAGTTCTCGAAGTCCACGAACAGGACGCCGACCTCCTGGTCCACGAGGAGCCACTCGCGCAAGGCGTCCACGATGACGGGGATCGTCGGCAGCCCCGTCACGCCGTCGAAGAGGAGGTTCCGCGTCCGGGCGTCGCCGCCCTCCTTCGGGAGGAACGCCGAGCGCGGCCCTTCGCGCGGCTCGAGGAGGCGCTCGACGGTCTCCAGGAGATGGCGTTTCGTGAAGGGTTTCGTGATGTAGTCGTCCGCCCCGACCTGCATCCCCGTGATGAGGTCCTTGATCTCGGACTTGACCGTGAGCATGACGACCGGAATGGAGGCCGTCTCGGGCAGGTTCTTGAGCGTCGCGCAGACCTCCCAGCCCGAGACCTCGGGCATCGTGACGTCGAGGAGGATCACGTCGGGCTGGGTCGCCGCGGCCTGGTCGATTCCCTCCTTGCCGTTTCGCGCCGCGACGGTCGCGAAGCCGGCGTTGCCGAGGAGCGTCTGGACGATGAGGAGGATGTCCTCGTCATCGTCGACGATGAGGATCTTGCGCTCGTTCACGTCCGGCCGATCTTAAGCGCCCGTCAGAAGTCGACGTCCCACGAGGGGTTTTCGGGCGGCGCCGCGAGCACCTCGACCTCCACGCGGTCCACCCGGGCGAGGCGAGACCCCTCGGCGAGCGCCGCCTCCAGGCGGTCGAGCGCGTGCGCGGGTCCCTTCGCGACGACCTCGACGCCCCCGTCCTCTAGGTTGGCCGCGCCGCCCGAGAGGCCCAGGGCGCGAGCGGCCCGCGCCACGAACGCGCGGTAGCCGACGCCCTGGACGCGGCCGGAGACGCGGAAGCGGCGGACCGAGAGGTCCCAGCCCCCCGATTCGTCCACGTCGCGCTCCCTCATCGCCGCCCTGCCGCCTTCGGCGCGAAGCCGAAGCGCCCGACCAGGGGAACGTACGCGACGTCCCCGGCGTCCTCGGTCCGGACCCGTCCGTTCGGGAGCTTCTTCACGACGAGAAGCCTCTGTCTCCCGGGCGGCCCGACCGGGACGACGAGGCGGCCCGTGGGTCCGAGCTGGGCGACGAGCGGCTCGGGAACGACGGGCGCGGCGGCGGCGACGACGATCGCGTCGTAGGGAGCGTGCTCGCTCCAGCCGTAGGAGCCGTCGAAGACCTTCACGGACACGTTCGCGACGCCGAGCGCCCTGAGGAGGGCCTCGGCTCCCTTCGCGAGCTCCGGGATCCGCTCGAGCGTGAAGACCCATCTGGCGAGGCGCGCGAGGACGGCGGCCTGGTAGCCCGAGCCCGTGCCGATCTCGAGGACGCGCGCCTCCGGGGCGAGCGCCGCGAGCTGCGCGGACCGGGCGACGTTCGCGGCCTGCGTGATCGTCTGGCCGTGCCCGATCGGGAGGGCGTGGTCGCCGTAGGCCGCGCCCGCGAGCGCCGCGGGAACGAAGAGGTGGCGGGGGACCGCCTCGACCGCGGCCGCGACGCGCGGGTCCGTCACGAGCCCCGCGGCCCGGAGCCGCTCCACGAGGGCGCGCCGCTCCGGCGCGCCCGGATGCGCCGCGCGCCGGACTTCGGATCCCCCCGGTTTCACCGTCCGATCTTAACCGGCCTCGCGCGCCGCGAGCCACGCCCCGAACTCGCTCCGCGGCATCGGGCGCGCGAGAGCCCACCCCTGGACGGCATCGACGCCGAGACGCGCCATGAGATCCCACTGCTCCGCGTTCTCGACGCCCTCGGCGACCGTCGTCATCCCGAGCCGGCGGGCGAGGAAGACGCTCGACTCCACGATCGTGTGCGCGGCGCGGTCGCCGGAGGCGGCCTGCACGAAGCCGCGGTCGATCTTCAGCTCCGTGAACGGAAACTGCTTGAGGAGGTCCATCGTGGCCCATCCCGTCCCGAAATCGTCGATCGAGAGGCCGATGTCGCGCAGGCGCAGGCGCGTGAGGATCTCGAGGCTCGACGCGAGCTCCTGGACGACGGAGCTCTCCGTCACCTCCACCGTGACGAGGCCGAGCGCCACGCCGTGGGCCTTCGCGAGCCGCTCGAGCTCCTCGGGCAGCGTGAGCCGGTGGAGGTTCCGGAAGGAGAGGTTGACGGAGACGCGCACGGGCGCGCCGGCCTGCCGCCAGCCTCCGGCGGCCTCGAGGGCGTCGGCGAGCACGCGGTCGAGGACGGCGTCGATGAGCCCGTTCTCCTCGGCCAGGGAGATGAACAGGCCCGGCGGGACGAGGCCCTTGTCCGGATGGCGGAAGCGGGCGAGCGCCTCCGCGCCGACGATCCGCCTCGACTTCGCGTCGGCCTGCGGCTGGAAGAACGTCTCGATGCGGCCCGCCGAGAGGCCCTCGCGGAGCTCCTCGACGCCGACTTCGACCTCCGCCGTCGCGCGGAGCGCCTGAGGCACCTTCACGCGCTGCACGGCCTTCGCGAGGTCGGCCGCATGGAGGGGCTTGGAGAGGACGCCGAGGACGTTCAGGTCGAGGGACTGCGCGAGGCCCTCGACGGCCTTGAGGAGCCGCTCGTCCGCGCCGCTCATGAGGAGGACCGCTCCGCGGTACCCCCGGGCCGCGAGGTGCCGGAGAAAGGCGATTCCGTCCAGCTCGGGCATCTGGAGGTCGGTCACGACGAGCCCGATCCCGCTCCCGGCCCCGACGTCGGCTTCGAGGGCCTCCCGGCCGTCGTGCGCGATCCGCACGTCTGCGACGCCCATCCGCCAGAGCGAAGAGGCCACGAAACGCGCGACGGCCGCGTCGTCGTCGACGACGAGGACGGCGAGCGGCGGCACCGGATCGCCGTCGCGCACGACTCAGCCCCCTTCCGCGATCTTCCGGGAAAGTCCGTCCAGGGCCGCGAGCGCCCGGTAGTCCGTCATGTCCATGTGCAGGGGCGTCACGGAGACCCATCCCTCGGCGACGGCGAGGAGGTCGGTTCCCTCGGCCTTCGTGTCCACGAACGTGCCGCCGATCCAGTAGTACGGCTTGCCGCGCGGATCGATCTTCTCGACGATGTTCTCGCCGTAGCGGCGCCGCCCCATGCGCGTCGCCCGGAAGCCCTTCGGGACTCCCGCCGGGACGTTCACGTTCCAGAGCGTGTCGGGCTCGGGGGGATGCTCCGTCGCCCAGGCGATGAGGGCGCGCGCCGCCTCCTCGGCCTTCGCGTAGTCGACCGTACCGATCGCGTCGCGGACGTAGTCGAGGGAAAACGCGATGGACTTCACCCCGAGGAGGGTCCCCTCGAACGCGCAGGCGACCGTCCCCGAGTACGTCACGTCGTCGCCGAGGTTCGGGCCCGCGTTGATCCCCGAAAAGACGAAATCGGGCGGGTTCGCCTTGAGGATCGAGCAGAGGGCGATGTTCACGCAGTCCGTGGGCGTCCCGTCCACGACCCAGGTCCTCTCGTCCGTCTGCCGCACGCGGAGCGGACGGTGCATCGTGAGCGCGTGGGACGAGGCGCTCTGTTCGCGGTCCGGCGCGACGACGTACGTCTCGAATCCCGCCGCGCGTGCCGCGCGCCCGAGGGCCGCCAGCCCCTCGCTGTGGACGCCATCGTCGTTCGAGATGAGAGCCCTCACGCGGAGGCCGCCGGACCCTCGTAGACGGCCCTGTTCCTCTCGGTCTCGTGCAGCACGACGCGCACGAGCCTCGCGGGAGCCACGGCGGGCGCGAGCTCCCCCCAGATCGCGACGGCGATGTTCTCCGCGGTCGGGATCACGCCCGCGAGAAACGGGACGTCGACGTTGAGGTTCCGCCGGTCGCAGGGCTTCACGACGCGCTCGGCGACGACCCGCTTGAGGTCGGCGAAATCCATGACCCAGCCCGTGTCGGGCTGGACGGGCCCCTCGACCGTGACCTCCAGGCCGTACGTATGGCCGTGGCCGTGCGGGTTGTTGCACTTGCCGAAGACCCGGCGGTTCCACGCGTCGTCCCTCACGTCGCTGTGCAGGCGGTGCGCCGCCGAGAAGTGCGCCTGCGTCGTGAGGCGCACGGCGGGCGCCGTCATCGCGCCCACCTCTGGCGGGCGGAGTCCCAGAGGCGCATCCGGCGGTAGACCTCCTCCGGCGTCGCGTCCACGTAGACGGTCTGGGAGTAGGCGATGCCGCGGGCTCGCTGTCCCTCGCGGAGGATGTGTTCGGCGGCGTTCACGGCCGTGCAGCGCCGCGTCTCGAAGACGGGCGTCCCGTCGATCACGTCTCCGACCATGACGGCGAGGGCCGAGACGCCGAGGAGCGTGAGGCACTGCATGAGCTCGGCCTTTCCCGTCGCCACGGACTGGAGCTCGGAAACGGAGTTCGCCTCGAAGCCGGCGGGAACGAACCACCGGATCGAGAACGAGAGGGGGTCGCCGTCGAGTCCGCCTCGCAGGTAGATTCTCTGGCCGTTCTCGGGCGCGGGAGTCATGCCCCGAGTTTACGAGACGAGCGCCCCTCGCGCGTCCCCTTGACGTTCCGCGAATTCGGACCTATCTGTTGGATGGCCCTGCGCGCCGGTGACGGCGGGGCCGGTCGGGAGGAGGACGAAGGCAGGCGGGAGCCGGTTCCGACGAGACGGCGGCCGAAGGTCGACGCCGCTTCAGGGACACGCGCCGAACGGCGCAAGCCACGAAGAAATCCTCCACGAAGGCCCTGACGCGGGGCGTAGCGAGCCCGAGGGAACCGGCGCCCTCGGGCTCTTCTCGTTTGTCGCCTCGTCTCCGGCGCCGCCTCGTCCCCTCAGGTCGGGACGCGGAAGCTCTGCAGGACCTTCATGTAATTGCCCCGCTCGAACGCGGCCGGATCCGGGCTCGTGCGGTGGCTGACCGCGCCCGTCATCTGGGCGACGGACTCGTACTCGTGCTTCTCCATCCACTCGACGAGGCCCTGACGGAGGAGCGTGAACTGGCGGGGCCCGTGCCGCAGGACCGAGGACACGATCTGCACCGCGTGGGCCCCGGCCATGATCGCCTTCACGAGGTCGAGCGGCGTGTGGACTCCGCCCGTGGCGGCCAGGGAGCAGCGCACGCGGCCCGAGAGGATCGCGAGCCAGCGCAGCCGGAGGAGAAGCTCCGACGAATCGGAGAGCTGGAGGGCCGGCACGGCCTCGAGGAGGTCGACGTCGATGTCGGGCTGGTAGAAGCGGTTGAAGAGGACGAGGCCGTCGGCGCCGAGGTCGTCGAGCTGCCGGGCGACGTTCGCGAAGGACGTGAAGAAGGGAGGCAGCTTGACGGCCACGGGGATCCCGAGGCCACGCTTGACCGTACGGAGGATGTTCTCGACCTCGTGCTCGATGACGGTGCCCGGGACGTTCACGTCGGCGGCGACCCGGTAGACGTTCAGCTCGAGGGCGTGGGCTCCGGCTTCCTGCACGAGCTTCGCGTAGCTCAGCCACCCCGAGTCCGTCACCCCGTTCAGCGACGCGATGACGGGCACGGAGACCGCCGCGCGGATCCGGCGGACCTGCTCGAGGTAGCGGTCCGGGCCGAGGTGGAACTCCTCGGGCGCCGGGAAGTACGACGTCGCCTCGGCGAAGGACTCGCCGTGGACGCTCATCGCGTGGAGGATCCCCTCTCCCTCGCGGGAGATCTGCTCCTCGAAGAGGGAATGCATGACGATCGCCGACGCGCCCGCGTCCTCCATCCGCCGGACCGTGTCGAGGTCGTCGACGAGGGGCGAGGCGCCCGGCATGAGGGGGTGGGCGAGCGGAAGGCCGAGGTAGGTCGTTCTCAGGTCCATGTGCGCGTCCTCAGTTCCCCTGCCGGGCCGCGGCCTCGGCGACGTGCTTCTTGGCGAGCTGCTCGTACAGGATGACCTTCTCGGAGGCCTCGTGGCGGGCCCGCTCGATCGTGGCCTTGTAGAGCTCGGGGTTGCGCTCCTCGGCGACGCGGAAGCGCGCCTCGTTGCGCATGAAGGCCCCGATGTCGCCCTTCAGCGTGCCGGTGTCGATCGCGAGCGGGCTCTCTCCCGCCGCGGTCCGCCGCGGGTCGAACCGGTAGAGCGGCCAGTAGCCCGACTGGACCGCCTTCGCCTGCTGGTCGAGCTGGAACGCCATGTCGTAGCCGTGGGCGATGCACGGGCTGTAGGCGACGATGATCGAGGTCCCGGGATAGGACTCGGCTTCCTGGAACGCCTTGACGGTCTGGGCGTCCTTCGCGCCGAAGGCGACCCGCGCGACGTAGACCGAGCCGTAGGCCATCGCCATGAGGCCGAGGTCCTTCTTCGAGCCGGTCTTGCCCGCGATCGCGAACTTCGCCGACGCCCCGAGGGGCGTCGACTTGGACGCCTGCCCGCCCGTATTCGAGTAGACCTCCGTGTCGAGGACGAGAATGTTCACGTCCCGCCCGACCGCGAGAACGTGGTCGAGCCCGCCGTATCCGATGTCGTACGCCCAGCCGTCGCCGCCGACGACCCAGATGCTCTTCTTCACGAGGTAGTCCGCGAGCGAGGCGAGCCGCTTCGCGTCCGCCTTCGCGCTCGCGGCGAGACGCTTCCTCAGCTCGGCGACGCGCGACCGCTGCGCGGCGATCCCGGATTCGCCGGACTGGTCGGCCGCGAGGATCTCGTCGGCGAGCTGCGAACCGACCTCGGCGGCGAACGTCGCGAGGAGAGTCCGGGCCGTGAGGGTGTGATGGTCGACGCCGAGGCGCATGCCGAGACCGAACTCCGCGTTGTCCTCGAACAGCGAGTTCGACCACGTGGGTCCGCGCCCGTCGCCGTTCACGGTGTAGGGAGTCGTCGGGAGGTTCCCGCCGTAGATCGACGAGCAGCCCGTCGCGTTGGCGATCATCGTGCGGTCGCCGAAGAGCTGGGTCAGGAGCTTGATGTACGGCGTCTCGCCGCAGCCCGCGCACGCTCCCGAGTACTCGAAGAGCGGCTGGAGGAACTGGGCGGACTTCACGTCCGCGATCCGGAGCCTCGTGCGGTCGACCTCGGGAAGGTCGAGGAAGAACGAGTAGTTGGCGCGCTCCGGTTCGCGGAGGGGCGCCTGCGCGGCCATGTCGAGCGCCTTGTGCTTCGGGTTCGACTTGTCCTTCGCCGGGCAGACCACCATGCAGAGCGTGCAGCCCGTGCAGTCCTCCGGCGCGACCTGAATCGTGTACTTGTGGCCCTGCCAGTCGGTCGCCTTGAAGTCGACCGACTTGAACGTCGGGGGCGCGCCCTTCAGCGCCTCGGGGACGTAGAGCTTGGCGCGGATGGCCGCGTGCGGACAGACCATCGCGCACTTGTTGCACTGGATGCAGAGCTTCTCGTCCCAGACGGGGATGTCGAGCGCGATGTTCCGCTTCTCCCACTTCGACGTCGCCGTCGGCCACGTGCCGTCGGGTGGGAACGCGCTCACGGGCAGAAGGTCGCCCTTGCCCGCGAGGAGGACGCCGGAGACGCGCTGGACGAAGTCCGGTGCGTCCTTCGAGACGGGCGGCGGCATGTGGCGCTTCGTCGAGACCGAAGCCGGGACCCGGACCTCCTTGAGGCCGGCGGTCGCCGCGTCCACGGCGGCGAAGTTCTTCTGGAGGACCTCCTCGCCGCGCCGCGCGTAGCTCTTGCGGATGCCCTTCTTGATGCGCTCGACGGCTTCCTTCACCGGCAGGACGCCGGAGAGCTCGAAGAAGCAGGCCTGCATGATCGTGTTGATCCGGCCCCCGAGGCCCACGTCCCGGGCGATGCGGTACGCGTCGATGACGTGGAACTTGAGCTTCTTCCGCACGATCTGCGTCTGGACCTCGAACGGCAGCTCGTCCCAGATCTCGTCCGGGCCGAAGGGCGCGTTCAGGAGGAAGGTCGCGCCGGGCGCCGCGCAGTCGAGCATGTCCTGGCGGTCGAGGAGGGAGAACTGGTGGCAGGCGACGAAGCTCGCGTTCGTGACGAGCCAGGCGGCCCGGATGGGCGCATCGCCGAAGCGCAGGTGGGACGTCGTCACGGCGCCGGCTTTCTTCGAGTCGTAGACGAAGTAGGCCTGGGCCTCCTTGCCGGCGTCCTCGCCGATGATCTGGATCGAGTTCTTGTTCGCGCTCACGGTGCCGTCCGACCCGAGGCCGAAGAAGACGGCGCGCACGCGCTCCTTCGGCTCGATGTCGAAATCCCCGTCCCACGGGAGGGACGTGTGCGTCACGTCGTCGACGATCCCGATCGTCGACCGCCGCTTCGGCTCGCTCTTGGCCATCTCCGCGAACGCGGCCGCGACCATGCCGGGGGTGAACTCCTTGGAGGACAGGCCGTAGCGGCCCGCGATCACGCGCGGATCGGACTTGAACGGCGAGATCCCCGTCGCCCTCGCCTCGGCCAGCGCGGCCACGACGTCGAGGAACAGCGGATCGCCCGGCGCGCCGGGCTCCTTCGTCCGGTCGAGGACTCCGATCGTCCGGACGGTGGGAGGCAGGGCGGCGACGAAGTGCGACAGCGACCACGGACGGTAGAGGCGCACTTTGACGACGCCCACCTTCCCGCCCTTCGCGTTCAGCCACTTCGCCGTCTCGTCGCAGGTCTCGGCGCCGGAGCCCATCACGACGATCACGCGCTCGGCGTCCTTCGCTCCGGCGTAGTCGAACAGGCCGTAGGGGCGACCCGTGACCTTCGCGAATTTCGCCATCGCGTCCTCGACGTGCCCGGCGCACGCGTCGTAGTACGGGTTGCAGGCCTCGCGCGCCTGGAAGAAGGCGTCGGGGTTCTGCGCCGTGCCGCGCAGGAGGGGCCGGTCCGGGGTGAGGGCGCGGGCGCGGTGGGCGTCGATCGTCGCTTCGTCGACGAGCGCGCGCAGGTCGTCGTCGGTGAGCTCCGTGATCTTCGCGAGCTCGTGGGAGGTCCGGAACCCGTCGAAGAAGTGGAGGAACGGGATCCGCGAGGCCAGCGTCGCGAGGTGCGCGACGGCCGCGAGGTCCTGCGCCTCCTGGACGGAGGCGGACGCGAGGAGCCCGAACCCCGTCTGGCGGCAGGCCATCACGTCCGAGTGGTCGCCGAAGATGGACAGCGCGTGCGTCGCGAGGGTACGGGCCGACACGTGCATCGCGTAGGACGTGAGCTCCCCGGCGATCTTGTACATGTTCGGGATCATGAGGAGGAGGCCCTGCGAGGCCGTGAACGTCGTCGTGAGCGCGCCCGCCTGCAGCGAGCCGTGGACCGCGCCGGCGGCGCCGCCCTCGGACTGCATCTCGATGACCTGCGGCACCGTGCCCCAGACGTTCTTCAGGCCCTTGGCCATCCACTCGTCCGAGAGCTCGCCCATCGTGGAGGAGGGAGTGATCGGATAGACGGCCACCACCTCGCTCAGGCGGTAGGCCACGGAGGCGGCGGCGGTGTTGCCGTCGCAGACGAGTCGACGTCGGTTTCCCATGCCCGGAAGCATAGAGATCCAGTCTCTGGCGAGACATGATGCAAACGGCCCAAGCCCGTTCCGCGCGTGCACTCCGGGGGCGAAAGCCTCCTTGCGGACGCCGTTCGCCGGCCCTAGGTTTTCGGGAGGACCGGATTTTCTCCCGGCCCCTGGAGGGTGCCATGCAGAAGAGTCATTTCCGGCTCTGGGCGCTCCTGGGCGGCGGAGTCGTCCTCGTGCTCGCGCTCACGGGCCTCTGGCGAGTCTGGAGCGCCCCGGTGGACACGAACCTGACTCCGGCGCACCTGGCGCCTCCCCTTTCCTCGGTGGCGGACCGCTTCGACGTTCTCGTGAACGCCGTCCCGCTCCAGAAGGCGATCGCGGACAAGCGCCTTCTCCTCGCCGGAGAGAACGGGGCCGCGACGGTCGTCGTCACGGACGCCGCCGTGCGGATCAACGACGCCGAGCGCGTCCGGGCCTCACGCGTGCCGTCGTTGATCGCGCTGTCGGCGATCGCGGGCGGCGGCCTCGTGCTGCTCCTCGTCGGGATCTTCACGCCGCGGATCGGGGCCTTCAGGCAGCACGGCCTGATCGACATGCACCTCGAGTCGATGTGACGTCCTTCGGCCGGGAGTGACGGACGGCCTCCGGCTCGAAACGGAGGCGGTTCCGTGGCAGCATTCCCGGTATGAGGCAGGTCAAGAGCTTCGTCGCCGGCTTCCTTTCGACCCTCGTCTTCCACCAGGGCCTGCTCGCGCTCCTCTTCGCGGGCGGGCTGACGACGCGAAGGCCGTGGGTCATGGCGCCCACCCGACCCATGGGCGTCCCCGCGGTCCTCTCTCTCGCCTTCTTCGGCGGCCTCTGGGGGATCCTCCTCTGGGAGATGGTCCGGGGACGCCTCGGCGCGGCCCGCTGGGTGACGGCGCTCGTCGCGGGCGCCGTGGCGCCGACGCTCGTCGCGCTCTTCGTGGTCCTGCCCCTGAAGGGCCTGGGGGTCGCCGGCGGATGGAAGCCGGACATCCTCGTCGGAGCCCTGCTCCTGAACGGGGCCTGGGGGCTCGGGGTCGTCGCCCTCATGGGGCTCTTCGGCGCGTCCGCCTGACGGGCCCGGCGACGACTCGGCGGGAGCACCTCCTCCTCCGGAGCGGGCCGCGCCGTTTCTAGAGGCCTTATCCTCCCGCCGTGATCCCGAGGGTCCGACTCGCCGCGGGCGCCGCGCTTCTCGTCCTCGCCGTGGCGGCGGCGTACCGGCCCGCGCTCAAGGCCGGGTTCATCTGGAACGACGACACCTACGTCACGGACAACGCCACCCTCGACGGCCTCGGCGGGCTGCGCCTCATCTGGACCGACCCGAGGGCGAACGAGCAGTACTACCCGATGGTCTTCACGACCTACTGGGCGGAGAAGCGATTGTGGGGCGTCGCGCCCCTCGGCTATCACGTCGTCAACGTTCTCCTCCATGCGGCGAACGCCCTGCTCCTCTGGGCGCTCCTCGCCCGGCTCGGACTCGCGGGAGGCGGCTGGGCCGCCGCGCTCTTCGCGCTGCACCCGATGTGCGTCGAATCCGTCGCGTGGGTCACGGAGCGGAAGAACACGCTGTCGCTCGCGCTCTCGCTCCTCGCGATGTTGTCTTACCTGGCCTCGCGGGAGGGAAAGGAAGGAGGGAGGGAGAGGAAGGAAGATCTTCCGAGAAAAGTGAAGAAGGGCGCGCGGCCCGCGCGTGCCGCGGCCGCGCAGACGGCGGCGCGACCGGGCGCGGCGCCCGCCTCCGCGTTTCGCCTTCCTCCCCGCCTTCTTCCGTTCATGGGACTCTTCTCTTTTCTACTCTTCGTCCTCGCCCTCTTCGCGAAGACGACCGCCGTCGTCGTGCCGGGCGTCCTCCTCGTCCTCGTGTGGTGGAAGAAGGGCGAGGTCCGCGGGAAGGACGTCGGGCCGCTCGTGCCGTGGCTCCTCGCGGGCCTCGTCCTCGCCACGCACACGGCGTGGCTCGAGCGGACCGTGGTCTCCGCACGGGGGAAGGAATGGTCGCTGAACCTCCTCGAGCGCCTCCTCCTCGCGGGTCGCACGGTCGTCTTCTACTCGAAGAAGTTCCTCGTCCCTCTCGACCTTTCGTTCTTCTATCCGCGCTGGACGATCGACGCGCGAGACGCCGTCCAGTGGCTGCCCGCGCTCGGGGCGCTCGCGGCGCTCTTCATCGCCTGGCGCTTCCGCGAGCGCCTCGGCCGCGGCCCGCTCGCCGCGCTCCTCCTCTTCGGCGGCGTCCTCTTCCCCGCGATGGGCTTCTTCAACGTGTACGCGATGCGCTACTCGTACGTCGCGGACCACTTCGCCTACCAGGCGGTCGCGGTCGCCGCGGCCGCCGTCGCGGGCGGCACCGCGGCGATGCTCTCGAAGGCGCGCCGGACGGCGCGGCGGGCGGGCGCCGCGGTCGCGGCCGGGGTTCTCGTTCTCCTCGGAGTCCTCACCGAGAGGCAGAGCCGCGTGTACGCCACCGAGGAGACCCTGTGGACGGACACGCTCTCGAAGAATCCCTCCTGCTTCTCCTGCGAAACGAACTACGGCTTCTTCCTCGCGAACGCGGGACGGACGAGCGAGGCCGTCGCGCACTTCCAGAAGTCTCTCGCGCTCAAGGCCGACAACGTGCCCGCCCTCCTGAACCTCGGCCGCATCGCCGAGCAGCGCGGAAGCCTCGGCGAGGCGTCGGCTCGGCTGAAGGCGGCCTACGCGGTGGACCCGACGGACCGCGCCGTCCTCGTCAACCTCGCGACGGTCGAGGTCAAGCTCGGGAAGGCCGCGGCCGCGATCCCTCTCTACGAGGAGGCGCTCCGTCTCGGAACCCCGGACGCCCACATCGCGCACAACGGCCTCGGTGTCGCCCTCATGAACGTGGGCCGGGTCGCCGAGGCCGCGGAAGAGTTCCGAGAGGCGTTGCGCCTGAGACCCGACTACGAGTTCGCGCGCGCGAACCTCGACCGCGCGCTCGCGGCGCTCGGGCCGCCCCGATAGGCGGTCACTTCGCGGCCTCGAGCCGCGCGAGATCCGCGAGGACGTCGTCGCTGTGGGTTTCCGGGTTGACCTTCAGGTAGACCTTGCGGATGACGCCCGCCGGGTCGATCAGGAACGTGTTCCGCGCGGCGTACGTTTTTCCGTTGTACGTCGCGACCGATCCGTAGGCCTTCGTGGCCGCCTCGTCCGTGTCCGCGAGGAGCTTGAAGGCCAGGCCCTCCTTCGCGCAGAAGCCCTTGTGGGAGTCGGCCGAGTCGAGGCTCACGCCGAGGATCACGGCATTCGCCTTCTCGTACTTCGCGAGGTCGCGCTGGAAATTATGAGCCTCGATCGTGCAGCCCGACGTGAAGTCCTTGGGGTAGAAGTAGAGGACGACCCACTTTCCCTTGTAGGCACCGAGGCTGACGGTCGACCCTTCCTGGCTCGGAAGGGAGACGGCGGGCGCCGCCTGTCCGACGGAAGGGGTCTCGGCGGCGACGGGACGGGAAAGAGCGGCGAAGAGGCCCGCGAGCGCGAAAGAACGGAGAAGGATCTTCATGAAGGAAGCGTAACAGAATGAGACGGTGTCTCGGCGCGCACACTCGATCCGATGGCGCGGCCCCGGCCGGCTGACGAGGCTCCGCGGCGCGCCCGCTACATCCCCGGATCGTCGGCGGACGGGCCGTAGATCGACGGGACCTTCGCGCCCATCGGGCGGAGGTAGGTCGAGAGCTGCCCGCGGTGGTGGATCGCGTCGAAGAGGAAGCCCCAGAGCATGTCGCCGAGCGACGTCTCCCAGGCGACCTTCCCGTCCACGAGGAAGCGCGCCTTCTTCTTCCACGCCGCGTCCTTGACCTTTGCGAGACGCCGCTTGACGCCCGCGGCGTTCTTCTCGTAGGCCTTGACGGCCTCCGCGAGGTCGGACGGGGCCGGCTTCGGGACGAAGCTCACCTCGCCCTCGTCGAGGACGACGCAGGCGTCGTGGAGCTCGTTCGCGAGGAGCCACACGAGGTCCGCCGCGGACATCGACCGCGGGTGCGGGCGGTAGGCGGCCCCGTCGGCCGGGACGGCCTTCAGGACGCGGACGAATTTCGGCACCTCGGCCTTGAAGCACTGGGAGAAGTATTCGCGTGTGTTCATCGGTGCTCCTTTCGCTCGGGCTACCCGGGGAACGCCGCCCGGAGCTTCCTCAGGATCGCGCGCGCGAACGAGGCCGCCTTCCCGACGTAGGCGTCGACGCGGGGGTCGCGGCTCATCTCGGGGCGTCGGCGAGCGCCTTGAGGCGCGCCGCCTCGAACTCGTCGCCCTTGTTCCAGCGCGGCAACTCGGCGGCGTCGGCGACGCGGCAGCCGAGCCAGAACGCGAGCCGCATGTCGTCGATCGCCCCGGAGAAGTCCCAGCTCTCCTTGAACTCGTCCGAGGGCTGGTGGTAGTCGTTCCGCTCGTAGGCCTCTTCCTGCGCCTTGCCGTAGCCGGCCGGCCGGCCGACGACGTCCGTTCCCTTCTTCACGTACGCCGCCGGGACGCCGATCCTCGCGAAGTTGAACTGGTCGGAGCGGTAGAACGCGCCCTTCTCCGGGAACTCGTCGCCGTGCGTCGTCCGTCCCTGCATCGCGGCGAGGGCGTTGAAGTCGGCGTCGAGCGACGACTTCCCGAGGCCGATCATCCCGACGTCGCGCGTCTTCCCGTAGAAGCCGATCCCGTCGAAGTTGATGTTCGCCGCGATCCGGCCCGCCGGCACGGGAGGGTGCGCCGCGAGCCATTCCGAGCCGAGGAGCCCCTGCTCCTCGCCCGCGACGAACGCGAAGTACATGGAGCGCGCCGGCGCCTGCGGAAGGGCCGCCGCGGCGCGCGCCACGGCGAGGACGCCCGCGACGCCCGAGGCGTTGTCGAGCGCGCCGTTGTAGATGGCGTCGGCGCCCGGCTTGGCCCCGACCTTCGTCCCGAGGTGGTCGTGGTGCGCCGTGTAGATCACGGCTTCGCCGGACCTCGCCGGATCGGATCCGCGCCGGACGCCGATCACGTTGCCGGACTCCTTCTTCGTCACGGCGTTCTTGAAGGCGAGGGAGAACGAGACGCCGAGGGGCACGGGCCGGAAGGAGCGCGATTCGGCGCTCTTGCGCAGGGCGTCGAGGTCCTTCCCGCCGAGCTCCGCGATCGTCCTCGCGAGAGCGTCCGTCGCCCACATCTTCATCTTCACGCGCGGCGAGCCGTCCTCCGGGAGCTCGAAGAGCTCTCCGTTCCAGGAGGTCTGGATGACCTGCCAGCCGTAACCGGCCGAGGGCGTCGTGTGGATGACGATCGCCCCCGCGGCGCCCACCTTCGCGGCCATCATGTACTTGTAGTCCCAGCGCCCGTACCAGAGGCGCGTCTTGCCGGCGAAGAGGTTCGGCTCCTCGGGCGTCCCGTCGGGGTCGTTGTTCATCACGAGGAGGATCTTCCCTCTGAGGTCGGCTCCCTTGTAGTCGTCCCAGCGGTACTCGGGCGCGACGATCCCGTAGCCCACGAAGACGATCTCGGCGTTCTCGATCCTCGACTCCGGCTGCTGGTCGCCGGCGGCCGCGACGAAATCCTCTCCGAGGATCCCGTTCGCGGTGCCGCGTCCCGACGCGAACTTCGCCGGTCCGGAAAACGTCGGCTTGATCCCGACGAGTGGCACCTTCTGGACCCACCCGCCGCCGGGCGCGCCCGGCTCGAGGCCCATCCCCTCGAGCCGCGCCTGGAGGTAGGCCTCGGCGAGGGCGTCGCCCCGGGTCGCGGGACCGCGCCCCTCGAGGAGGTCGGACGAGAGGAACCGGATGTCGGCGCGGATGCCTTCGGCCGTGATCCTCGACGCCGCTTCCTTCTGGGCCGGAGTCACGAGGTCCGCGGCGAAGAGCGCCGGCGAGAGGATGGTGAGGGCCGCCGCAGCGGCCGTGCCGGGGAGCCTCGCTCTCTTCACGGTCAGCGCCTCGCGAAGACGGCGTCGAAGAGGAGCTCCATCGCCTTCCACGCCCGGCGTTCCGCCCGCGCGTCGTAACCGATGGCGCCCGCGAGGCCGTTCTTCTTCGCGAGCTCCGTCGCGCCCGGGTTCGAGAATGCATGCAGCGCTCCGCCGTAGTCGATCGAGACGTAGTCGATCCCCGCGTCGTCGAGGGACTTCTCGAGGGCCGCCCGGGCCTCCGGCTTCACGAGCGGATCGGCGGCGCCGTTCATCAGGAGAAACGTGGCCTTGACCTTTCCCTTCGCCTCCGGGGGCGCGTTCACGGGCCCGCCGTGGAAGCTCGCGACTCCCACGAGGGGGGCGCCCGTATACGCGAGCGCCTGCGCCGCCGAGCCGCCGAAGCAGAACCCGATCGCCGCGATCCTCGACGGATCGACGAGCCCGGACGCGAGGAGCTGCTCCAGGCCCGCGCGGGCACGATCGGCCATGAGCGGCGACCCGTGGAAGGGCGCGGCCAGCTCGCCCGCCTTCTTCGCGTCCTCCGTGGTGACGCCGGCGCCGTACATGTCGGCCGCGAAGGCGACGTAGCCCAGGGAGGCGAGCTGCTCGGCGCGTCCCTTCGGGTACGCGGTGAGGCCCCACCATTCGGGCAGGACGAGGACGCCGGGGAGCTTGCCCCTGGCCGTCTTCGCGTCGTCGTACGCGAGCAGCCCCTGGAGCTTCACGCCCCCCTGCTCGTAGTCGACGGGCTTCGTGACGATCTTGGCGGAGGCGGTTCCCGCGAGAAGACAGGCGGCGGCGAGCGCGAGTCGTTTTCTCATGGAAATACCGTAGCAAGCCCGACGCCGCCGCGCAACGAGGGCGCCTCGACACCGCGGCGCCCGGCGCGCAGCTCCTCGAGGAGGCGCACGGCCGCGTCAGCCCGTCGCGTCGGCGAGCGCGTCCACGAGGGCGACGTACTTCTTCATCGCGTCCTCCCGGGACACACCTTTCCGCTTCGTCCAGGCGTCGAACTTCGCCCGGCCCCGGACGTCGAGGATGCCGGGTCGCGCGCCCGAGACGTCGCCCTCCGTCGCCTGCTTGTAGAGGCCGTAGAGGTCGAGGAGCTGGTCGTTCGACGGGCGCCGGGGGAGCTTCTCGGCCCGCGCCTTTGCGTCCTGGAACTGGTCGGCGGGAGACTTCGCCTTCTTGGCCGGCATGCGGACCTCCGTCCGCGCGACTCTAGCGCGTCCCGCCATGAAGCCCCTGCATCATGCCGCCCCCCGCCGGGCCGGCGCCGGGCGGTCTTAGAATCGCGCACCAGAGTGTCTCTACGCCCTTCGTGATCGCGTTCGGCGGCGTCACCCGCCGCCGGCACGTTTTCGGGAAAGGAGCCGGTCGATGAACACGCTCTGGATGGTTCTGATCGCGGTCCTGGTCATTTACGCGGCCTACAGCTACGCGCGCCGCGTGGACCGGAACGTCATCCGTGCGGACGCCAAGCGGGCGACCCCCGCGAAGATGTACATGGACGGCGTGGACTTCATGCCCACGTCGAAGAACGTCCTGTACGGCTACCACTTCAAGTCCATCGCGGCCGCCGGTCCGATCGTCGGCCCGATCACGGCGGCGAACATCTGGGGATGGGGTCCCTCCCTCCTCTGGCTCGTCGTCGGCGTCAGCCTGATCGGCTGGGCGAGCGACTACTCGGCGATCATGGTGGCCGTCCGCAACGACGGCAACAGCCTCAGCGCGATCTCGCACAGGCTCATCGCGCCCCGCACGCGGCGCATCCTGTTCGTCTTCATCTTCTTCTACCTGATGCTCCTCGCCGGAGCCTTCGTCGGCATCCTCGCGGCCATCCTGTCGGCCCGCCCGGACGTGCCCTTCGGGATCATCATGCTCGCGCTCATGGGCCTCCTCGCGGGCCAGATGATGTACCGCTGGAAGATGGGCCTCATCAAGGTCACGCTCGTCGTCGTCGCCGCGACGGTCGTCGCGATGGCGATCGGCCCGTGGGGCCAGCACAAGGACGACAAGGGCAAGCTCCAGCAGGGCCCGGTGGGCGCCGCGATCGTCGCGATCAACTCCTCGGTGGACGACCTGTCGGGCAGGCAGCCGATCATGCAGCTCGCGGACCCGACGAACGCCGATCCGCGCATCCCCGTTCCCGGCCCGGACGGCAAGCGGCCCACGACGGCGGCCTACGACGCCGCCACGTCGCAGGTCAAGACGCTCCCGAACTACATCCTCTGGATGGTGTTCCTCTTCGTCTTCTCCTACTGCGGCGCGAACATGCCGATCTGGCGATTCGCGCAGCCCGTCAACTACATCGGCTTCTGGATCATGCTCATCACGATCGTCCTCTCGGCGATCGGCATGGTCGTCGCTCCGCTCACGGGCGTGACGGACGCGGCCGGGAAGACGATCGGGGCCTTCGCGCTCACGGCCGTCAAGGACCTCGGGTTCGCGTGGCCGGCCGCCGGCAAGGCCTGGCAGCCGCTCTGGCCCATGCTCTTCGTGACGATCGCCTGCGGGGCGATCTCCGGCTGGCACGCGCTCGTCGGCTCGGTCGGCACCGCGCGGCAGCTCGAATACGAGACGGACGGCCTCCCGGTCGGCGCCGGCTCGATGCTCGGCGAGTACTCGCTCGCGCTCCTCTCCCTCACCGCGGTCTCGATCGCGGGGGTCGGCGGGGGCGGCGGGCGGTTCGCGGCGGGCGTCGGGAAGCTGATCTTCGCGGGCACGTTCGGGCTGATCCCCGAGGTCTTCGGAACCGCGCTCGGCTTCGGGGCGTTCGTCATGATCGTCCTGACGGTCACGCAGCTCGTCTTCCGCGTCATGCGCGTGACGCTCGCCGAGTGGATGGGCGACACCGTGCCGCTCTTCCGCAACATGCACGTCTCGAGCGTCATCTCGATGGGCCTCACGGCGGCCCTCGTCCTGACGGGCACCTGGGTCTACCTCTGGCAGATGTTCGGCGCCTCGAACCAGCTCATGGCGGCGCTCTCGCTCCTCGTCGTCACGGTCTGGCTGAAGTCCGAGGGCCGGAATCCGGGGTTCGCCCTGTACCCGATGCTCTTCATGTACTTCACGACGCTCTTCGCGACGGTCGTGACGGCCCGGAACCTCTACGTCACGATCGCCGCGAATCCGGCGATGAGCGGGCTCCCCGTCTGGGGCGCGTGGGCGATGATCATCGTGGCGGCTCTCCTCCTCGTCGCGTCGCTGCTCATCGGCTGGGACGGGCTCAAGGCGTACCGCAAGTACTCCGCACAGCCCCAGGTGAAGCCCGCGACCGCCTGACCTAGCGGCGGGAAGCCAGCTCGCCGAGCGAGCGCACCGACCGGAAGAACCCCGCGGCGTCGAGAGGCGCCGCGGGGAGATCCACGTGGAGCTCGAGGTGGGTCTCGCTCCGGCGGACGGAGAGCCGGCGGACCGAAGCGCCCGCGCCGCGGAGCTCCTGCCAGAGCGCGTCCGCGCGCGCGAGGGACTCCTCGAACCGGTAGAACGCCGCGAGCGAGCCCGTCTCTTTCGGCTCGCGCACGGACCAGCGCTCGCCCTTCATCCCGCGGAGCGCGTCGCGCCCGGACCAGCTCGCGCGATCCAGGAGCTCGACGTCCGCGACGGGCGGCCTCTCGAGCCGCGCCCTGAGGATCAGCGTGTCGCGCCGCCCGCGTGCCCTCGAGAGCGCCCAGAGCCACGGCAGGTCCCGCGGCGCGAGGAACACGACGAGGGCGGCGGATTCGAACGGCGCCTTCGCGTTCGCGAGGCCGAGGTCCACGGCCGTCGTCCCGATCCAGCGCACGGTGGCCTTGTCGCCGATCATCTTCAGGCCGCCCTGCAGCCAGGCGAGCGCCCGGTTTCCGCGCTTCACGTTCGCGGCGCTCCCGAGCGCGAACCACCCGAGGACGAAGACCACGAGGGCCAGGAGGAGCTGCGACATGTCGGGCGTGCGACCGCCGCGACGATAACAGAGCGCCCGGCGTGCTAGCGTGGCCGAGGAGGCCTCTTGGAACCGGCGGGATGGCGCAAGGCCGTGCGGGAATTCCTCTACGGGATGTTCCTCCACGAGCACGTCGAGCAGGCCCGCGACGCGCGCGGCGCCCTCGAGAGCCTGTTCCTCGTCGTCACGTTCGGCGACATGGTCGGGCTGCCGATCCTCCCCCCGTATTACGGCCTGCGCCTCCTCCCCTACACGCTTTCCGCCCTTCCGGGCTGGAAGCGCCGGATCCTCCGGGAGCGCTCGCTCGGGGACGACCATGACCATCACCTTCACGGAATCTGACGGCCCGCCCGGACCGGACGTGCCCCGTTGATGCATCTGCATCGCGCCAACCGCGCCGGAACCGATTAATTTCAGGATGGCGGACAAGGAGGACCGGATGGTCGAGAAGAAGTCCGAGCGGGCCGGAGGCGTCAAGGGCCTCTGGCAAGGCTTCAAGGAGACGATCTACGGGATGTCGGCTCACGACATGAGCCGCGCGGCGCTCCGGACGCGCGCGTCCATGGAGCACCTCTTCATCCTGATCACGATGGGCGACCTCCTCGGAATCCCGATCCTCCCGCCCTACTACAGCCTCCGGCTCCTTCCGCACGTGGTCCCCCAGATCGCGACGTGGAAGCGGCGGATGCTGCGCGAGAAGGACGTCTCGGACGCGATGTTCTGAGTCCCCGCACGTCCTGAAGTCGATCCGACGGGAGGCACCATGGGGATGAAGGAAGTCTTCGAGCGGAATCCCGGCCGCCGCTACATCATGTTCGGCGGCAAGGGAGGACTCGGCAAGACGACGTTCTCGGCGGCCACGGCGTACTGGCTCGCCGCGCAGGGAAAGAAGGTCCTGGTCTTCTCCGTGGACCCGCAGGCCTCCCTGACCGACATCTTCCAGAAGGACATCTTCGGGAAGGGTCCCGTCAAGATCATGGAGAACCTCTGGGCGCAGGAGATCGATGCGGACAGCCACATCCGGGCGTACCAGGAGGAGATCCGCAAGAAGATCCGCGACATGTACGGCCTGCCGGCCGTGCCCGAGGAGATCGAGAGCTACATCCAGGCCGCGAGCGCCGAGCCCGCGATGGAGGAGAGCGCGATCTTCGACGCCGTCGTGGACGTCGTCGTCAAGGGCGACTACGACTACTACATCTACGACCTCGTCCCGCTCGGCCACGCCCTCTACTACCTCTCGATGGCCAAGGTCTACGACGAGTGGATCAACAAGGTCACGAAGCTCCGCGAGGACATGCGCGAGTACGAGGAGATGGTCAGCCGCCTGAAGCGCGAAAAGGAGACCGAGCAGGACGCGATCCTGAACGAGCTCGTCTACATCAAGGGGCGGATCAACGCGTCCTCGTCGATCCTCACGGACAAGGAGAAGACGGCGTTCTTCTTCGTCGTGACACCCGAGGACATGATCATCGTCGACACGGAGAAGGCCGCGAAGCTCTTCGCGCAGTTCGAC
>Ga0335085_10000964_pt1 | contig 68749 bp, 52 predicted proteins | sample Lox_Sample_45_FD_206712 | JGI IMG/M metagenome (GOLD analysis project Ga0335085, IMG submission 206712) | Soil microbial communities from Loxahatchee National Wildlife Refuge, Florida, United States - Lox_Sample_4.5 | ecosystem: Environmental > Terrestrial > Soil > Wetlands | place: USA... | reverse complement strand
CGCCGTTCAGCGCGATCAATACGTCTCCTTCTTTCAGGCCCGCTTCGCTCGCGTCGCTGCCCCGTTCGATCGATGCGATGCTTGGAAAGCCGCCTGCGTCACGATTCAAGGTAAATCCGAAAGCGGCGCGATGCTGGCTCGTATCGCGCAGCGCCCAGCCGGCGCGCTCGAGGAAATCCGCGTAGGGAATTTCGTCGGCGCCGGAAATGTAGCGCTCGAAGAAATCTGACAAATCCGAATTCGCGGAGGGAGCTTTCTCGCGAATGACGTCTTCCATCGTTGCGCGCAAGGCTCCGCTGTCATGATAGAAGCGGCCACGCTCGGCGTATTCCCTATTTAGAGCGCGCAAGACGTCGTCGAGGCTGGCGTGGTTGTCGGTCCGGTCGCGGATCAGGAGATCGAGCAAAACTCCCACGATCTGGCCCTTGTTGTAGTAGGAGATGCTTTGTTCCGGCCGAGTGTAGAGCGGGTATTTCTCCAGCCAGGCATCGACGCTCGATTGCTCGACGCTTTGCCACCGGTGCGCGGGCCGCGATTCGAGTTCGCCGATTTGATCGGCCAAGTTGAGGTAAAACTGCTGGGTGGACCAGATCCCGGAGCGCAGCAACGTATACGCTGCGTACGTATTGGTCACGCCTTCGGCAAACCAAAGCGACGGCGTCCACATTTCCCGGGTGTAATCCACCGGTTCCAGTGACGCCGGGCGAATTCGTTTCACGTTCCATGCATGAAACAATTCGTGCGCGGAATAACTGGGCAACTGTGCGGGGACGTCAGCGGAAATGGCGGTGCAGTTCATGTGTTCCATCCCACCGCCGCCGAAATTCGAGCCGACGTGAAACAGGAAAAGATATTCGCGAAAGGGCGCGCCTCCCATCAGAGAGACCTCGTAATCCACAATGCGCTTCAGCGCATCGCCAAGCCGCGCTCGATCGCCGGGATCGCCGTGCACGACGATCCGAATCGGCCTGCCTCCGGCCTCAATTCGGAATTCCTCGAAGCGGCCAATTTCTACCGGAGCATCCACGAGCGCATCGTAGTTGGGCGCGGTATAGGAGCTCGACGAGTGGCCCTCGGCCGCCCCGGCTGCGTCCAGTTCGACGGCGATACGCCAACCGTCAGGGACATCCTCAAAATGCACGCGCGTGTCTTCACCGCGCCGGCTGGGCACATACAACAAAACCATAGCGAGATTGAGGAACGCGTGGTCCGGATTGAGTTGCGAGGCAAAGGGGCCCGGCTCGTCCCAGAAGATCGGATAGCTCACCGTAAGCGCACCGCTGCCGGTTACGCTCCACGTCTGCTTGTCGAGTTTCCGCAGAGGGAGGGGATGGCCTTCGTCGTCCTTCGCACTGACGTGCATGACGTGAGAGGAAAAATCGCGGATCTGATAAAGAGCGTTCCACGCGGGCATTTGGAGCGTCACGTCGTCGCGCACGTTTGGTATGTGCATCGTCACGTCAAAAATATGCCGCTCGGGATGCGCAAGCGAAACGGTGTAATCGATGGTTGCGTAAGCGGGAGCCGCAACGAAGAAGGAGAAGATGACCAGCAAAAAAGCGCGTTGCCCGCTGCGCGAAGAACTAAAAAAACTCATGCCTTCCACTTCCCTGCCGGCGCGCCGCGCTCCTGAAGTTTTCCGACAAGCTTGCCGCAGAGCCCGTCAAAACTGCCATTGGACATGACCAAGACCAGGTCGCCGGGTTGTGTTTCGGCAGCAAGAAATTCCACGATTTCGTCGGCGGAATCGAAGCCTTCGGCCCTGCGATCGGCGGCGCGAATTAAATCCAGAACGCGGGTCGGAGAGAGCCTTTCTTCGTCGCTCAAGAGACTTGCCCGGTTCACCGCGCCCAAAACCGCGGCGTCCGCCGTCACCAGGGCCGCCGCAAGGTCCCCTTCGAATACTTTGCGCCGCATGGTGTTGGAACGCGGCTCGAACACCGCCCACAATCGGCGGTTCGGCCAGCGGTGGCGCGCCGCTTCAATCGTCATGCGAATCGCCGTCGGGTGATGGGCAAAATCGTCCAGCACGAGCACGCCGGACGATTCGCCTTTCACTTCGAGGCGCCGCAGGACACCGCGAAACAACGTCATTGCTTCTTCAATCGCTTCCCGGCCGACGCCGCGACCGTGCGCAATGGCGACCGCCGCGAGCGTGTTCAGCACATTGTGCCGTCCGGAAAGAGACATCCTGACACGCGCCACTTCCTCGCCGCGGCGAGAAACACGGAAGCGAGTCTCTCCTTCCGTGATTTCGAGGTCGCTTGCGATCCAGTCCACTCCCGGCGTAAAGCCGTAGGTCTCGACCGGACAAAACGCCTTTTGCACAACGCCGCGAACCGTGTCGCTCTCTCCCCAGGCGACGATTCGCCCGCCGCGCGGCACGAGATTCACGAGACGGCGAAACTGAAGCTCAATCGCGCCCAGATTTTCGTAAATGTCCGCATGATCGAACTCCAGCGATGTAATGATGACGTCGCGGGGATGGTAATGCAAAAATTTTGGCCCCTTGTCGAAAAATGCGGAATCGTACTCATCGCCCTCGAGCACAAATTCGCTTCCGCCGCCGAGTCCAAAGCTGCGGCCAAAGTTTTCGGCTACGCCCCCAATCAGAAAGTTCGGGCGCCGCCCGGCGTGATGCAGGATCCAGGACAGAATCGACGTGGTCGTCGTCTTACCATGCGTGCCCGTCACGACGAGCGAGTCCTGCCCAGGCAGAAAGAATTCCTCAAGCGTTTGTGGGAGCGAACGGTAGGCCATTTTCTGGTCGAGTACCGCCTCGACTTCCGGATTGCCGCGCGACAACGCATTTCCAATGACTACAATATCCGGCGCGGAGTCGAGGTTGGCCGCGTCGAAGCCGTTCGTCCAACGAATCCGAAGGCTCTCCAACAGCGTCGAGGCGGGAGGATAAACGCCCACGTCCGAGCCGGTTACCCGATACCCGCTTTCGGCCAGCATACCGGCGAGCGGCGCCATGGCCGCGCCCCCGATTCCGGAAAGGTGAAAATGCAAGTGGCGCTTCACGCGCGCACCGCCGGCTCAAGAATTTCGAGCCGCCCTTCGCCCGAGGCACGCAGTTTTGCTCGAACGCCAAGCGGAATCGTCAGCATCGGGCGCGGCGTGTGGCCTACCGGGGCGCCGTACACGATCGGAATGCGCAAAGGGCCGAGGATGCGGCGGCAAACATCGGCCACCGTCACGTCGCTTCCCTCCGGAGGCTCAGACTCCGGAAATTCGCCCAAAACGATCGCATGGACACCGTCGAATTTTCCCGCCTGCCTCAAATGGAGGAGCATGCGATCCAGCTGATAGGGCTTTACTCCCCTATCTTCGAGCAACAGGATCGAGCCGCGCGTGTCGAGCTCCCACGGCGTGCCAATCGATGTTTCGATCAGCGTGATGCATCCGCCGGCGAGGGTTCCCTCGGCCGTGCCACGCCGGAACGTTTCCCCACAAAGGGGCACGGTCCAGCCGCTGTTCGTTGCGGTCATCGCCCACATAAACGTGTCCGGGTCGTAGCCTCCCGTCGCGTTGGGACCTGCGTCAAAACCGCCCGCGACCAGCGGCCCATAGAATGTGGCCCAGCGAAGCTTCTGCCAAAGGAAAATATGGACCGACGTTAAATCGCTGAAAGCGCAAAAAATCTTTGGGCGCTTCAGACGCGCCGCTTTCATCCCGTCCAGAATTTCCGCGCTCCCGTAGCCGCCGCGCGTGCAGAACACCGCGCGAACATCGGGGCGTGCGAGAGCCTCCTCAACATGCTTTCTTCGCTCCGCGAGCGGCGCCGAAAGGTATCCCTCCGCATTGCCATTCGGGGCGCATCGCTTCACGTGGAAATCAAGTTTCCGCAAATTTTCGCAGCCGCGTTCGATGCGTTCTTCCTTCGCAGAGCTCGCCGGCGCAACCACCGCGATCGTGCTACCGGGAGCGAGCGCCTGCGGCTTTTGAAGTTTCGGCATTGGAGAGGGCGACAATTCGGATGCGGGTTCCACGCGCCGTCGCCAAAGCCCACCGTGGCGGACGTCGGCAACTTGGACCCTGCCCGAAGGAAGTATACAACGCGCACGCAAAGCGCAAGCCCGACCACGGCACGAAATGTTGCTCCGGCAGCAATGAGACACCCGCCGTGTCGCGCCGCTACAACGTGAACTGCGTCATTTTGTGGAAATGTCGTGCGCGGGCGTTGATTTCGGACCGTTTCAGTGCGCGCAAACGGTCCAAACCGAATTTTTCCACCGTGAAGCTTCCCATCACCGAGCCGTAGACCATCGCGCGGCGCAGCGCCGCGTCGTCGGCTTTCGGCGAGGTCGCCAGATAACCCATAAATCCGCCCGCGAACGAATCTCCCGCGCCGGTTGGATCGTGCACTTCCTCAAGGGGAAACGCGGGCACGCTGAACGCTCTATTTTGATGCACAAGCATCGCTCCGTATTCTCCCCGCTTGATGACCAGGGCTTTCGGACCCATCTTGAAGATGTGCCGAGCGGCACGGAGCAGGTTGTGTTCGTTCGAAAGCTGGCGCGTTTCCGAATCGTTGATCATCAGGATGTCGGTATGGCGCAGCGTTTCGCGCAATTCCTGCGGCGTGCGCTCGATCCAGTAGTTCATCGTGTCGAGCGCCACGACTTTGGGGCGTTTCTTCACTTGGCGCAACACCGAGCGCTGCAAGGTCGGATCGATATTCGCGAGGAAGATATGCTTCGACGATTGATATGGCTCCGGCAACTTCGGCTTAAATTCCGCGAAGACGTTCAGTTCGGTCGCGAGCGTCGTGCGCTCATTCATGTTTTCGCTGTATTTCCCCGCCCAGAAAAATGTCTTTCCGTCGGCGCGCTCCAGGCCCGTGGTATCGACGCGGCGGCCCCGAAAAATTGCGGCATCTTTCTCCATGAAATCGGTTCCCACGATCCCGACCAAATTGACGTGCGTGAAATAGCTGGCGGCGACGGCAAAGTACGTCGCCGCCCCGCCCAGCATGCGATCCACTTTGTGGTGCGGAGTTTCCACGGCATCGAACGCAACCGATCCAACCACAAGTAAAGACATCGTCAGCGAGCTCCCGTCGTCAGGTATTTTCCGGCGATCACGGCGACGCGCTTACGGGCCGCGGCCGGAATCGCGGCAGGATCCGTAATGATGGCGTGGGCGAGCGCGCGTTCACAGGAGCAAGCGCGCTCGGTGGGCATGGCTCGCACCGCTTCGCGGATCACGTTTTGGGCGTTTTCCGCGTTTTTATTCAAATTGGAAATGATCTCCTCGAGGGTGACCGAGGCGTGATCAGGATGCCAGCAATCGTAATCCGTAATCATCGCGACCGTGGAATAACAAATCTCCGCTTCGCGAGCGAGTTTGGCTTCGGTGACGTTGGTCATGCCGACGACCTCAAACCGCAATTCGCGATGCACGCGCGCCTCGGCCAGCGTGGAAAATTGCGGACCCTCCATGCAAACGTAAGTCCCGCCTCGATGCACCCGCACCTTCGCGGCGTCGCACGCAGAGCCGAGAACCGCGCCGAGCTGAGCGCAGACCGGCTTGTCAAAGCCCACATGGGCCACGACACCCCCGCCAAAAAAAGTCGAGACACGATGGCGCGTGCGATCGAAGAATTGGTCGGGAATGAGAAACTCCAGCGGCTTGAGGTCTTCCCGCAAGGAACCGACCGCGCTGACGGAGATGATTCGCTCAACGCCCAACTGCTTCATCGCATGGATGTTGGCGCGATAGTTGATCTCTGTGGGGAGGAAGCGATGTCCTCGTGCGTGGCGAGCGAGAAACGCGACGCGCTTCCCCTCGAGCGTGCCGACGACGAAAGAGTCAGAAGGATCTCCAAAAGGCGTCTTCAAACGCGCTTCGCGTGGCTTCTCGAGCCCCGGCATATTGTAAAGGCCGCTGCCGCCGATAATTCCGATGCGCACCGGCTCCGCAGTTCCGCCACGCGACTTGGTCGTCCGTTTTTTCTTCGCCATTCCACTCTGCCTCTGAGAAAGGAATTAAACGTCGATCATCACGGGCTCCAGTTCATACTTGCCCTGTCGCTCGCGCAGATATCCCGCGGGAGTTCTCGCTTCATGGCCGAAAATGACGAGCCAGTTCTCACGTGCAGCGAGGGGAATCCATTTCTTTTTGCTCTCAAGCGTCGTGAGGGGGTACAGATCGTACCCCATGATCCACGGAAACGGGAGATGCGCCGCCGTGGGGACGAGGTCCGCCGTAAAAAAGACCGTCTTGCCGCCCCCCCTTAACCGAACGCACATCATATCGAGGTTGTGCCCGGGAGCGCGAATGACTTCGACGCCCGGAACGATATCCGTGTCTCCTTCACAGACCGCCCACTGTCCCGATTTTTCCATCGGAAGGAAATTCTCGGGAAGATAGCTGGCGCGGTCGCGATCGCTAGGCGCTTTCGCGTGAGCGAGCTCACCGCGCTGCACGATGTAGCGCGCGTTCGGAAAAAACGGCACCGCTTGGCCGCCGACGATCCGCGTGTTCCAGCCGCAATGATCGAAATGAAGATGTGTGTTGACTACGATGTCGATCTTTTCGGGAGCAACGGCGTGCGCCAGGAGTTTCTCGGGCAGCCGCGGAGGCCCTTCGAAGGCGTATATGTCCGTGCGCTTCGCGTCCCATTTGTCGCCCGCGCCCGTCTCGATCAGAATCCACTTCCCCGCAGCTCGAATCAGCAGCGAATTCATAGCCATGAGGATCCGATTGCGCTCGTCGGTAGAAGCCACTTTTTCCCACATCGGCTTGGGAATCACGCCGAACATCGCTCCGCCATCCAACCGGAAGGTTCCGTCCGTGAGCAGCCAAAATTCCAGATCGCCGAGCTTCATGAGCTTTTCCGGGCAGCGTCCGCGCGCGCGAGCAGTTCGTGGATGGCTGCGTACGGGTCCTTTCTGCGGCCCGCCACTTCACGCGCGAGCTCGGTCAGCGCCGCTTCGCCTTGCGGGCCTGAGACAGCGCGTCTCAACACTTCCTCGCCAGCAAGGGCCAACAGCCTGCGCCTCCAGTGCTCGATCTTTTGTTCCTGGCGCGAGGGACTCGCGGCGAAGTGTTCTCGGCACGCCGCAATGGCGGAGGCGAGTTCTTCCACGCCCTTGTTTTCCGTCGCCACGGTGCGGACGATTTGCGGTTTCCAGCCGTCGCGCTCCGAAGCGAGGTGCAGCATCGCTTGGAGCTCGGTTTCGAGCCGGTTCACACCGTCGCGGTCCGACTTGTTAAGGACGAAAATGTCGGCAATTTCCATCAGACCGGCTTTCATATTTTGGACGTCGTCGCCCATGCCGGGCACGAGGAGAACAAGCGTGCAATCCGCCAAACGTACGACGTCCACTTCGTCCTGGCCAACCCCTACGGTTTCGATCAGCACATACTGCTTTCCGGCAGCGTCCAGCACGAGCGCGACATCGCCGGTAGCACGTGCGAGGCCGCCGAGGAAACCGCGCGTCGCCATCGAGCGGATAAAAATGCCGGAATCGCTCGCGTGACCCTGCATTCGGATGCGGTCGCCCAGAATTGCGCCGCCCGTGTAAGGGCTCGTCGGATCGACGGCAATGATTCCCACGCGATCCCCTCGCCCCCGATAGTTCGCGGCTAGGCGATCGACGAGGGTGCTTTTTCCCGTGCCCGGCGCTCCTGTCACTCCAATGACGAACGAACGGCCGGTCTCCGGGAAAATACGCTGCAACAGGGCTTCGGCCTGCGGATCGTGATCTTCGATCGCCGTGATGGCGCGGGAAACGGCGCGAACGTCTCCGGCCCGAATTTGGTCGGCCCAGGATTCGACGGACGCAGACATGGCGGTTGGCGGAGAAATCAAAGACGAGCCCAAGTAACTTTGGAAATTCAAACGTCAGAGCGAAGCAAGGAACTTACCACATCCCCCGTGAAGCCCGCACACGAAAACCGAATCAGCAGCCGTCGAGAATCTGCCGCGCGATCACCATGCGCTGAATTTCGCTGGTCCCCTCTCCGATGGTGCAAAGTTTCGAGTCACGATAAAACTTTTCGACGGGATAATCCTTCACAAAGCCGTAACCGCCGAAAATCTGGACTGCTTCGTTGGCCACGCGCACTCCGACTTCGCTCGCATAGAGTTTCGCCATGCTGGATTCCTTCGTGAAGCGCCGGCTCTTCTGGTCCGCGAGCCATGCGGCGCGATAAACCAGCCAGCGGGCGGCGTCAATCTCCGTGGCCATGTCGGCGAGTTTGAATTGAATCGCTTGAAACTCGCTGATCGTTTTCCCGAATTGCTTTCGTTGCTTGGCGTATCGGGCTGCCGCTTCGTAGGCGCCCTGCGCCATGCCGAGCGCGAGCGCGGCAATCGAAATCCTCCCGCCATCGAGAACTTGCAGGGTATTGACGAATCCCTGGCCCTCCTTGCCGAGCAGATTCGCGCTCGGAACCAAGCAATCGCTAAAGATCACTTCGGAGGTGTCGCTCGCCCGCATGCCCAATTTGTTTTCTTTTTTTCCGGCGCGAAAACCCGGATTGCCCTTCTCGACGATAAACGCGGAAATCCCTTTCGTTCCTTTTGCCTTGTCGGTCACGGCCATGGCCACGCAAACATCCGCATAGTGGCCGTTGGTGATGAATGTCTTCGAGCCGTTCAGCGTCCAGCCGGTGTCCTTGCGCGTCGCGGCGGTCCGCGCGCCGCCCGCGTCGGAACCGGCTTGCGGCTCGGTCAGCGACCAGCAACCGAGTTTTTTTCCTTGCGCCAGGGGCACGACATATTTTTGGCGCTGCTCCGCGGAGCCAAACTTGTAAATGTGATTGGTGCACAATGAATTATGCGCGGCGACGATCAATCCGACCGAGCCATCGACGCGCGCGAGCTCCTCAATCGCCGTTGCGTACTCGATGTAACCAAATCCGGCGCCGCCGCAGTCCTCCGGGAAGATCACGCCCATCAGGCCCAGTTCCGCCAGCTTGGGAATCAACTCCGAAGGAAACCGCGACGTTTCATCCCATTCCATGACGTGGGGAGCGATTTCCGACTCGGCGAATTCGCGCACGCTGCGCCGAAGCTGCTGCTGCTCGTCGGTGAAGGAAAAATCCACAGGTCCTCAAGAAAAATGCGGATCGAAGAACTTCCACTTCCTTTATACCATAGGCGCGGGGACGGACTTTTCGGGGCGCCTTGGGAAGGTTCCGTACGCGCACGGGGACGCTGGCGCTCTGCCGGCGGCTAGTTCCAGCCGACGTTGTGCCCGCGGTTTTGTTCATCGAGCCACTTCTTCAGGGGAGCGAAATAATCGATCAGCGCGGCTGCGTCCATTCGCCTTTCGCCTGTCAGCACTTCCAGCGCGTCCGGCCAGGGACGGCTCTCTCCGATCGCCAGCATTTCGGCCAGTTTCCTTCCCGCGGTTTTGTTTCCGTAGATGGAGCACCGATACAGCGGGCCCGTGTATCCCGCCTCCTTGCACAGGGCGCGCTGAAATTGAAATTGCAAAATCACAGCGAGAAAATAGCGTGCATAGGGGACGTTGTCTGCAACGTGATATTTTGCGCCGGGATCGAAATCGGCTTCGGTGCGGGCGACGGGCGGAGCGATGCCCTGATACGTTCGCCGAAGCTCCCACCAGGACTTGTTGTAATCGGCCGGCTTAATCTCGCCCGAAAACACGCGCCAGCGCCACTCGTCCACCAGCAAGCCGAACGGCAGGAACGCCACCTTGTCGAGCGCGCGATCGAGCAAAAGACCGATATCGGCCGACGGCGGCGGGACGGAATCGATAAGGCCGACCTCCTTCAGATATTCCGGCGTGACGGAAAGCGCGATGGTGTCACCAATCGCCTCATGAAAGCCGTCGTTCGCCCCATTCTGAAAGAGCGGCGGCAGGCGATTGTATGCGCGCTGATAATAATTGTGGCCGAGTTCGTGATGAACCGTCGTGAAATCCTCGGTGGTCGGATCGATACACACTTTAATCCGCAAATCGTCTTTGTAGTCGATGTCCCAGGCGCTTGCGTGGCAAACGATGTTCCGGTCGCGTGGCTTGGTAAAGAGCGAGCGCTGCCAAAACGTGGCGGGCAACGGATCGAACCCGAGCGAGATGAAAAATCCCTCCGCGTAGCGAACCATTCCTTGGGCGTCCACGTTTTTGGCGCGCAACGCGGCTCCCACGTCTGGCCCGCTTGGCTCCCCAGGCGGCGCGAGAAGCGGATAAATATTGTTCCACTCCTGCGCCCACAGGTTGCCAACCAGGTGCGCGGGAATCGGGGCGTCCTCGCGCACGAGATCTTTGCCATATTTTTCCGCGAGCTTCCAGCGAACGTAGGCGTGCAGAGAAAGGTAGAGCGGACGCACCTCGGCCCAGAGGCGGTCGAGTTCCTTGGCAAAATCGTCCGGAGGCATGTCGTAGTTTGACCGCCACATGGCGCCCACGTCGGCAAAGCCCATTTCCCGCGCCCCCTGGTTGGCAAGATCGACCAGGCGAACGTAGCGTTCGCGCATGGGCGGACCAATCGCGTGCCATCCGAGCCAGGCGTTCAACAGCTCCTGCGGGTTGCGGCTTGTCCCGAGAATTTTCTCGATGTCCGGCAACTCCTTGCAGTCTTCTTTCTTGCCGGCGGGACACCATGTTCCCTTGCCGTAGTCTCCGTCCAGCGAAGCGGCGATCTTCGCGAGTTCGGCCTGCGCCGCAGGATCGCGCGGCGCCGGAATATCGACCGACAATTTCAGAAGTTTGAATTTCCGGGTAACGTCCGGTGGAAGCGGAAGGCCCTCATATTTCTTGGCTTCGATCGCAAGTTCAGCCGTCGCCGCTTTCACGGCCGCGTCGGCGTCCGCAGAGATGGCCTCGGTATCGTCCGTGATGAAATTCTCTTCCACCCACGAGGCGCGGCCGCTCTTGATCCACAGGTCCAGAAGCCGAGCTTCCGCCGCGGAAATGAACTGCTCCGCTTCGGCGACGGTCGGGGCGGCGCCAACCTTCGAAGAAGCGGAAGCTTTGCCCTTCGCCGGCGCCTGCGCGCCCGCCGCCGGTGAAGCCACCGCGATCGCCGCCCAAAAAAACCAAGACAGCGCGGCGAGGCCAGGCTTTCGAGCGGTGGGATTTTCAGTCATCTGATGCCCTCTCTTGCTAACCCAAAAGCTGGAGAAACACCTCATTCGACACCGTCAGGCGTTCCCGGGCAAGGCGCAGGCGCGGCCCGTCCCATTCGACGAGGCGCTGCGCGACGAGCTCTTGCACACGAGAGCGCAGGCTCACGCCATATTTTTGCTCGATGTCGCCGAGATTGATTCCGGCGAGTTGCCGCAGACCGAGGAATAGCTCTTCTTCGAGGGCCTGTGCGCTCGTGACCCTTTCGAGCTGTTCGACGGGAAAGCGCCCGTCGAGGACGGCGCTCGCATAGGCGGCCGGATCGTGCGTGTTGGCCCAGCGCTGCGCGCCGTTGAACGAGTGCGCGCCCGCGCCAAATCCGAAATACGGCTCGCGGCGCCAGTATTTCAGATTGTGGCGCGATTCAAAACCGGGCAGAGCCCAATTTGAAATTTCATAATGGCCATATCCCGCCTCAGACAGTTTCCCGCATGCATACTCGTAGAAATCGGCCATGGCGTCGTCGGACGGCAGCGCTTTGGCCGAATAGCGTTCGCCGCCTTGCAGTACCTCGAGGCCCAGGCGGCTGGATTCGTCAATTTCCATCATGTAGATCGAGACATGCTCCGGCCGCAAGTGCAGCAACTCGTTCACGGACTCCTCCCAACTCCGGTCCGTCTGATGCGGCAGGCCCGCGATCAAATCGAAGCTAACGTTGCCGAATCCCGCCGCGCGCAACGATTCCGTCGCACGAAAAATATCCGCGCGGCGATGCATCCGGCCCGCAGCACGCAATTCGCCGTCATCGAAAGACTGGACGCCCATGCTGATGCGACGGAATCCTGCCGCGCTCCAAGCGGAAGCTTTTTCGAAAGAAATCGTTTCGGGATCGGCTTCGAGCGTCACTTCCTCGAATTGCGACGGGAAAGAAGCGCAAATCGCCCGGAGGATTTCTCCGAGGTTTTCCGGGGCCAGCAAGCTCGGCGTGCCGCCGCCGAAATAAACCGTGTCGACAGCCGCTTCGGATACCCGTGCGATTCCATGTTGAGCAAGCAAACCGGAATATTCGGCGATTTCACAGCGCACGGCGCGAACGTACGGCTCATACAAATCCTTTGAAAACACGCCGGTGTGAAAGTTGCAGTAGGTGCACTTCGTCTGGCAGAACGGGACTTGCACGTAAATACCGGCTCGCATCGTAATGACGAAACTGTAGCACAGGAGGTTCAGAGGTGCGTGCCGGGACGGCGTACGCGGATCATTGACCGGAGATTAGGGGGCCGGTTCCGGCACGATCTGGACGTGCACTTCGCGATTTCGACGGCCGTCGAACTCGCAGAAGAAAATCGCCTGCCACCGGCCGAGGCCGAGATGCCCTTTTTCGACCCAGACGGATTGCGAGGCGCCGACAATCGTCGCCTTAATATGCGAGTCAGAGTTTCCCTCGTAGTGCTTGTATCCCGCCTCGCGCGGGACCATGCGGTCGAAGGCCGCCTGCATATCGCGCGCGACGTCCGGATCGTCGCCTTCGTTGATCGTGATTCCCGCCGTGGTGTGGAAAATATAAATGTGGCACACGCCCGAGGCAACACCCGACGAGGCGACAAACCGGCTCACTTCAGCAGTGATATTCACCCATTCGGTCCGCCGCGACGTTTTGACGTGCGGCGTCCCGCCGCGCGGCCCGGCGGCTGCTTCTTCCGGAGAACTCATGAATCCAAACTTGTGAGCGCCGGCCCTAGACGAGGGCCGACACCGAAGTCACGCCGTAGAACGAGAACCACGGTTTCGCGGCGGTCAGCCGGCCATTGACGTTCTTGATGTTCTTAACGCCCTGATCGCTGAGCCAGTCCTCGAGCGCTTTGGCGCCTTGCTTGGCGTAGATGGGAATGGCGTCCTTCCACGTCGCGCGCCCGCACAGGACGCCCGAAAAGTTCACGTCGGTTTCGGAGGCAAGCTCAAGCGTTTCACTGAAGGTGTCATTGCTCACGCCGGCCGAGAGGTAGATGAACGGCTTTTTTGCCACCGCCGCGGCTTTGCGGAAATGATCCTTCGCTTCGTCGCGTGTGTATGCGAAGTCACCCTTGCACGAACGCGTGCCTTTGACGAACGCCATCGTGACGGGAACCTCAACCTTCAGGACATCGACGCCATACTGTGGCTTGCTGAATTCCTCCATGCTCGCCCGCACGCATTCCGGCTTCTTTTTCGCGAATTCGAGGCCCTTTTCGTCGACGCCCTCTTCATAGCCGACGAATTCCAGGAAGAACGGCACGTCGGCCGCCGTACACTCCGCGCCAATGCGCTCGACCCAGGCGTGCTTCACGTCGTTGATTTCCGCCGAATCAAACGGCGTGTAGTAGAGGAGAATCTTGATGCAATCGGCGCCGTCGGCGACGAGGCGACGCACGGAATAATGATCGAGAAGGTCGGGCAAGCGCCCGGGCTGAGTATTGTCATAGCCGCTGTTTTCGTAAGCGAGCAGCAGACCGGCGTTTCGCGCACGCTGCTTTGACGCCGCCAGGCCATATTCCGGGTCGAGCAGGATGGCGCTCGCGTGCGGAGTCAGGACGCGCGTCACCGCGCTTTTGAATTCGGACATCATCTCGTCCGTGACCGCTTTCTTATCGATTCCCTTTTCCTTGGCGATGGCGCTCTTGAGCGAGCCGCGCTGATCCATCGCGGCCGCCGCGATCACCCCGCGCGAATCCGAAACAGCCTCAAGCCCCTTGCGCTTTCCAGGAGTGAGTTTCATGCGAGATCCCTCCGCTGATGAACTAGAACCGTCCGAAAATCTTCCACGGATTTTACCACGGCCCAGCGCGCGCGAAATCGTCACCTGCGGGCATTCTTCGTGCGCTGAAGCGAAAAAGGATACAGGGAAAGAGGCACCTATCTCGCCGGAGGCTGCAAAAAAGCAAAACAGTGCTCTCCGGTTCCTACTCGGATGGCGGCGTCGAGCTCATCGAGAAGCTCCCGTCCTTCGGAAGCGAGGAACGTGAGCAGCCCGAAGGATCTTTCCTGCAGGGCGTTGTTGGGAAAGAGGAGGCTCGCGATCTCATTCTCATGTGTGTTCAGCACGCCTGTGCGGAAGCCCTCGGCGCGGCCGGCCTTGGCGCGCAAGCCGTTGAACTGGTAGAGCATCTTTTCGGACGCCGTCTCGAGCGCTCCGGCAAGCGTCGGATCCAGCTTCGCGAGCGGCTCGCGCAGGCTTTCGACGAGGGCCTTAATCGTTTGTTCGCCCTCATCGAACCTCGACGTAAGCGCCGCGGGCAACACCTCCGTCTCCAGCCGTGCGCGAAGGCGGTGGCGTCCTTCGAGGATGTCTCCCACTTCGAGGTTGTATTTTTTCAGAAACGTCGCGACGTGCGAGGTCACAAGCGTAAAGCTCGCGCGCGGCAAAATGGCCGGCGCTCTCCCGAGGAGTTTCCGGTAGACGACAGACGTTTGCGCGTGATAGGCCGCTTCGGCGGGCCCGGCAATGTAAGCCACGGTCGGCAAAAGCGTGTCCTGAATCACGGGACGCAGAAGCGCGCTGGGGCTGAACTCTTCGGGGCGTTCGTCCACGGCCTTCAGCGTTGCCTCAAGCGATTCCTCTTTGGTTCCGGCGACGAGGCCGCCATTCGAGGGGCGGAGCGCGAGGCGCTGCCCTTCAACCATGCGAAACACGAGCGTGCTTTGCGCGCTGACCTTCACCTGCGCATGAAAACCTCCGCGGTCGAGCGCCTCGGACCGCGCGACTAACTCCTGGGCCAGCGCCTTGTGCTCCTTCACGGCCTGGCGCATCGTCGGCGCGGACAAGCGATGCAGCTCGGGCGACATCGGATCGAGAAAAATGAGTCCGCGTCCAGCGAAGATCCGCGCCATCAATTTTCCGAAGGCGGACCCGAAGGAATCTTCCGCCGTGTAACTTCCCGTGATCCACTCACCGACTTCCGAGTAGAGCGGCCCCTCGAGCAAACTCATCGCTTGCAAGGCGAGTTCGTGAATGCCATCGCCCAGGCGAATATCCCCCACTCGCCGGTCGGCCACGCCCGCCGGTTGAAGCTCCAATCGGTCAAAGCCTCCGCGCTTCGGAAAGAAACAGTGGTCCACTTCGGCGAGATCGTGGTCCTCCGTGGCAAGCCAGAAAACGGGAACGGCATCGACGCCGCGTTCGGTCAATTCGCGCGCGACGCGAATCGCCGTGACGGCTTTGTAAACGCTGAACGCAGGCCCCCCAAAGAGTCCGACCTGCTGCCCTGTCACGACAGCGACCGCACCGTCCCGCAGCCGGTCGAGATTGCGGGACGTTGCGTCGTCGCCCCCGAACGCTCGATTCTGGATTCGCAGTGCGTCAGCCACCGCCCGCCGAACAGCGCCATCGAGATCCAATTCCCTAGCAGCCGCGTTCATTCCCTCTAAGCTCGGAGGGTGAATGTAAAACTGGGAGACGCGAGAAAAATCCGAGAGCCACGTAGAATAGAGACGCGAAATCCCAGGCAGCTTGTCCGGCGAAATACAGCGACACTCCATCAGGGCATCCGTCCTTTAATTAGGCGGGCTCCAAGTAGAGCCCGCACCCGTTCAGGCCGGCTCCAAGTAGAGCCCGCACCCGTTCAGGCGGGCTCCAAGTAGAGCCCGCACCCGTTCAGGCCGGCTCCAAGTAGAGCCCGCACCCGTTCAGGCGGGCTCCAAGTAGAGCCCGCACCCGTTCAGGCCGGCTCCAAGTCGCCGGCGCTCGCCGCGGTGGGCTTTGGCGACGGCACGTACACCCGCAAAAGCCATTCGATGATTTGGAGCTCGTTCGGATTCAGGCTGTGACCGTCGCGGGAACGAGCGCCGCGACCAACGACTCGACTTCCCTCTTTTGCGTTTCACCCAGCGGCAAAAGAGGCCTGCGCACCGGCCCGCCATAATATCCCCGGCGGTCCATGCCGTACTTCACCCCGGCAATGCCCATCGTCCCGACAATCCGGCTCGACGGCGGAAGCAGGCGGCGCTGCAGTTCGAGCGCTCTACGCGCGTCGCCAGCAGCAATCGCGTCATAGAGCCCGACGCACAGCTCCGGCAAAAAATCCGCCAGCGCCAGAATCGCACCCGCGGCTCCGACCGCGATCGAGGCAACCACGGTCGACGCCGAGCCGGTTAGGAGCGCGAAGGATTGCGGCACGGAAGCAAGAATCGCGCCGACGCGATCGACATTCCCCGAACTGTCTTTCATGCCCGCGATATTGGAATGCTCCGCCAAACGGCCGACAACATCCGCTTCAAGCGCAACGCCGGTAAATTGGGGCACCGAGTACAGCAAAACCGGAATTCGGGAAGCATCCGCCACGCGCCGGTAATGCTCCACGAGAGCGTCGGGCTTCATCATCGGCTTGAAATAGAACGGCGTGCACACGAGCGCGTAGTCGAAGCCGAGCTTCGCCGCCGCTTCCGTGCGCGAAATCGTTTCCTCTGTGGAATCGACCCCGGTGCCGGCGATCAAAATGCGGCCGGGAGCCGCCGCTTCGCGCACCGCTGCCAGGACGCTCTCAAACTCCGCGTGGCCGAGCAGCACCGATTCGCCCGTCGAACCGAAAGCCAGATAACCTGCGAGGCCCGTGCGGTTGTACGCGCCGACGTTCGCGCGCAGGCGATCCAGCGCGACGGCGCCGCCCGCGTCAAACGGCGTAGTGAGAGCGGGGAGGATTCCCTTCAGTTGTGGTGTGACTGCCATGCTGAAACCCCGTTCGAGCCTTTGTGAACTCTGTGGCGAATGCCTGTCCGTGCGGGCTCAATCCGCCGAAGAAGGCAGTTGTTGCGCGGCCGCTTTTTTGGAATGAAGCGATTGCAGCGGCGAAACCTCCAGCGTCTGCTCGACGAGCGCGCGAATCCCACGCGCGGCGGCGTGCGCGGCGGAAAGCGTGGTGATGCATGGAATATGATAGCGAATCGCCGCGCGGCGAATGGATTTTTCGTCGTAAAACGATTCGCGGCCAAGAGGCGTATTGATGATCATGTCGACCTTGCCCGTCTTGATAAGGTCCACGATATTCGGCCGTCCTTCGTTCACCTTGTAGACCGATTCTGCGGGGACTCCGGCGGCTTCGAGCGCCGCCGCGGTGCCGCGCGTCGCAATCAGGCGGAAGCCGAGCGCGTGCAATTCCTTTCCAAGCGGTCCGCAATGCCGCTTGTCGTGATCGCTCACGCTTAGAAAGATAGATCCTTTGCTGGGCAGGCGCTGCCCTGCCGCAAGCTGCGCCTTGGCGAAGGCCTGGCCGTAGCTCTTCGCCACTCCCATCACTTCGCCGGTCGACTTCATTTCCGGCCCGAGAATCGTGTCCACACCGCGGAACTTGTTGAACGGAAAGACGGGAGATTTCACCGCATAGTATTCACGGACGGCGATTTCCGCGACGCCGTCCGACACAACAACGGGCAGATTCATTTCGCGGAGTTTGCGGCCCGCCATGAGCCGCGCCGCTACTTTCGCCAGCGGCACCCCCGTCGCCTTGCTGACGTATGGCACAGTGCGCGACGCCCGCGGATTGACTTCCAGGACGTAGACCGTGTCGCGCTGAATCGCGTACTGCACATTCATGAGGCCCACGACCTGGAGCGCCTGCGCCAGGCGCTTCGTGTAATCGCGGATCCGCGCGATCACCGAAGGCGACAGGCTGACCGGTGGCAGGACGCACGAGGAATCCCCGGAGTGCACGCCCGCCTCTTCAATGTGTTCCATCACGCCGCCGATGATCACGTCGTCGCCGTCGGCGAGCGCGTCCACGTCCACTTCCGTCGCTTCCTCGAGGAACTGATCGATCAATACGGGGCGCGCCGGTCCGATGAGCGCCGCTTGGGCGACATATTCCTGCACCGTGTTCAGATCGTAAGCGATCACCATTGCGCGGCCGCCCAGCACATAGCTCGGGCGGACAAGCACCGGAAAGCCAATCTCTTTTGCCACGCGCGCCGCTTCTTCGGGAACGAGCGCGGTGCCGTTTCTCGGCTGCGGAATTTTCAGTTCATCGAGCAGCCGCCCAAACCGCCGGCGGTCTTCGGCAAGGTCGATCGATTCCGGAGCCGTGCCGATGATGGGCACGCCGTTTCGCTTGAGCTCAAGAGCCAGGTTCAAAGGCGTCTGGCCACCAAACTGCACGATGACGCCCTGCGGCTTTTCGCGATCGACAACGGAAAGAACGTCCTCAAGCGTGAGCGGCTCAAAATAAAGGCGGTCCGACGTATCGTAGTCGGTCGAAACCGTCTCCGGATTGCAATTGACCATGATCGTTTCGTAGCCATCCTCGCGCAAGGCAAACGAAGCGTGGCAACAGCAGTAATCGAACTCGATGCCCTGTCCGATGCGGTTCGGGCCGCTGCCGAGAATCGCAATCTTTGGGCGATCGGAAGGCGCCGACTCATCTTCCTCTTCGTACGTCGAATACAGGTAGGGAGTGAAGGACTCGAATTCGGCGGCGCACGTATCGACGCGCTTGAAGACCGGCGCGAGGTGCGCCTTGGTCCGCCGGTGACGCACGGCCGCGGGAGTTGTCTTCCACATTTGGGCGATCTGCTCGTCGCTCGTGCCGATGCGCTTCGCTTCCCGCAGCAAATCTTCAGGCACCGTTTCGACGGTGACCGCCGCGAGCCTCCGGTTGATCGCAACGATTTCCTGCAACTGCCCGACGAACCACGGATCGATTTTCGTCAGTTCGATCACTTCTTTGGAAGAAACTCCCCGTTCGAGCGCCACAAAGAGCCAGTGAATACGGTCCGGTCGCGGCGTGGCAAGCCTTTCGCGCAGCAGGGATACCGGCGTGTCGGCAGGCGCACGCCACGGAGCGCTCGGCTCGAGCGACCGAATGCCCTTTTGCAAGGCTTCCTTAAAGGTCCTTCCGATGGCCATGACTTCGCCGACGGACTTCATCTGCGTGCCGAGCGCCGGGTCGGCACCGGGAAATTTCTCGAACTGCCATTTGGGAATTTTGGCGACTACGTAGTCGATGGTGGGCTCGAAGCAGGACGGCGTCCGCTTCGTGATGTCGTTCGGAATCTCGTCGAGCGTCATCCCCACCGCGAGCCGCGCGGCGATTTTGGCAATGGGAAAACCGGTCGCCTTGGAAGCCAGCGCCGAGCTGCGGGATACGCGCGGGTTCATCTCGATGACGACCATGCGCCCCGTCGCTGGATCGATGGCGAACTGAATGTTCGACCCGCCAGTTTCGACGCCGACTTCACGGATGATTGCCGCCGCGGCGTCCCGCATGCGCTGGTATTCCTTGTCCGTGAGCGTTTGCGCCGGAGCGACAGTGATGGAATCGCCGGTGTGCACACCCATCGGATCGAAATTCTCAATCGAGCAGATGACGACAAAGTTGTCGCGAAAATCGCGCATCACTTCGAGCTCGAATTCCTTCCACCCGAGAACCGATTCCTCGACGAGCGCCTCATGCACCGGGCTTGCGTCGAGCGCATGCGCGATGGCCTCCGAAAATTCTTCGCGGTTGTAGGCGATCGATCCACCCGTTCCGCCCAGGGTGAAGGATGGGCGGATCACCACCGGATAACCGAGTTGGTCGGCGAGTTTGAGCCCCTCGTGCGCATTGTTCACGAGCGCGGAGGCGGGCACATCGAGGCCGACTTTGCGGATCGCGTCTTTAAACCACAGCCGGTCTTCGGCGACCTTGATGGCACGCAGGGACGCGCCGATAAGCTCGACGCCATATTTTTCGAGAATGCCGCTTTCGGCCAATTCGACCGCGAGATTGAGGCCGGTTTGTCCGCCGACGGTCGGGAGCAGCGCCTGGGGCTTTTCCACGGCGATGATCTTTTCAAGGTATTCCTTCGTGAGCGGCTCCACGTAGGTACGGTCCGCGATTTCAGGATCGGTCATGATCGTCGCGGGATTCGAATTGACCAGAATGACTTCGTACCCTTCGCTGCGCAGCGCCTTGCAGGCCTGCGTACCGGAGTAGTCGAATTCGCACGCCTGCCCGATGACGATGGGGCCAGAGCCGATGATCATGATCTTCCGGATGTCGGTGCGCTTCGGCATGAAGTTACTGAGCCCTCGCCTGTCCCCGCCGCAATGCGCCGGATAATTTCCAATGTTTCATCGTGTCCGTGAATTGCCGGAAGAGGTAGTGCGAATCGTGCGGCCCAGGCGAAGCCTCCGGGTGGTACTGCACGGAAAAGAGCGGCAGCGTGCGGTGCCGCAGTCCTTCGTTGGTCTGGTCATTCAAATTGACATGTGTCATTTCCACGTCGCTCGCCGGCAACGAATCCGGGTCCACGCAGAATCCATGGTTCTGCGCCGTGATTTCGACTTGCTCAGTCAGCAGATTCTTTACCGGATGATTCGAACCGTGATGGCCGAAGCGCAACTTAAACGTCTTGCCGCCGAGCGCGAGGCCACAAAGCTGATGTCCCAGGCAAATCCCGAAAACCGGTACGCGGCCCAACAAATCGCGGATGGTCTCAATCGCGTAGGTGGCAGGCTCGGGATCGCCCGGCCCGTTCGAAAGAAAAATTCCGTCCGGCTTCAAAGCGAGCGCATCTTCAGCGCCCGTCTTAGCGGGAACCACCGTCACGTCGCAGCCGTGATCGAAAAGCAGCCGCAGAATATTCTGTTTGATGCCGAAATCGTAAGCCACGACGCGGAACCGCTGTGCTTCTTCGCCGGACTGCGCCTCGCCCATCGCTTCTTGCCAGGGGGAAGCGGTCAGCTCGATGGAACCTTTGTCCCAGGCGTACTGCCGCGGCGCGCTGACGCGGCTCGCGAGCTCTTGCCCTGCCATGGTGGGCAAGGCACGAGCTTCGGCCAGTAGAAGCTCGGCGGGCGTGCCGTCGGTCGAAACGACGCCCCGCAGCGCGCCCATCTTTCGGATGTGCAAGACCAGCGCGCGCGTGTCCACATCCCAGAGCACCGGGATACTGTGCCGCACGAGATAGTCCTGCGCGGATTCACCGGAGCGCCAGTTGGAAGTGATCGCAGAAAATTCCCGGACGATCAGAGATTCGATGTGGGGAACGGCCGACTCCTCATCATCGGCGTTCGTTCCGACATTTCCAATGTGCGGATATGTCAGGCAAACGACTTGTCCCGCGTAACTCGGGTCCGTGAAAACTTCCTGATATCCGGTGAGGCTCGTGTTGAAAACGACTTCGCCGCCGCGCCGGGTGATGGCCCCCGCGGCGCGCCCGTAAAAAATGCGCCCATCTTCGAGCGCAAGAATTCCTTTCCGAGTTTCAATGTCTGACAGTGGGTCCTCTTTCTGTCCGCCGTCTCCAAGGTCCTGCGGCGGGCGTCCTGACCTACACTACCCCTGCGGCGAGCCAGTTCGCCGTAGCGCTTTGGCGAAGGCGAATTATTTCACGGATTCGGCAAAAACCGGGATCGAACCGAAGTGATCCACAGGCCAATACGCGAACACAGCCTTCCCGTAGATGAAGCGTCGAGGTACCGGCCCGAAAATACGGGAGTCATTCGAGCTGGTGCGATGATCCCCCAACACAAAGTACTCGCCCTTTGGAATCCGCGTGGGCGAATAAGTGCCGAAGTCCCCGGATTCGGGCGGAACGTACGGCTCCGGCAGAAGCTTATCATTGACGTAAACTCGCCCGTCGCGGATCTCGACCATGTCCTCCGGCAATCCCACGACCCGCTTGATGAACGACTTCGAGCGGTCCAGAGGATACCAGAAAACGACCACGTCTCCGCGCTCAATCGGCTCAAACCGGTAAACGAACTTATTGATGAAGATTCGCTCCTGATCGGAAATCAGGGGAGTCATGCTGGTGCCTTCCACTTTTACTGGCTGGTAAAAGAAAATGATAATAACAATAGCGAGGCTGAGCGCGATGACCAGATCGCGTCCCCAACTCCGAAGCTCGCGCCGCAGCGGCTGCGCCGCTCCCGGCGCGACAGTCGTGCTGATCTCGGCGTTCGGCTCCATGTCCTTGCGGAAGAACAGCTAAACTTTATCATGCTCCTTCGCCACGCGCCACCCTTACATCGCATGCATCACTGGTACTTGTATTTCGGATTCGGCTCCGGCTTGGTCTCGTCCCAACAGCATTTGTCGCGGAGATACGCCATCAAGTCCGCCATATCTTTATCGTTCAGGGTGTATTTGAACCCGGGCATGCGCGAAGACCCTTCCTTGATCTGCTTGGTGACGGTCTCGTCGTTCACCGGGTCGCCGTTCCAGAGCCCTTCCTTCTTATACAGTCCGCGAAGCGTGGGCGCGGCGCCCTTCTCCGCCTTGATCGTGTAATCATTGTGGCAGATCCAGCAGCGCATGTAATAGATTTCTTCGCCGCGCTGCCAGCCTGCCTTGGCGAACCGCTCCTGATAAAACACCTGGGCTGATCGCTGATTCTCGTCGATCGGCACCGCGTTGCCGCTATCCGAAGCAGGCGCCTGAGCACCGGCGCTGTGCGCAAACGCGATGTGATTTGACGCCGCCCCGGCCCAGACCAAAGCGCCAATCCCTAGTGTCGCCGCCAGCAGTGCTGCATTCGCTTTCGTGCGTCGTGGCATGGTGGATTTCATGTCCCTAGCCCTCGTTTTCAAGCAAATATGAGAACCACTGCACTAGTCGAGCGGCTGAACGTGAACGACGTAGCCGTACTCGTCGCCGTACCAGGCCGACACTGGATTCGTCGTGTTGTCCACCCAGGTCGTGAAATCATTGGAATACGGCTCAGGAAGCATGTATTCGGTCCACTGCGCCGTGTGCGGATTGAACCGTCCCATTTTGCCCGTGTGCATTTCGCCTGCCCAGACTTCCCCGTTCTTATCGGCTGTCGCTTCATAGAAGTTCGCGTACGGTGTCGGTGGAGCGTATTCCTCGATCACGCCGGTCTTGTGGTCGTACTTCACGAGGACACCGCCACGGCCTCCCGCCCAGAGATTGCCATCGGGATCAAACGAGCCGCGCGAAGGCTTCGCGTGGCCGCTCGGACTGCGGACTTCGCGCACTTCGCCAGTCTTCGTGTCGAGGAAGTAGATTCCGTCGTAATCGCGGGCGACGTTTCCGCCCCCGACGTATCTTCCATCCCAACTGACGAAATTGCCGTAGGTCGTACGCATGTGCTGGAACGGGTAGGCCTTAATCTCCTTCAGGGTCTCAGGGTCATATTGATGAATGCTACCGGCCCGGCTCTGCCACAACGACCCGTCCGGCGACAACGCCACGTTCCCTTCGAGTCCGGGATAAACGCGCGACTGCCCGGTCTTCGGATTGAGATTCACGATGTTCACGGCCCAAGTTTCCGTGTACCAGATGGTTCCGTCCTTCGCTTCGCGGATCCAGTGCGAACCCGGATGCGAGCCGGGCGTATCGGGGCTTCGGAATGCCGTGATTTTCCCCGTCTTGGGATCGAGCTTGCCGACGTACGGGCTGCGATTGATCGTGAACCAGATATTGCCCTCGTGATCGCCGGTCACGTCGTGCACATGAACGCCGAGCCACGGCAATTCGTATTCGGTGATGATGGCGCGCGTCGCTTCGCCTTGGGGACGCGGGAACAGCTTGAACGGCGGATTCGTCGATTCCGGCCCGCGCACCCGCGCGAGCCACTTGGCCATGATGTCTTTCTCGTCCGGAGTGGCGACCTGCGGGCCGTTCATCACATCATTGCGCGGTGGTCCGACGAGGGTGCGTCCTCCATAATCGAGCATGCGATGAATGATCACGTGCCAGCTGCGCTCGTCGAATCTCGACATCATCGGCATCTGGTAGCTGTGGCAGCCGTCCCCGCAACTGAACTGGAAAAGTTTCTTTTCTTGGGCCGTGCCGGGAACGTTGAACAGCCATTCCGCGTCGCTCAGCTGTGGAACGAGACTTTCCGTCGGCGGCAGGAATTCAGAGTCGGTCCATCGTTCCAGGACGATTGGCTCCATTTCCGTGGAGCCGTCAACGTGGAAAGATTCCTTCTCGTAGGGACGAAACTCGCGCGGCCGGGGAATGCGCAGCGTGTAATTCCCGGTCTCCATTTTGGGAAACTCGTATTGGCCGAGCTCATTGCTGAAGACGGTGGTGCGAATCGAAGTCTTCTCCGAAATGAGCTGCACCATTACTCCCTCCAGCATGGCTCCGGTCGACGACCGGACCAACCCCCGCGGTCCGCCCAAAGGGACGGTGTTGACCTTCGCGGCGCGCGGCGCGCTCTTTGGCCCGGCGTGGGCAATGGGTCCGGGCATCAGCAGAACGGCGCCCAAAGCTGCGAAAGTTAGAAGGCTTCCCACTATCAATATGCGGTTTCGTCGCATGGATTCTCCTTCACTTGCAAATACGTCGTTCGATCGCAAGTGGCCCGAACTCCTCTCCAAAAATCTTGGCGTTGTCCCTATCATACTTCCTATCTTTTTTCTGTCCAGTAGTTTCCCTGGATGTTAAGCGGATTCTCAAACTCGTTGACAGTCCGGCGGTTGTGCAGTACAAGTTTTAAAAGCTGCAATCGATCAGCTGGGAATGGCCCTCGGTGTGAGGTGTCGTTTCGCGAGGGAGGCGCCAAATGGGCAGTTCTGTTTCGATCAAGCGCAGGGACTTTCTCGTCGGCGTGGGTCTGGGAAGCGTGGGACTCGCTTTTGGCTTTCACGTCGATGCGCTTTCCGCGGTGGGCCCATCGGCAAACGCTCCCGGATTAAAGATGGCCTGGGTTCATATCGCTCCCGATGACAAAATCACCATCATGGCTCCAGTCGACGAGATGGGGCAGGGTTCTTCGACGGCCCTTGCGGTGATTTTTGCCGAAGAGCTGGACGCGGACTGGAACAAGGTCTCCGTCGAATTCAGCCCCCCAGATGACAAGCTGTACGGCAATCCCACCTGGTGGACATACGGAATCATGCTCACGGGTGCGAGCACGGCCATGTCAGGTTTTTACCAGGCGCTGCGCCTGTATGGAGCGCAGGCGCGCCGCGTTCTTCTCGATGCGGCTGCGGAACGTCTTCGCGTTCCTGTCGGCGAACTCACGACTGGGCCGAGCGTCGTTCTTCACGAAAGGAGCGGGAGGCGGCTCACCTATGGCGAAATCGCCGCCTTCGCGCAGGCGCCCGCCGCGTTGCCTTCGGTCTCGGCGATGGATCTCAAGGACCCGGCAACGTTCCGCATCATCGGCCAGCAAACTCCCCGCTGGGATATTCCATCGAAGACCAATGGGTCGGCAAAGTACAGCATCGATGTGCGTCTGCCGGACATGGTGTACGCGACCGTCGTTCGCGCACCTGTGTTGGGCGCCACTCCAGTGTCGGTGAATGAGGCTGCCGTTTCGAAGTTGCCCGGCGTGCTGAAGGTACTGCGTCTCCCGCCGGATCGCGTCGCGATTGTGGCGCGCACCTATGAGCAGGCCCTAGCCGCGGAACGTTCGCTTGCCATCCAGTGGGGCAAAGCGCCGGCGGACGGGCTCGACAGCGAGCGCGCCCTCGATGAACACGCCGCCGTGGCGCACGACCTCAGCAAAGCAGGATTCCCTGCGCACAAGCGCGGAGATATCTCCGCTGCCTTTTCCTCGGCTGCGAAAGTGTATGAGGGCGAATATCGCACGGAATTTGTCTATCACGCGCAACTCGAGCCGCTCAATTCGATTTCGTGGGTCAAGGATGGCGGCAAGAGCGTGGAGGTTTGGGCAGGCACGCAAACGCCAACGCACTTGGTGCGTTCGGTTTCCGTTGCGCTCCGCATCCCGCCTGAAAATGTCACACTCCATCGGCATTTGCTCGGCGGCGGCTTCGGCCGTCGCGCCGCGCAGGATCACGACTGGGCCGTCGATTCCGCCCTGCTCTCCAAGGAAATGGGAAAGCCGGTCAAAGTAATCTGGAGCCGGGAGTCCGACGTGCGCTTCGGGCGCTTTAAACCGCTGACCGCGGAATATATTCGCGTGTCTGAGGACAGTGCCGGGCAGCTCACGGCGTGGCATTACCGCCTTGCATCCGACGAAGCCCTCTCCATGAGCGATCCGCTCCGCTACGAGCGAGGAAAAGAAATTCCGGTGATTGCCAGCGCGGGAATCGAAACCAGCTACGCGTTTCCAAACGTGCTTGCCGAAGTCGTTCGCCAGAGGCTTAACCTGCGCATCTCCCCGGTACGCGGCGTCGGCGCGACGATCAATCTCTTTGCCATCGAAAGTTTTCTCGATGAAATCGCGCACGCCAAAGGCCTCGACCCGCTTCAATTCCGGCTTGACCTTTTGCAACAGCTCCCCGCCGCGCAGGATACGCTTCGCGCCGTGGCCGCCATGTCCGGTTGGGACAAGGGTAACAAAACCAACTGCGGTATTTCCTTCTCTTCCAAGGGCGACGCCTACCTCGCGACGATTGTCCGGATCGACGTGGACCGCTCCACGGGAGTCATTCGCGTGCCCGAAATCTGGGTCGCCGCCGATGTGGGCATTCCCATCCAACCCCGCAACCTGGACGCCCAAATGCTTGGCGCCGCCCTTCATGCGTTGAGCAATCTCTTGAAGGAACGCATCACGTTCAAGAACGGTGCTGTGCAAGAGTCCAATTATTATGATTATCCTGTCCTGCGCATGTCGGAAGCGCCGGAAGTCCACACGCACATCATGCCCTCGAAGCGCGATCCGCAGGGCATTGGGGACGTCGCGGGCCTGGGCGTCGCGCCAGCGGTCGGAAACGCGTTTTTTTCGATCACGGGGATTCGTTTGCGTCAAACGCCATTTCTTCCGGACCGCGTTCTCGCGGCGCTGAAGGTGTAGCGGGCTGTTTGTACGTTGAAGCTGCGATATCGGGGATCAGCTAGATCATGCAATCGAAGGGAGTTGGAACATGATCTCTCTAACGGTAAATCAGCGCACTCATCAGGTGGACACGGATCCTTCGACGCCACTACTTTGGGTTTTGCGCGAGCATCTCGGCCTCACGGGCACAAAGTACGGCTGCGGCGTCGCGCAATGCGGGGCGTGCACGGTCCACCTCAACGGCCGGCCGATCCGCTCCTGCATGACTCCGGTCTCGGCTGCCGCGGGCAAGGAAGTGACGACCATCGAGGGACTTTCGCCGCAGGGCAATCATCCGTTGCAGCGCGCCTGGATTGAAATCGAGGTGCCGCAGTGCGGCTATTGCCAGTCCGGCCAAATCATGACGGCGGCAGCCCTGCTGAAGCAAAATCCCAATCCGACCGACGAAGACATCAATCGCGCGCAATCGGGAAACATTTGCCGCTGCGCGACGTATCCGCGGATTCGCCGCGCCATTCATCGCGCCGCCGAACTTGCCGCAGCCGAAAAATCTTGACGCACCACCCATCTGACCTTCGACGAGAGGATCGCCCGACCATGAAGCTGCCGAACAGGTATGCGGCCGGAGTCTGCCACGGCGCCGCGTTGGTTGCGTTCTGCCTCTGCATGGCGCTCACAGGAGTGACGCCTGCCGGCGCGCAGGAGCCCACGCCCGAGCGGATCGCGCACGCCGACAAGGAACCGCAAAATTGGATGACGTTCTACGGGAATTACGCAGCCTGGAGCTACAGCCGCCTCGATCAGATCAACCGCAAGACGGTGAGCGATCTCGTGCCGGTCTGGGCTTTTCCCACCGGAGCTCCCACGGCTGCCATCCCGCGCTGGGGACTCGAAGCCGCGCCTCTCGTCATGGATGGAACCCTGTATCTCGTCGGGCCGACGAACAACATTTTTGCCATTGACGCGGCAACCGGCAGGCCCCTCTGGACCTACAACTACATGCTTCCGACGGAAACGTTTCCCGGCAATCGCGGCGTTCGCGGACTAGCCATGGCGAACGGTGTGATTTACATGGGCACGCAGGATAACCACGTGGTTGCGGTGGAGGCCAAAACCGGAGAAGAAGTTTGGAACGTCGAAGTGGAAAGCGTGTACCAGTGCGGTTGCACGATTACGTCACCGCCGATTGTCGTCAAGGATAAAGTCGTGGCTGGCGTCACCGGGGGCGACCGGGCGCATCGTGGATACCTCAGCGCCTTCGATGCCAAGACGGGAAAGCTCGCCTGGCGCTTCTACACGATTCCCGAGCCCGGCGAGGCGGGATCGGAAACCTGGCCCGCCGACGATACGTGGAAGCTTGGCGGAGGCTCGACCTGGCTGACGGGTTCCTATGATCCGGACCTCAACTTGGTCTATTGGGGCATCGGAAACGCGTCTTCGGATTTTTATGGAGATGACCGCAAGGGAACGAACCTCTACACCGCGTCCCTCGTTGCCCTCGACGCGGACACTGGAAAACTGAAATGGTATTTCCAGGAAACTCCGCACGACCTGTGGGATTTTGATTCGCAGCCGGAACCCGTTCTGATCGACGCGACCTTGAACGGAACGAAGCGCAAGTTGGTCGTTCACTCCAGCAAAAATGGTTTCGTCTACGTGCTCGACCGCGAGACCGGCCAGTATATCAGCTCGTTTCCGTACCTCGACGAAATCAACTGGACCACCGGGCTCGACAAGGACGGCAAGCCGATGGGCATCCACGCTCCTGATGCCAATGAGGAATTTCTATTTTGCCCGGGTGCCGGCGGCGGCAGGAGTTTCAACCACTCCGCTTACAGCCCGCGCACCGGTCTGTGGTATACGACCGCCTTCGAAATCTGCGCTTATTTCAAGCCCGCCAAGATGGAACCGAAGCCAGGCGCTCCGTACATGGGCGGCACGATGACGGAAATCAAAAATCCGAAAATCGATCCGCACATCAGCGCCTTCGATCCCTTGACCGGGAAAAAGCAGTGGTCGATTCCCACAAAATACTTCAATCTCTCTTCCCTGCTCGCGACGGCCGGCGACTTGGTTTTCGGCGGCGACCTCGAAGGCTACGCGTTCGCGCTCGACGCCAAGACCGGAGAAAAAGTCTGGTCCTTCAACACCGGCGGACGGATTGCCTCTCCCCCCGTTGCCTATTCCGTGAACGGGCGCGAATATATCGCCATCACGTCCGGCGGAGGCTCCGTCACGGAGACCTTCGTACCGCGCATTTGGCCGGAATCGCACGGCCATCTTCCTCAACCGGCGGCCACGCTCTTCGTCTTTGCGCTGCCGGAAAAGAAAAAATAGCTTTTGTGCATTCGCGGGCCGCGCCGGCGTCTGAACGCACGCAGCCGCCGGGCCAACCTTCCGAAGCGTCCCAACAGTCTTCGCGATGTTTCGGGCGCGATTTCCAGTTGCAAACCAGTTGCAGAAAATACTTGACACCGATTTCCCCGGCCTGCTATCCTCCCCGGCTGTAGTTGCAAACGATTTGCAACTGGGAGAGGTTCTGTGAGCCTGGACTCCAATTCGAGGCGGCGACCTTTGGCCCGTTCGCGCTGCGAAGGCTGCCGCCAATGAAACTTCGAAGCATTCTTTTCTGGCTCCATCTTTCTGCGGGCGTTCTCGCGGGCATCGTCATCTTGCTCATGTGCGTGACGGGCGTCGTGCTTGGATACGAGCATCAAATCCTCCGTTGGAGTCTCCAGGAATACCGCTCCATTCCCCCTTCTCCCGATGCCAGGCGCCTCTCCTCCGGCGCCCTTCTCGCCAATGCTCGCGCCGCGCACGCCGAGAAGGTTCCGGCCACGATCGCGATTGCCTCCGATCCACTCGAGCCGGTTTCCGTTGGGTTCGGCCGCGACCTGACGGTCTATCTGAACCCTTACACCGGCGCCGTCCTGGGGGAAGGTTCAAAGGGACTGCAGTCGTTTTTCCTCACTGCTGAATATTTGCACCGTTGGATCGCCGCGAAGGGCGACTGGCGCGCCACGGGCCGGCTGATCACGGGCCTGTCGAATTTCCTGTTTGCGGTCCTTGTTCTTTCCGGACCATTTCTTTGGTGGCCGCGCGACTGGCGTCCGGCCGTCGTGCGGTCCGTGGCATTTTTCAAAAGAGGGCTTTCGGGCCGCGCACGGGATTTCAACTGGCACAACACCATCGGCATCTGGTGCGCTGTGCCGCTTGCGTTGATCGTCCTGTCCGCTGTGGTTATGTCATTTCCGTGGGCCAATGACCTGCTCTTTCGGCTGAGCGGTAGTCCCCCACCCCCGAGAGCCACGGGGCCGGGACCAGGGGGCAACGTCCAAAGACCTGCGGGCGGCCAACGCCGGCAGGGAGCGTCTTCCGACTTAACGCGAGACAATCTGGACGCGCTTTGGGCTCGCGCGGAACAACAAGTCCCGGGCTGGCACACCATCACTTTGCGCGTGCCGAATAGCTCCGACTCCGCGGCCGCCTTTACGATCGATTCGGGAGACGGCGGCCACCCGGATAAGCGGGGCACACTTACTCTGGACGTAAAAACCACGGACGTCGTGCGCTGGGAGCCATGGGCCAGCCTAAACCGAGGCCGCCAAATGCGCGCCTGGGTCCGCTTCGGCCACACCGGCGAGGCGGGCGGATTTTGGGGAGAAACGATTGCCGTTATCGCGTCGTTGGGCGGGGCTTTTCTGGTGTGGACCGGATTGTCGCTTGCGCTGCGCCGTTTGTTCAGATGGAGCGCAGCGCGCTTCGAGCCCGCCGTGACTCAAGAAGCTGTGGCCGTAGCGCAAGGCGATGATCAATCTTGACGATTGCATCGTCTACGGAAGTCAGAAATCAACACAAATCTGCAAGGCACCCTGGGAGGAGCATGAGTACGAAGACAGGTAAGAAATCGAAAGGGCAGACAACGAACAGCCGCGGGACGTGGCCTGTCGCGTACAAATGGATGGCTACAGGTACGCTGGTGGCGTACACAGCCTTCGGGTTCCAAAAGGTGGCCTTGGGTCAAACCCAACAGGCCTCTGCCGGAACGAAAGCGAATTCGCCACAGGCGCAATCCGCATTGCCCACCCGTCACTTCGATGTCCCCGCGGGCCCGATCGAGGATATTTTGCCCTCCTTCGAAGCGGCCAGCGGTGTGCATGTGCTGCTCACCAACGACCGTATTGGAAAAGTGCAATCTCCGGGCGTTACTGGGGAATACACGAGCGAACAGGCGTTTGATCGTCTGCTCGAAGGAACGGGTGTGAGCTATCGCTTCACCGGCACTGACCTCGTACGGCTGGACCTGGCCTCCCTGCAGCAATCGCTCACGGTCAGCGCGACATCGTTGCAGGGCGAGCAGGTCGCCTCGGCGAAGTACACGGAACCGCTCTTGGACACGCCCCAATCGGTCGCCGTAGTGCCGCAAGAGATTATGTCCGAGCAAAACACTACGACCCTGCGCGACGCTTTGCGAAACGTCGCCGGGATCAGTCTGGCTGCAGGCGAAGGCAGCTCGCAAGGCGACAATCTGACGATTCGCGGGTTCACGGCCCGCAACGATATTTTCCTCGACGGCATGCGCGATTTTGGAAGCTATTATCGCGACACGTTTAACCAGCAAGAAGTCGAGGTGCTGGAAGGTCCATCGGCCATCACGTTCGGCCGCGGCACGACGGGCGGCGTCGTCAATGAAGTGACTAAGACTCCCCAAATGGTGCAGTTCATTCAAGGCAATTCCACCTTTGGCAGCGATCTAACCCGCCGCATCGCCTTAGACATCAATGAGCCCATATCGCAACTTGGCTCCGGCACCGCTTTCCGATTGAACCTGATGGGGGACGACAACAAGGTTGCCGGCCGCGATATCGCCGAATACCGTCGTTACGGTTTCGCGCCGTCACTCGCCTTCGGCCTGGGCAGCTCCACGCGTGTTGTGTTCAGTTATTTTCATCAGTCGGAGAGCGACACTCCAGACTACGGCATACCCTGGCTCCTCAACGGCCCGGCTCCGGTCGCCCGGAATAATTACTACGGGTTCCGGGATGCCAACTTCCTCAGGACGAACGACGATATTTTCACGGCCAAGGTGGAGCACGATCTCAATCACGGGATCACCTTGCGCAATGTGGTTCGTTACGCATACGAAGCGCGTAATGCGCAAATCACCGAGCCGGTCGTCACCGAATGTGTGACGTCCAATGTCGCCGGCTGCGTAACTCCGAGTACACCGCTCAGCGCCATCCAAATTACCCGCAATCAACTCAACGTCGACAGCGTCGAGACGATGCTCGACGACCAGGCCGACGTCACGTTCCGCTTCAATACCGGTTTCATCAAACACACGCTGGTCACGGGCCTCGAGGGAGCCCGCGAGACCTCTGATCCCACGCGCTACACCATCAGCGGCGTGCCGACCACAAGCCTTTTGACCCCGAACGAATCACAGCCGTACACGGCCACCGGTTCGACGCTCAGCCAGCAGGTTCAGGCGACGGCAGTCACCTTTGGAGCCTACGCGCTCGATACGCTCTCGCTCGGCAGCAAATTCGACCTGATTGGTGGCGGACGATGGGACCACTTCTCGGCAAACTACAGCAACGCGGTGGGATCTCTGGCGTTCACGCAGACGGTGGGCCTGCCCAGTTGGCGTGGAGCTTTCGTATATAAGCCGAAGCCTTACGCCAGCGTCTACTTTGATGCCGGCAATTCCTTCAACCCATCGGCGGAGACCCTTTCCCTGAGCGCCGCCAATGCCAATACGCCTCCGGAAAAGAGCCTGACGTTTGAAGTCGGTAGCAAGTGGGACTTGGCTTCCAGTAAGTTCTCAGTCAGTGGCTCGATTTTCCGAACCGACAAATTCAACGCGCGCGAACCCGCTCCAAACAATCCCCTACTGAACGTTCTCGGAGGCAACCAGCGCGTCGACGGTATCCAGGTCGCGGTCTCCGGAAACCTAACCGATCGCTGGCAGCTTCTTTCCGGTTACGCCCTGCTGGCCAGCAAGGTTGTCAGCTCGCAATACTATCCGCAATCGGTCGGGGCCGAGCTCGCAAATGTGCCGAGGAACACGTTCAATTTCTGGTCCACCTACAAGCTGCCCTGGCATGAACTGGCAGTCGGCGGTGGCGGGAACTTCGTCGACAAACGTGACGCCAGTTCCACCGTCCCCTACGACCCAGCCACGGGATTGCTCCTGCAAGTGCCTGGCTATTGGGTGTTCAATGCCATGGCCAACTATCCGCTCAGCGAGCGTGCGAGTCTGCAACTCAATCTGAATAATCTGACCAACACGTATTACTACGACCAACTCCACCCAAAGCACATCGTGCCTGGTGCAGGCTTTACGGCCCTGGTTGGCATTAATTTCAAGTTTTGACTCTCGAAGGGGGAATCCAGCACGTGTTACTCACTATACCTGAAGTGCTGACCGTCCAGCAGGTGGCACAGGCTCGGAAACTTCTCGATGAAGCGGATTGGGTGGACGGCCGCGTCACCGCCGGAATCCAATCCGCACGGGCGAAGGACAACATGCAATTGCCCGAAGACCACCCGGTAGCGCGCCAAATCGGAGACATGATTCTCACCGCTCTCGGAAAAAACGCCTTGTTCGTCTCCGCGGCGCTCCCGCAAAGAGTGTTTCCGCCGCTCTTCAACCGCTACCGCGGGGGACAGTCGTTCGGCACGCACATCGACAACGCCATCCGCCAAGTCACAGGCACGTCCCTCCGGATTCGGACCGATGTCTCGGCCACGCTGTTTTTCTCGGGCCCTCACGAGTATGACGGCGGCGAGCTGTCCGTGGAGGATACCTACGGCGTACACAAAGTGAAGCTAACGGCGGGCGATATGGTGATTTATCCTTCCAGCAGTCTCCACCACGTCACACCCGTCACGCGCGGCGAGCGCCTCTGCTCGTTCTTCTGGGTTCAAAGCATGGTGCGGGACGATGGCCAGCGCTCTCTGTTGTTCGACCTCGATCTGGGAATTCAGCGCCTTAACCACGATTATCCGGACCATCCTTCCGCCGTGCAGCTCACCGGCGTATATCACAATCTCGTGCGCCGATGGGCGGACGCCTGACTTATTCCTCGTCTCTCGAGACTTGGCAAGCGCCATTGGCGGAGTGCAACTTCACTCCTGTGCGATACGGCGTGGCTCTACGGCCTCGCTCCCAATCCGCATTCATCATTCATAAGGATTGTGACCTCCAAAGTGGACACGGCGAGGTGTATATTAGTCGCCAACTACGGGATGGCCGTGGAAATCCCGGACCTAGCAGTGAACCGAGAACTAGCACTTGCGAAGGGCGTTCGAAAATGGTTCATCGCGTCATCGTTTTGATGCTGATCCTGGCGGCGCCGGCTTTTTCCTCGATTGCGTTGGCTCAGCCCGCAACCTCTCCGCGGGCAGGCGCGGCGGCTCAGGAAGCGGTCCCCGTCCCCGCGGCTCCGCGCCATGACATTTCCGGTACTTGGGAGCCGGCCAACGGGCCGGCCGACGGAGTTCAGGCGAATGGCGTGAAGGCCATGCCAGCGGACGGCAAGCCGGAACACGAGCCCCCCTACACTCCATTGGGACTCGAAACTTTCAAGGCCCATAAGCCACTAGAGGGCTACGCCGCGGTCCTTCCTGCGTTTTTCAATGACCCACGGGATAAGTGCGAGCCGATCGGGTTCCCGCGCGCAAATTTCTACAACTTCAGGCAGACGCAGATTCTTCAGAACGGATACAAGGTCGTGATCTTGTATGAGTACGCGCAAACATGGCGGGTCATCTGGACGGATGGACGACAACTGCCCAAACTGGCCGACGGAGGCGTATTCGTCGGAAAGGAATTCAAAGAGTCAAGATATTACGGATACTCAGTGGGCCAATGGGTGGACGACACGACGCTGGTTGTCCAGACGGTTGGTATGATGCCGGAAGACAAAGTCTGGCTCGATACGGCGGGTCGTCCGATCAGCGATGCCGTGCGCGTTGAAGAACGATTTCACCGCATCGACCACGATCACATGGAGCTGACCGTAACGATTGACGACCCCAAGATGTATACGAGACCTTGGCTGGCAATGAACAAGTTTCCTTTGAAGCTCCAGTCGCCCCATACGGACGTAATGGAGATGTACTGTTCACCGTCCGAGTTGGAGCAGTATTACAAGGTCTTCGGCAACGCCGCGAGCGGCGTGGACAGCAAGTAGCCCAGTCGTCTTGGCGCTTCCTTAAGACTGCGCCCGGTCCCGGCCGCGAATGGGAGGTTATCTGTGAAAAAAAGATTTTCGTCGGCCCTGGCGCTCATTGTGCTGAGTTGGTTCGCTTGTCTCCCGTTATTCGCGCACCACGGCGAGGCGGCGTTTTCCAGCGGAAACAAAATCACCATGAAGGCAACCGTCACGGATTGGTATTGGGCCAACCCGCACTGCATACTTCAATTCGACGTGAAGGGCGATGATGGGCAAGTTGTGCATTGGGCCGCGGAAACGAGCGCTCCGGCCAGCATGATCAACGCGGGCTGGACGAAGCGGTCCTTGAAACCCGGCGATCAAGTGACGATCACGGTAGAGCCCGTCAAGAACGGCCGGCCGCTCGGGCGCGTCCTCGAGGTTGTATTTCCGAGTGGCCAAAAGGTGACCGGGGGATTTAGCAGTCAACTGAAAGAGTAAGGGATCGAAGGCCGATCCCGGCAATTCGACGACGCCTGCACATCCACCATCGTACTCCTGCGATTCGCTTACGCCTTCTCCGAACCTCTCCCCGACTGCGCATCTTCCGTTTCGTTGCGCAGACCGGACCCTCCGAATGCATACTGCACTGCGGCCAGGGCCGCGCAGACAGCCGTCTCAGTACGCAGGATGTTTGCGCCGAGCGCGGACTCTGCGAATTGGCTGCCGTGCGCCGCAATAAATTCGGCGTCGGTCCATCCGCCTTCGGGTCCAATCCCGACGGCGACGCGAACCGCTCCGCCCTTACCCGCCCGCGCCGCCGGCGGTTCAAGCAAAGCCCGCAAGGGACGAGCGCTTGCGCGCTCCGAGAGCAGCACTCGTATTTGCGCCGCCGACGTGTTGAACGCATCTCGCGGTTTCGCGGCATCTCGCAACACGGGCACGCGCAAACGCCGTGCTTGCTGCGCCGATTCGCTCAGGATGCGCTTCCAGCGCTCGGCACGCTTCGTCGCCGCTGCCAGCAAACCTTTTTCACTGCGCTCCGCCGCAAGGGGCACGATTTCATCCGCCCCGAGCTCCACGGCTTTTTCGAGCGCCCATTCAAAGCGGTCAAACTTTACGACGGCCAAAAGCAGTTCCACAAAAACAGGCGCAACGGGTGCCGCAAGGCGTTCAATGAGCGAAAACTGAATCTCCTCCCGCCCGACTCGCTCCGTCCGCGCGAGCCACAGACTTTCCCCGTCGCTCAATTCGTACAATTGCCCCGTTTCCGCGCGAAGTACCCGGCCTAGGTGGTGCGCCGCTTCGCCACGGAGGAGCGCAGATCCCGACTCAAATTGCTGCACAAAGAATCGCCGACGCATGTGCCGGTATGTTATATCAATCGCATGGCATCGCGCCCCCGGCCAGCTCACGCCCTACGCACAACAGGGCCCTGCGCACTTTTGTTGACAATCGCCGCGCTTCTCTGCCCTCTGCGACTTCGCTCGCAAGCGCCGCATTCACCCCCATCTAGCCGCCGGGCGGTGATCGTTGATACGGACGCGGGGAGCGACGACCTCTTGGCCATCGCGTTCCTTCTGTCGCGGCCGGACATTCACCTGGAAGCGATCACCATCGCGAATGGCATGGCGCACGTGCAGGCAGGAGGACGCAATGTGCTGCGGCTGCTCGAACTCGCGGGCCACCGCGACGTTCCTGTATTTCTGGGCCACGATACGCCACTTTCCGGAAGCGCCGAATTCCCCGCGCCATGGCGCCGCGCCTCCGACGATTTGCCCGGCGTCACGCTTCCCGACCCCGCGCGAGAGCCGGAATCGCGCGATGCCGCCGATTATTTATCCAAGCGGCTTTCGGATGCCGTGCATCCGGTGCAAGTGCTCGCGCTCGGCCCGTTGACGAATCTCGCCGAAGCGTTCATGCGCAATCCCCGAGCGGCGCGCGCGGTCAGGCAACTTGTCATCATGGGCGGCGCCATCGGTGTGCCCGGAAATCTGGGCGATGGTGGACTGTTCAAAACAGATAATGTTACGGCGGAGTGGAACATGTTTATCGATCCCGCCGCCGCGCGCGCCCTGTTCGCCTCGGGTGCGCCAATACGCCTGGTTCCTTTGGACGCCACGCAGCGCGTTCCGATCGATATGGCGCTGTTCGAGCAATTCCAGTCGCACGCGAATACGCCGCTGGCAAGTTTTGTCGCGCAGGTTCTTATGACTGACCACGCGATGATTCGGCAGGGCTATTTCTTTGCGTGGGATCCTCTCGCGGCGGTAGCCTTGGCAAATCCGGCGGTGGCAACGTTTCGACCGCTGGCCGTCGAAATCAGCAGCCAACCGGAGGAAGTCGGCCGCACCATCCAAATCAAAAAGCGCCGCGCGAACGCGCAGGTCGCGATCGACGCGGACGCTTTGCGCTTTCGGGACATCTTCATGACCGCGTTCGGAGTTCGTTGACAAGGAGGCGCGAAATTATGACCAAGAGCTGTCCCACCCACGCGCAAACGGGCGAAAAAGCAGCCATTGCCGAGGACAACGTGGCGGGGAAATCCCGCCGCCGATTCTTGAAAGGCGGAGCGGGACTCGTGACGGCGGCTGCGGCGGCCCAATGGCTAGCCAGCGCGGCCCCTGCGGCGCCGCAAACCTCGGGCACCCTCGACAATCTCAACAAGACAAACGGACGCCCGATCCTGCTGAAGGATGGCTTGGTGCTGAGCATGGACCGGCAAGTCGGCGATTTCGAGAAGGGAGACGTTTTAATTCAGGGAAAAAAGATCGTGTCGGTCGGCCCGAGCCTGCCGGTGCCAGCGCACGCCATCGTGGTGAGCGCCGAGCGTATGGTGGTAATGCCCGGATTCGTAGACACGCACCACCACCAGTACGAGGCCGTGCTCCGGAGCATTCTGGCCGATGGAATCATCCCGGTGGGCATGCCGGGGCCGCAGAACAATTACATGTCCGTGATTCAGGGCGTTTTCACTCCCGTCTATTTGCCTGAAGACGCCCACATCGCGGAATTGATCGCTTCCCTTAGCCAGATCAACGACGGCGTCACGACGACGGTCGACACGTCACAGGTGCAGCTTACTCCTGAGCACACGGACGCATGCATTGCCGGCCTGAAGGAGTCCGGTCGGCGGTGCCTATTTACCTACGGGGCTGGCGGGAAGGACGCGGCGGCGAAATTCCCCGTGGAACTGTCACGGCTTCGAAAGCAATATTTTTCGTCCGACGATCAATTGCTGACGCTGGGAACAGGCGGCGTGAGCGCGGAGCAGTGGAAGATCGGCCGGTCGCTCGGCACGCCGATCGTGAACCACGTCGTGGGCTCGGGATTCGGCGATCTTGACGCGATGGCGAGGGCGGGGCTCATGGGCCCGGATAACGAATACATCCACTGCACGCGGCTAAGCGAGGCGACATGGAAGGCGATCGCAGACACCGGCGGAAAAGTTTCCATCGCACCGGCCATCGAGATGCAAATGCAACACGGCTATCCCCCATTCCAGCAGGCGCTCGATCACGGCATCCGGCCGAGCCTCAGCGTGGACGTCGAGTGCAACATGACTTCGGATTCGTTCACGATTATGCGCACGGCGTTCACCTTCCAGCGCGCGCTGGCCAATGAGCGGGCCATCAACAAAGAAGCAAACCCGCCGGCGCTCTTGACCTGCCGGCAGGTCATTGAGTTCGCCACGATCAACGGCGCGACCGTGGCGCACCTGGATTCCAAAGTGGGCTCACTGACTCCGGGAAAAGAGGCTGACATCATCATGCTGGCGACAGATCGGGTAAACACGTTCCCGCTGAACAACGTGCCGGGCGCGGTGGTGACGCTGATGGACACGAGCAACGTGGAAAACGTATTTATCGCCGGAAGGATCCGGAAGTGGCAGGGCAAACTTGTCGGCGTCGAAATTGACCGGCTGAGGCTGCGGGCGGAGCAATCGCGCGACGGGCTGCTCGCCCGCGCAAAGCAAACGCGTGACCTATTCGGATCGTGCTGTATCGCCTGAAGCGCATTTCTCAGGCGTGTCAGGGGCGACACATGGAAAAGCGTCCGTCGCGACTGCGCGCCGCGAGCAGCAACGTACCTACCTTAGCCAAAGATGTCTTTTACCTTTTCGAAGAGCGAAGAATCGCGCTGCGCGGGCCGATTTTCCGCCGGCAAGGTGCCTCCAAGTTGCTCGAAGAGATGCCGTTGCTCGCGTGTCAGTTTCGTGGGAACCTCAACGTGAATATTTACGTACAGATCGCCCTTGCCGCCGCCATGCGGATCAGGCAATCCCTTCCCTTTGAGGCGAATAATTTCACCAGTCTGCGTGCCTTCGGGGACTTTGACGGTTTCTTCGCCATTTAGGCCTGGGACCACAATCTCCGTCCCTAGCGCGGCTTGCACAATCGAGATAGGGACCGTGCAGTATAGGTCCGCGTCGCGCCGTTCGAAATACGGATGCGGCTTCACGTCCAGCACGACGTACAGGTCGCCCGGTGGACCGCCGCTTCCGCCGGGTTCGCCTTCCCCCGGAACGCGCAGGCGTGTGTTCGAATCGACGCCCGGCGGAATCCGTAAATCGATCGTGCGGTTCCGTTCGATGCGACCCTTTCCGCGGCAATCGGGGCACGACTCGCGCACGATTTGCCCGGCGCCTCGGCAGTCCGGACACGTGCGCGAAATCGTGAAAAATCCCTGTTGATAGTGCACCTGGCCCCGGCCCGCGCACGTAACGCAGGCCACGACTCCCGTACCGGCTTTCGCTCCGGTACCGTTGCAGACCTCGCAGAAATCCAAGCGCGGCACGCGAATTTTTGTATTCACTCCGGCGGCGGCTTCTTCGAAACTCAATTTCATGTCGTAACGAAGGTCCGCGCCACGCTGCGCGCGACTTCGGCCGCGCCGTCCGCCAAAAATATCCTCGAAGCCGAAAAAATCTCCAAAAATATCCTGGAACTCTTCAAAAATGGACTGATTGAAGCCGCCATCGAATCCACCGTGGGAGAGGCCCGCGAAGCCGAACCGGTCATAGGTGGCCCGCTTTTGCGGATCGGAGAGGATTGAATACGCTTCTGTCGCCTCTCGGAATTTTTCTTCCGCTTCTTGCTTGCCCTGAGGGTTGCGGTCGGGATGCCATTTCAACGCCGCCTTGCGGTAGGCGGATTTGACTTCGTCGGCGTTGGCGGTGCGCCCCACACCGAGGACTTCGTAGCAATCCCGTCTTTGACTCATCGGCAGGGTCGCCTGGTCGGCCTAATTTTCATTTGTTCCCAATCCTCCCTCTTCGCCCGGATGCACGGCCACGCGCACGATTGCGGGCCGAAGGACGCGCCCATGAAACAGATAGCCATCCTGGAATACGGTGACGATCGAGCCATCCGGAATTCCCTGGGACTCCACACGTTCGATCGCTTGATGCAAGTGCGGATCGAACATCTTTCCTGACGCCTCGATGCGCTGGACCCCGTGCCGCGCGAGCGCATCCCAAAGTTGCTTGCGGATGAGTGTCACGCCCCTGCGATATTCCTCGTAGGCGGGGTCCTCATGCGCGGTAAGAGCACGATCAAATGCATCGAGCACCGGAACGAGATCGAGAATCAATCGCTCGACGCCGCGGCGGCCTTCCTCATGGCGATCGCGCTCCGTTCTCTTGCGAAAATTTTCAAAATCGGCCTGGCGACGAATCAGGGTTTGCGTCAACTCTTCCTTCTCCGTCTTGAGTCTTTGGAGTTCCGCAGCCAGAGCAGCCTCGCCCGCAGCCGGAGGATCGCCACTCACGGGTTCTCCGCTGGAATCGTGCGGCGCAAAGTTCTCCCGATCGGCGCGCGTTTCGTCGATGGAACGGATCCTTTCTTCTTCGCGCTTCGGTTCTGCCACTTTCGCTAACTCCGATCGAGTGTCTCGCTGAACGCGCGAGCGACAAACGCCACCGCCGTAATCGCTCGTTCATAATGCATGCGCAAGGGACCCAGAACGCCCACCGTTCCCTGCGACTGGTCCTGCAACGAGTACGGCGCGCTGATCAACGCCAGATGCTCACCGGCCCGGTCGATTCCCTTGACGCCGATTTGCACGTGCACCGGGTCCGGCGTATCGATGCAATTCGCGAGCAAAGCGATGATCCGGTGTTTCTCTTCAATGGCGACGAGCACCTGCTGCAATTGGACCTGATCGTTGAATTCCGGCGCCGCCGCCATCTGTGCCGCGCCTTCAATATAAACGCGCTGCGCCGAGCCCTGCTCCAACATGCCCGGATCGCACAGAACCAGAGCGTTGCGCGCGACAAGAGCGTAGTGCTCTTCTTCCTTTGCGAGTCGCGCCAACAGATCGGCCCGAATCGCCCCCAGCGTGCAGCCCGCGTAGTGCCGGTTCAGATAGTCCGCCGTGTGGTCGAGGTCTTCCTGCCTGAAGCTACGCTGCGGGCGAATCACTTTGTCGCGGGTCGTGCCGCCCGGCGAAACCAAAACGACGACGACGCGCCCATCCGGCAGCGGAACGAAGCGGATATGCTCGAGCACGGTCTTCGCGATGGGCGGAGAAACAACGATCCCCAGCCCTCTCGAGATTTCGGCGAGCACGTGACCGGCACGTTCGGCAATCTCTTCGCCTGTCGAGGCGGCCGCAAACTCCCCGCGAATCCGGTCCTCGTCCTCCGGGCTGAGCGTGGCCTTGGCGACGACCTGGTGCGCAAAAAACCGATACGCCGCGGCTGTCGGAACCCGCCCTGCCGACGTATGCGGTTGATACAGAAACCCCTGTTCCTCGAGTTCGGCCATCACATTTCGGATTGTCGCGGGACTCAGCGATTCCACATGCCTCCGGGAAATCGTGCGCGAGGATACGGGCTCGCCGCTTTCGATATACGTGCGAACGATGGCGGATAAAATCTGCCGGTTCCGTTCCGAGTTTGGCACAGCGTGCGACATCCCTGAGACTCCCACCTTTCGCTTACCTGATTTTATGCGGACGCGCGCGTCCCGTCAAATCGGGTGCATTAACCAGTTGAGAATGCATCAGCAGGCAATTCTATGGCGGTTCCGATTGACACTTTCCCGACGCGGGCATATCGTCCCGTCCGGAATCGACCGGACAACGATCCGAACTCAGCTCGAAAACGCAATGGAGGAACCATGAGAATGCTTATGAAAGTCTCGATACCGGTGGAAGCCGGTAACCGCAGTCTCACCGACGGAAGCCTGGCCAAAACCATCCAATCGATCCTCGAGGAACAAAAACCCGAAGCGGCCTATTTTGTGGCGGCAGACGGAATGCGCACGGGGTACCTTTTCGTTGACCTCAAGAGCACGGCCGATATACCTGCCATCGCTGAACCCTGGTTCCTGTCGTTCAACGCTTCGATCGAGACAACGCCGGCGATGAACCCGCAAGACCTTGCCGCCGCTGGACCAGGAATCGAGTCGGCTGTCCGAAAGTACGGATCGCTCGCGCGTCGCGCTGGCGCCGATTAGTCCCGCCAACGTGCGGCACGCAATCCGTTACTCGACCTGAACGTGGGACCGGGCGTCGAAGAGCCCGGCGAGAAACGGATGCATGCGGGCTGCACGGAGCCTGCCTATAAAAAAAGACCCTGCATCCGGGCATACTGCCCGGATGCAGGGTCAAAGAGACCGAACGCGCTCCTGCGTGAAGCGCGCACATTTTATTGTAGTGTGACTTTCACCCCAAGTCCTCCGGCGTCGGTCTGCACACCTGGACCGAACAGATCGCCGGTGTTAGGCAGGCAATTCCCCGACTTGGGGTTGAAGCCTGCCGCGCCGACGGCCGGATTTTTCGTCAGGATGTCGTCGGCTTGGCCATTGTGATTGAAGTCACTCGGGAGTTGCCCAATGGGCAACAGCAACGAGGGATGATCGAAGGGAGCCGCGCTGCACTGCACGCGCGAGTCGGTCAACGAGAGCAAGAACCGCACCATCGCGGCGATGTCGTCGTTACTCGTCGTTTCGCTGTTTCGGATGCAGAAGTTATAGGGAGTGGTCCCCACTGGCGCCGAGCAATCGCTTAGGCCCAGGGAATTGATGAGGCCGGTGATGTTGGTATCGCAGTGTGGCTGTCCGCCGATCTGCACCAAGGTTGCGTATGGCGTATTTCCGTCCGGACCCGTGCCCGAATCGTCGCCGTCCGTGCAACTCGTGCCGTGTTGATCGAACAGCGGAACACTGGCGTTCGTGTCCTGGACATTTCGCCGGCTGAGGCCTCGATTGTAAAGCTGCATCACCTGGCGCAGGTTGGAATAATATCCCCAACTGAAGTACGGCGGCGTCAAGCCGACGTTCCGCAACGAGGGAACCTTGCTTGCGCCATCGACCTCGAGCTTAGCGAAGGTGTTCGGCGCCACCGTCCCGGTAGGACCTAGCGTTGGAAGCCCTCCAGCGTTGATGGCGTTTTGCAGGGCCGGGTCGAAGATGTTGTTTTTTGCCGCAACGGTCGGCGATTGGCCGCCCGCAATTGCTTGCAGGTAGTTGTAGTATTGCCGTCCGAAGGACAACGGATTGCCGTAGGAATCCACTCGGCCCGACATCAAGTCGGTAAACACCGGGCGAATCCCAATGTTGGCAAAGCCATTGTCGCGAAGGTCGTTCTCCGGCCCTCGTCCTGGAGCACCAACATCCGTGACAGGAGCAAGGAATACGGTGAAGGCCGTGAACGGGACCGCATTGGCCTCCACGGTTTGCTGAGCTTCGCTGAATGTCGGCGCGGCATGACAAAACAGGCATGACACTCCGGTTGTGGGCGTCGGTGTGAATCCTTTTCCCGTGGGATCGGGAGGAGGACCGAAGTTGACGCCGTTGAAGAGAATGCATCCCCGCACCAGCAATGGGTCGACTGAGGCATTCCCAGTGCAAGGAGGTCCTGGGGGCCCTCCAAATGGCGGCGCAACAACCAGCGCACCAGAAGTTGTCAGCCGATCGAATTCGCTCTGGTTGGAAGTGAGAGTGGATTCATACATCATGATCGCGATTCCCCAGAACATCGAGAAATTGGTCTCGATTTGGGTGTAGCCCGCTTTGTTCTTGGTCAGAACACCGGTTGCGGAGATCGAGTAATCGCCGTTGGCGGCCCACCATTTTGGATCAAACGCCTTCTTGATGAGCCAACCGTAGTTGTAGTTAGGATCGAGGCCCTTCCCGTGCTGCGCGTCCAATTGACCCAGGACACTGTCAGTCGAGGCCACTTGTTGCTGGGCTAGTGGTAGCGTCAAGAGCAGCTTCCTGCCGACATCGGCAAAGGTGCGTCCGTTGCACGACATTTCGACGGCGTTGACGACGGGGGCGACGGCCTGCGAAGCCAGGCTTCCATTTTCGAGTTGCAAGTAAGTCAAATACGGGTTCCCCATGCCATCGAACGCGATGAGCCGGGCGGCCGGGTTTCCGGCGATGTCCCGCATTCCGAAAATGCCTACGCCGTTAAACATGTTGTTGGCGCGGCCATCCCAGAATTGCCGGTGGTTGAACGCCGAATTGATGACCGACGGCGTATTGCGCGGCTCGACCTGACGGGCGGGGTATTGACCCGGCTTGTAGCCCGCGTAAAAGATAGCGCCGCTGTAGTCACTGCAAGAATCCTTTTTCCCAAAACGGCGGATCATATCGAAAATGCCGCTGAACGCGCCTTGGGATGAAACCCTGTCGTTGGTCGTCGATATGAGCGCAGAATCCCTGTTGGTCACATCGGCGAGGTGATGTCCGGGGAAATCTGACGGCAGCAAAGTGCCATCCGGTCGGCCTGGGCGAAAACCATCCGGAAACGTTCCCAACGAATTCGTTCCCGCGGTGGATCCGAACTTCGTATCGCCGCCCGTGCTGATTTCTCCGCCCGGAGTGACGCCGACCGTCAAGTCGTTGAAGCCCGGGTTCACTTCGTTGGTCAGGCGGACATCTGCGCCAGCATGGAAGTGACAGCTCGCGCAAGCGAGGCCGTCACTACCTACTTGCTGGTCCCAAAACAGCGCTTTGCCTAAAGCAATCGCCCACTTCGTGCCGCCCGGAACGATGATGCCTTGTCCCTCCGCAATCCCCTTCGGTAGAACTGGGGTCATCTGTGTCTGGGCGTAACTGGATAGTGGATTGAGGCCGAATAACACGGCTCCGGCCAGAATCCATTTAAGGCCATGTCTCCATGGTTTCTGATTTTTGTTCCTCACTCGCATTGCTCCCCCTTTTCAGTGGAGCCGTGCTCTGCGGGGACACGGGCTGGACCACTTTGGCGTTTCCGGTGAATAGACTCCGACGCTCCTACAAGTCATGGCAATTCAGGCTCCATTTCGGGAAAGCAATTGGAACATCTATGCCGCTTGAAACGATGGGCTTAGAAGGGTGCGCGACACACCGCCGAATTCATGCTGCATGCGGCTGCACACCTAAGGATTTCCTGGGGCAAATTAGTGCAGAATATTATCTTCAGGCAATTGCCGACCCGGCCTCTCTGAACGCACGCGCACACTCCCGACGGGGAGAAGTACGCGTACGTATAGAACTGAGGCCGGACAGAAAAAGTTCTCGTTCGCTTGGCTGAAGAGAGGAAGAGACCGCCCAAGAGGCGCGAGATTACGAAGCGGGATCGACCGTATCAATCTGCGCGCGTTGGAGCCGGTCCGAGTAGTCGATATAGAGCGTCTTCCATTCCGAGTAGAAATCAATCGCGGCGGTTCCGGCTTCGCGGTGGCCATTGCCGGTGCCCTTGGTGCCCCCGAACGGAAGCTGAATCTCCGCTCCGATGGTCGGCGCGTTCACATAGACAATCCCGGTTTCGAGATCGCGCATCGCGCGATAGGCCTGATTCACATTACGCGTGTAGATCGATGCCGAAAGGCCGTACTTTACTTGGTTCGCGATTCCGATCGCCTCGTCGAACGACGAAAATGGAATCATGGCCACAACGGGGCCGAAAATCTCTTCTTGCGCAATCGTCATTTTGGCGTCGGCGTCGGCAAAAACCGTGGGCTCGTGAAACCACCCGCGCGCGAGGTTCCCTGATTCCGCCCGGTGCCCGCCCACGACGAGGCGGGCGCCCTCGTTTTTTCCGATTTCGACATACTTCATCACGGTTTGCAGCTGCGTCTCATTCACCACGGGTCCGACGTCCGTATCGGGGTCGAGCCCGTCCCCCAATCTGAGCGCCCGTGTTCGCGACGCAAAGCGATCGAGAAATTCACGATAGATCTTCGTGTGCACCGCCACGCGGCTGGCCGCCGTGCAACGCTGTCCACTCGTGCCAAAACCGCCCCACACCGCGCCTTCAACTGCCAGGTCCAGATTTGCGTCGTCCATGACGATCAGAACGTTCTTGCCGCCCATTTCGAGGTGGCACGGCTTGAACAATGGAGCGCACGCCTGGCTCACCAGGCGGCCCGTGTCCGTCGAACCCGTGAAGCTCACCGCCGCAACACCCGGATGCGTCACAAGCGGCGCGCCCGCGTCCGGCCCCATTCCGGTCACAATATTCAGGACACCCGCCGGCAACCCCGCTTCAATCAAAATTTGAACGAGGTTATAAGTGGAGAGCGGCGTGTCCTCGGCCGGCTTGATCACCACGGTGTTTCCGCAGATCAGCGCGGGCATGATTTTCCACGACGGGATCGCCATCGGAAAATTCCACGGCGTAATCATTCCTACAACGCCCAGCGGGTCGCGCACGGACATGGCGAATTTGTTAGGAAGCTCCGACGGAACGGTTTGGCCGAAAAGCCTGCGTCCCTCGCCCGCCATGTAATACGTCATGTCAACGGCTTCCTGCACGTCTCCCCGCGTTTCCGAGAGCGGCTTGCCCATCTCGCGCGTCATATCGCGGGCTAGGTCTTCCTTGCGCTTCACCAGGGTTTCCGCGGCCCGGTACAGGATTTCCGCGCGGCGCGGCGCCGGAACAAGCCGCCATTTCGCAAACGCCGCCTTCGCGGCATCGACGGCATCGTTCACGTCTTCGGCAGTTGAGGACGCAAAAATCCCGACCAGTTCGCTGGAATTCGCTGGGTTGCGATTTTCGAACGTCGTCCCGTGGCGCGCCTCCACCCACTCCCCGTTGATGAAGTTCTTGTGAATTCTTGAAACGGCGCTGGTCGTCATGTTGCCTCCCGAACTCTCCTGAGGCTTCGCCTGGTGGCCGATCACACAAACTGTGGCGCGGCGGGAAAGTTCCCGCGTGGAAGTTCAATGTAACAGAGGGGTTGGAACGCGTCAAACGAGGTAGGAAACGGACTTTGTCGGATTGATAAGCGCGGCGGCCGCCCCCCGGCCCTTCACCAAGCTGCAATCGAGAGCGGCGGTGCCGCCATCTGGGAGGACGGCTACTTGGCGGGCGGGTCGGCAGACGGCGCTGATGACGGAGCAATCGGCAACGGGGCGCCCTTGCCGGCCGTGTCGGAGCCCAGCCCGAGCTTTTCGAGCGTCAGCGCGTCGATCTTCCCCGTCGAGGGCAGGCCGTTTTTGTCTTGATAACTTTTCATTGCGTCGACGGTTGCATCGTCCCATTTTCCCGTGGGCTCTCCGCTGTAGGCGCCCTCGCGCTGAAGGGCGGATTGAATTTCCCTAATGCGATCGGGAGTAGGAGCGGTTTGCGCCCGGACCTTGGACTTTCTCTTTGATTTTGACGAGGACTTTTTCTTCTTGGTGGAAGTCTGCGCCGCGCCCGGGCGAGCCGCCCCTGGCGCAACCCGGGCCGCGCCCAATATAAGCGCGGCCCCGAGGATGCACATCCAGATCTGCTTCTTCATCGGCTCGAATTACTGCTCGGGAGCAGGAACGACACCGGCCAGATAGACCGTGTCGAACTGGTCGTTGCCCGTTCGCCGCAGGACTTTGAACAACACATCTTGTCCTGGCTTGAGACCCGAAACGACGCGACGATATTCCGCGACGGACCCGACCGGTGTGCGGTTGACCTCGGCGATGACGTCGCCGCGAGTGAAGCCGATATCTTCGGCAAAGCTCGCTGGGTCCACCTCGGTGACGAGCGCTCCCTTCATGTTCTCGTACCCCGCACGGCGCGCCCGGTCGGTCCCGAGGTCTTCCAGCCGCAGCCCGAACTCGGCAGGCGTTGGCCCGTTGTCATTGCTCGCCCCATTGCCGACGCGATCCGGGAAGATCTTAGTTCGATCGGCGACGGTAATCGTGGCTTCGTGTTCTTTCTTGTCGCGCACGTACGTGACGCGCACGGAGCTGCCGACTGGAGTCGCAGCAATCGGATTCACGAGATCGTTTCCGCTGTGAACCGGTTTCCCATTGACGCCCGTGACGACATCGCCCGATTGCAGACCGGCTTTCTCCGCCGGACTGCCCGGTTCCACGCGCTGCAAAACGATCCCATACGGCGCGCCCAATTCCTTCAGAACGATCGGATTGCTGCCTTGCGTTTCGGTGAAGCTCACGCCGATCGACCCGCGCGTGACTTTGCCGCTCGTGACAATCTGGTTGTAGACGCCAATGGCCGTATTGGAAGGCAGCGCAAATCCCACGCCTTCATTGCCGCGTCCGCCGGTAATGATCGCGGTGTTGATTCCAATCACCTGCCCGGCCATATCGACGAGCGGCCCGCCCGAGTTGCCCGGATTGATGGCCGCGTCGGTTTGAATGAATCTTTGAAATTGCTGGCCCACGTTGCCTCGGTCCCTGGCGCTGATGATCCCCGCGGTGACGCTTCCCTGTAGGAAGCCGAATGGGTTGCCGATGGCGAGAGCCCAGTCACCCACTTGAACCGAATCCGAGTTTCCGAGTTTCGCGAAGGGCAGATCGCGTCCCACTTCGATTTTCAGGATCGCGAGGTCGGTCTCTTCGTCCGTGCCCACCACCTTGGCCGTGTACTGAGTTTGGTCGCCATTCAAAGTGACTTGCACCTTGGTGGCCTGGTCCACAACGTGATTATTCGTCAAAATAAAACCCTTCTTGTCGACGATCACGCCCGATCCGAGGCTGCGTTCGGCCGTCGGGCCCTGATCCGGAAAATCGAAGAAGCGATTGAAAAAATCCTGAAATGGCTGTTGGTCCTGGTCATCCTGCCCTTGTCCTTGCCCGCCTCCGCCCGGCCCCATTTCTTCGCGGTTGCGTCCCCGGCCCTTCTGGCGTTCGATCACCTGGGTGGTCGAGATATTCACGACTGCCGGCGCCACTTGGGCCACGATCTTGGCAAAGGCGCTCGACAACTGTACAGGATCGGGAATCGCCAGCGGCGTGCCAGTCACCCCAGCCGCGGGATGCGAAGCCCCAACATGCCCGGAAATCACGGTTCCGATCAGCATGCCGATCGCCAGCGTCACCGTCATCAACAACGTTGCCAGAATTTTTCGATTGCGCGCCCAGGCGGCAATTTCCCGAAGCTGTATGCCCATGTTCTTCGCTCCTCTTCTGCCGTTCGCCTCAAGTACTCTGTCCCAGTCAAATTTGAAGAAGATTATACCACTACCCCGCCCCACGTTCCCGCAGACGTAAAGAGCCTATTCCAGTGAGCCACCGCGGCACGAGCCCGCCATGAGAATCATTCAAACCCGAAGTTGCGAAATTCCGTGGGCCTGCTAAACTTAGAATGCAAAAACATGAATCCACGTACGATGTACCGTAAGATTTGGGAGGCCCACCTTGTCCGTGAGGCCCCCGGCGAACCTTCCCTCATTTATATAGACCGCCACCTCGTTCATGAGGGCACATCTCCGCAGGCGTTTGCTGGCCTGAAGGCGGCTGGCCGCGCGGTGCGACGGCCCGACCTGGCGTTTGCCGTCATGGACCACTCTGTTCCGACGAAAAATCGCAATCTGCCGATCCTCGATCAGGAGGCAGCGGGACAATTTCAGGCGCTCGAGCGCAATTGCCGGGACGCTGGCATCGCGCTGTTCGATATGTTCAGCCACGATCAGGGTATTGTCCACGTGATCGGGCCGGAACTCGGTATCACGCAGCCCGGGCAGACGATTGTTTGCGGTGACAGCCATACGTCGACGCACGGCGCATTCGGCACGCTCGCCTTCGGTATCGGCACGAGCGAGGTCGAGCACGTGTTGGCCACGCAGTGCCTGCAACAATACGAGTCCAAAACGATGCATGTTGTCGTGGACGGAAAGCGCTCGAAAGGCGTTTCGGCAAAAGATATCATCCTCGCGATCATCGGGAAGATTGGCATCGCGGGCGGCACGGGCCGCGTCGTCGAGTATTCGGGCCAAGCCGTTCGAGCCCTCTCGATGGACGGCCGTATGACCGTGTGCAACATGTCCATCGAAGGCGGTGCCCGCGCCGGTATGATCGCGCCTGACGACACGACCTTCGCGTTCATGGAGGGGCGCCCCTACGTGCCGCGCGGAAAGGCTTTTCAGGAAGCAGTGGAAGCCTGGAGGGCCTTGGCCAGCGATCCGGGCGCGGAATTTGACGATACGGTTGAGCTCGACGCGTCGATGCTCGCGCCGCAGGTTACTTGGGGAACGAATCCGGGCATGGTGACTGGTGTTACAGGCCGCGTGCCTGATCCCGGCTCCTTCCACGATCCCGACGAACAAAAAGCCGCCGCCCGCGCGCTGGACTACATGGGCCTCAAGCCCGGAACAGCCCTTGTGGATATTCCCGTGGACCGAGTCTTCATCGGCTCTTGCACGAATTCGCGTTTGAATGACCTACGTGCCGCCGCCCGCGTGGTGGCCGGCAAGCACGTTTCGAAAACCCTCAAGGAAGCCCTCGTCGTTCCCGGTTCCATGACAATAAAAGCGAAGGCGGAAGCCGAAGGACTCGACAAGATTTTTCGCGACGCCGGATTCGAATGGCGTGACGCCGGATGCAGCATGTGCATTGGCATGAATCAAGACGTGCTGCTGCCCGGAGAGCGATCCGCCAGCACGTCGAACCGGAATTTCGAGGGGCGCCAGGGGAAGGACAGCCGAACGCACCTCGTCAGCCCGATTATGGCTGCGGCGGCGGCAATCGCCGGCCATTTTGTGGACGTCCGGGAGTGGAACGTGGACGCGCCGGAGTGAGCTTCTAGGGAAAATTATGCAGCCCTTTTCAAAACATACAGGACTTGTTCTTCCGCTGGACCGCGTCAACGTCGACACCGACCAGATGGTGCCGAAGCAATTCCTCAAGCTGCAGACAAAGCAGGGTTACGGGCGCGTGCTCTTCTACGACTGGCGCTATCTGCCGGGTGAAAAGCCGAATCCCGATTTCATCCTCAACAAGCCGCGCTACCGGGGCGCGTCGGTGCTGCTCGCGCGCGCGAATTTCGGTTGCGGCTCCAGCCGCGAGCACGCTCCGTGGGCCGTCGCCGACTACGGGTTTCGCGTACTCATCGCGCCGAGCTATGCCGATATTTTCTACAACAACTGCTTCAAGAACGGCATTCTGCCCGCCACGCTTTCCGACGAGCAGGTGAGCGAACTCTTCCGGCGAGCGGAGGGTCAAGAAGGCTATTCCCTAACCGCTGATTTGCCCGCCCAGACAATCAGCGACGCGAGCGGCCTGAAGTACCGCTTCGAAATCGCCGAATTCCGCAAGCATGTGCTGCTCGAAGGGCTCGATGACATCGGCCTCACGCTGAAGCACGAGGCGAAAATCTCCGAATTCGAAAAGACGCATCGGCCAATCGCACCCCTGTACGAACCCGTTGACTCGAAATATGGTTCGCGCCAATAAGTCAAAGCGGCACAACTCCAATCGAGTGATGCGCACGCCGTACAGGAAATACTCGGTTCCATTCGGGACCATCTTCCCGTTTTGATACCCGAGCGGCCTCCAGAGACGGCCCCACCACCAAGCAAGGCACATCCCGCCAATAACTTAACGAAGAAATCTTCCCTGCACGATGGGCCCTGAGTTGCGAAGAATGCGGGATACCGGTCTCGCGCCACGCAACAAGCCCGCGCGTTCCAAACGGAGGTATTTCTCAGATGACGGTTCGTCGCAAGACCCTGCTGATCATTGCCATCACGTGCCTGGGCCTTGTCGTCGTCTTGTACGCGTCGTCCCGATCGTTCCTCCTCGGCGGGTTTATTAAACTCGAGCAAACGAGCGCTCGCGAAAATGTGCAACGGGTGCTCAATGCCCTCGATCAGGCGCTTGCGGCGATGGATCGGTTTACATTCGACCGCGCGTCCACTGTGGAGGCCTACAACGCGATGCCGGATGCTTCGCCGGATTTTCTCGTTTCGCTCTTGGGAAAAGACGCTTCGGGCACGCCGCAAACGCGCCGCTTCAATTTTATTTTAGTGGTTGACACGTCCGGCCACATCGTCGGCGCCAGGGGTCTGGACCTCGTCACGAAGCAACTCATCAGCATTCCCGAGAGCCTGAAAGCGCACGTCACGTCCACCGATCCTCTGTTTCGAATCGCGGCCACAACGGGAAAAACCACTGGCGTTTTGCTCCTTCCGGAGGGTCCTCTTCTCGTCGTCGTTCGCCCCGTCATCGTTTCCAACACGAATCTCCTCAACCACGGATTCATGCTCTCCGCGCGCTATCTCGTGTCCGGGGGAGATCTCGCGGGCCTCGAGAAAACAACTAATTTTTCCTTGTCTGTGCACAGAATTGACGAGGCGAAACTCCCGGACGACTTTGCCGACGCGCACGAGCACTTGTCGTCCCAAGGCGACACCTATGTCCGCTCTTTGAATGATTCCGTATTGGGCGGCTACACGCTGCTTCATGACATCTACGGGAAACCGGCCCTGATCCTCAGAGCCGACATGCCGCGACGAATTTACCACCAGGGTCAGGTCAGCCAGCTTTATTTCGCGGGCTCCCTGCTGGTTACTGGATTTGTGTTTGCGACGGCGGTGATCCTCCTGCTGGAAACGACCGTGGTTTCGAGGCTTAGCAGTTTGAATGAAAGTGTAGCGTCGATCGCTGCGAGCGGGGACGCGACGGCACGTGTCGTTTGCCCAGGTCAAGACGAGCTCTCGCATTTGGGCGGTGCCATCAACAGCATGCTGACGTCCTTGCAACTGTCCCAGAGACAAAAACAACAAATGGAAGAGCGCCATCGCGCCTTCATGAACAATATTCCCGCAATCGCTTCGATCAAGGACCGAGACGGCCATATCCTGTATATCAACGAACCGATGGCTCGGACGTTTCGGATCAATTTCGAGGACATCCGAGGAAAACAATTGTCTTCGTGGTTGCCGGAAGCCGCCAAAACCATCCAGGCGCACGACCAGGAAGTCCTCTCCAAGCGACAGGTCCTCCGATTCGAGGAAATCGCAAAGACCCCCGATGGCGCGCTCCATCACTGGCTGACGTTCCGGTTTCCGATCGAAGAATCGGATGGACAGGTCCTGGTCGGCGCAGTCGGCGTCGACATCACCGATCGGAAGCAAGCTGAAACGGCGCTCCACGACGCTAAGGAAAACGCCGAAGCCGCCAACCGGGCAAAAAGCGAGTTTCTCGCCAACATGAGTCACGAGATTCGCACGCCGCTCAACGGCGTCGTGGGTATGACCGATCTCGCTTTGGGAACCGATCTGACGACGGAGCAGCGCGAATATCTCGAGACCGTCAAGCTCTCTGCGGACTCCCTGCTTACCGTCATCAATGACATTCTGGATTTCTCCAAGATCGAGGCCGGAAAAATCGACCTTGAAATCATCGACTTCGACATTCGCAATCATCTCGAAATGACGATGAAGACCCTGGCTTTGCGCGCCGACGAAAAAGGTGTGGAGTTACTCTGCGACCTCGCCGCGGATATTCCCGACGCGGTCCGAGGGGATTCCACGCGCCTTCGTCAGGTCGTCGTCAACCTGGTCGGCAATGCGGTCAAGTTTACGGATGAAGGCGAGGTGGCACTCAAGGTCCAGGTGATGGAGGGCGCTGGCGGCCCGCCGATGCTTCATTTCATCGTGACGGACACCGGAATCGGCATTCCTCCGGAAAAACAAAAATCGATCTTCGAGCCGTTCACCCAGGCTGACACGTCCACAACGCGCAAATACGGCGGAACCGGCCTGGGTCTGACGATTTCGATTCGTCTCGTTCAGATGATGGGCGGACAAATGTGGGTGGAAAGCCAAATGGGAATCGGAACCGCTTTTCATTTCACGATGCCGCTCGTACCCGCGGCGGACCCGTTGGACGAGAAGCCCATCGGCTCCTCCGAGATTCTGCGCGGCCTAAAGGTCTTGATTGTGGACGACAACCGTACGAACCGCAGAATTCTCGATGGCATGCTGAAACGCTGGGGGATGGCCACGACCCTCGCCGAGGGCGGAGCCGAGGCGCTAGCCGAACTTCTCGCGGCCTACTCCTCAGGCCAGTCCTATGACCTGATCATCAGTGATTTGCTCATGCCCAGGATGGATGGCTTTTCGTTCGTCCGGCAGGTCCGGGAAAAACCGGAGCTGTCCGCGGCGACGATCATGATGCTCACTTCGGCCGGGCGACGCGGGGATGCCGCTCGGTGCGAGGAACTCGACATCTCCGCCTACCTGATGAAACCCATCCGCCAGGCTGAGTTGCGCGAAGCCATCATCCGGACTCTCGGCACACACGAGCAAAAAGGTGCGCATGCATTGATCACGCGCTATTCACTCTCCGAAACGGGAGAGACTGTGAGTTCGTTACGAATCTTGGTCGCGGAAGACAATCCCGTAAACCAGAAACTCGCGGCGCGGTTGCTCGAAAAGCGCGGTCACAGCGTTTCGGTCGTGGCCAACGGGCATCAGGCGCTGGACGCGCTCGATCATGGGGACTACGACCTCGTCTTGATGGACATGCAAATGCCAGAGATGGACGGCTTCGAGGCCACGGGCGAAGTCCGAAGGCGCGAAAAACGGACCGGACGCCACATGCCTGTCATTGCGCTGACCGCGCATGCCATGAAAGGCGACCGCGAACGGTGTATCGAGGCGGGGATGGACGGATACCTGTCCAAACCGATCCGCGCCCAGGATCTCGACGAGGTGCTAGCAAAATATATGTCGCGCCAGCGGGCACCTGAACCAGCCCCGGAAAACGCAGGCAAAACAACGTAAGCCTTTCAGTTTGGAATCCGGAAATTTGGCTTAGTTCGGTTTCGAGGAGTCGCCTGGCTGAGTTGTCCAGTCTTTTTCGCCGGCCGCAGCACCCTTCAATTCGCCAACGACGATTCCGCCCAGGATCAGTGCTGCGCCGGCTATTGCCCGTCCGCCAAGCCGTTCGTGAAGCACGAAAAAAGAAGTGAAAGCCGCAAAAATCGGTTCAGTCGTCAGAATGAGCGCCGTGTTCGTCGCGGTCGTGTGGCGCTGCCCCCACACGAGCAGCGGGTAGGCGAGCGCCGTGGTAAAAACCGCGGTCACGAGGACTCCAAATATCATTCGAGAGGTGAAGTGAACGAAGAATGGTTCGAGCCGCGTAGCGTTCAAAAGAGGCACGGCGACGGCCGAACACACGCCTGTGAAAATTACTTGCACGTTGCTCAATACTCCCAGCGAATACGTTCCGCTGTATCGCGCAATCAGTATGATTTGCAAGGCGTAAAATACCGCGCAGCCAAACACCAGCAAATCGCCGTGATTCAGGTCGGCAAGCCCCTGCCGTGGAACTGTCAGAAAAAAAAGGCCCACGAAAGAGGCCGCCGCTCCTGCCCAGGCCCACACGCCGATCCGCCGCCGCCAAAACACGGCCAAAAACACGGGCACCAGCACAACGCTCACTCCGGTGACGAAGGCGGCTTTCGATGGAGTCGTGCGGGCGATTCCGGCCGTCTGAAACGCGTAGCCACCGAACATGAAAAATGCCACCTGCGCGCCCGCCCACCCCTCCGCCAGAGACATTCTTCGGAGATCCTCGCGGTAGATCCACACCATCGGCAGGGCGCCCAATAGGAATCGCGCCGCGATGTATCCGAACACCGAAATGTCCGCAAGCGTATTCTTTACGATGACGAAAGTGACGCCCCAGAAAAACGAGCACGCCATCAGCGCGCAATGGGATTTGAAGCGGAGGCTCACCGGATTCGCATGGCCCGGCGGGAGAGTTCCAGTGATGGTTCAAAAAAACCAAATTGTCGCGAAGGACGTCTCATGAATCGTTCGAGTCTAGTGATCCGGCGCTCCAAAGGCAACCTGCCCGGGCTTCCTCGAATCGCACTTTTGTTCGGGTAGATTCTAGTCGCCGGCGCCCGCCGTGGAGGCTTTGGCAACGCGACGATTCCGGGACTCCCGGATCGCTTGTCTGCTAAACTAGCGGAGACAGCCCCTTGTTACAAAGTTGGTCGCAGAGTTCGTTGCCAAGAATGACCGCCTCACTTCGCTCTTCCGCTCGGCCGAAGGCCGGCAGGGTGGCCTTGTTTCTACTAGCGGCGCTTCTCTGCCCAGGCACGCACGCCGGCGTGCAAGACAAGGACAAAAAGCCGGAAAAGGAAAAGAAGGAAAAGATCGAGCCCTGGGTCGAAGTTCGCTCGGCGCATTTTATTGTCGCCAGCGACGGCGGGGAAAAAACGGCTCGCCGGTTCGCCAGCCAGTTCGAAGACCTTCTTCGCGTGTTCCAAGCGACCATGCCGAATTCCCGGGTCACGACCGGAATACCCGTGCGGATCCTCGCCGCGAGGGAAGGACAATCCTTTGCCCGCGTCGTCCCCGAGTTCCCGTTTGACAAACGGCACCCCCAGCCGGCCGGGATTTTTCTTTCCGGCCCTGAAAAGACGTACATCGCGCTACGGGCAAACGCCGAGGGCCATTTTCCATTTGAAGAGATTTTTCGAAAGTATACGCACGAGGTTCTGCAACTCAGTTATCGCGACTTGCCTCCCTGGCTGCAGGAGGGCTATTCCAACGTTTATGGTAACTTGAGCTTCAATGATCGCGGCGTTCGTCTGGACCGGCCCGATCCGAATGATCTGAGCATCCTGTTTGAGAGCCCGCTCCTGCCTCTCGACCTCGTCTTCCACGTGGACCGCGACTCGGGCTACTACAACTCCGGCAGCAAGGACACCGTATACTTTGCGGAGTCGCGAGTGCTGGTCAACTTCTTGATTGGCGACCCGCAATCTTCCGCGACGAAATCGCTCGACGGGTACATCACGGCCGTGGGGGGAGGAGCGGACTCGCTGCAGGCTGCGCGCCGGGCGTTTGGCGATTTGAACCAGCTTCAGGCAAGGCTCGAGTCCTACATCAAACAGTTAAACGGTGCCCCCGTTGAAATTTCTCTGCCCGGCGGAGGCGACAGTGGCGGCCCCGCCCGGACGCTTTCGGCGGCGGAATCGGAAGCGCGCATCGCCGATTTTCTGGCCCTCCGCGGAAGAAATGAGGATGCCGAGGACAAGCTCGAAGAAGCCCTGATGATGGAGCCCTCTCTCGCGGAGGCGGAGCAAAGCCTCGGTTTCCTCTTTTTGAAGAGAAATGAGCTGGAGGACGCGCAAAAGCACTTCGAACGGGCGGCGCAGCTCGATCCGAAGGATGCGCTCAATTTCTATGGCGAAGGGCAGATAGCGGTGATTCGAGGGGGCCACGTCGGCGTCCCGGTGGACGCCTTGGCTTCCTTTGAAAAAACCGTTGCCCTGAATCCGGACTTTGCTCCCGCGTGGTTCAATCTGGCCATGATCTACTCGCAGCGGAACGAAACGCTCCAGAAGGCCCTCGCCGACGCGCAACAGGCCGCCCGACTCCGGCCTGGCGACGCCGACTATCAATTACAGCTCGCGGCGCTTCTTGACCGTGCGGGCCATGGCGAAGAGGCCCGGAAGACAGCCGCACATGTCGAGGAATCCGCGAGCGATCGAACCACCGCAAACAAAGCGGGCGATCTTCTCGCGCGGATGTCGCCGCCGCCGCCCGCGACCGCTTCTACCGCCAACGCACCGGTAAAGCCCTCCGATTCGTCTTTGCGCATCGAGCGGAAGACAGAACCGGAGGACAAACCATCCGCGACCGCGTCCGTCTCGGCGACCGCTCCGGCAACTCCGAAAGCGGCGCCCACCCCGGCACCGCCGGTACCGAACGCGCAACCGGCTCCCACTTCAGCGCCCCCGCTCGTGGCGGTGCCTCCTCCTCTTCTCACCGTAGCTCATCCTTATTCGATGGTCGGAACGATCACGGAAGTGAACTGCATGGGCGCGCCGCAAATCCGGATCACATTGAAGTCGCAAACGATCGTCATGCATTTGCACGCCGATAATCTCGCGAACGTCTCGATTAAGTTCGCCGGGTCGGACGCCGCAGCCAAAGGTGTCACGTGCTCCAGCCTACGCGGCCGGAACGCTCGCGTCTCCTATTTGCTGGTCTCGGAGAAGCCTTGGGATGGAGAAATGCAGACCATGGAGTTTCGCAGCCAGCCCTGAACGTTCGACGCGCCGGAGCGGATTCTCGATCGAAGTGGTTTGGCAATTCGCAGCAGCGCCAGCTTACGGCTCGAGGCCCGCGACGCCAAGGACCGTTATAGCAACCCGCTGCAAACCCATTTCCCGGCCGGCGGGATCGTACCATTCATCGAGAGTATGCGCTCCGCCGCTTCGGCCGCCCGCTCCGAGCGAAATCGCCGGGATGCCCATCGAAAGCGGAATATTCGCGTCGGTAGACGATCGCTCGAGACGCGAGCGGTTTCCCAACTGGCTGTCCGCTGCCTGCAGCGCCGCCAGTAGCGGCGAATTCTCCGGCAGTTCGCCGGCCGGCCGCACTCCCAAAACCTCGATTTTCAAATTCAGTAGATTTCCTCCGCCGGCCATGCCACGCTCGCGTGCTGCGGCCATTTCTTCGTCAGTTCCAGCCTTCACGGAGTCTCGCAAAAGGGATTCGAGTCGCGCCAATTCCGCTTCCGATTCGGACCGCAAATCCACCTTCATTTGCGCGGTCGAAGGAATGGAATTCACGGACGTGCCGCCCTCGATCTCGCCAACATTGAAACTCGTCCGCGGAGATTCCGGAACGCGCACCGCGGCGAAACGTGCGATTCCGCGCCCCAGCGCGTGAATCGGATTCGGCACGCCGAAGTCGGACCAACTGTGGCCTCCAGGTCCCGTGATGGAAACTTCCACGCGGCGCGATGCCAGCGCGGCCGTTGTCACATATTCGGTGGCCGAGCCATCGAGGGCAATAACGTATTTCAGACGCTTCTTGTAGGAGTCCACGAGCGCCCGCATTCCCCGAAGATTTCCCTCGCCCTCTTCGCCCACGTCGGCGACAAACAAGATCGTCTTGTTCGTTTTGATTTTCGCTTCCCGAAACGCTTTGGAAACAGCGACGAGCGCTGCGAGGCCAGTCCCGTTGTCCGAAATTCCCGGCGCCAGCAATCTTCCGCCTTCGCGCTTGACGCTCACGTCCGTGCCCGGCGGAAACACGGTATCGAGGTGCGCCGTCAACAGGACGATATCCGGCGACGATCCAGGCCACTCGCCGATGACGTTTCCGGCACCGTCGATTTCGACGCGGAGCCCCGTGGACGCTAGCAGCTTTTTCATGTACATGCCGCGGGCGGCTTCCTGGAAAGGTGGAGCGGGAATTTCCGTGATGCGGATTTGTTCTTCGGTTGTCGCCTCCGCGCTCGACCGCAGAATGGCCAGCACGCTCGCGACGCGAGGATCGGCGTGGGTGTCCGCCGCAACAGCTCGTCGCGCAAGATTTTGAATAAACGAAGTCACTGCCACTCCCACCGTAAGCACGATGAGGAAGCGTTTCACGGCTTACTCGGCCGCACGGGCGTCCGCCCTCGTCTTGGAGGGACTTCTCATTCGGGCCCGTTTGTTGCTTCGCTCAAATACATAAAACCTCTTCATGGAAGCGCCGGAATGCCTTGCATGCTTCCCTGCTGCGGCGGGCTCCAAGTAGAGCCCGCACCCGTACGCTTAGTCTAGCGGGGAGATGGGTGCCCGCATAGCGCGAAAAGTTCGTCGTCGGTCAGGACGGATGAAGCGCTCTTCGCCACATCGAGGATTCGGTCGACGACTGCTCCATCGGCTGGCACGCCATGACGTGCGAGCCAGTACAGCACATTCGATTTCCCGCTCATCGGCCCAATTTCGATGATTTGTTCCATTCCGAACAACGCGGCGGGCACGCCGCTGTACACCAGGTCCGCCAAGCGGGCATCGCCTTTTTGCTGCGCCTTGACGAGCGCTGCCGCATGGACGCCGGTTGCCGTCCGGAACGCGTCGCGGCCCACGACTGGATAATTCGGCGGAATCGCCGTAAGAGTCGCCCGGGCGACCGTCTCGCAAAATTTGCCAAGCTGCGACAGGTCCCGGTCGATTATCTTCAGAAGCTGCAGATTGACCAGCATGAGCTCCGTGGGCGTGTTTCCTACGCGCTCACCGAGTGAATTGGCCACGGTTTGCACTTGATTGGCGCCCGCCGCGATCGCGGCGAACGAATTGGCGATGGCGAGGCCGCGATCACAATGGCCGTGCCAATCGACGCGAACCGCTTCGCCGGACGGCGCGACGACCTCCTCGCGGACAAATTTCACGAGGTTATACGCGCCCATCGGCGTCGCGTGCCCTACCGTGTCGCACAAAACAATGGAACGCGCGCCGCAACGAATGGCCGCTGAATAGAGCGCCTTCACAGTCTCCGCGTCCGTGCGAGTTGTGTCTTCCGTGACGAACATCACTGGAATTCCCTGCGCGACGCCGAACTTCACCGCCTTCTCGACGGTACGCAGCAGGAAATCCGTCGACCAGCCCTCCACGTAGCGGCGCACCGGGCTCGATCCGATAAAAGTGCCCGCTTCGATCGCGATTCCGGCGCGCTGCGAAATCTCCGCGATCGGACGAATGTCTTCTTCCATTGTGCGCGCCGCACAGTTCGGGCGTATTTTCATCCGCGAATTCGCAATTTCCCGGGCCAGGGCTTCCGCGTCCTCGCGCGCCCGCGGACCCGCTGCCGGCAATCCGATGTTCGCCATCTCGATGCCGAGGGCTTCCATCAGATGCAGAATTTCAATTTTTTCGCCGATCGTGGGATTTCGGACAGAGGGATTTTGCAGGCCGTCACGAAGCGTCTCGTCATCGAGCGTCACGTGGCTCACCGCGGGAAATCGAAAACCTCCCGCTGTGTTCCAATCGTAGATCAAGCCATCTTCGTGCATGATTCTCGCGGGCTCCAGATCGCCGACGCCCGCTGCGGCGGGGCTTCGGCAGCGGCGTGTAGAGCCCGCACCTTTATTTTGGCGCGCCGTCTAGTAGCGCAGAGTAAAACTGTGGGGCATTTGCTTCGGGTCGGGCTTGTACAGCGTCTTGCAGAATTCGCAACGGTAAATCTCAGCGCCTTTCCCGATTTTTTTCTCCACTTCCTTCGGATAGTCGTACCAACGCTTGAGATGCCCGCCGCAGAGTTTTCCCTTGGCGTCCTTTTCATCGCAGGCGCGCTGCCTGGGCTTACGTACCTTGATCTTCATTTCGGGCGGTGCGGTTTCCGCCGCGACGGGCGCGGAAGAGACCTCTGCCGCTGCGGGCGGCGCAGGAGGCGGTGTTGCCGGCGGCGTGCTCTGCGGTGTGGTCTCCTCGGCCATTCGTCGGTTCCCCTCTCTGGTCAGGAAGCACTTTCGGAACTGGTGCGTTCGTCTCTCATTTGTATCTTACTCGAAGCCTTCCCGCGAAACCAAGCACGACGTGTGCAAGCATCGTTTCCGCCTCAAGCGAGCTTTCGCGATTCAGGGGCATCCCCCGTCAAGGAATTTTCCGGGTCCGGATATTCCACGTTGTCGAGGCAAAGGCCGTGAGGCGGCATCGTTGCGCCCGATTTCGATCGGTCGCGGAGCGCGAATAGCTCTGGTATATCGCTCGGAGCGACTTTTCCCCGGCCGACATCCACGACCGTCCCGACGATCTTTCTTACCATGTAGCGTAGGAACGATTTCCCGCGCACTACATAGACCCATTCCTCGGATGGCCCGTGCGAATTGCCGTTTTGGACTCGCAGCAATTCAGAACTGTAAACAATCCGGGTCGTGGCTCGTTCCCGATCGTCTTCCTCGGACCCGGTCGAGGCCGCAAACGAGGTGAAATCGTGCTCGCCCTCGAATCGCCTCGCGGCCTCAGCCATCGCGTCAAAGTCGAGTTCGTAAGGATCGTGCTGGACGTATCGCCACAGAAATGGAGGAACCACGCGGCCACGGAAAATGCGATAGCGGTAGGTTTTGGCAAGCGCGCTCCAGCGTGAATGAAAATCCGGGCCAACCTCTTCCGCAGCCAGCACGCGGATCGACGGGGGAAGCAAAGCGTTGAACGCGCGCTGAAATTCTCCCGCGTGGAGCGCCGACTGCGTCTTAAAATTTACGACCTGGCCCGCCGCGTGCACTCCGGCATCCGTGCGGCCCGCCCCTTGGATCATCAGGCGGCACTGCGTAAGTTTCTCTACAACGTCCGTCAACGTGCCCTGAATCGTGGGCTGGCCGGGCTGGCTCTGCCACCCACTGAAGTCCGTGCCGTCGTAGGCGACGATAAATTTGATGTTTCGCATCGGCCTTTCTGAAGATTATCTCATGTGCCGACGCTTAGGGATTACTTCGGTAGCGAAGACGCCCGGCAGCCGTACAAAGGCTGCTGAGCGTTTCCAAAGGCGAGAAATTAGGCGCTCTCTTCTTGAATCTAAGCTACGGAGCAATGCGGGCGAACCGGCTGCCGGGCTTTACAGCTACGCCGCCGTTCCGGCAAAGAGGGCATTCTGAAGCGTCGTAGCTCTCGATCTTGAGTTCCACGAGAGCTTCGGTGCGAACCGGAAGCTCGATCTGACCGCCGCTGCGGTCGATCAGCGCCCCCGCCGCGACCACGCGGGCCCCCGCTTCCTCGAGCACGCGAATCGTCTCGTACGTCGATCCACCCGTGGTCCAGACATCTTCCACGATCAAGACGTGTTCGTCCGGTTCGACTCGAAATCCCCGGCGCAAGGTGAGCGTCCCGTTAGCGTCCCGTTCGGCGAAAATCGCCCGTACGGGCTTGCCGTCTGGACGCGGCGGAATCGCCCGCGCCACCTCGTGCCCGATGATGACCCCGCCGAGCGCTGGAGAGGCAACGCAATCGACGCGCAAGTCCATAAATTCCGCGGCAAGCGCCCGGCCCAATTGCTCCGCGTACTTCGGATATTGCAACACCTGGGCGCATTGCACATACGTGGCGCTGTGGCGGCCTGAAGTCAGCTGGAAGTGGCCATGCCGGATGGCCCCCACGTCCTCGAACATCTGCATGGCGGCATCCGGTCTCATCGGGGGCCAAGACTATCGGCCCCTCGCATCCTTGTCAAGACGGGGGCGGCTTGCCGACCGGACGGCAGGGTTGGCAGACATTTGCAGCATGCCGCGGGTAAAACCACGAGAAAGCGAAGGCCGCCCGAAAGATCGACATCGGCCCCTGACCTGCGGTAATTTCTTACGTCCAATGTCGGCGCTGTTTGAACCGAGGTCCGGGCCGGCCACGGGGCACGATTTGCTGTGATCGGAGGCGCCAAGCCTTACGCTGGGCCGGTGAAATGTCCCTGAATATGAATCATAATTGTCGGAAATTGCCGGAAACATAGTTGAAACAAGTCCAACCCGGCGGACGTTTAAGTTAATTAACGCTGACAAATCGCCTTGATCACCGAATGAAAAAGAAGCGGATTCTTGTACGGAGAGGAAAACTCATCATGACCCGAAGTTTCTGCCGTGCCACATTCGCCGTGTGCCTTGCGGCGTTGCTCATCTGGGCGCCCGTATCACCTGCGTTAGCCCAGCAGCAAGGGCCGCCCGCTCCTTCCCCGGCCACGCAGCCAGCGCCACAGGCTCGCACTATTCTGGTTTCGAATCAGGACTATACCCGTGGCAAGCCGTGGTTTCCCAACGTTCTCGTTCCCTATACGCCGGTGACGGTGCCCGAACCCGTCCTGATCAACGCTCCTCGGATCGAGCAAATGATCCAGGACGGAAAGTTGCGGATTACCCTCCAGGACGCGATCGACCTTGCGCTCGAAAACAACTTGGACATCGCGATCCAGCGATATGCGCCCTGGCTCGCAGAGGCGGGCGTGCTTCGCGCGATCGGCGGAGGCGCTGCGCGGGGGACGCTCGCGGCTCTTGGCAATATTCCCTCGCTCAATTTCGATCCATTGGTCACCTCGACCTTGTCCATGGACGACAAGAAGATTCCTGTGAACAATCCTCAGCTCGCCGGCGCCGGAACGCAGGCAGGCACGTTTAGCGAGCTAGGCATACATACGGACCTGGCCAACTTCAGCTACACGCAAGGTTTCCATACGGGCACTTCTTTTTCCGTCACCTTGAACAACACGCGCGCCTCCTCCACCAGCCTTTCAAACTTTTTTAGTCCGTCGGTGGCGTCCACGATGACGATCGCCGCCAATCAGCAACTCTTAAACGGCTTTGGACTCCTGGCCAACGAAAGAAACATACGAATCGCCAAGCTCAATAAAAACCTGGCCGATCAAACCTTGCGACAACAAGTCATCACCAGCATTACGGCAGTTGGGAACGCATATTGGGAGCTTGCATTTGCGCGAGGTAATGTGGACGTCGCCATGCACGAGGTCGAACTCGCGGACAAGCTGTACAGCGACAATAAGAAGCAAGTCGACGTGGGTACGCTGGCTCCCCTGGAAATCGTCCAAGCGGAAGCGCAAGTGGCCACGGCCAACCAGGCCTTGATCGTTGCGCAAACGACGCAGCTGCAGGACCAGCTCGCGCTCCTGAATCTGATCACCAAGGATCCCACGGCTCCCGCCCTCCGCAACGTCGAGATCGTTACCACTGACACGGCGGAGACCGCTCCGCCGGAAGTCGAAAAAATACCGCTCGAAGACGCCGTTCGCGAGGCCATTACGAAGCGGCCCGACGTGCTGGAGTCCAAAACGACGCTGCAAGCGGACGACATCAATGTCCGCGCGACTAAAAATGCCCTGCTGCCGATTCTCAACCTCTCCGGCTATTACACGGCGCAAGGCCTGGCCGGAAACAACAAGGTCACTTCGTCCAGCACGATCGCGGGCTCCCAGATCGTGGACGCGAATGGCGATCCCGTGCAGGTGGTTACGACGACAGGAGGGACGCCAGTTCCAGTTTTCATTCCATCTTCGCAGACTACTTTGACCGGGATCGATACCTCCGGCCTTGGAAAATCTCTCGGCAACCTGTTTACCGGCGCGTATCCCGAATACAACGCGCAAGTCAGCTTAACAATTCCAATTCGCAATCGCCAGGCCCAGGCCGACAACGCGACGGCCTTGCTCACCGAACGGCAGGACCAAACGCGTTATCGTCAGACTGTGAATAACCTGGCCATCGACGTACGCAACGCGCAGATTACCCTCGAACAGGCTCGCGTGACCCTTGCAGCCGCGGCCAAGACGCGCGATCTCGACCAACAAACGCTCGACGCGGAGCAGAAAAAATATCAGATCGGCACTTCAACGTTGTTCAACATCGTGTCCGATCAAAATACGCTTGCCGGCGCGGCGAGCGCGGAGGTGCGCGCCCGCATGAACCTTGCCGAAGCCAAAGTGAATTTTGACCGCGCCGTGGGGCGCACCCTGGAAGTCTTCAATATCACCATCGCCGACGCCAAATCCGGCCACCCCGCCAAAGACACGTTGATTCCCGGGACTTCGGCGACCGGCGCGTTGTTTGTCGATCCGGCCAAGCATCCGGATTCTGCCGCCTCGTTGTCCGGTCATTCGTCCAGCGCGGGAAACCCGCAATAAAACAATTTGGACCGCCCGAGTAGCATCGCCTAGAATCAAGCTGCGTTCGGGCGGAATGGTTTCCACCGGACGCCTATTCCATGAACGATTCCAGCACGCCCCCGAACCGCAAACAAACTTCGGGGCGCGCTTCGCCCGAACGTTCGCCCGAGCGGACCGCCGAATTCACTACGGTTTCCGGCCATCCGATCCGGCAGCTTTACACGCCCGCCGATCTTTCAGGCTGGAGTGCGGACCGCGATCTCGGTCTTCCTGGCGAACCTCCTTATACGCGCGGGATTCATCCCGCGATGTACCGCAGCCGGCTGTGGACCATGCGCCAGTTTGCGGGCTTCGGTTCCGCGCAAGATACTAACAAGCGCTTCCGTTATTTGCTTTCGCAGGGACAGGCCGGCCTTTCTGTCGCGTTCGATTTGCCGACGCTGATGGGCTACGACTCGGACGACGCCATCGCAGAAGGTGAAGTCGGAAAGTGCGGCGTCGCGGTCAGTTCTCTCGCGGACATGGAAGCGCTTTTCGAACAAATTCCGCTCGCCGACGTTTCCACGTCGATGACGATCAACGCCCCTGCGGCGGTGATCTGGGCGATGTATTTGGCCGTCGCCGAAAAGCAGGGTGTGGACTGGAAGCGTCTTAACGGGACTTTGCAGAACGACATCCTCAAGGAATACATCGCGCAAAAGGAATACATCTACCCGCCGAAACCATCGATGCGCCTCGTGATCGATACGTTCGAATTCGGCGCGCGGCACGCGCCTAGATTCAATCCAATTTCCATCAGCGGCTATCACATTCGCGAGGCGGGATCGACGGCAATCCAGGAACTTGCGTTCACACTACGCGACGGCATCGAGTACGTCGAATGGGGCATGCGGCGCGGCCTCCCGCTCGACGAATTCGCGCCGCGCCTGTCGTTTTTCTTTAACGCGCACAACGATTTTTTCGAGGAAATCGCGAAATATCGCGCGGCGCGCCGTGTCTGGTACAGGACGATGACCGAGAGGTTCGGCGCAACGTCGCCGCGATCGGCTGCTCTACGCTTTCACGCACAGACGGCCGGGTGCTCGCTCACTGCCCAGCAACCCTATAACAACGTCGTGCGTACCGCGTTGCAAGCCCTTGCCGCTGTGATGGGCGGCGCGCAATCGCTGCACACAAACTCACTCGACGAGGCCTGGGCGCTGCCGACCGAGTTCGCGGCAACGCTCGCGCTTCGCACACAACAGATTCTCGCGCACGAAACCGGCGTTGCGAATACGGCCGACCCTTTTGGAGGCTCGTATTTCGTCGAGGCGCTGACGAACGAAATGGAAGGCGCCGCCCGGAGCTACATCCGCCAGATCGACGACATGGGCGGCATGATCGCGGCCATCGAACGAGCCTATCCGCAGCGCGAAATCGCCGACGCCGCCTATCGCTATCAGACGGCCGTCGACCGCAAGGAACAAATCATCGTCGGCGTAAATGAATTTACGGGCGAAGAAAGACCCATCGAAATTCTGCGCATCGATGAATCCGTTCGCGCACAGCAGACCGAGCGCCTGAGGCAAATGCGCTCCGAACGCTCGAACGGCGAGGTCCTGCGCCAACTTGCGGCTTTGCGCAAAGCGGCGCAAGGAACGGAAAACCTGATGCCGCCTATCTATGCCGCCGTGAAAGCGTACGCCACTCTTGGCGAGATCTGCGCCGCCCTGCGCGACGTCTTCGGCACCCACGAGGAAGCGTCCATCGCGTAAGCCTCGCCGTTCCCGGCCGGCTCGGCCCGTTCCGCTATTTCTTGTATTTTTTCGCGCCTCTGTGCTCCCTGGGCCCTCTGTGCTAAATTCCTTGAAGACTGCGGAACGCACGCCAACCAATGTCCGAAAAAAGAATACGAGTGCTGATTGCGAAGCCTGGTCTGGACGGTCACGACCGGGGAGCGAAAATTATCGCCCGCGCCTTGCGTGACGCCGGCATGGAAGTGATTTACACGGGCTTGCGGCAAACCCCGGAAATGATTGCGTCGGCCGCCGTACAGGAGGACGTAGATGTAATCGGCCTCTCGATCCTGTCGGGCGCGCACAACACACTGGTCCCGCAGTTGCTCGATCTGCTGAAGCAAAAAGGCGCGAGCGACGTGACCGTGCTGCTCGGCGGAACCATTCCCGAAGCCGATATTCCGGCGCTGAAAAAGGCGGGAGTGGCGGAAATTTTCCTGCCGGGGACATCCACGCAGGACATTGTGAATTTCGTGCGTCAGCGCGCGCCGCGCAAGGTCTAGCCCGCATGTTTGCCGGCGACAAACCCTACTGGACGATATGGCCGTCGGCGTCGCGAATCTGGATGGCGCCCAAGTCGAGTTTGCCCAATTCGGGTTCGATCTTGGATCGATCCCCCACGCAAACAAGGATCATCTGATCGGGGTGCAAATATTTCTTCGCGACAGCTTCCGCGTCGGCCACCGTGACGGCGTTCAGGCGCTCCGGTAACGTCGAGAAATAATCGCGCGCGAGGTTGTACATGAAGATTTCCGACAGAGCGCCCGCCACCCCGCTATTCGTTTCAAAAATGCCCGGCAACGACCGCGACTGGGAATCTTTCGCGAGGGTTAGTTCATCCGCCATCATCGGCGTGTCAATCATCCGATGAATCTCCTTCAGTATTTCCGTAACGGCGGGGGCGGTGGCGTCGGTGCGGATTCCGCCGCCGGCGACAAAATATCCGAGCGACCGGCGGTAGATGAAAAACGAGCTGGCCCCGTACGTGTACCCGTGTTCCTCGCGCAAATTCAGATTGATGCGGCTCGAGAAAAGGCCGCCGAGCTCGGAATTCATTACTTCGAGCGCGGGGTAATCGGGCGTATCGCGGCTGACTCCCATCTGTAGCAGCCGCACCATGGTCTGCTGCGCGCCGGGCCGGTCCACGATGATGATTTTCGCTTTCGTCGTTTCCGGAACGCCGATCCGCGTCACGGGAACATCGCCGCCTTTCCAGGCGCCGAGCTTGCTTTCCGCCAGCGCCTTCAAATCATCGACAGGAATATTCCCGGAGACAACGAGCGCCGCATTCTTCGGCACATAGTGAGTCTTCCAGAAATTCATCATGTCTTCGCGCGTCATCGCTTTGATCGACGCTTCCGTGCCCGAATTGTCGTACCCAAATGGATTATTCGGGCCGAATAAGGCCAAAACCCCTGTGCGCGCGACGATCACGTTGGGATCGGAACGGTCGTCCGTAAAATCAGCGACACGCGAGGCGCGCCGCCGCTCGACTTCGTCCGGGGGAAACGTCGGGTGGAGCGCGATGTCCGCAATCAGGTCGAG
>Ga0335085_10000963_pt1 | contig 68750 bp, 48 predicted proteins | sample Lox_Sample_45_FD_206712 | JGI IMG/M metagenome (GOLD analysis project Ga0335085, IMG submission 206712) | Soil microbial communities from Loxahatchee National Wildlife Refuge, Florida, United States - Lox_Sample_4.5 | ecosystem: Environmental > Terrestrial > Soil > Wetlands | place: USA... | reverse complement strand
CATGACTCGGGGTCAGGGTGGATCGCTACTCCTTTCCTGTGAGGCTCTTTCATCCTCAACTCCAGGTCGGTTTATCCCGGCGCTTTCTTTAGGTTCGTTTTCGAACGCCAATTTGGCCCCTTTTTGAAGCTTATCCATCCTCGAATCTGCGGCTTGAGTGCTTTGGGTTCGTTTTTTCGACTCGTTCGGCAAATAGGCCACCTGATCACAATTAACATACGCTAAAACAATATGATACAAGTTTGGGTTCGTCAGCGGGCATAGGTGAGCCCCGCGGGGGGTGCTTCGTCAGGAGCCTGGTTTTCCTCCGTCCAACTTCTAACAAGTCTTCGCCTCACCGACGAGGCCCGCCCGGATTAAAATGGCACATTACACATTCAAAATGGCTCATGGCCGTAAGTTGATGGCTTCGTTCGTTAGGTTTGACTTTCCGAAAGCGTTGCCGCGAGCCCCGGCATTCCCTGCAATCACGGAAGTTCGGCAAGGCGGGCGGGACGCCCGCGCTCCCAGAATGTCCTTAACATAACTTCATTGTTTTCAAACATATCGTGGCATAGCAATGCTAACTAGTTTGTTTTCATCAACATCGTGGGTTCCCAAAATCGACCCTTTATTATCAACAATATCGTGGGACCCTCCTTCATTTCGCGATTTTTTGGCGGGGCAGGGTTGCACTCTGTAGCGGCGGTCTCTGACCGTCGATACTATCAGCCCCAGAATCCGGCCGTCAGAAACCGCCGTTACAGCCGCATTTGTTTCCCAGGTCGGTAGCTGGTCTTCTGCCATGATAATCGGTCTGTATTCAATGACATTCAGGCTTTCCGGCGCTAACCGACTTATTTTCATGGGTCCGGCTTTCGGCCGATTCCAAAAACGAAGTCTTTTGTTATCAAACACATTCCGGCTTCGTTCGTTAAATTTAATGCTCGCTGGCTGCCCGCAGGCTCGGGAGGCCGCTCTCCATGCCCATGCGTAACCCGCCGACTCTGCAGCCATGGCCGATTCCATTGCGTCCCATAATCACCGCCAACTTCTATGTAGCACCAGAATAGCGTCGTGTCAAGAGATTGTTTAGGATAGTGTTCCCCGCGACTCTAGCTCCAATGAGTAGGCTACATTCGCGACAAAGAATTAATTTCCTGAATGCCGCCACCTTTATGGCCACCCCATTTACCACTACCCCCTGCCAAACCTGTCATTTCGAGCGCCGCCGCGCTTTCCGGCGTCGCTCGAAATGACAGGTTGGAGAAGAAGCCGCTGAAGCCGGACCTCTCCCTATTCGGATCGAGCCGAGGTCCTGCATTTTCCCGTGGCCGTGGCAGGACGCTTCGGTTGAGGATTTCAGGTGCTCCGAGGTCTTCGAGTGTGTTCCCGGCAAGAAGCGCGTCCAGTTCACGGAGGAGCTTGCCCCAAACAGGAACTTCTCATATTGCTGTGACAGCCTCGGAGTTGCGGTTTGCTGGCGGCGAAGACCCGGGTACAATTGCGTGGGCGACCTGCGAAAGGCGCGCTTCGCTGTTGCCTCAGTCTGATCGCGGCTGTCAGCGGAGCATGAGTCCCTCGGCTTAGCTGGCGTTACATAGCAAGCCATGAAAAGTTCTCTGATTTCGTTTGCCGCTCTGGCGGCTGTTATGGCTACTGTCACACCCGCCGATCAGGAGCCTTCCCTTCGGGAGGCAGCGGCGCGGATCGGACTACTGATGGGCGCAGCGGTGGATCCGGCGCATTTTTCCGAGGCCGAGTATGCCGAAACGCTGACGCGCGAGCTCAACATGGTTGAACCCGAGAACGCGATGAAGTGGCGCCATACCGAACCGGCACGCGGCCAATTTACCTTTGAAGCGGGTGACCAGGTCGTAACCTTTGCCGAGGCTCACCAGATGAAGGTGCGCGGCCACAATCTGCTGTGGGCCACTCACAATCCCGCCTGGCTTGCCCAGGGACGTTTCACACCACCCGAACTGCGCGAGATCATGCATGAGCACATCGAGCGCGTGGCCGGACACTATGCCGGCAAGGTGTTTGCCTGGGACGTGGTGAACGAGGCCTTCGACAAGCAGGGTGGGCTCAGCCACTCCATCTGGTATGACCGGCCGGGAATCGGCTTGGCGTCAGAGGGGACGGCTTATATCGAGCAGGCCTTCCGCTGGGCTCACGAGGCGGACCCGACCGCCTTGCTGTTCTATAATGACTACGCTGCTGAGGGCCTGAACGCCAAGTCAGACGCCATCTACGCTATGGTGAAAGACTTCAAACGACGCGGCGTGCCCATCGACGGCATTGGTCTGCAGATGCACCTTTCGCTTGACGACGCGGCGCGAATGGGATCACTTGATGCCAACATCAACCGGCTGGCGGCGCTCGGAGTGCAAGTTCACATCACGGAAATGGACGTGGGTCTGGCGGTGGCTTCAGGCGAACAAGCCTCGGCGCAGCTCCCCAACGCGGCTTCGAATGCGGCCTCGAAGTCAGGCCCGAATGAAGCTATGACTTCGGCTGACTTCCGACAACAAGCTGACTTGTACAGCCGTGTGGCCGGCATCTGCGCGCGCAATCCCGGCTGCACGGCTTTTCAAACCTGGGGTTTCACCGACCGCTACTCTTGGATTCCTGCCTTCAGCCACGGCAAGCGCGGCGCGGCCTTGCTGTTTGACGCCGATTATAAGCCGAAGCTCTGTTACGACGCGGTACTGAAGGCGTTCGAGGCCGTCACGCACCCGCCGGTGAGGCTGGGGCGATGACCACTCTTCCTCCGTGGCTGCTCTCGGAACCAGCTAAAATCCTGCTGGTGCTCTTTCTCTCGTTTCTGGTGGGCGTGGAGCGCGAAGAGCACGCCACCGACCTCACCTTCGGCGGAGTCCGCACCTTTCCACTCATCGGCCTGCTTGGCTATGCCATGGCCGTGCTTTCGGGCGGCGACATTCTGCCCATGGCCATTGGCTTCCTGGCCGTTGCCGGGTTTCTGCTGCTTTCCTATTGGCACAAGCTCACCTCGGCCCGCACGGCCGGCGTAACGTCGGAATTGTCAGGACTCTCCACCTACCTGGTGGGCGCGCTCGTCTTTTACGGGCATTTCTGGATCGCCACCGCGCTCAGTGTGGCGAGCGCTCTGCTGCTCGAGCTGAAAACGGGTCTCGAAGGCCTCACCAAGCGAATCGCCTCAGACGAAATCCTCACTTTCACAAAATTTCTGCTGCTGACGGCGGTGATCCTCCCCATTCTGCCCAACACCCAGCTCACTCGCTTCCAGATTAATCCCTTCAAGACGTGGCTGGTGGTGGTGGCGGTCAGCACCGTGTCATACGGCAGCTATGTGCTGCAGCGGGTGACCAAGGGACGTGGTGGCATCATGCTGGCGGCGATCCTGGGCGGCGCGTATTCCTCCACGGTTACGACGGTGGCGCTCGCCCAGCGATCCGGCCGCGAGAACCGTCCACGCCTGTTCTCAGCAGGCATTCTGATGGCCTCTGGCATCATGTACGTGCGGCTGGCCGCACTGGTGAGCCTGTTTAACCGCACTCTGATGACGACCCTCGGGCCGCCCTTTCTGGCGCTCGCGGCGCTCGCCGCGGGCGGTGCGTGGCTTTGGTCGCGGCTCCCGGAGGCGAGCAAGGCGCAGGTGAAGCGCGAGTACGAGCCCAAGAACCCGCTGGAATTAGGCGCGGCGTTTCTCTTCGCGGCTCTGTTCCTGGCCGTGCTGGTTGCCACCCACTTCACCGTGACGTATCTTGGCCGCCGCGGCATTTACGCACTGGCTGCGTTTATGGGCGTGACCGACGTAGACCCGTTCATCATGGGCATGACGCAGTCCGCCGGTACGCTGACGGGAATCCAGGTGGCTTCGGCCGCCATCCTCATCGCCGCGGCCAGCAATAATCTGGTGAAAGGGATATACGCCTTCTCGTTCTCGCCTCGCGACACCGGAAAGCAGAGCCTTGGCCTTCTGCTCGTGTTGGCCCTCCTGGGGTTAGCGCCGCTGTTGTGGTTGTATCGGTAGGCTTGCTTCTTACCAGGATTTGGAAGGCGGGGGTTTAAGCCTCGCCGGTGGTGCACCCCAAGACTTGCGAACACAATTACCGATGAGCACTGTTGCTAAGGAAATCGAAACGCACTACCAACAAGTTCGCGAAGCGGAGCGGCTGAGACAAGGGGCAATTCAAGCGCTGTATCACGATGGCTACGTTAGATCGAGTGGAGAGTGATTCACCTGCTTGCAGTAGCAAAGAGAGAGATTGTAGAATCGTCAACGTCAGGTCTCCGGCGCGGAGGGGTGTTTCTACATGAGTAGCCTAAGTCAATTCATCGTTACCATCCAGCCCGATGCCGGCGCCGACGCGGAAGATCTGGAACGTCTGAGTACCCGTTTGCGGGAGGAACTCAGGGAACTCGACGTGGAATCCGTCGAAACGGTCGATACCGGGCCCGCACCTCCGGGAGCAAAGGGCAACGCCCTGGCGATTGGTTCGCTGGCCCTGACCCTGGCGCCGATCGTGATTCCGCCTCTCATCAACCTTCTGCAGTCTTGGCTGAACCGGCACGAGCACGCTAGCTTGACCTTGGAAGACAAGAACGGCGAGAAGCTGAGCATCAGCGGCAACCCAACGCAGGAACAACAGGAAGTGATTGCCTCATGGCTCAGGCGCCAGCAGGCCTAAGCGGCCATGAACGAGAAGAAGAGCGCACTGGTTATCGCGAGTTCACGCTATGAAGACGCCCTCTTGCGCCAGCTTGTGGCGCCCGCCCAGGACGCGACCGCACTGGCGGGTGTTCTGGGCAACCCCGCCATCGGCGAATTCGAGGTAAAGCAACTCATCGACGAGCCTTCCTATAAGGTCTCACAGGCCATTGAGGAATTCTTCTCCGCGCGCCGGCGGGATGACTTGCTGCTGCTCTACTTCTCCGGCCATGGAATTAAGGACGAAGACGGGTTGTTATACCTAGCCACAGTCGACACGCGGCGGAACCTGTTACGCTCAACCGCAGTTGCGGCCAGCCTGATCAATGACGTCATGGGGCGCAGCATGTCGCGGCGGCAGGTCTTGCTGCTGGATTGCTGCCACAGCGGCGCGTTTGCCCGCGGCATGGTGGCCAAGGGTGACGCGAGTGTCGGCACGCGGGAGCAGTTTGAGGGACGCGGGCGCGTCGTCCTGACGGCCTCCGACGCCATGCAGTATTCCTTTGAAGGCGACAAACTGGAGGGCAAGGGCGCCACCTCGATCTTCACGCGGCACATGGTGGAAGGTCTCACCACCGGCAGGGCGGACCAGGACGGCGACGGGCTTGTATCCCTCAATGAGCTTTACGACTATATCTACGACCGCGTCATGGATGAAACTCCGCAACAGCGCCCGATGAAATGGGAACTGGGCGTGGAAGGCAATTTTGTTATTGCCCGCAGTCCGGCTCAGTCCGCGAAACCCGCCACCTTGCCGACCGGTCTGCACGAGGCCGTGGAAAGCCGGTTCTCCACCGTGCGCGAGCAAGCTGTAGAAGAGCTTGAGCACTTGCTCAAAGGCAAGAATCGCGCTCTAGCAGACCTCGCGCGTGCCACGCTTGAGCGGCTCAAGGATGACGACAGCCGCCGGGTATCCGAAGCAGCCAGCCGGTGTCTGGCCGGCGTCCCGGCAGAGCCCGTAACGAGGACGGCGCACGTGGCGGCGCAAGTACCGCCCGCAGGTGAGGCGCTGGTCACTTCTCCGCCGCCTCAGGCCAAGCAAAACCCGCTGGCCGAGGTCGCGCGCACGGCGCTGGAAAAGCTCAAGGACGAGGATACCCGTCGCCTCGATGAGGCCGCCAAGCGGCGCTTGGCCGGCGCCTGGGAAGGGCCTGGGCCGGAGCCGTCTCTCGCGACGGCGGCGCCGGTCGTCGTGTCAAGACCGGCGGACGACGCGGGCTGGCGAAGCTTGCTGCGATATGACCTTCTGCTGGCTGACGCGCAGGTGCGAGCCATCCTGGCGGCACAGGCTCAATTCGTGAAGCCTCCCACCACGGCGGGCCTGTTCCTGACCGCGCTCGACAATCTCACCGCAGCGCCGATGGGCTCCAGCCAACAGAACTGGCTGCGGAGTTACAAGGAAGCCGTGGCTAGCGTCGGGATCCAGACAACAAAAACTCGAACCCAGGACTTCCTGGCCCCGCCGGGCGCCGTTTTGTTGGCAGTCATCTGTGCAGCAGCGCGCGAGGGGATGTCCTTGCACGGTGTCCGCTCCAGCGAGGAGTCGTGTGCGCTGTTCGCCAGACTTCCGCGCACGCTTTGGACTGCCGAGATCGAAGTCCTTTTGGCCGTTACCCGCTTAGGCGCCGGAACTCGGATCGAAGCCTCAACGCGAATTCCCGGTGTAATCTACGATTACGGCAAGAGCAATCGGTCACTCGATGCGCTGTTCCGCAGCATTCAAACCTTGTGCGACTCTCTCGGCGCTGCGCCGGGCCTTTTCGCCGTGGCTTCGCAAGCCAAGGCTGCCCGGTTCTGCGTCTCATGCAGCACGCCGGCTGCCCCTTCGGACAACTTCTGCATGAAATGCGGAACGCGTTTGCCTTCATAGCCTCGTCTGGCCCGGAGACTTTGTCGCCGGCGGACTAATCTGCTGTCATGCCGTTGCACCCTGATCGTGAAGGTGGCGCTCGATGGCGGTGTGGCCCATCTTCCTGGCCCATGCTAACGGCGTTGCCCAGGATTCGGCATCAGGCTCATTAACGGGGGCGCCGCGCGCAATCAGCAAGTCCACCAGTTCCTTCCTGCCCCAGCGACATGCCCAGCCGAGCGGCGTGGACTTCAGCAGATCATCGCGGAGATCGAGCCTCGCTCCCGCATCCAGTAACATGGCGGCGAAGCGAGCGCGGTCTGAGTCATTCTCAACTCCCTGGCGAGCGGCGATGAAGTGAAGCACCGTCTCGCCTCGTCTCGATACGTTGACGTCGATCCCGTGCAGCAGCAGCAGTGCCTGACACCTGAGACAGTTGTCGGCGGTTGCGGCTGGCAGCGCACCCAGATGGTCGCCTACACCTCGGATCGGCTGGATGAGAATCCAGTGCCATCGCGGATCAGTCGGGGGCCATCTGAGGTGCGGCAACGCCAACTCAACGATGGCAGGACAGCCGCTTTCGGCGGCAGACCAACATAGCTCCTCAGCCACTTCCTCGCTAGCGTCGGATTCCAGCATACGGCGTGCCTCGGCAACATCGTGCGCTTGGGCCACGAGGTGAGGCTTTGGCTTCGCGCCGCGCTCCACGAGCAGCCGCTTCATGGCCTCGTCGCCGCGCTCGTAGGCACGGCTCAGCGGCCAGCCGGAGGCGTACAAGTTGGCGTTAGGATCGGCGCCGCGGTCAAGCAGCAATTCGGCGATGTCGCGCCGTCCCGCCAACGCTGCGTACCATAGCGGCGCGCCCCAGGAAAGAGTGGGCTCTTCCAGTTCGTGAAGCGTCGTCCGCTCATCCACATCGGCTCCGAGATCAAGCAAGAGCCGAACCACTTCGAGATGCCCGTGCTTCACGGCCAGCGTGAGCAGCCCACCCTTCCACCAGTGAATCTCCCCGCGCAGCAGCCCAGGATCGTTACTGGCCAGCTCGCGGATTCGCTCCAGATCCGCCAGCGCGACCGAGGCCGACATGGTGACTTCCGCGCCGTGTTCCAACAACAGGCTGGCGACTGCCGAGAAGTGTTTCGCCCGGCCGTTGCGAGGATCGACGCCGAGCGCGGCGCGCTCAAGCGGGGTGAGGCCACGGGCGTCTCGCTTGCGAGCGCTGGCTCGCCTGGCCAGCAGCCACGACACCATCTCGTGGTTTCCAACCTGCGCGGCCACGTGCAGCGGCGTTCCACCGTCGCGGTCGCAGGCGCGGATCAGAGAATGGTCCGACCCCAGCAGGCGGATCGCGGTTGCGTTGTCGCCGTGGCGAATCGCCTCATTGATTTGATCCTGTGCCGGCGAGACTTTGGAGTTCGGGCAGCTCAATCCCTCGCGGCGATGCTGCTCCTCTTCCTCAATCACAGCGACGATATCCTGATAGCCGCGATCTCCCGCCAGCACCAAGGCCGTGGTAGCCTCGCGATGCGGGTAAACCCCTTGGCGAGCATCGGCGCCTGCTTGCATCAGTAGACGCACCATCGCCAGGTCCCGCCGCAAGACAGCGTAATGCAGGCCTCGCTGCTCATTGTTTCCGGCCGTGTCCATGTGCACCAGCTCCGGCCGCTGACGGATCATGGCGCGCACGCCTTCGAGGTCGCCCGCTTGAACAGCGGCCACGAAGCGGCTGACAGTAACGCCGTCAACGAAGGCCTTAAGCTTGGCCCAACTCTCAAAGCCGTAGGCGCGAGCGAGCACCAACTGCGCCTCGCTCAGTTGGAACGGTTCGCTTGTAGACACGTCGCCTGGAGTTAAGCCATGGTAGTGTGCGCGCACTTCCGCGATTGCGGCTGATTCACCGGCGTGAAACGCCTTCAGCAAATCCTTGGCTTGCTTTTTGAGTTGCTTGAGGTCCGGCTTGGCGGGCAGCGTGCGTATGGGCGTGCAATGATGGGACATGATGATCTCCTCTTGGCCACTGCGGCCCGTCATGCCCGTTGTCCGCTCGTTCGGGCGAAAGGAAGATCACCACGAAGGTGTTCGAGAAACAAAATCGTTCGGCGGGCTCAGCCCTTCCCGCGGACCGGGGGCGCCCGATGCGCACCTTGAACATGTTACCACATGTCGGCAAGTGTCGCGGATCGCTGCCGTCTGCGATAGACTAGACTGTGTTCTATGAGTGGAACTCGGCCAAGGCGAAGGTCAACCTCCAGAAGCCTGGCGTATCGTTTGATGAGGCAGCTACCGTTTTTCTCGATCCGTTGGCTTGGACGTTCCCTGACCCGGTTCACTCAGGTGAGGAGGAGCGCGAGATAACAATCGGGATTAGTGCGGCTCACCGAGTCATATTCGTCTCGCACTGCCAGCGCGGCAGACGCATGCGAATTATCAGCGCACGGATGGCGACAGGAAGAGAGCGTGAGCAATATGAAGAAGGCATCGACAAAGAAATCGGGTGACGATTTACGACCTGAGTACGATCTCTCTAAGCTTAAGGATGGGGTTCGAGGCAAATACTACCGCCAGGCAATCGCTGGAACTAATCTCATGTTGATCGAGCCCGACCTCGCCGAGGTGTTCGGGGACGCGCAGTCTGTGAACCGTGCCTTGCGACTGCTGGTCGACACCGCAGCAGTCGCAGCAGGGACGACTCGTCGAGGGCTCGGCGCGCCCAGGAGGCACCAGCGGCGACTTCACGCCAAACGTGCGGGCACGAAACGCTAGGCGGCGTAACTAATAAGTTACACGCCGCTGAGCGCTAGTTACTAGATTTGTAAATAACCTTCCTTACGGCCGTCCCACCTCAATCGGCTCCGGCAGTGACAGCATCTGCTCCTCTTCCTTGCCTCGCGTGGTCTTGCCGAACACGCGTCCCAGCAAGCGCTGCAGATCATCAAGGTACGTGTAGTACACGGGCGTGATGTAGAGCGTGAGGAGTTGCGAGACCACCAGGCCGCCGACAACGGCCAGGCCCAGCGGCCGCCGCGATTCTGCGCTGGCGCCGAAGCCGAGCGCAATGGGCAGGGTCGCCATCAGTGCCGCCATAGTGGTCATCATAATGGGCCGGAAACGAATCAGGCAGCCTTGATAGATTGCTTCCATCGTGCTCTTGCCTTCGTTGCGCTCCGCCGCCAGCGCAAAGTCGATCATCATAATGGCGTTCTTCTTGACGATCCCGATCAGCATGATCAGTCCCACGAAGCCGTAAAGATTGAGCGGATAGGTGAAGAGCATCAGGGTGACGATGGCACCCAGTCCGGCCGAGGGCAGGCCGGAAAGAATGGTCAGCGGGTGGATGAAACTCTCGTACAGGATGCCGAGAACGATGTAGATCACCACTACCGCCATCAGCAGCAGCAGGCCGAGGCCGGTGAGCGAATTCTCAAAGGCCTGCGCCTCACCCTGAAAGCTGGCCGTGATGCCCGGCGGTAGAGTGCTGTGGGCCAGGTCCTCCACCTTCGTGACCGCGTCTCCCAACGCCACGCCCGGCGCGAGGCCGAAGCTGATGGTGACGGATGGAAGCTGGCCGGTGTGGTTCACGGACATCGGCCCCAAGCTTTGCGTGAGCTTTGAGACGGAGCTGAGCGGCACCAGTTGACCGTTCGAGGAGCGCACGTAGAGCATGGAGAGCACGGAGGGATCGCGTTGATACTGGGGTTCAAGCTCGACGATCACGTAGTAATTGTCTTCGGGCCGATAGATGGTGGAAATCTGCCGGTCGCCGTAGGCGCTGGCCAGCGCGTCCTCCACCTGGAAGGCACTCACGCCGAGAGCGGAAGCTTTGTCCCGGTCAATCTCGACGTTCACTTGCGGGTTGGCGATCTGCAGGTCGCTGTTGACCAGCGTGAGCATCGGCAATTGCGCCATCTTAGCTTTCAGGATCTCGGACTCGCGGTAGAGCTCCGGAGTATCGGTACCCTGAAGAGTGTACTGGTAGGGGCTGTTGGTGAGCTGCCCCCCGATCCGGATGGGCGGCGGATTCTGTGGGAACGCCAACATGCCCGGCACCGACAGGAGCTTCGGCGTGAGCTCGTGCAGAACGTCGTCCGTGCTCATATGCTTGGGCCAGAGATAATTCAGCAGATCGTACAGCGCCATGGCGCCCGGCACTTTCATGATGCCTTCGCGCGCCGGCGGGGGAGCGAGTTGGCGCTCGGCGGGCGGCTTGAGGCTGGAGAAAAACACGCCCGTATTGCCTGAGAATCCCGGCATCCCTGCCCCCGCCATCGCCATGGTGGTTGCGACATTGGGATCGTTCCTCACGATTGCGGCCACCTCCTGCTGATGCCGCCGCATGGAGTCAACGGAGATCCCCTGTTGTGCCATGGTGAATCCGAAGGCGAAGCCGGAGTCCTCGCTGGGGAGGAAACCCTTGGGAATCTGACCAAAAACGTAAACGGTGGCCGCCAGGACCGCGAAGGAGGCCAGCAACGCGGCGAACCGGTGCCTCAACACCGCCCGGAGGCTCGAATCGTAGCCTCGCAAGAACCATTCGTGAGCACTTTCGAAGGCTAGATAAAGACGCCCGTGGCGCTGCGCCGAAGGCGGACGGAGGAAGCGGCTGCAGAGCATCGGTGTGAGCGTCAGAGAAACAAAGCCCGACACCAGCACGGCTGCGATGACGGTCACCGCGAACTCGTGCATGATGCGGCCGATGATCCCTCCCAGGAAGAACACGGGAATGAATACGGCCGCGAGCGACAGCGTCATCGACATGATGGTGAAGCTGATCTCGCGCGATCCCCGCCGCGCCGCCTCCAGCACACCCTCGCCCATTTCCATGTGGCGCACGATGTTCTCGAGCATCACGATGGCGTCATCCACCACGAAGCCCACCGAGAGCGTGAGCGCCATCAGCGAGAGATCGTCTACCGTGTAGCCCAGCAGGTACATCACGGCGAAGGTGCCGATGATCGACATGGGCAAGGCCAGACTGGGAATCAGGGTAGCCGAGACGTTGCGCAGGAAGAGGAAGATCACCATCACCACCAGCGCCACCGTGAGGTAGAGCGTGAACTTCACGTCACGCACCGAATCGCGGATGGTTATGGAGCGGTCGTAAAGGATCGACATCTGGATGGCGGCGGGAATCTCGGAGCGAAAATCGGGAAGCAGCTTGCGGATATTGTCCACAACCTGCACCGTATTGGTACCAGGCTGGCGCTGGATGGCGATGACCTCAGCCGGGATTCCGTTATACCAGTTGGCGATTTTGTCGTTCTGAACGCCGTCGATCACGTTGCCCAGCTCATCGAGGCGCACCGGCGAGCCACCGCGATAGGCCACGATCAACGGCCGGTAGGCGGCAGCATCTGTGAGCTGACCCGTGGCCTGCAGCGTGAAGGCCTTGTGCGCGCCTGTCAGCAGGCCGGTAGGTAGGTTGACGTTGGCCTGCTGGACCGCCGCCGTCACCTCATCGATACCAATCCGCCGGATCGCCAAGGCCTTGGGATCAAGCTGCACCCGCACGGCATACTTCTGCGCGCCGTACACCTGCACCTGCGCGACGCCGCTTACCATGGAGAGGCGCTGGGCCATCAACGTGTTGCCATAGCGGTCTACCGTGGAGAGAGGAAGCGTGTCCGAGACCACTGCGATGTACATGATGGGCTGGTCGGCCGGATTCACCTTCTTATAGGAGGGGGGCGCGGGCATGCCGGTGGGTAAAAACCCTTGCGCGGCGGCGATGGAAGCCTGCACGTCCTGCGCGGCGGCGTCAATGTCGCGGCTCAGCGTGAACTGCAGAGTGATGGAAGTGCCCCCCTGGGTGTTTGTCGAGCTCATGGAGTCGAGACCGGCAATGGTAGAGAACTGGCGTTCGAGCGGGGTGGCTACGGATGAGGCCATGGTATCGGGATTGGCGCCGGGAAGGGCTGCCGTCACCTGAATAGTGGGGTAGTCCACGGTAGGCAGGTCGCTGACCGGCAGCGCGCGGTAACCCATGATGCCGAACAAAAGAATGGCCGCCATGACGAGTGTGGTCATCACCGGACGGCGAATGCAGAGCTCGGGAAGAGTCATAGAGACCTTTTGGAGATCAGCGAACCTCTTGGAACCGAGCGAATAGCGAATAGGGAGTGGCGAGTAGGGGCAACCCGATTCGTTAGCGGAGGTCCAAGTCCGTCAAAAAACGCACCGTCGACATGAGAGGCTCGGCAGTCTCGGTTCCTATTCTACCCAGTCAAATCCATACACAACTGATAAATATTCCTTCTGAGGACGTTGAGCAAACCCTTATTTATCAGCAATCTCTTGGCTTTACAAAAATAAGTCGTTTATTTTCAGACACCTCTTGGCTTTGACCGTGTTACAAAAAATCATATCCTTTGTTTTCAATAACCTCTTGGCTTCGTTCGTTAAATTTTGAATTGATGGATCCAGCCTTTCGGCGGACCGCTAGGACGGTCGAGCCGCACCGCCTGCTGGCTGACTACCTCCTGTGTCCTGCACATGCGCGCCCGGGAACAGGCGCAATTGACCGTCCGTCACCACCGTCTCCCCGGACGCCATCCCCTTTTCGATCACCGTGTCGGCGCCATACGTCACGCCGACTGCTACGGGGCGAATCTCCACAGACTTGTCTGCCTTCACAACGAAGACGTATTTACCTTGCTGCCCCGTCTGGACGGCCTGGCTCGGCACCACCACCGCGTCTTTGAGCGAGTCGAGTGTTATCGTGACGTTGACGAATTGGCCCGGCCAGAGCCGCTTGTTGGGATTGGAAAAGGTTCCCTTCATCAGCACCGTTCCGGTGGTGGTATCCACCATGTTGTTGACGAAGGAAAGCTGACCCCACTCCGGATGGGTGGGGTCGTCCGGCACCACCGCTTCCACTTTCATCGCACCTTCGGCTGCGTGCCGCTTGATCTCCGGCAGGTACTGCTCGGGAACGGAGAAATCCACGTAGAGAGGGCTGATCTGATTGATGGTCACCAGGGCGGCGTCGTTGTTCTTCACCAGGTTGCCTACCTGAATCTGCAGGCTGCCGGTTCGCCCGCTGAGAGGGGCGCGAATGGTGCAGTATCCAAGCTCGATCTTCGCGTTTTCGATGGCCGCCTGGTCAGCCTTCACCGTGGCTTCGTCAGCGGCCGCCGTCGTGTGGAAGGTCTCGTTCTGGTCCTTCGAGATGATGCCTTCCTTGAAGAGCTGAGCATTGCGCTCGTATTGGTTCTGGGCGTTCTTGAGGTTGGCCTGGTCGCGGGCAAGATTGGCTTCGGCTTGGTCGAGCGCCGCCTGAAACGGCCGCGAATCGATCACGAAAAGCACCTGACCTTGCTGCACGTCGTCGCCCTGGCGGAAGTTCGCCTGCTGCAGGAGGCCATCCACCTGGGCCTTCACGTTGACCGTGTTGTAGGCCTCGCCGTTGCCGATCACCTGGATCAGCACCGGGACCGTCTTGGTTGACGACTGGCCCAGCGTCACCGGGACGGGCATCATCATCATCGCTTTCATGGCCGCAGCCGGATCACCCTGCGCGCTCTTGCTGGAGCATCCCGATAGGAAAGCGAGCCCCAGCGCAACCATCACGAGAGCAGAAAACGCCAGGGCCGGTTGCGGCAGCCGCTGCGTGAGCCGTACATCCGTCTTGTTGGGACTCATCGTCATTTGCGCTTTGTCCTCATACAATTCGATACGAACTAAGGCTCGCCCTTCTTACTAATATACCGCTTCCGCGGCGGGACCTCGGCGCGCTTTTTCAAAATGAGGCCTACTGCTCTTTGTTCAGACGAAGACATTAGACGCGGCGGTGCCTGCGGGCGTGACACTACGGGCCGCACGGCTTCAGGGCGGGGCTAAAAGTGCAGGGCAGCCGTGGGGGCAAGAAACGGAATTCTTCTCCTTTGCGGGTACCATTTCGGATCGCACCCATGCGGAAACGAACGACTGCCACGGTTGGCGTGGTTTAGGCTAGTGGCGGGCCGCCGACTCGCTTGCCCTTGAGGTGAAAGTTCACGTCAACATGGTCAGCGATCTTGATGAACGGGATGCCCTTGTTCATCCCATAGTCCTTGCGGTTGAAGACCATACTTCCCTTTATTTCGCCTGAACCTGTCCCTTTGCCGGACACAGTTAACACCAATTTCTCTGGGTTTGATACTCCTCGTACCGTAAAGTCGCCATCGACCTCAAACGTGTGGGGACCTGTCTTGACGAACTTCGTCGATTTAAATGTAATCAACGGATTCCGCTCGACGTCGAAGAAATCCTTGCCCTTCAGTTTGCCATTCTTCATACCGCTTCCGGTATCGACGCTCGCCGCCTGGATTTTGATTTCCAGAACACCGGTGGTTTCGTCAGGAGACGTAAATGTTAGAGTCGCATCCCATTTGTCGAACTTCCCGGCAATTTTCACCGACGATTTCACGTGGAAATTGATCCAGCTCTCTACCGGTGAAATCTCAAAAATCGGACCTTGAGCCCGACTCAATGGCGGAAACATAACGGACGCCAGGATGCCGAAAACAGTTAGTGGCACGTGGAATAACTTGATTTCCGTTTTCTGGTTGATACAACGGCTCCTTAACATTGCTTTATTATGCCCTAGCATCGAGTAATGGCAAGAGCTGGTACTAATTTAGTGTCATTTGCGGGGCGGAATCCTCCGAGGCGCCGTCATTCCAGCGAATGCGGGAATCCACTTCCTTGATAGCTTTTTTCCAACGACTTGTGCAGCAGGTTCCCGCTTTCTCGAGGAATCACTGCGTCTCGACACCCCAAACTGGCACCCGGGCCGCTGTTCCACTTTCGTGAGCGGTGTCCGTCTTCGGACACTCGTAACACCCTGCGAGCGTCGAAGCCTGTGTAACTCCTTATCCTGCAGCGATATCTCACACCACACGCTGGAAGAGCACTTGCTATCGTTGCAGAGAACCGGAGGAACGGAGTTGACTCACTCAATCCGTGAGTCAGTGAAACAATGCGCCGATTCGCTCTCTGACGGAGGACGGACGATGCCGACTCTAGTGCAAGACCTCAATTACGCCTGGCGGCAGTTGAAGAAGAGTCCTGGCTTCGCCTTCGTGGCCGTGCTGACGCTGGCGCTCGGAATTGGCGCTAATACGGCCATCTTCAGCGTGATGAACGCGGTGGTGCTGCGATACCTTCCGGTGCCGAATCCGCAGGAGCTTGTGTACCTGCTGGGCGCGAACCGTCCCGAAAACACCTCGCAAACGGGCGATGACGATTTCTCCTTCACCGAATACACTTTCGAGCAGCTTCGGAATCAACACCAGTCCTTCTCGGACATTATGGCTTTCGTTCCCCTGGGGCTCCCCACTATCGCGGTGCGCTACGGCGACCAGCCGGAAGAGGCGCGCGGCGACATGGTGAGCGGCAATTTCTTCTCCGGCCTCGGAGTCAGGCTGGCCCTGGGACGCGGCTTCACGCTTCAGGAAGAGAGGCAGCACGCGCAGGTGGCGGTGATCAGTTACGACTACTGGACCCGCCGCTTCGCCCGCAGCCGTTCGGTGATCGGAGAAACCTTATACGTAAAGGGAGTCCCCTTCACGATCATTGGCGTGGCGGACCGGGGGTTTGCCGGGGTGGAACCCGTTGAACAGGTAGGGGCCACAGACCTATGGATTTCGCTACAGAATCGCCCTGACCTCACGGCTTGGGGCCAAGCCGACCAACACGACGGCTACGTCCTTTACGGAACCAGGGCGTGGTGGTGTCTGATGATGATCGGCCGCCTCAAGCCTGGAGTGACCGAAAAGCAGGCGCAAGCGCAACTGAATCCTCTTTTCAAGCGCACGGCATATTGGGGAGGAGCGAAGGTCGATCCGAAAGCTCCTGCGCCTGAGCTCCAGTTCCGTGCAGCGCGGGGTAACGCTCGTTTGCGGGAAGCTTACGAACAACCGGTGGAAGTGCTGATGGCGATGGTCGGCCTCATTCTGCTGATCGCTTGCAGCAACGTTGCCATGCTGCTCGCGGCGCGGAACACCGCGCGCGAGCGTGAATTCAGCCTGCGCATGGCCATCGGCGCCAGCGCGTCGCATCTGTTTCGCCAGTTACTCACCGAGAGCCTGCTCCTGGTCGGGTCGGGCGCGGGATTGGGCTGGCTCTTTGCCCAATGGTCCACGCAGGCTTTGGCAGCATGGTCAAAGTTCGACGTCAATATCAGCCCTGATCGCGCGGTCTTGCTGTTCACCTTAGGTGTGTCGGTACTGGCTGCGTTGGCCTTCGGCCTTGCGCCTTTGCGCACCGCCGTGCGTGTGCCGCCTGGCCTGGCGCTAAAGGCATCCGCAGCAGCTTCGACCGAGGACAAGAAGAAGCATCGCGCCGGCCGCCCGGTGGTAGCGCTACAGGTGTCGTTGTGCACGGTCCTACTGGTGGGCGCCGGCCTTCTGCTGCGTAGCCTGCGTAATCTGGAGACGGCGAACCTGGGCCTTCAGGCTTCAGGTCTGTTGACCTTTGGTGTTGATCCTCCACAAACGCTTCGTACGGACGCCGAGGTTGCGCGGTTCTTTCAGGCCCTCACGTCGCGCCTGCGGACTCTGCCCGGAGTAGAGTCCGTGACCCTGATGGAGAACCGCATCGGTTCGGGATGGTCGAACAATACCTATGCATACGTGGACGGCGTATTGCCCGCGGGCGAAAGCGAACGGAGCGTTATGCGATGGAACGCTGTGGGCGCGGATTACTTCCACGTGCTCCGGATTCCGCTGTTGCTCGGGCGCGACCTGACCGACGCCGACGCCGCGAACGCGTCCAAAGTCGTGGTGGTGAACCACACCTTCGCCGAGCGTTTTCTCCCCGGAGGGAACCCGCTCGGCCACCATCTCGGATTCAGTGGGGCCAGGGATGCGTCTGACAAAACACCAAACCCGCAATACACGATCGTGGGAGTCGCCGCTGACAGCAAGTACATGTCAGTGGACGAGGCAGTCCATCCAATGGCCTATTTCCCGTATCGCCAGCTTCGGGGCATTGAAGGTATAGCTACAATGCACTTCGAGCTTCGCATGCAGGGTAATCCGGTGGGAATACTCCCCGAGGTGCGCAGCCTGGTGCATGAGTTTGGGCCCGACCTGCCCCTTCTCGAGCCCATGACCCAGCAGGAGCAGTTCGCGGACTCCTTCTCGCAGCAGCGTCTTCTTGGTCGCATGTCCATCTTCTTCGCTTTACTTGCCGCGCTGCTGGTGGCAACCGGACTCTACGGCACCCTGGCCTATCGAGTGAGCCGGCGGACCGCGGAAATCGGCGTGCGCATGGCACTGGGCGCGCAGCGCCGACAGGTGCTGTGGATGGTGTTGCGCGAGAGCCTGGCCGTAACCATCGCTGGGGTGATCGTCGGTCTGCCGCTGGCCATCGCGGGCGCGCGAGTGCTTCGTTCCACGCTCTTCGGGCTTGGACCCGGTGACCCGCTGAGTTTTGTTGCGGCGTTGCTCGGCATGACAGTGGTGGCGATGATCGCCAGCCTGATTCCCGCTCGGCGCGCAGCTTCGGTGGACCCGATGCAGGCGCTGAGGACGGAATGAAGGAAGTGGCTCATTGACTCAATGAGCCGATCCGTTTCGCCGCCGGAGGATTGACGATGCGGACTCTCCAGCAAGACGTCACTTACGCCTGGCGGCAGTTGAAGAGGAGTCCCGGTTTCGCCTTCGTCGCGGTGCTGATGCTGGCATTTGGCATCGGTGCGACCACGGCAATCTTCTCCATTGTGGACGCGGTACTCCTGCGGCCGCTGCCGTTCCCCGATTCGGGACGGGTGATGGTGCTGTCGGACTGGCTGGCGGGGGTCGGCGGAAATGGTGAGTACGGTGTGACCGCGCCCGACATCCAGGCGTATACGCGGGAAACGCGCGGCTTCAGCACACTCGGAGGATATCAGAATACCGGGTTCGAGCTGTCCGGGGTGGGCGAGCCGGCGCAGGTGAATGCGGCGCGCATGACGGCGGGAGTATTCTCTACCCTCGACGTGTCGCCCGAGCTTGGCAGGGTGTTCACTGACGACGAAGATGAACACGGCCAGCAGGTGGCCGTGTTGAGCTACCCCACATGGGTGAGCCGCTTTCATCGCGATCCCAATATTCTCGGGACCAAAATCCTGCTGGACCGCAAGCCGTACATCGTGATCGGCGTGATGCCACGCAACTTCGAGTTTCCGCTGGTCACGGGCCAGTCGAACCGCACGGAGTTGTGGGTGCCCATGAGCTTCAGGCCCGACGAGCTACTACCGCAGTCGGCGGCGAACTGGAGCTACCAGATGGTGGGCCGGCTGAAACCGGGCGTCTCGGCGGGGCAGGCGCAGAGCGATGCCGAGACGGTAGCCCAGGAGATCATGCGCCATTATGCGGCGATCATGGGCAGCCTCCGCATCAGCGCCCTGGTCCGGCCGCTGCAGGAGGACACGGTGGAACAGAGCCGGCCGCTGCTTCGAACGCTATTTTTCGCGGTGGCTGTGGTGCTGCTGATTGCATGCGCGAACCTGGCGGGGCTGATGCTGGTGAGGGCGATCAGGCGCCAAAGAGAAGTGGCACTGCGACTGGCTCTGGGAGCGCCGGCATGGGCGCTGTTGCGGCTGGCCCTTCTCGAAGGTCTTGTCTTGAGCCTGAGCGGCGGCGCGTTGGGACTGCTGTCGGCCAATGTCGCACTGCAGGTGGGCAAAAGCATGTTGCCGAGGAGCCTGCCCAGAATCAGCGAGATTGGGCTTAACTGGTATGTTGTCGGATTCGCTTTGCTGCTGGGCGTCGTGACGGGACTGTTGTGCGGCCTCGCTCCAGCTCTTGCGGCGCTTCGCATCAATGTGAACGCGAGCCTGAAGGAAGGCGGACGGAGCGGCACAGAGAGCGGTGGACAGGCACGATTGCGCTCGGCGCTGGTCGTGGCCGAGATTGCCATCGCGCTGGTCCTGCTGACGGCTTCGGGCCTGTTGCTGCGGAGCTTCGACAAGATGCGCTCGGTGGACCTGGGTTTTCGGCCGGAGCATGTCACCACGGCCGCATATCAACTTCCGCGGCAGCAGTACGAGAAGCAGCCGCAGGTGGATACGTTCAACCGGGAGTTGTTGAGCCGCCTGAACGAGTTGCCGGGAGTGACGGCGACGGGGCTGACGAGCGTGCTGCCCGCCGCGAATAATTATTACGGGAACCAGACGTTTGTGGTGGAAGGCTATACGCCGCCCAAAGGCGCGGACATGAACCAGGCAACGGTGTCGTATCTGATTGGGAACTTCTTCCCGGCGATGGGGATTCCGCTGCGGCGGGGGCGCTTCTTCACGGAGGCGGATCGGCACGGATCGCAGCTTGTTCTGATCGTGAATCACAAATTCGCGCAGCATTTCTGGCCGAACCAGGACCCCATCGGCGAGCGAATCCGCATCGGCAACCCGGAGAATCAGACTCCGTGGCTGACCGTGGTCGGCGAAGTGGCGGACGCAAAACTGAGTTCGCCGGATCAGCCTTCGAGAGAAGAAGACTACGTACCGGTGGACCAGGCGGAGGATGACCTCGGCGCCCTCGTATCACCCACCGATCTCAATGGCAATCGCGGCTTTATCATCCTGCGATCGGCGCTGCCGCCGGAGCAGATGGAAAACGCTTTGCGCGCAACGGTGCGGTCCATCGATCCGCTGCTGCCGCTGACGCAGGTGCAGACGATGGAGCAGGTGGTGGCGCAGAGCGAGGGTCCGCGGCGGTTCAACACTGCCCTGATCGGCAGCTTTGCCTTTGCGGCCGTACTCCTCGCAGTACTCGGGATCTATAGCGTCATTGCGTTTTCCGTCGCATCGCGCGCGCAGGAGATGGCCATTCGAATGGCGCTGGGTTCCGAGCGCGGGGCAATCATCCGGCTCGTGCTGCGGTCCGGAGCCAAACTTGCCGCGATTGGCTGCGCGATTGGACTGGGCGGAGCCGTGGCCGCGTCGGGATTGCTGCGGTCGCTGTTGTTCGGGGTGAGTCCGTTTGATCCATTCGTGTTGTCGCTCGCTGCCTTGGGAGTGTTGCTGCTCGCCTTGGCGGCGTCCGGACTGCCGGCGCTGCGGGCAGCTTCCGTCGATCCGATGCGCGCCTTGCGCACAGAATAATCAGGACTACTGGGGGCAAGAGAACCAGGAAGACTCGAATGCAGTCATGGAGGACTCGATGCCAAAGCGTTCTTTTCAGTTCTTGCTGATTGCGTGTCTGGTTACGGCCACGTCGTGGGCAGCGAACGACCCATTCGTGGGCAAATGGAAGCTTAACCCGTCCAAAAGCACACTCACCGACGTCATGAAGGTTGCGGCCGCCGGGACAAACAAGTACGCCCTCGACCTTGGCGGCGGCGCTGCGGAAACTGTCGTGGCCGACGGTACCGACCAGCCCGGCATCTTCGGGACCACCTTGTCCGTCACAGTCGAGGGGCCCGACAACTGGAAAGTGGTCCGTAAGAAGGACGGCCGCACGATCGTCACGGGGATCTGGAAGCTTTCGGAAGACGGAAAGACGCTCAGCGACACCTTTACAGCTAACCAGCCCGACGGCTCGACGTTCAGCCTGGACTATGTCTACCAGCGGACCGACGGGACATCGGGCTTCGTCGGCACATGGGAGAGCACGAGCGAGAAGGTGAACTCTGCCTTCGAATTTCAGATTCAGCCGTACGAGGCTGATGGCCTTTCGTTCATCACTCCCGCTCAAAAGACGACTCAGAACATGAAATTCGATGGGAGAGATTATCCAAACCAGGGCCCGAACGTGCCAGCGGGGTCTGCCTCCTCGGGACGCCGGGTGAGCGATCACAGTCTGGAAATAACCGACAAGATGGAGGGCAAGGTTACGGACACCCAGCAGATCGAATTGTCTCCCGATCTCAAAACCTTGACCATGACCGTGCACCCTGCGTCTCAAAACAAGCCGAATATCCTCGTGTTTGACCGGGAATAGAGGAACGGTCTGAACTGACGACTTAGCTGACATTAGTGAACGAGCGACGATTTTGGAGGAACTGATGCCGACCTTTATGCAAGACCTGACTTACGCCTGGAGGCAGTTGAGGAAGAACCCGGGCTTCGCCTCCGTGGCGATCCTCACGCTGGCGCTCGGTATCGGAGCCAACACCGCCGTGTTCAGCGTGGTTGACGCCGTCTTGCTGAGGCCACTGCCTTACGCTGAGCCTGATCGCCTCATGACCGTTGAATCGATGGACATGCGCGTCGCGGTGCCGAACAGCGTGTCTTACCCTGACTTCTTCGACTTCCGCAATCAAAACCATACCTTCGCGCACCTTATAACCTCGCGCGACACCAATATGGTGCTGACCGGCGTCGGCGCTCCAACGCAGTTGGACGCGGAGATGGTCACCTGGGACTTGTTCCCGGCGCTAGGCATCCAGGTTGAGCAGGGACGCGGATTCCTGCAGTCCGAGGAGTCCCTGGGCACACACGTGGTGGTGCTAAGCCACAAATTCTGGCAGAGGCAATTCGGCGGCAATCGCAACATCGTTGGGAGCACGATCACACTCGACCGCAAGCTATACACGGTGGTGGGCATTGCGCCGATCGGGTTCGCTTTTCCCGCCAACGAACCGAACATCCAACTCTGGACCACCATCGCCGACGATAAGGAAGCGCTGCCGGGCGACCAGCCCATGACCGAACAACGTGGCGCCCACATGCTGACAGCACTCGGACGACTGAAGCCCGGCGTCACCGTCGAGCAGGCGCGCGCGGACTTGAACGTGATCGCCGCGGCTTTGGCCAAGCAGTATCCGGATTCGAACACCAACTACCCCCAGGCTTCGGTGCGGCCGGCGCTTGAGACCCTGGTGGGCGATTCACGAATGCCGCTGCTGATTTTGCTGGGTGCGGTGGGCCTGGTGCTGCTGATTGCCTGCGCCAACATCGCCAATCTCCTCCTTGCACGGACGGCTGCCCGCGAGCACGAAATGGCGGTGCGAGCGAGCCTGGGCGCGAGCCGCGGACGCGTGCTGCGCCAATTGCTCACCGAGAGCTTACTTTTGGCCATTCTAGGCGGAGCAGCCGGAACCGCGCTCGCCTGGTATGCCCTGCACTTCGTGCTGCCGCTCGGTGGCCAGAGTATCCCGCGCCTGGCGCAAGCCTCGATCGATGGCTGGGTGCTCGCCTTTTCAGTGGTTTTGGCTCTGCTGACGAGCGTCATTTTCGGTATCGCGCCGGCTCTGCAAGCCTCGAAGATCGACCTGACAAGTTCGCTGAAGGAACAGATTCGCGGCAGCACCAGCCGGCACGATCGCGTGCGCGGCGCGCTGGTGATCGCTCAAGTGACGCTGGGCCTCGTGCTGGTTACCGGAGCCGGGCTTCTGATGGCGAGCTTCCTTCACCTTGAGAATAGCGATCTCGGCTTGAAGCCCGATCACCTACTGACCTATCAGTTCAGCTTGCCCGACTCCTTGTACAAAGCGCCCCAGCAGGTGGCATTTTACGATCAATTGCTGGACCGCATGCGCGCCCTACCGGGCGTGCAATCTGCCGCCGGTGTGTGGCCGCTGCCGCTGGGTGGCGACAATGCCACGGTTTCGTTCGACATTGCGGAGCGTCCCTCCGGTCCTTCGAACCGGCCCCATGCGCGCATGGCCTTCGCCACGCCGGGATACTTCTCCACTGCGGGGATTCCGCTCCTGAAAGGCCGCTTCTTTACAGAACACGATGACAAGACCTCGGCGCGGGTATTGATCGTAAATAAGGCTTTCGCAGAGAAGTACTTTCCCGGCGAGGACGTGATCGGCAAGCGCATCACTCCCGGGGCCACGGATTCAGGAGAGAAAGAGGCGCCGCGTGAGATCGTCGGCGTCGTGGGCAGCGCGAAGCTGTTCGCGATGGATACAGGGCCTCAACCCATCTACTACTTCCCTTACAAGCAGCTTGCGTGGATGCCGCCGCCGGTGGTGGTGCGCACGAAGATGCTGCCGCGCAGCATCGAATCCGCGGTGCGTGACCAGATGGTGCAGATGGACCCCCAAGTGCCCGTGTTTGAGGTCCACACCATGGAGGAGCTGCTTTCCACCCAAATCACGGAGCCTCGTTTCCAGACACTGCTGCTGGTGTGCTTCGCGGGCATCGCATTGCTGCTGACCATCGTTGGTCTATACGGCGTGATGGCGTACTCCGTGGCACGTCGCACTCGCGAAATCGGTGTGCGAATAGCTTTGGGCGCCAGCCGCTCCGCTGTGCTCTCCTTGGTCCTGAAGCAGGCTTCGGCGCTGGTGGCGGCAGGGCTCGTCCTCGGCTTGGCCGGATCGTTGGCGGGAGACCGCCTGCTGCGCAGCATGTTGTTTGGCGTTTCGTCGCTGAACCCGTTGGTGTTGGGCTTGTCGGGGTTGCTGGTGGTTGTCACGGGCTTACTCGCTGCCTACTTGCCTGCTCGGCGCGCGGCCGCAGTTGATCCCATGGCCGCGCTGCGGCACGAGTGAGTCGGCAGTGGCTAGTGGCGGGCTGCCGTTTCGGTCCCGTCGAACATCGCCGAGGGACAGGCTCGGCGCGGGAGAAGGGAATTCGCTCAGTTCCTGTCGCATGCCGAGGGTTCACTTGCGGAGTTGGATACTCAATTGGTGCTCGCGGTCGAATTGGGTTACTGCTCCAACGCCCAGGCGGAGTCGCTACAATCATCGATTGTAGAACTGCAGAAGATGATATCAAGCCTCCGTCAGGAGCTGAACGTAAGCGGGGACTAGCCACGAACCACTGCGCCTTCACCTTCGCGCCTCTCTTGACGAGCCCATCGAAACGCAGGATTACGAGGGCGCTGCCCGGATCACGAATGGCTGCAGGGCAAGGGGAATCGTGGCTCCCGTCGTCGACGCCTTAATCTGTGAGGTCGCCCGGGCACGCGGTTGGAGCGTATTCAGCACCGATCGCGATTTCGAGGGTTATGCACAGGTGGTTGCGATCACGTTGCACAGGCCTCGCCTGGAACGCAGAAGGGACGGATGAATTATTTCGGCCGGCGATGCTCTCCAGCAGCGTATTTGGGCCGTCGGGTTTCACGGCTGCGGATGTGAGCTTGGCGCTGGTTCACCTCCGCACACGCTGGAGGCGTCCCCTGGGCGTCGCCGTTTTGAACGGTTTTAGGGGACGGGTTGAAGACAAGAAAAATAGCCTACATCAGCGAGATTCGTCAGGCGGCGGGGATGACAGAATTACTAGAACAATAACAGATCACATGGGCAAAATTACCGAGCGAAACCGTTAGGTTATTGAAAACAAAGGATTGGCCAGTGAGAAACGTGAGAAACCGATCGTGGCAGCTCGCGGCGCCGCCGTTGGCCGGAGTCAGGTTCAAGAAGGCGTCCTAGAAGCTCATCCGGAAACCCTGGGAGCGCGGGCGTCCCGCCCGCTCTTACGCGGTACTGGAGTGCAAGGGGCGGGCGGGACGCCCGCGCTCCCAGGGTTTCCGGATGGGTCTTTAGGCCAGGAGTCGGCAGTCGCCAATCGGCGATCTGAGCGAAAGGATGGCGTTCAATGTCCACTCTACTTCAGGATCTTCGGTACGGATTTCGTCGCCTGCGACAGTCGCCCGGATTTGCGCTGGTTTGCGTGATGACGCTGGCCCTTGGAATCGGCGCCAACACGGCGATCTTCACGCTGGTAGACGCCGTGATGCTCAAGTCGCTGCCGGTGGCGAATCCCAGCGAACTTTACCGCCTTGGCGACAACGACAACTGCTGTGTGAATGGCGGCTTTCAGGGTGACTGGAGCCTTTACTCTTACCCGCTCTACAAGCAGTTCCGCGACCACACGCCGGAGTTCTCTGAGCTGGCCGGCTTTCAGGCGGCCTTGACGGACTTGAGCGCGCGGCGAGTCGGAGCAAGCGGCGCCGCGGAGCCATTCCAAGGCGAGTTCGTTTCCGGCAACTATTTCCTCACTTTCGGTCTGGGTGCCTTCGCAGGGCGCACAATGACGCCCGACGACGACAAGCCGGGCGCAGCGCCCGTGACCGTGATGAGCTACCGCACCTGGCAGCAGCATTTTGGCGGCGATCCCTCGCTGATTGGCGCGACTGTCGATATCAATACCGTGCCTTACACGGTGGTCGGGATCGCTCCACCCGGCTTCTTTGGAGATCAGGTGCGCGCTAATCCGCCCGACTTCTGGCTCCCACTCGCCACCGAGCCGGCGTTGAACGGGCCGGGCTCGATCCTCGATCATCCGGGCGATCACTGGCTCTACGCCATCGGCCGATTGAAACCGGGGGTGAAGCCGGCGGCCATTCAGTCCGAAGTCACCGTCGAGCTTCAACAGTGGCTGGGCGTTCAGCCGGACCTCCAGCCCCGTGAACGCGCTGACTTGGGAAAGCAGCACGTTACGGTGGTGCCGGCGGGAGGCGGCGTCAAGAATCTGGAGCAGGAGACCAAAGATGGTCTTCGCCTGCTGATGGTCATCTCCGGTTTGGTGCTGCTGATCGCCTGCGCCAACATCGCCAATTTGCTGTTGGCGCGCGGAGCCGCTGCTCGTGGCGAAACGGCCGTCCGGGTGGCGCTGGGGGCATCGCGCGCCCGGCTCATCCGGCAGAACATTACCGAAAGTGTCCTATTGGCTCTGCTCGGCGGCGTGGCCGGAATGTATGTGGCTTATGCCGGCACTCGCACCATCCTGGTGCTTGCCTTCCGAGGTTCCCATTTTGTCCCCATCGACGCCACGCCGTCGCTTACCGTTTTCGTTTTCGCCTTTTTGCTCTCGCTCATCACAGGAGTAATCTTCGGAGTGGCGCCGGCCTGGATTACCTCCCGCTCTGACCCCGCCGACGCGCTGCGAGGCGCCGGGCGCTCGACGCAAGACCGCTCTTCGCTGCCGCAGAGAAGTCTTGTAGTGTTGCAGGTTGCGCTCTCCGCGATTCTGCTGGTTGGGGCCGGCCTGCTCACTCAAACCTTGCGCAATCTGCAAAACCAAAGTTGGGGATTCGAAACTCAAGGCCGCCTGATGGTGCGCGTTGATCCTAGCCTCGCCGGTTATACACCCGAGAAGCTCTTCGGACTTTATCAGGAGCTTGAAGATCGATTGCAGCAGATTCCGGGAGTTCTCAGCGCGTCCTACTCGCTTTATAGCCCCATGCGCGGCGACAACTGGTCTTGGGGAATCCACCTCGAAGGTCACTCACCCGATGAGCGCAACGGCGCTTCCTGGGACCGCGTCGGCCCTCATTACTTCGAGACCATCGGCACGCGCCTGCTTCGGGGCCGCGTGATTGGTGACCAGGACACGCCCACCTCGCGGCCGGTCGCCGTGGTGAATCAGACGTTCGCGCGGAAGTTCTATCCCAAGAGCGACGCCATCGGCAAGCACTTCGGGATTGGTGACGCGACCCACGCCGCGGATTTCGAAATCGTCGGCATCGCGGAGGACGCGAAGTATCAGGACGCTCGCGAGCCCGCATACGCCATGTTCTTCCTGCCCTTCCTTCAAACCGAGACCGACAAAAACCCGGCTTACAACACAGGCATGGTGCGCTCGAATTACATGGGTGACGTCGAGCTGCGAGTGGCCGGCAAACCCGAGAATCTGGAAGCCGAGGTGCGGCGCGCCCTTGCCGATATCAATCCGAACCTGACCGTTCTGAACATCCAGAGCTTCACCGAACAGCTCAGCCTGAATTTCAACCAGGACGCCCTCATCGCGCGGCTGACGGAACTCTTCGGCTTGCTGGCTTTGATCGTGGCCTGCGTCGGACTCTACGGCGTCACGGCATACTCGGTAGCACGGCGAACCAGCGAAATCGGCATCCGCATGGCGCTCGGCGCCAACCGCGGCAGCGTGCTGAGACTTGTGCTGCGAGGCGCTCTCCTCCAGCTCGGACTTGGCTTGGCGATTGGCATTCCTCTGGCGCTGGCATCGGGTCGGCTGATGGCCAGCCAGCTCTACAACGTCAAGACCTACGACCCACTGATACTGACGCTGGCGGTGCTGGTTCTAGCCGCTTGCGCTCTATTTGCAGGGTTCGTGCCCGCGCAGCGCGCGGCGTCGATTGATCCCATGCGTGCGTTGCGCACCGAGTAAATGAACGTCTTGTTGATCGATAGCTGATTGACCCAAGGGTGGCGTTTGAAGCCAAGGGTCATCGCAAGGCGGAGTGCAGCAATTCCTTCCAGCGCTTGATCTCAATGGCCCAGCAAATCTTTGCGTTGGGCGGCCGTTCAGCAAGCGAAGACCAAACCGAACGGTTCCGCGCATCGGTGGCCACATTGAGGCGATCGACTACGGTCATGCCGCGGGTGAGTTCGCTTGTGGTCTCCACATCGACATAGTGCTCGCTCCAATGCGTGCCGACAGTGGGATCGAGCGCAAGTGCCATAGCAACCGGGTCAGGCAGGCAGATGCCATCCTCACCCGTCTGCGTCAGGAAGGCCCGCCGCGCAAAGCTGTTGCTGGCGATGGCAAAGCGCGCCCGTTCGGTCGGCCACCCTGAGATCATTTCGATTTCGGCAGGGTTCAGCGCGGCCTCGCCCCGGCACAACTGCCAGCCGATGAGCTCTACGGGAAGACCGCTGTGGAAGACTATTCGGGCCGCTTCCGGGTCAACCCAAATGTTGAATTCCGCGGCGGGCGTCACGTTTCCCTCGCAACAAGGCGCGCCTCCCATCACGACGCAGCGGCTGACCCTGCCCGCAATATCCGGCCTTTTCGCCAGCGCCAGGGCGATATTCGTGAGCGGACCTAAGGTGACCAGCACCAGCCCCTGGTTCGCTTCAATCGTGTCAATGATGGCATCGACGGCGTGCCGAGCTTCGGGCGCGCTGTGCGATGGTTGGTAGCCGTGGTCGCCCAATCCGTCGCGGCCGTGAAACCAAGTCGCGTCTTCATGTACCCGAAGCAGTGGTTTCACAGCTCCGGCGTACACCGGAACGCTTGCCGCGCATAGTTCAACCGTGTAGAGCGCATTGCGAGTAGCTTGCTCAAGGCTGACGTTGCCAGCCACGGTGGTGATGGCCACTACGCGAACGTCAGTGGCGCGTAACGCCATGATGAGCGCCACCGCGTCGTCGGAGGCGGTGTCAGTGTCAATGAGGAAAGTGCGGGTCATCGGATCATCGGGTGATCGGGCCATCGGGTGATTGAGTGATCAGATGAATTGCCATTGATGAATCGAACCGGCGGATGTTTCACTTAATCGATCCCGCTATCCACTCGATCCAAATCGCTCAATAACCCGATCGCCCGATTCTAGTGTCCGTGCATGAAGAACCATCCCAACACGACGACGCCGAGCGTCAGCCGGTAATAGATAAACGGCTTGAAGGTGTTCCGGCTCAAGTAGCGGATGAACCAGGCGATCACCGCGTAGCCCACAAGGCCGGAGACGATGATCCCCGCGATGAACGGCAGGCGCATGTCTGGCGCAACGCCATGCCGCAGCTCCAGGCCTTTCTTTAGGACCGCGCCGGCAATGATGGGAGTTGAAAGGAGGAAGGAAAAGCGGGCGTCGGTCTCGCGGTCGAGGCCGCGAAAGAGTCCCGCCGACATGGTGATGCCCGAACGCGAGACGCCCGGGATCACCGCCAGCGCCTGGGCAGCGCCGATCCAGATCGAGTCGGCAAGCGATACTTGGCCCAGCGAGTGTTCGCGGCGACTGGCGCGCTCACCGGCCCACATCACGACGGCCACGATGATCAGTGCCAGACCGATGACGATGGGTGTACGAAACTCATCCTCGGCTTTGCTCTCGAAGAAATATCCGATGATGGCTCCCGGAATGGTGCCGACGACCATGTACCAGAAGAGCCGGCGGTTCACCTCAGTCTTGGGATCGCCCTTGGGCCCGAGCCCGGCAGCCGCACCCAGCATCTCAAGCCACATCTTCCAGAAATAAAGCAGCACCGCTACCAGCGTGCCGGCGTGAAGGGCAACGTCAAACGTCAGGCCGGGGTCGATCCAGCCCGCGAACCAGGGAAAGAGCGCCAGGTGCGCGGTGCTGGAAATGGGCAGGAATTCAGTTAGGCCTTGGATTATCGCTAGAACGACGGCTTGGTACAGTGGCATAGGACCTTGTGCTTTCGATTCTGGATTTTCAAATCAGCTTCGGAGCCACATCTGGCAGCCACCGCTCGTCACAGATAGTCCTTCAAGACGAAGACCGGGATGGTGGCCAGTCGCTTCCACCGGTCGTCGTTCGTAACTATTGCGTCCGCGCCGAATACAAGAGCGGTGGCAATCTGCAAAGCATCGGGCGTCCGAAGCCAGCCGTAGTCCGCGCGCAGCCGAGCGGCCTGTTCGCACACAGCTTCTCCTGCGGGGCACAGCGAAACCCCGCGTGTTGCACTCAAGATGCCACGATAAGCATAAGCCAAATCCGATCTACCCATTCGGAATGGCTTGGCGAGAACCTCGGTGAGCGTCAGGGCCGAAGTCAAGCCCTGTGCCTGACGTTCCCGGATTGTCCCAAATAGCTCCTCGGTCAAGCTGAAATACAGCGAATGTTCTTCGACATAGTAGATGAGGGGTGCGGTATCAAAGGCAATGAGTTTTCCAACGAAAGAGGATTTCAGTCTTCCCACGCGGCGCGCTCTTGGTCGACATATTCCTGCGCATCCTGGTTCTGCCAGATCTCTTTACCGAGACCGCGCAGTTCGGTAATCTCATGCTGTCCCTGCTCAGGCTGCATCAACAACGCGTGTACCAGGCGTTTCTGATCCGGCTCCGGAAGGCATTTGGCCTCCTGGATCAGTTCTTCGACTGTCAAATGGCTAGGCACCGAAACCTCCTCGTACCTTAGTCTACTACTTTCGCGCCGAGCGGAGCATGAGGATGGGCCCAGGTTGCCCATGCTTCCGCCACGTTCAATCAAAAATCGGAAATCTAAAATCGAAAATCCTTACACTTCCAGCACCACCGGCATAATCATGGGCCGCTTGCCGAGTTCCTGATCGAAGAACTTGCGCAGGGAGGAGCGAATCTTGTCTTTCACCATACCCCAGTCGCCAGCTTCCTCGGGCTTCGCCTTCTCAAGTGTCTTCAACACCACTTGCCGCGCGGCTTCCATCAGGTCGCCCGCTTCATCAAGGTGCACAAAACCACGAGAGACGATTTCGGGCAGTGTCTCGAGCTGCCCCGTGTGCTTGTTGATGGCGAGAATTGGCACCACAATGCCGTCCTCCGAAATACGCCGCCGCTCCTTCAGGACCACTTCACCCACTTCTTCAAGTGATCCGGTATCGATGTAGACGTGGCCTACCGGAACGGGCTCCGCGAGTCGCGCGCCGGCGCTGTCAAACTCCAGCACGTTGCCGCTTTCCAGCAGGAAGGTGCCGCCGGAGACGGCGGTTCCTTCCTCGGCCATTTCCTTGTGACGGGCAAGCTGCCGGTATTCGCCGTGGACCGGCGTGAAGTATTTCGGCCGCACCAGATTCAGCATCAGGCGCAGCTCTTCGATGCTGCCGTGTCCTGAAACGTGGACGGGCGGCTGACTGCCGTCCTGGTAGTGCACGTGGGCGCCGCGGCGGTACAGATGATCCATCATGCGGAAGATTGCCTTCTCGTTGCCGGGGATAACGCGCGCCGAAATTACCACCTCATCGCCGCGCTCGAGTGTCACCCAGCGGTGGCTATCCACCGCGATACGCGCCATCGCAGAGAGCGGTTCACCCTGGCTGCCCGCTACGATCAGCACCACGCGGTCGCGCGGCAGGTCTTTGAGATCCTCGGGTGCCACCAAAACTCCGGCGGGAATGCGCAGGCGACCCATTTGAAGCGCAATTTCGGAGTTGCGGTGCATGCTGCGGCCGATAAAGCACAGCCTCCGCTTGTGCTCACTTGCAAGGTCGGCGACAATCTGCATGCGATGAAGCGAAGTCGAAAAGCACGTTACCACCAGGCGGCCATGCGCCTCCGCCATGATCTCCGCGAATCGCTCGCGGACGCCGCGTTCGGAAGGCGTCACACCGGGGCGCTCGACGTTGGTGGAGTCCGAAAAGAGCGCCAGCACACCACGCTGGCCATAATTGGCCAAGGTGTGAAGATCGCTGGTGCGCCCGTCAGTAGGCGTGGGGTCAAACTTGAAATCACCGGTGTGGATCACGGTCCCTACCGGGGTTGTAATAGCCAGCGCGCCGGAGTCAATGATGCTGTGCGTGAGATGAATGAACTCGATCTCGAAAGGTCCCACGGTGAAGGGCGCTTTGGGCTTCATCTCGCGCAACTTGGCGCCCTCCGCCAAGCCGTGCTCTTCCAACCGTGACTTTGCCAAGGCCAGGGTGAAGGCGGTTCCATAAACCGGCACGTCGAGTTCTTCGAGCACGTAGGGCAGCCCGCCGATGTGGTCCTCGTGACCGTGGGTCAGCACGATAGCTCGCACGCGGTCGCGGCGATCGCGAAGATAGGTAAGGTCCGGGATCACGATGTCCACGCCCAGCAGCTCGGGCTCGGGAAACATCACACCGCAGTCCACGATGATGATGTCTTCGCCGTACTCGAACACCATCATGTTCATGCCGAATTCACCGAGGCCTCCCAGGGGAATCGCCTTCAGCTTGCCGCTTGCGCCTGTGTGGTCCATAAGTTGTCCGGATACTGCTGCATCATCCTAACACAAACAACGGCCATACCTTCGTCATCCTCACTGAAGGCTACTGGCGTCATTTGAACGCCCCGAAACGCAGTCATTCCCGCGAAGGCGGGAATCCATTGCGGAAGTCCTTTGAAGAAGAGGCATCAAGAAAGTGTGGATTCCCGCCTTCGCGGGAATGACTGCGTCTTGGGGGTCCGCCCAGCAAATGACACCAGCACCCACTGAAGCGTCATGCCCCCTATAATTTCCGGGCACGACTCCTCAGAGAGGCGGTGAAGGCCCGCGTTTGGCGCGATTGCCATTCTGACTCAACGATTGTTGGAATCCTGAGAAGTGATTGATTCTTCCGCACGTTCTAGCTTCGTTTGCACCAAGTTTTCGTTCCACCCTCGAGCGGCAGTTTGTATGAAAGCTCGTGGATTCCGTGGGAGCAAGATGCTCGCTGCACCGCTGGTTTTGCTTGGGGGGCTGATGCTCTTGCCGGCTCGCCCAGTATTGGGATGATACATTGTAGTAGAATGAACTGCAGAGCGCCTGTAGCTCAGCTGGATAGAGCGCCAGCCTTCGAAGCTGGACGTCGGGGGTTCGAATCCCTCCAGGCGCGCCAATCGTTTGAACTCAAACAGCTTGGCGAGTGTGCCTAAACGCAGACAAAACGTTCCCGATCGAAAAATTTAAAAAACTGACGAATTTTGGCGTTAAGTTACTCAGCCTCATAGGGATAAGAATTTGGGTTCGCCCCCCTCGAAAGTTTCGAAATCGGGCCTGTTTTTGATGGCCTAAGCTCATGAACCCACAGGCGTTAGACGCCAATGGGTTCGTAGCAGCCCTCATCATTGCTCTGATCGGCGCCCTCGTCCTAGCCCAAGTCGTCGTCCTCATGCTCGCCGTCATCGTCATTCTCATCGCCCAAATCCGTCAGAGCCCTGGCGCTACGTGCTTATTTGCGGACCTTTGCGGCTTTGCGCCTTTGCGTGAGACCTTTTGCTTCCGCGCCGCTGAACTGCAGCGCAAAGGTCATTTCCGGTCGGCCTCGAAGCAGTTCCGCGAATAATTTTCATAAAAACGGCCCTTTTCACCGTAACTACCTGTGACGACATGATTTATCAAATTGGGTTCGTACCCCTCGAAAGTTTCGAAATCGGGCCTGTTTTTGATGGCCTAAGCTCATGAACCCACAGGCGTTAGACGCCAATGGGTTCGTAGCAGCCCTCATCATTGCTCTGATCGGCGCCCTCGTCCTAGCCCAAGTCGTCGTCCTTATCATCCTCATCGTTGCCGTCAGCGTCATCCTCATCGCCTAAATCCGTCAGCGGCGCGTCGAGGTCCCACATCTCCGGCGACCAACGGTCGATCGCCAATTCCAAGGGAGAGCCTTTCGGTAGCTTTCCATCCCTCACCAACTCCGGGTAGGGCCTGAGGCGGGTCTCCACCGCCAGGCGAAGGTGCCACATGCCGGCCCGCCCCGAGCTGCCGAGTTCACTCTGCAGCCGGCATTGCCATTTTCGGTTCAGCATCCGGTAAGCGCTAACCAGGGCATGGAGCTCACACTCCAAGCGCACGTCGATGGCGCGCAGGGTAAGCTCGTTTGACCCGCCGTTCACGGCATAGTGCTGCTTCAGCCACCAGTCCCAGGCGACGGCGTCCAAGAAGGGCTGCACCTCGGGATCCATGAACCAGAAAATGGCGAGAACATCGCGCCAGGTGCGAAGGAAGTCCTGCGGGTCAGCCTTGAGACTTTCGATGATTTCGCTGGCCAGTCGCGGAAGAGCCAGCCGGCGCTGATTGAGGGCTGAACGGCGGCGCCCCTCTTTGCTCCTGGGGCCTGTGGAACGCGCGGCATTCCGGCGCTGGGCGCGCATGCGCTTCGCCGTTCTGGTTCCCTTCCAGGACACGAGGTCATTCCCCCAAAAGCTACGCCGCAGCTATAACTATCCGAGTATCACGCCGATCAGCCGTAGGTCAAAGCCTCGCTCGGTCTCTAATGGGTCAATTCTTGGTGGTCTGGTATCGGCGACATTCCGCAGCTTCTTCGGTTAGCCGTTAAACATAATCTTTCTCTTTACGACGCCTACTACCTGCAGCCTAACGGCGATCCCGTGTCGTGATATAACTGTTATACTGGCATGCGATTCCGCTTTGACAGCCGGAAGGGCAAGCGACTGCGGGCGAACCCCAGACGCGGAATCGGTTTTGAAGAGGCGCAGGAAGTCTTCTCGCGCCCCTATTATCTCGATCAGCGCTCCGATCTGCCGGAGCAGTACCGCGCCATCGGCTGGGTTGGAGAGCGGTTGTATTCCGTGATCTTCGAGGTGCGAGAGGACACGGCGGGTGAGTACTTTCATCTGGTGACGCTCTGGAAAGCAACCCGGGAGGAGCAGGAGCTTTATGAAGAGAACTCGTAAGGGAACAAAGCCAGTCCCGGCCGAGGTGATCGCTCAACTCGCCGAGCAAGGGAAGAACGTGTCGCGCTATTTTACCAATCGCGGGCGGATGATGGCGCCCGTTGAGCCCGTGCGGCGCGTCAACGTTGATTTCACGGCCACGATGCTGGGGGAACTGGACTCGGCCGCCGGGCAGTTGAACGTCAGCCGGCAGGCCGTGATCAAGACCTTGCTCCGGCAGGCGCTGGACCAGCATTATCTGGCAGAGGGCGCCCGGCAAAAAGCGGGCTGAACGCAGGTCCGCGGTACTTCCTCGCCACGGATAAGGGAAAGCCGCGCCCAACGGCTAAAAGGAGGAAACTAAATGGGCGTTATAAGCTTGCGGCTACTTGGAAAGGCTTGACGAACTCTCAGAGCCCTGCAGTCTGGCTGGCGCAGAGCGCCTAGCTCTACAATTCATGTCCAGGTCGCCTGCAACATCGCAGGGTTTCACCCTGCGCCAGCCGGCCTGCGGTACCCGCTTGACCAGGCTTTTTCGCCTGCTATCATCTCAATAGGCGAACCCGAGGAGGCGAAGACATGCAGGACATCTCATTCACGATCCACATCTTCAAGGAAGGACCGACATTCGTCGCCTATGTGCCTGAACTCGACCTCTCAAGCTGCGGCGCATCGGAACAAGAAGCTCGGAAGAATGTCAAGGATGCCGTTCACGGATTTCTGGAAACCAGTGCCGAGATGGGAACGTTGCCGGAAATACTCGAAGAAGCGGGCTACGAACGGGAGGGCCAGATTTGGCGTCCGCCGCAGTTCGTTTCTCTCGATCACTCATCTGTGAGCGTGGCCTGATGCCGGCAATCAGGCCGACCGACTACCAAACACTGATCAAGGTCTTCACGCAAGAAGGCTTCAGCTTCAGTCGGCAGCGCGGCGACCACCTCATCTACACCAAGCCTGGCATCAAACGCCCCCTCGTGATCCCAACGTACAAAGCGGTTCCGGTGTTCATCATCAAGAATCTTCTCCGCAGCGCAGACATGACTCGTGAGCGATATTTGGAGCTTCTGCACGGCTTGTAGCCCGGAGCCCTGTGGTCAGGAGGTCGCGTACATAACAAAGACAATGTATGCGCCACCCGCGGGATAAGGAAAGCCGCGCCCAACGGCTATAAGGAATGAGGGTGACTGGCTGGGGGCCGAAGAGTTTGGTTCGTTCGACTCGAAAGCCGTCTCCGTGCTGCAGTCGCGAGGCGCCCGCGCACGCCTGTTGTAAAAAGCGGTTTAATCAGAATCCCGCCAGGATTTTCAAATCCTCAACAGGTGGCGACGACATGCAGTACAATGTCGTCGCCACCCGTGCGCGAGGGGATTTAAGCCATGATCCTAAGAACTTTGCGGTTCCCTCGGCGGTACCGCGTTTGGGCTTTCTTGGCCCTTGCCGGTCTTGCCGCTACCAGTTGCGCCCATCAGCCCGTTCCTGACGCATATGGTCCGCCAGGATTCTTCATGGGTTTGCTTCATGGGTTCATAATACTGTTCAGCTTCATCGGGAGTCTCTTTTCCGACGTTCGTATCTATGCCTTCCCGAACTCGGGAGGTTGGTACGATTTCGGTTACCTCATTGGCGCAGCGATCTTCTTCGGCGGGAGCGGGGCCTCTACTTAGCGGTTGGGGGTGGCGCAGGGTAGAAAATGCAGCAGCTAGAAATCACGGCGTATTGCAAACAAAGGTGTTAGCGCGCCGCAACGCTGCGGTCGGCTGGCGCGACCATTTTCATGAGCTTTAGCGGGCCAGCGCCCCTAAGGGACACAGATAACAAACGATGTATGCGCCACCCAGCAAGCCTGCGCCAGTCGGCCCGTCGTGGTAAGATTTCCAAAATGACCTGGATAGTGGGAATGCCCACGTCGTTCGGCTATAGCATTGGGATATCGGACATCCGCGTGACGCTTCGCGACGGCTCCGAGAAGGATTGTCTGCAGAAAGTCTACCCGATCTCCAATTCAATCGCGTTGGGATTTGCAGGCTCGGTGAGGATCGGGTTTAGAATGGTTACAGCGATGCGCGCGTGGCTGCGCTGTGATGAGACAAATCGCGCTTGGATACCCAAGGAGACTGTTGAACTGTGGCGACCGATGGCCAGAGACATCTTTGCGTCAGCCCCCTCCGAAGAGCAGGCACGGCACTGCCATCTCATAATGCTGTCTGCTGACCCTGATTCTATCGGCGCTCTCGGTGCTACGGCTTATGTCCACACTTTCAAGTCGCCTGAGTTCGTTCCGATCGAGGTTGAGACGAACAAGGCGGCAGGCATAGGGTCAGGGACCTTCATCGAAGAGTACGCCGCTCATCTGGATGAAATATCAAACAGTCACGACCGCACATTCACCCTGATGAAGGGGGAGACCATGAATCCGGGTGGAATGGGTGGGCTTCTCGGATTCTCACTGACCCGCATGCTTATGCGTACAAATCCTCAGGGCATCAGTTCACACCTGCACTACTGTTGGGTGTACTTGGGAAAGACCATCATTAAGACGAACAATCACGCCACCGCCGGCGCGTGGACGTGCCTCGGAGGCAATGCAGGTTCAGGGATTAATAGGCGGGACGTGGGCGAGCCGGATAGGTCGGCCACTTTCAACGGCGCCACACCATTCCAAATGCCGCGAATCGCCGAGTCCTGGAAAGAACTCAGGGACACTCTGAATGCTTCTGGGGAGAGACCGGAAGGCAGTGTCGCTTGATAGGAGGACCAGCTCGCAGTTCGAGCCCCCAGTGGGATTCCCCGCTTGCAAGCAGATCGTCCTGGGCCGCCTTGCGCTTGATGATGCGGCTCATCTCTCGCCGCGTGACTTCCTGATTCGAGCGAGTCCCTTGTGGCGGATGGCAGCCCAATCCTCAGGCCTTATCGTGCTCGATTCGGTATTCGGACCCTCCAGCAATAAATTCTCGAGATGTGCTTTCGCCTGCCGCCTTTCGTCCTCTCGGATTCAACTACGAACCGATCGCCGCAATCTTGTACACCAGCAGAATGATTACGGTGACCGCTGCAATCCAGATTGATACGGTGTAGCGTCGAAAGAAGAAGAACGTCACTCCAGCCCAGCAGGAGCCGGCAGCCAGCAATGAGCCCGTTACATAAGGCATCGCCATCGCGGTGGAAAAGTTTATACCGAAGACGTACTTGAGCCGAAAAATCTCACCCAGTGCGCGTATGACGATCAGGAATTGAGTCGTGATTCCTATTTGCGCCCACCGCTCTTTCGTCAATTTCCGCATTTTTGCTCGGCCCGAATTGCGAGCGATCTGCTTCACACCGGCGGCGTAGCCGTCTTGCGCGGCGGGTTGAAGAAGGGCAGTTCGACCACCTTCGCCGGAACAGTATGCCTCACGGCTTCAACTGTTAACTCCATGTCAAGCTGCGTACCCGCTTGGGCGTGATCGCGGCTCACGCTGGCCAGCGCGATCATCTTCTTGAGCGTCGGCGACCAGGTGGTGGACGTGGCCTTGCCCACCTGCTTCCGCCCTCGGGAATACACCGGCACCGCTACGCGCGATGCGGTGGCGGGCAGTTGCGGTGCGAGACCGGCGCTCTGAAACAGACGCTCCAGGCTGTCCCAATCGAGTTCGAGCCCCACCAGGCGGCGTTTCCCTCCGGTCGGCTGATGGTTTCCATTCCTGCCTCCTGCCTGTTCTGCAGCCAATGCCGCCCGGCCCACGAAGTTTTCCTTTTGAAGCTGGACGAGCCGCCCAAGGCCGATTTCGAAAGGCGAATACTGCTGTGAGGGGATCAGCGCTTTGCGGCAGGAGGTGTAATCGACATCGATGAGGATCAAGCCGGCCTCGATGCGGGCCACATCGAGGGCGAGCATGCCGCAGGGACGAACGTCAAACTCGCGCCCGTGCTCCATCAAAGCGTCCCACACGCGCACGGCTTCAGACCAGGGCATCCAGACTTCATAGCCGAGGTCACCGGTGTAACCCGTGCGCGAAACGTCCACCGGCACACCCGCGATCTCGCTGTGCGCCACGCGAAAATACTTGAGGCTGTCGATGGACGCTTTGGATGCCTTGCGCAAAAGTTTGGCGGAGGTTGGCCCTTGCAGTGCCAGCGCCGCCACCTGCTCCGAGATATCCTCGATTTGAACGTCCATGCCGAGCGCGTTTTGGTGGAACCACCGCAGATTAGGCTCGGCAGCCGTCCAGCGATAGGTGTTTTCGCCGAGCCGTGTGATGGTGCCGTCGTCAATCACCTTGCCGTGCTCATCGCACCAGCAGCAATAAATCACCTGATCGACGGCCACCTTCTGGATGTCGCGCGTGATGATGCGATTCACAAGTTGTGTGGCATCAGGGCCGGTGACACGATACTTGTAGAGCGGCGAGACGTCGATGAGCGCAGCCGCGTTGCGGATGGCGTTGTACTCATGCTCGTGGTGCGTCTCGTAGACGCTGACCGCGTAGAAGCCTGACCACTCGCGGTAGTTCAAGCTCTCGCAGAGCGCGAGCGTTCGTTCGTGAACGGCAGATCCGATAGGCACGTTGAAATCCTGAGCCGGGCCGCGATTGCAACCTTCAGCAATCGGCGCCCACAGTTGCTTATAGCCGGGATCGGCCCGCTTTACAAGCCTCCATCAGGCCTCCATCGGGACAGCGACCCTGGTGGATGGTGAATAGCCGACGCTCCGCCTTGACGAACTCGTGACCGTTCCTGCCATGATGGTAGTTCGCGCGGAACCTCGCGGGTTTCGCAGCGCAGACAGGAGCCAACAGGCTTGCAGCCCGGCGAAACCGACCACTTCGGAAACGGCCACTTCCAGAACCATGACGCGCGCCCGGGAGGCTTTCTCGATCTGATCCGCTGGCTCCGCACGCGCCAACCCGGCGCGTGGCGCAAGTGGATTCCCTCCGGTTACGGCCCAAAACCCAGCGAACGGCTGGGAGGCAATCAGCTTCGGGTCACGTTCATCGGTCACTCGACAGTCCTCATCCAAGCGGGCGCGTTCAATTTCCTTACCGATCCCATCTGGTCTCATCGCGCCAGTCCCGTGCAGTGGGCTGGACCCAAGCGCCATCGCGCGCCCGGGCTGAGGCTTGAGGACTTGCCGCCGCTCGACGCCATTCTGGTGAGTCACGATCACTTCGACCACCTCGACGTGTCTACACTGCGCGGTTTGAGAACCCATCGCGCTCAAATCTTCTGCCCCCTCGGCGTGGCCAAGCTTCTGCGGAAGGTGGGATACTCCGATCCCATCGAACTCGATTGGTGGGAGAGCAGCGAATTCTCGTCTGCCATCCGAGTCCATTGCACCCCCGCGCAGCATTTTTCGGGACGCTCACTCTTTGACCGCAATCGAACGCTGTGGTGCAGTTGGCTGATTGAGAATTCCCACGGGAACATTTACTTCGGCGCCGACACGGGTTTCGGTCTTCATTTTGCCGAAATCACGCGGCACTTTCCTTCTCCGCGGCTCGCGTTGCTACCCATCGGCGCGTATCGTCCGCGCTGGTTTATGAGCCCCGTGCACATGTCGCCCGATGAAGCCGTCACGGCCCACCAGATCCTTCAAGCGCAGACGAGCGTCGCGATTCACCACGGCACTTTCAGGCTGGCGGATGACGGCGAGACGGAAGCCGTTGACCGCCTGCGCGAACTCATGAGCCTGCCGGCGGACGATGCCCGAAGCGCGCGGCCCTTTCTCGCGCTCGAGGCCGGTGTTGGATACGACGTAGTGTAGGTCGGAGCGAAACCAGCTCTCACGACTGCAACATGCGCCTCACGCGCTCCACGAGAACCGGCACCTCAAACGGCTTGGCGACGTGATCTGCGGCGCCGAGTTCGAGAGCCGCGGCGGCCTCACGGCCGACGGAAGGCGAGGTGATTAAGATGGCGCGAGCCTCGCGAAGGACTCCGCCGGCGGCGAATTGCTTCAGGAGGGTGAGCCCGTCCAGGCCCGGCAGATCCACGTCGAGAATCAGCGCCCTGGCGTAGAGGCTACGTGTGGAGCCTATCATCAGGCGAGAGGCGGCGAGGCCATTGCGAAGCACCCGGACGCGCAAGCCGGCAGATTCGAAGGCGTGCAACAAGAGCGAAGCGGCAGCCTGATCTCCGGTTAAAATGGCCACGTCCACCCGCTGCGAGCCATCCTGGCTTGCCTTGCCGGGAAGGCCGGCGGCCGCGGGCAGCAGCCGGTTGCCGCCGGCAGCCTGCGCCCTCTCGCGGGCCTCCGCAGCCGCTCGGCGCAGGCCTTCCAGATTGCTCCCATCCTCCGGGTAAGCCGCCACTCCCCCGCTCAAGGTGACGTGAAACTCGGCGCCCGTTCCGTTCACAAACGCGTGTTGGGCGAAGGAGCGGCACACTGGCGCGAGCCGCTGAAGGGTGGCCTGGCGGTCGAGGCCGTACATGCCCACCACGAATTTGTTCCCCGCCCAGCGGGCCGCAATTTCCTCGCTGCGGAACTCCTTGCGCAGGCGCCGCCCGAGCTCTCGCACAATTGCATCGCCGGCGGCGTGGCCGTGGTCCTCATTGATGCGTTCGAGGCCGTCTACGCCGAATTTGGCGAGGCCCATGGGCTGGCCGTGACGGCCGGCCAGGTCAAGAAAATCCTCGAGCGTGCGGCGCGACTTCATCCGGTTGTCAAGGCCGGAGAGCGGGTCTACCTCGGCGAGGTTACGCAGAAGCCGGGTACGTTCCAAACGATTCGTAATGCGGGTTACCAGTTCGGGCCCCACGATGGGTTTGGCTACGAAGTCGTCAGCACCCGAAGCGAACACCCGATGGGTGGTGGTGGCGTCCTTGGCGGCCGTGAGAAAGATCACCGGAATGCCGGCCCAGCGCGGATCATTCCGCACCACATGGCAAAGCTCGATGCCGCTGACCGAGGGCATTTGAATGTCCAGCAACAGCAGATCGGGCGGCGAGCCTTCGAGCACATCCCAGAACCGCAAGGGATCGCTAAGGCCGGTGACCTGAATGCCCAGGGGCTGCAAGAGCGCTTCGAGGATGGCCAGCACGTTGGGATCATCGTCCACCGCCAGGACCCGCGGCCTTGCAGCTTCCAGGCGGCTGAGAAGGCCGTCTACAGCTTCTACAATCTCGCCCAGGGGCAAGCTCTTTGGGACGAACCCGCGTCCGCCGCGGCGGGCCACCTCCACGCGGTCCATCAAGGTGCCACCCGAAGTGAGAATCACCGCAGGCACCGGGGGCTTGTGACCGGCCAGCGTGGAAAGAAACTCCAGCGTGTCACTGTTGCAGCTTGCCGTGTCGATATCGACGAGCACCGCGGCAGGCGTCACCTCCTGAAGCGCTGCCAGGGCCGCCGGAAGCCCCGGCACCGGTTCCCACCTTCTGCCGCGCGCCGACGCCTCGTCGCACAAGAGCATTGCCCAGTCAGAGTCCTCGGTCACCACCAGGGCCACGTCTGGCCCATATTTTGACGGTGTCGCCTCGGCAGCCAGGCGGAGGTCCTGGGAGCCATCGACCTCAAGGCGCAAGGCAGCCACACACTCTGAGAACCGGCGAGCCCGAATCTCGCTGGTTAACTCTACCTTGCGCAGGGAAAGCTCAAGCTCTCGCGCGAACCGTGAACCGGCCGACAAGCCGAAAGTCCCGAGCAGTCCGGCGAGCTTATGGGCCGCGCTCTCGGCCTGCTCTCGCAGCGCCGCGCTCAGCTTCCCTTCCAGCAAGGCTACGCTCGCCTGGTCAAGCACCTCCAGACGCTCAAGCACCCGCTCTCGTGTTCGCGTCCAGATTTCGGCCAGTTTGCCCTGAAGCGCCCCGCGCGCCGCGGATTCACCAGACTTGGCGATCGCCGCGTCCGCTCCCGGTTCGTAAGACAGCCCCAGCACCACCGCCACAGCGGTCGCCAGCGAATCCCCGTCCACGGGGTGGAAGAGCAGCTCCTCCACCCCCAGCTCGCGGATGAGCCGGCGGACAAGCTTTCCATCGGCGTCGGGGTGGAGGCAGTAGATCACCGAAATGTCGGGAAACTCCCCCCGCAGCTCGGCGAGTAGCTCAGGGGTGCGCGGCGTAGCGAGGCTATGGTCAAGCACCAGCAGGTTAGCTTGTGCCTCCCCGGCGTGCCGGAGACATTCGAACAGTGCGTCAGGGTCGGCCGCCAGGGCCGGTGAGACGGTGGGCAGCCTTCGGGCACAATCAGAAGCGAGGCTCTCGGGCAGGCCGGCGATCAAAATCAGCTGAGAAGTGCGTTCTTTCATGGAGGCGTCTCGAACACGATGGCGTGGGACTGGATGACGAATTGCACCATCTTGGTCTTGAACATCATCCAGATCCTGGTGATTGAGGCAAAAATGTTTTTGTTGATTCTAAGTAACTTACGATAGCATCCCGTTGGCTTTGGCCAAATTTCACGCCGTAGTACCCTTACTGATTCCAAAAGACTTCTTGGCTTTGTGTAGAATTTACACAAAGCCACTAAGTTGCTGATTACAGATAACTTCTTGGCTTTGGCAGCGACTCCCAAATTTGTAATCTATTCATTCTAAATAACCTCTTGGCTTTGGCTAGTATCTTTTTTTCATCTCCCCCGTTTGGGCGCACGAAATCACCGTGTCGTGACGCCGTCGAGCAGCAGTGTTTCGGTTGCCGGAGTAGGGCTGGCAGATGGCGGGTTCCACCCCAGCATGGCGCTAACCCTCTGCGCCAGGGTTAGCGGATCGAAAGGCTTGAGGATCACGCCAGCAGCCTGTCCCGCCTGGACACCGCGGGCGACCTGTACAGTCGCAGTTAGCAGGATCACTGGAATGGCGGCAGTGAGTTCGCCTGCCCTCAGGCGCGCCAGGGCGGTGACACCATCGATGTCCGGCATCATGACATCGAGCAAAATGGCGTCTGGTAGTTCGTTGCGCGCGCGTTCCAACCCCTCGGCGGCGGAACCTGCCGTCAGGGTGTGCCAGCCTGGCGTCTGCTGGAGCGCTACCTCCACAATCTCTCGAATGTCATCCTCGTCGTCGATGATCAAAATGCGCTTGCCCATGGGTTCATCCCCCTTGTCTAGTGTCCTGTCCCGCGTGACGTCGGACACCCCCTCACCCCCGGCCCCTCTCCCCCCAAGGGGGCGAGGAGAGAGTAGGTTTGAAGATTCGGTTGGGCGAAATGAACTCCCCTCGCCCCCTTGGGGGGAGAGGGGCCGGGGGTGAGGGGGTGTCCGAAATTGAGCGGGACACCACACTAATTCACCCCTCACCGGGCAGGCTCACCACAAACGTGCTGCCGTTGCCCAAGTCGCTTTCCGCCCAGATCCGGCCGCCGTGGTGCCGGGCGATGCTTCGGCAGATCGATAAGCCCAGCCCGGTGCCGCCCCGGCGGCGTGACTCAGAAGCATCAACGGGCTGAAACCTGCCAAAGATGCTCTCCAACTTGTCCGCCGGAATACCCAGTCCGTGGTCGATCACCCGGAACAGAATGTTGCCGTTGTCCGGCCGGCATTCGAGCCGCACCACGGATCCCGGCGGCGAGAACTTAGTGGCGTTACTTAAGAGGTTGGTCAGGAGCTGGAGGATACTGTCGGCATTCGCCGAAAACGTCACGGGTTGCGCGTCAACTTCGAGTTGCACGCCTGCGCTGCCGGCCACGGGCCGCATCAACTCCGCGGCTTGAAGGGCCAGTTCATTTGCCATGCAGGGTTCACGCGCGAGCACCACACTCCCGGATTCCAGCCGCGCGCTATCGAGAATGTCATTCACCAGCCGCACCAGCCGGTCAGCGTTACTGACAGCGATCTCTACCATGCGGCCGGCAGGCCCGGGCTCGCGGGCCAGGTCCCCGCCCGCCAACAACCCGAGCGATCCGCGGATGGCGGTGAGGGGTGTGCGCAGCTCATGGCTGACGACGGAAACGAAGTCGTCTTTCATCTTCTCCATGGCCTGCCGCTCGCTCACGTCTCTCAGCACCAACACAGCGCCGGCGATCTCGCCGCGCTCGATGATCGGCGTGGTCGAGGTGTCGACGGGTATCAAGGAGCCCTCTTTGCGCCGGACCATCTGGTTTTCGCGGCGAAGAACTCCATGCCGCGGCGCGCCACAGACGGCACAGCCACTACCCGGCCCCGCGGCAGCGGCGGCCTCGAAAGAATCAAGTCCGAGGCTGTGCAGGTCCCGGCCAACGAATTCTTCCTGCGTATAACCCAGAATTCGGGCCGCGGCCGCGTTGGCAAAGGTGCATTTGCCGTCCAGGTCCACGCGCAGGATGCCATCGCCCGCCGAGTTCAGGATCAGCTCTGTGTTGCGCTGGAGATTGGCCAACGCCTCCTCGGCCATCTTCTGCTCCGCTATTTTCCGTTCCAGCTCTTTGTTCGCGGTCTCAAGCTCTGCCGTGCGCTCCGTCACCATGCGCTCCAGGCCCTCATTGAGGCGGCGAATTTCGCTTTCCTGCTCCTTGCGTTCGGTGATGTCGCGGTAATGAATCACCACCGCCTGAACGCTGGGGTCGGCCAGCAGGTTGCGGCCCACGCCTTCCGCCCAGCGCCAGGAGCCGTCGTGGTTGCGGCAGCGAAGCTGGAAGGGAATCGCTCGCGAGGGATCCCCAAGCACGTCCGCAAAAACGGTGGCGGCGTTGGATAGATCTTCGGGATGAACAAATTCGAACAGGTTACAGCCTTGGACGTCGTCCGGGGACCAGCCGAGAGCCGCACCCGTGGCCGGAGTTGATGGCAGAAACCGGCCATCAGGCCCCACCAGCGCGATGCCGTCGGAGCTGTTCTCGATCAGCGCGCGGAAGCGCTTTTCCCGCTGACGAACCTCGTTCTCAGCCCAGGCGCGGGCCCGGCGCATCTCTTGCTCTTGAAGCGCGCGATCGAGGGCCAGCGGAAGGCGAGAGAGATGGTCCTTGAGAACAACATCAGAAATTCCTTGCTTGATGCAATCGACAGCAGCTTCGTCGCCGAGAATTCCGCTAACCAGAATGAATGGAATATAGAACTTTCGTTTTCGGAGCAGCACCGCGGCGTCAAGACCCGTCCAGCCGGGAAGCTTGTAATCGGAAAGAACAGCGTCGTAAGAGGCCTTGTCCAGACACTCGTCGAGCTCGTCCGGAGTTTGGATCACTTCCACCTCCACCTCAAGCCCCGCGCGCTTGAGCTCGTGGAGGGCTAGTTCTACGTCTGTTACGTCGTCCTCGATCATCAACAGGCGCAAGCGGCGAGTAGGCGAGCTTGCGCTCCCATCCTGGTCTTTCATACCGGTCCCTCACGAATGCCGTGCCGCGGCGGCCCCTGGTTCACCACGAGCCAGTAAAAGCCGACCTGCCGGATGGTCTCGCGAAATTGTTCAAAGTCGACGGGCTTCTGAATGTAACTGTTGACACCCATCTTGTAACTCGCCACGATGTCCTGTTCCTGCTTCGAAGAGGTCATCACCACCACCGGCACCATCTGCGTAGCGGGGTTCTTTCGAATCTCGGTGAGCACTTCGATGCCGTCAACCTTGGGGAGCTTCAGATCCAGAAGGATCAGCTTCGGAGGCTCCAAGGGCGACCTGCCGCTGTAGCGTCCCCGGCAGAAAATGAAGTCGAGCGCCTCTTCGCCGTCCCGCGCCTCTTCGATGTGGTTCGCCAGATTTGCCTTCCGCAGCGCGTAAAGCGCCAATTGCCGGTCCGAGGGATTGTCTTCCACCAGCAGGATCTCGACCGCGCTATCGGCCATGTAGACCTCCTCGCATTCGTCTCACGATTTCGAGGCCCGAGCGGCCTCCGCACCTGCGCCGAGCGTGAAATAGAAGGCTGCTCCCTTACCCGGTTCGCTCTCTGCCCAGACGTGTCCGCCGTGCCGCTCCAGGACACGATGCACCACCGCCAGACCCACGCCCGTTCCTTCAAAATCCTCTTCCAGGTGGAGGCGTTGAAAGACGCCGAACAGTTTGTGGGCATAAGCCATGCTGAAACCCACCCCGTTGTCTCGAACGTAAAACACCCTGTTGCCGTCAGCCTGCCGGCAGCCCACTTCGATCACGGCCGGGTCGCGCGGACGCGTGTACTTCACCGCGTTCGAGAGCAAATTGCCGAGAGCCTGCTTCATCAAGACGCGATCACAACGGGCCGAAGCCAACTTGCCCACATGCCACTCAATCGCGCGTCCCGCCGCCTCGGGTTCCAGCTCCCGTACCACTTCGTTCACGAGCGCCCGAAGGTCAACTTGCTGCCAGGTCATCGCCCGCCGCCCGAGACGCGCCAACTCCAGAAGGTCATCGATCAGCTTGCCCATGTGGGCTGCTGCGTTTCCAATTCGAACCAGGTAGCCGTGGGCCTCCGGACTCAGTTCCTTGCCGTAGTCGTCGGCCAGAATCCGGGAAAACCCATTGATGTGCCGCAGCGGAGCCCGCAGGTCATGGGCTACCGAATAGGTGAATGCCTCCAATTCCTTGTTGGCTGCCTCGAGCTCCGCGGTGCGCAGCTTGACGCGGTTTTCAAGCTCCTGGTTCAAAGAGCGGATTTCCCCCTGCGCCTCCACCAGATCCGTCACGTTGATGGCCACCCCACCCAGGGTCCGCCGTCCCGAGACCTCGGGAAGGAGAAACTTGAACATCAGCAGGTGCCGTGTTCCGCGCGGCGAAGCAAACTTTTCCAAGGTCTCGCTCACACGTTGGTGCTCGATTACCATTTGATCCGAACGCCCAAAATGCCGCGCCGTTTCCTCGGGCAGCCAGTCAAAATTGGTCTTGCCCAAAATGCGCTCCCGCCTGACGCCAAAAGCAGTTTCGAAGGGTTTGTTGACGAAGAGATATCGTCCCTCCGCGTCCGTAATGAATGCCACGGCGGGGCTATTGTCCATGAACACCCGAAATCGCTCCTCACTCGCTCGCAGGGCTTCCTCCGCCTGCTTGCGCTCGGTGACGTCCTGCTTAACGGCAATGAAATGGGTTACCTCTGCCCGATCGTTCCGCACCGGCGTGATGGTCATCTCTTCGGTGTACAAGCTGCCGTCCTTACGGCGGTTGATAATCTCCCTGTGCCAGACCTTGCCGGCCAGAATTGTGGCCCAGAGTTCCTGGTAATAGTGGGGATCCTGCTTTCCGGACCGGAAGATCCGCGTGTTCAGGCCCACCACTTCGGCAGGGGTGTAGCCGGTAAGGGCGGTCAAGGCAGCGTTCACCCAGACAATCTGACCGTTCCGGTCGGTCATCACGATGCTGTTGGCGGCAGCTTCAAGGGCTGAGGTCCTCAAGCGAAGCAACTCTTCAGCCTCCTTGCGCTCGGTGATGTCAATGAGGGTTCCCTCGACGACAGGCTCACCCGCTTCCTCGTCGTATGTCAGGGTGGCGTTTCGCAGCGTCCAAACGGAACTGCCGTCGGCTCGACGCAGACGGCATTCGAAGCTTGTTAGTGAACCCTCCGCCTCGAGCCTGGCTACGTAGGTGTCTCGCTCCGCAGGTTCAAAGTACAACGGTGCGGCCGGCGCTTTCTGCATTTTGTCGGCGGAGTCAAAGCCAAACATTCTGGCGAAAGCGTCATTGCATTCGAGGATGCGTCCGTCCAGCGTGCTGCGGCACACCCCTGCCAGGTTTCGCTCGAACAGTAAACGGTAACGCTTCTCACTCTTGTGCAAGGCTACTTCAGCCCGTTTGCGCTCACCCAGTTCCCGCTCCAGCAGCCGGTTGGCCTGTGCAAGTTGCGCGGTACGCTCGGCTACGCGCGCTTCCAGCTCCTCGTTGGCTCTTCGCACGCTTTCTTCGGCTTGCTTGAGCGCTGTAATGTCGCGGCTGATACCCAGCAACCCGGTGACTTTGCCATTCGCGTCTCGAATCGGCACTTTGGTGGAACTCACCCACGTGTAGACTCCACCCGGGCGGCGGATGTGTTCGAGCCTGCCCACCAAAGGCTCGCCCGTCTGCATGATCCTCTGCTCGTCCGCCAATTTTTCCCGGGCGAATTCCTCCGGGAAAAAGTCAGAATCTGTCTTGCCCAGCGCGTCCTCGGGTTTGCTCAGACCTAAGGCCCTCGTGTGGGCCAAATTGTTTCGCGTAAAGCGGCTGGCCGTGTCCTTGAAGTAGATGTTATCCGGACTGTTGTCCATGAGTTTATGCAAGAGGTCACGCTCGCTGGCCAATTGTGCCTCTGCGCGCTTGCGCTCGGTGATAACCTCGACGAATAACATCAAGCCGCCGATCTCCCCGGCATGACTGTGCCAGGGAATGATTTCCCAGCGGATCCAATCCAGCGTGCCATCGGGCTGCTGGTACGTGTCTTCGTCACATTTCTCCACCGCTCCCTCTAGGCAGCGCTGATGACTGGCCCTCCAACGGTCAGGAATCTCGGGAAAGAGTTCGTAATGACTGCGGCCGATGATGTCCTGGCCGGTCAGATCGTAGTCTTGTAGGAATCTCCGGCTGACGGCGACGTACCGCATCTCACGGTCGAATACGGCGATCGCCGCCGGGGCGTGCTCCACGAAAAGCCGGAACCGTCCTTCGCTTTCTCGCAATGCCTTCTCCACCCTCTCGCGCTCGGCGAGCTCCGACTCCAACTGCCGGTTGGCTTTTGCGAGTTCCGCCGTACGTCCTGCCACGCGCTCCTCTAGTACCTCATTGGCTCGCGCGAGCTGCGCGGTGCGTTCGGCCACCCGGGCTTCCAGCTCGACATTGGCTCTCCGGACGCTCTCTTCTGCCTCCTTCAAGGCGGTAATGTCGCGACTAATGCCGATCAGCCCGGTCGCCTTACCGTTCACATCGCGAATCGGCACTTTCGTGGAGCTGACCCAGACAGAGAATCCGTCCGGGCGGCGCGCTCGTTCGATCTTGCCAACTAACGGCTTACCCGTCTGCAGGATCTTCTGCTCGTCCTCGAATTGTTCGCACGCGCATTCCTCGCTGAAGTAGTCGAAATCTGTTTTGCCCAGCGCCTCTTCGGGCCGTCGCAGACCGAGGACTCGCGCCTGAGCCAGATTGATTCGGGTAAACCGGCTAGCGGTATCCTTGAAGTAGATGCTGTCGGGACTGTTGTTCATGAGTTTGTGCAGGAGGTCCCGCTCGTTGGCTAGTTGCTCGGCAGCCTCCTTACGCTCTGTGATGTCGCGAATCGCGCTTGAAACCAGTACTCCTTCTTCGGTCCGCAATGGACTAAGGCTGATCTCCACCGGAAACTCGGTGCCATTCTTGCGCAAAGCGTCCAACTCAAAACTCGCCTCCACAGCTCGCGCCCCGGACTCGGAAAAAAGGCCCGATCTCCGTCCCGGATAGCCGCCCCGATGAAGCTCGGGAAAAAGCATCTCGATCTCACGCCCTAATAGTTCCTGTCGAGCGTAGCCAAACAGCTTATGCACGCGGGCGTTGACCAGGACGATCTTTCCCTCCCGGTTGACCACCACCATCGCATCCGGTGCTGCTTCGAGCAGTCCCCGGAACTTCGCCTCGGCCTGCCGGAGGGTCGCGTCAGCCCGGTCTCGCTCGCGCCTGGCGTGGTGGCTCTCGGCCCCTGCCAAGATCAGAAGAAATGTCGCCAGCAGCACCCCCAACACGAATGCCGCGGTGGCGGTTCGAACTCCGGACTCAACTAGACGTTCCCTGGCTTCAAACAGCCGATGTTCTTCCTCTTCCATTTGACCGGTCAGCCGGGAGATGGAACGCGAAAGCTCGTCGCTCGAACCTTGATCAAGAAGTTCATTGGCCGCCGCCAAACCGTGGAACTCTCGTGCGGCAACAAGTTGGTCCGAAAGGTCCAGACGGTTTTTCACAAGGCTTGCGAGCAGCCGCACGGTCTCCTGCTGACGCGGATCGTCGAGGGTGAGAACTCGTACTCGATCCAGGGGAGAATCAACCTTGGCGGCAGCCGACTGGTACGAAGCCAGATCAGTCGCGGTACCCGTCGTCACGTATGTACGCGCCCATGAGGTGGCATCCGAGAGCGCACTGCGTAAATCTTCGATCCCTGCCAGGACCGCGTTGGTATGCTCAACCCGGCGGTTATTTCGAAGCAGGCGGCGCGTGATCCCGTATTGAAGCGTTCCTACGAGGACGAGCAGTGCAAAGGCTACGCCAAACCAAATCTCAACTCGAAATGGAAGGTGCCGGGACATCGACTTCCTAAAGGTGTTTCGGGATCAGTTGCGATGCTATGCCGTGGTTATTGTTTTGTCAATAGCTATTTTCGACTTCGCTCGACCGGTGACGGAGTCAACGTAAGCCATCGTTGTAGCCTACTATGGGCTGGGGTCAGACGCTATCTTTCTCAAAACAAAGCACAAGAGGGGCACACTCGACCGCTTCGCGATGCACGTGGAAGCAACTGAAGCAGGTTTCAGTCGCCCCAATTTTGGGGCCGAATTACAAGTTTGGTAACCCACCGCGGGACGGTGGCTCTCCCGAGAGCTCGCCGGGACGTCCGGCCGGAGTTCCCCCTCTCGGGCGCCCTCGGCAAGGGTGCCATGCGGAACTTTGCACCATCGACCCGCATCATTAATCGTGACGACCGCCTGACAGGCGCGAGGGAAATGGGCGGACAAGAGCGAAGGCATTCTCATTAGCGATGGACATAGGGTGATGATCCGGAACATTCTGTTTCCCATCGACTTCTCGGCGGCCTGCGCGGCCATGGCCCCATTTGTGAAGAGGGCGGCGTCCATCACGTCCGCCAAAGTAACCCTCCTTCACGTGCTTGAGGCTGCCGGGTCCGGCTTTGAGCTCTACGTGCGGCCGCCGCGCGAGGTTGAGGAGGACCTCAAAATTGTTGCTCGAGAGAAACTCAATTCGTTTTTGGAGTCTGAGTTCACCGGCGTTGATACTCACCGATTGCTAGTCGCGGGAGACCCAGCGGCTGCAATCGCCCGCGTTGCGAGGGATGCCGGGTTCGACGTGATCGTCATGCCCACTCACGCGGGAGTGTTCCGGAGAATGTTGCTAGGCTCCACGACCGCCAAAGTGCTGAACGACGCAGACGCTCCGGTATTTACGACACAGCACGCCGAGACGATAGCGCCCAGGCATATCGAGCACCGGGAATGGGTTTGCGCGGTTGGCTTGCAGGAAGATTCCCCAAGGGTGGTTCGATACGCCACCCAAGCAGCCGAGACTTTCCGAACGAATTTGACGCTCGTTCACGCGATTGCGTCTGGCGAGCCAGGCTTGCCGGTGGAATTAGACCTTGAGCAGCGCGTGCAGTCCGCCGCAAGGCAGGCGGCACTCCAACGCATCGAGGAATTGCAGAGGGCCGTCGGATCGCATGCTCCCGTTCGAATTGCCGTCGGACCCATAAAAGACGCGCTGATTGAGGCGGCACGCCGGCTGGAGGCGGATGTGCTTGTGATTGGAAGGAGCCCGGAGCTTGGCGCCTGCGGTCGCTTACGTGACCTCACTTATGCTGTGGTTCGTGACGCACCCTGTCCGGTTCTGAGCGTTTGATCTTCGCGCGCGGTCGGTTGGCTCAGACGAAGCAAGTTCTTGAAGTCGGAGCCCGCAGCCACCCCGCGGTGCCCTGGGGTGCGCGAAGTCGGACGGGGAAAAACCAGGTTCCGGACGAAGCACCCCCCGGGGGCCAAGCTATGCGCGCTGACGAACCCAAACTTGTATCATATTGCTGCAGCGTATCTTAACTGCGATCAGGTGGCTTATTTTCGAAACGAGTCAAAAAAACGAACCCAAAACACTTAACCCATAGATTCGAGGATGGATAAGAGCTAAAAAGGGGCCAAATTGGCGTTCAAAAACGAACCTAAACGAACCTAACTTTCGGGGGAGAAAACGGGCAAAATCAGGAAACGAACCCAAGGAACCCAAGAAACGAACCCGAGCTTCGCCGGGTGGTTGGGCGTGGGCTCGTTGGCTTGACGTCGGAGGCTTCGCTGGGACAGAGCCTCGGAAAAAGCGTCAAGGCTTTGAAAACAAGTTGGTTAGCGCCGAAGAGTCGCAATGTTACTGATAAATTGACTACTTAGCCTCGTCTCTGTGGTCGTGGCGGCTTTGTCCGGCCGGTCTGCATGGCGGCCTGAAGCCGCCTCCTCGGACTGAGTCACTTCCGAGTGCCGAGTGGACCCTGGGAATCTCCATCCGCATCATTGAATCTCCGGCGCACTTTCAATGCACGCGAGCGAGTATGGCAGACAACGCCGAAGGACTTTCCAATTCGCCACCGGGTGATCGTATAGCCGCAAGCGCACCAGCCGGGTTGCCTGCTGAGCCGTGGAAGCCCACGTTCAATCCCTGGCTCATCGCTGTCGTGGTCGCCTTGGCGGCGTTCATGGAGGTGCTTGATACCAGCATCGCCAACGTCGCGCTGCCCTACATCGCGGGGAGCCTGGGGGCTACCAACGATCAGAGCACTTGGGTGCTCACTTCGTACTTGGTCTCGAACGCCATCGTACTACCCATCAGTGGATGGTTCGCTAACCGGTTCGGCCGCAAGCGCTTCTTCATGATCTGTCTCGTTGCGTTCACAATCAGCTCGCTGCTATGCGGGCTCGCGCCCAGCCTGGGGGCGATTCTTTTCTTCCGGGTGTTGCAAGGCGCGGGCGGAGGCGGACTGCAGCCGATGGCCCAGGCCATCCTGGCTGACACGTTTCCGCCAGAGAAGCGCGGCGTGGCATTCGCGCTTTACGGAGTCACCGCGGTGGTTGCGCCCACGATCGGCCCGACGCTGGGCGGTTGGATCACTGACAATTACACTTGGCGCTGGATTTTCTTCATCAATCTGCCGGTTGGCATTCTCGCGCTATTCCTGGTGTTTCGCCTCGTCGAAGATCCGCCCTGGGTGAAGCAAGCCGCAGGCGCGGGGGTGAAGATCGACTACATCGGCGTGGCCCTGCTCGCCCTTGGGGTGAGCGCCTTGCAAATTATGCTCGACAAGGGCCAGGAAGACGACTGGTTCGGATCGCAATTCATCCTGACCCTGGCCGTTCTTGCGACTGTAGGCTTGGTTTCCTTCGTCGTGTGGGAGTGGTTTTACAAGAAGCCCATCGTCGAAGTCCGTCTTTTCAAGAATTTGAATTTCCTGGCCTCTAACGGCATGATGTTTATCCTCGGGCTCATGTACTTTGCGAGCCTCGTCATGATGCCCCTTTTTCTCCAGACCCTTTTGGGCTACACGTCGGAGTCGGCGGGTTTGGTGCTCTCTGGCAGCGGCCTCGTGCTGTTATTTTCCATGCCCGTGGTGGGGGTCCTCGCGAGCAAGATCCAGGCGCGGTACCTGATCGCTTTCGGCTGGATGTGGCTCGCGCTCGGAATGTATTACTCCACCCGGGTACTCGACCTGCAGATCAGTTTTGGAAGTGCCGCCGTGCTGCGAATTTTCCAAGCAGGCGGACTGGGCTTTCTGTTTGTTCCCATCAATCTGGCCGCCTATGTAGGCATGCCGCTCGAAAAGAGCAACAGTATTTCGGGCCTGGTCAACTTTATGCGCAACATCGGCAGTAGCGTCGGAACCTCGATGGTGACGACCCTTCTGGCGCGCCGGGCGCAGGTGCGTCAGGTATACCTGGCGGCGCATACCAGCCCGGGTCACGCCACCTTTGCCCAGGCGGTTGCCGGTTTGACGGCTCGCCTGACAGCCGCGGGCGTGGAGGCCGAGCTTGCCGCTCAGAAGGCCTACGGCCTGGTCTATCAAGCCTTGATCGGCCAGGCGACGACGCTGGCTTACATTGATACCTTCGGGATTCTGGCGGCAGGAGCGGCCATCATGTTCGTGCTTTCCTTCTTTTTGAAGAAGAACGAGCTTGGCGGCGGTCGCGTGGTGATGGAGTAGGCGCGGCTTGTAGCGCGCGCGGTAAACTGGTAGAAAGCCGTGATGGCGGCCGATGCGGTTTTGGGGAGGCTCCTATGGTTCGAATTATTACCATTGACCGCGAGTACGGCGCCGGCGGTGCTGACATCGCCAAGAGAGTGGCGGACCGCCTGGGTTGGAAACTCTGGGACCGCTTGTTGACCGACGAAATCGCACGCTTGATGGACTGCGACTGCAAGTCCGTGGAGAAGTTCGAAGAGAAGCGCGATCCGCTGACCTATCGGCTCTTCAAGGCTTTCATGCGAGGGAGCCACGAAGGGGTGCAGAACGCTCAACGAATGAAGATGGTGGACGCCGATTGCATTCGGGAGGCCGCAGAACGCGTGGTGAAGCGCGCCGCGGAGGAGGGCGAATGCGTCATCGTGGGGCGCGGCTCCGCTTATTACCTGCAAAGCCGCCTCGACGCCTTTCACGTTTTCATCTACGCGCCCTTCGAAAACAAGATCCGCCGCCTGCGAGCGCGCGGGGAGGGCGAAACGGAAGCGGTCGAGCTTGCCGAAACTGTTGACCGCGACCGCGCGGACTTCATCAAGCGGTATTTCGGTGTGGAATGGCCCGACCGGCATCGCTTTCATCTCATGATTAACTCCACCGTCGGCGATGAGGCGGCGGTGGAGACCATCCTCAACGGGGTCGCCCTGGTCCAGAAGCAGCACGCGTAATCCGGATCCTCGTACAGCAGCAACGGAGGCGCAATGATTCGTGACTGTCGTGTTTCCACTGGATTGCTTAGTATCACACTGGTCCTCGTTCTGTGTGCCTCGCTTCCCTCCGCCGGCCAGGCCGGCCCTTCTGGCGCCACAACACAGAATCCATTCCTTGGAAGCGTGCCTACGGGGCAGGCGACGTCGACGCCGGTTCCGTTGTCGCTGAAGGACGCTTTTGACCGCGCTCTCAAATACAATCTGGGCGTGATTGAATCCGATGAGAGCACGCGCGCCGCTCGCGCCGCCCGTCTGCGCAGTTTGAACGCTCTAGCGCCTGATCTGAATGCCCGCATCACCAGCACGATACAGCAGATCAATCTCAGAACTTTCGGGTTCTTCCTCAATATCCCTGGCGTCAACATTAATCCCATTGTCGGCCCATTCGGGGTGGCCGACGCCCGCGCATATCTGTCCCAGGAAGTCTTCAACTGGTCGGACATCAAAAACCTGCAATCGTCGACGCAGTCGGAGAAGGCCGCGCAGTATACCTACAAGAACGATCGAGACCTGGTGGTGCTGACCACCGGCGACGCTTACCTCCTGGTGGTCTCCGATGCAGCCACGGTGGACTCGACTCGCGCCCAGGTGGAGACAGCGAAGACGCTTTATCAAAAAACATCGGACCAGCACAAGGCAGGCGTGGTGGCTGCCATCGACGAGCTTCGCTCGCAGGTGGAGTTGCAAACACAACAGCAGAGGCTGATCGCCGCCCAGAATCAACTCGACATCGACAAACTGACGCTGGCGCGCGTCATCGGGCTTCCCAACGGCCAGGAATTTCAGGTGACCGATGCGGTGCCTTACGCTCCGCTTGCCGAAATGACCGTGGACCAGGCGTTGCAGCAGGCCTACAGCATGCGCGCTGATTATCTCAGCGCCCAGAGCCAGGTGCAGGCGGCCCAACTTGCTTTGCAGGCCGCGCGGGCTGAGAACTATCCTTCCGTATCGGTGAATACGGATTTCGGCGACATCGGCAGTCCGAACTTTGCCACTTCCCATGAGACGTTCAGCTTTCAGGCAGTCCTGAATATCCCGGTGTTTCAAGGCACCCGAGTGCGTGCGGACAAGCTCCAGTCAGACTCGGCCCTCAAACAGCGCAGCGCGGAACTCGAAGACCTGCGGGGCAAGATCGACTCTGAGGTCCGCACGGCCTTTTTGAATCTGAAGTCTTCGTCAGACCTGGTCGGTGTGGCTAAGAGTAACGTTGATCTCGCCAACCAGACCTTGACGCAAGCTCAAGACAGATTTAGCTCGGGCGTGGCTGACAATCTCGAGGTGGTCCAAGCGCAAGAATCCGTTGCCTCAGCGCAGCAGTCCTATATCTCAAGTGTGTACTCTTACAACCTGGCGAAAATCTCGCTGGCCCAAGCAATCGGCGTTGCCGAGAAATCGGCGCTGAACTTTTTAGGAGAAAAGTGAACATGGCCACCACAGCAACGGAGACCACGGAACGCGGCGCATTGCGAGGAACCAGCCCCGCCGGGGTCGGCCCGGGACAATTGCCGGGGCGGCGAAGAAAGTCACGAAGGTTGATCGTCTTTCTAGTGATCCTGGCCGTCCTGGTCGCCGTTTCAATCCCGCTGTATCGGTACATCATGTCTTATGAGTCCACCGACGACGCGCAGATTGATGGCTATATCTATCCCGTAAGTGCGCGCGTGGCTGGCTATGTGGTTCAGGTCACGGTGGACGATAATCAGTTCGTCCAGAAAGGCACGGTGCTTGCGAGGCTCGATCCCAAAGACTACGAAGTGGCGGTGGCCAACGCCAAGGCCACCTTGGCCAACGATCAGGCGAGCTCTGAGGCGGCGCGCACCAATGTGCCGCTGACTTCCGTGAATACTTCCAGCCAACTGTCGACGGCCCAGGCTGATGTTGAAAACGCTCAAGCCGGACTGGCTTCAGCCCAGCGCCAGTTTGAGGCGGCGCAGGCTTCACTTCGGCAGGCCGAAGCAAATGACCTTAAGGCCCAGGATGACGTCAATCGTTACCAGCCGTTGGCCGCGAAGGATGAAATACCCCAGCAACAATACACCCAGGCGGTTGACAGCCAGAAAGCCACGGCGGCCGCGGTGGAGGCAGCCAGGGCTTCGGCGGCCGCTGCTGAACAGGGGGTGACGCAAGCCCGCGCAAGAATTGCGCAAGCTCAGGCGGGGCTCCACTTTGCCGAGACCAGGCCTCAGCAGATTTCCTTACAGCAATCCCGCGCTCAGGCTGCTGACGCAGCCACGGCACAGGCGGAGGCCGCGCTGCAGCAAGCCCAACTCAATTTGCAGTACACCACCATCGTAGCGCCCGTCAGCGGAATCGTGGGGCAAAGGTCGGTGCAGCCCGGCCAGAACGTCTCCCCAGGGCAGCAACTGATGACCGTCGTGCCGCTTGACAGCGAGAACATCTGGGTGACCGCCAATTTCAAAGAGACGCAGTTGAAGTACATGCGGCCCGGGCAACCCGTGAAGATTTCCGTCGATACTTACGGCCGCACTTATAACGGGCGCGTTCTGAACATTGCCGGCGCCAGCGGAGCGCTCTACAGCCTGTTACCGCCCGAGAACGCCACCGGAAATTACGTAAAGGTGGTCCAGCGAATCCCGGTGAAAATCGTTTTCGACAATGGACAAGACCCGCAGCACTTGCTGCGGCCCGGAATGTCGGTGGAGCCGAAGGTGAAAGTACGATAGGAAAATTTGCTGACTCGCCGTGAAAGAGACGAGCCGAGGGTCCAGGCCCGTAGGGGTAGGGCAAGCTCCACCCCTACAAACCCTCGACCCTGCCGCGCAGCACAGTGACAGAGGCTTTGAGCAATGTAAACGTGGCCTCCGGCCCTCCCGGCATTGCGCTCCCGGCCGGTGGGCCGTCCGGGTCGGCGTAGCTATTGGCGCCACTGGCATGCCACACATATTGCTCGCTGCCAAAAGTCACCAGGGAGACCGGTCCTGAAAACGACGACTTGCGCCCGCTCGCAGAATCCTCAAACACCACCCGAATTGTATGCGGGTTGGCCTGATCGCGGTTGACGAGCATCAGGGACCAGTTTCCATCGGGCCGGTGCAAGGCATAGGAGGTGACCAGAGCGTTGCCGTCGCCGTCCTTGATGTCGGTCGAAGAGGGGAACATCTGATGGATCCCCGAACGATGCTGGACCCATTCGAAGTTAATCATGTGGGCCGCAAAGTAGTATGAGGTGTAACCCCTGATGTTGAAGTCGGCATCGGCTACGAAATTAGACCAACTCGCGGGACCTAGACAGGAAGACTCGACAGTCTGAGGCTGGATCGGCGAATGGTAATAGGCTGCGCCTCCGCCCTCAAAGAACGCGCCGATGCTGTCGGCCAGCCACAGCGCGGCGAAGATCTGGCTCATCGGGCCGGTGAGTCCGGCGGAAAGGCTGCTCTCCGTCACCATCAACGGCACGTTCTTCGGTACTCCATCCTGTCTCCAGACCTCGAGGATGTGCTTCATCAGTTGCGGTTCCTGGTAGAGAGTCTTCCAGGTGATATCGCAACGTTCGAACGGGTAGTGCTCGAAAGAGACGAAGGCAAGATCGCCGAGCCGGCCGTGAGCCTTAAGATAATCAACGAACCGGCCCATCCACGACGTGCGGCCTTGCGCGTCAGGCCACACGGTGATGTCTTTGTTCACGCCTTCGAAGATCGGCCCACCCAGTTTGAGTTTGGGGTCCACCTTGTGAATGGCCGTTGCCCACTGGAGGTACAGCGCACCGTAGTCTTCCGGCAGAGCGTGCTTGCCGTCGGGCTCTTCACCCATCTCAACATGTGCGATGGGATAGCCGCGCTTCTCGACGTAGGCGATTTCGGCGGCGGCATCGTCGGGCGTGCCATAGAGCAGCGTTACAGGAATCATGGCCGGCAGGTAGTTGGTGAGCCCGCTGGTGAAGAAAAGGTCAAAGCCGGAGTGTTGGTAGCGTCCGGCGGGCGCAACGCCAACAGCCGAGTGCCACGGGTCAATAGAAGAAGAGCAATATGTCGGCGCATTGCGGCCCGTGGCATCCTTTGCGACGTTCACGAAGGCGCCGTTCGCGTCCACGCTGCCTGCCTCGATAAACTGGATCGCGTACCCCACGCAGTTACGAACGTCGCCGGGCCCATGCAGGTCACAGGTGTTTGAGGATTCGGTCATCCACACGCGCACGAATCGCGTGGAAACGGGTGCGGCAGCGAGTTGCAGAATTACTGTGCCGCCTTTTCCGCCCCGGACCGTACTTGAGGCAGAGGCTTTCCATTCGCCTCGCGGACCTTCATCGAAATCAAGCGCGTCATTGCCCGTCCAATACTCCACCTTATACGTCTTGGCATAAGGACTGGCCCAGGCGATGCGAACGGCGCTCACTTGCTTCTCGGACTTCAGGTCCATCACTACCCACTGCGGATGCAGCGCGTCGCTCTCACCGGTGAAGTGGCTTGTCAAGTATGGGTTGCTCTTCCAATAGCTAAGCTCAGGGCCTTGCAGCGGCCGGTCGCCGCTGGTGGAAAAACCCCGGTGCGGCAGAGCATAAGCTAGGATGTAGCGTATCGGCTCGCGCAGCTCAGTGCTGCCGGTAAAATATCCGCTCTTATGGACCGGGTCGCTCCAGTTCCCGTTCTCGGTCCAGTGCCAGGCGGCCATGCGGAGCTCGGTGTTGTTGCGATAAGTGATGGGCCCCCAACCTGCCGAGAGGGATTCTTGAATAATGTGCGGGGTATAGATCTTGTCGATTTCGGTGCGCGAAAGGACGTCGATCGAACTGCCGAGAGCGCGGTCAGGATCGAAGGAGTTGATGGCGTGACCCGGCGTGGCATCCACACGGACTGTGTCGACCGACCCGTTTACCTGTGCGATGGCGACCTGCGACGGGACGAACCATACGACGGTAGCCGAGAACAGCACTGCGACCGCAACGCGCGAAGAGAGTGCGCGAAGCGCTTTGGAGTGCGGCAGCTTGCTGCCGCTTTCGTCCCGCGAGCTTGCTCGCGGCCGCCTGAGCCCCGCGCCTCTCCGGGCCAGCAAGCTGGCGCGTCTGAAGGCGGCAGCAAGCTGCCGCACTCCAAAGCGCCTGCGGCTCAGCCGACGCCATGCCCAACTAAAGTTAGAGATCTTCACCTGTACATCATCTCTCACACTGAGTGTTCACGAAAAAATCGAACCAATTGCTCTGCCACGATTTTGTCTTCGCCCGGCTGCAGCATGAAAGCTGCCATCGTCAGACCACCCCGGCCTTCGCCTCCGCCGATCGCGATGGAAGGTTCCGCATTTCTCAGCAGCTCCGAGGCTTGCCTCGGCGTCAGAGAAATGCGGGCGGGGTCCCACGTGATCCGCAGATGAGGGACGTGGTTGGCAATGTCCGGTACGAAGGACGACGTTGTTACGCCGGGCACGCGCGAAATCTGTTGCGCGATTCCGTCCAGGCAGTCCTGCCATTGCTTCGCCAGCGCGTCGTGATCTTCGCTGAGATAGACCTCAAGGGCTTTGACCATTCCCACGATTTCCTCTTTGCCCACCTTCTGTCCTCTGCCCAGCGTATCCTCGTAAGGGCTGTTGTTGAGAAGCGCGTAAGCCACCAGATCCTTCCGCCCGATCAACAATCCCGCGCACTGGGGCCCGCGAATAGCCTTGCCCCCGCTGAAGGTGATGAGGTCGTAGCCCATGTTGGCGTAGTCCCACAGGTGAGAGACCGGAGGCGTGTCCGCCGCGGCGTCATTCATACAGGGTACGTTGTACTGCTTCCCGAGTTGCACCCATTCATCCACCTTGATCTGTCCCGCGGCGTTGGCGAAGTTCGAAAAGTGCATCATCGCCGTGCGCTCGCTGACAGCCCGACGCAACTGCTCCCGCGTCTCGATCTCCACCAGTTTCGCGCCTGTAGCCCGCAGTTGGTGATCGAACGGGTTGCGATGCGACTTCTGAATGACCACCTCAGACTTCATGCCCGTCAGGTCCGGCAGTTGCCGAATCAAGGCCTCGTTGTCGCCTGTGAGAATACCGGCCAGGCCTGATTGCATCGCTCCTGCGGCGCCGGACGTCACCAGGGCCGTGTAGCCCTCCGGCAGCTTGAGCATCTGGGCGATTCGGTTTCCGGCGGCAACTTCCAACTCCGGAATGCTCACAAAATGGCGGCCGGCCTGAGCCATCACAGCGTCGATTTCGGGATGAGGCAGGGAACCGCCCAACATGGTCATGGTGCCTTGGCAATTGATGACGGCCTTCACGCCCAATTCTTCATAAGGATTGCCCGTTTGACCGAAGCCTGAGACGTTGGCGGTGGTTCCGCTGGCGCCAGCATGATTCCGGCTGAACAGCCTGCGCGGAGTCACCGCCGAGCCGGCAATCGCTCCCCAGGCGCCGAGGAATGTCCGGCGATTCCATTTCGAGTTACTGCCCATGATCTTCGCTCCTTTTGGCCGTCAGACGCGGCTGCGAAGGGTGAAAGGCCGGTTAGTGGCCGATGGCCGCAACAGCAGAAAAGGCACTGTTTTCCCTAGCGATTCACTTTATGCCCACCACCATCGAGTCCGGCCCCGCCAGGTGTTCGACGCGAGTTTCGCGGAAACCGGCCTCCTTCATCCAGCCCATACACTCCGCGCCCGTGTAATCGAAGCCGCCCGGAGTCTCAATGAGCATATTCAGACTCATCATCAGACCAAAGGCGTTCTGTGACCGGTCGTCATCGATTACGGTATCGTAAGCGACCACGGCGCCGCCCGCAGGGACGGCTTCGTAGGCCTTGCGGAGCAGCATCTCTTTTTCCTCCAGGTTCCAGTCGTGCAGGATATGGCCCATGGTAATGACGTCGGCTTTCGGCAGCGGGTCTGCGAAAAAGTTCCCCGCCTGAAATGACAACCGTCCGCTGAGCCCGTGTTGCTCCGCGTAATCCTCGAAGATCGGCCCAACCTCGGCCAGATCGAACCCAATTCCGCCCAGGTGTGGGTTGGCGAGCGCCACTTGCACCGCCAGATCGCCCTGCGCCGTGCCCACGTCAGCAAAGGTGCGGTACTGGCTCCAGGGAACCTTGCGCGCGATGGCAAGGTTGGCGCCGCGGCTGAAGCCGCTCATGGCTCCCAGGAATACCTTGAGCCTGGCCGGATCGGCGTAGAGCGCTTCGAACGGCGAGGCGGTTTCAACCCCGTCCTTGGCCTCGTTCTGCTGCTTGCCCGTCCGCAGCGCCTCCGTGAGATGGGTCCAATGCCCGTACAGACGCTGGTTGGCCATTTCCAGAAGGCCGCCGATGTAGCTGGGCTTGTGCTTGTCCAGGTAAAGATCGGCCGCTGGCGTATTGGCGTATTTCCCGTCCACCCTCTGAAGGAATCCGAGCGCCGCCAGGGCGTCGAGAAAATCGTGTGCCGATCTCGGATGCAGGCCCAGGCGCCCGCGCAGCGTCTCTAGGTCCTCCGGTTTTTTGGCCAGTTCGCTGAAGACCTCCATCTCCACCGCGCTCAACAACGTCTTTGAAGCCCAAAAGCCGAGGGCGACTTTCAAGATGTGCTCCGGGCTCGGAACGTTCGTACTCATGCGATCTCCCCTCCTTTGCCACGCTAGTGTAACGCAAATCGAGCGGCGCGGTCGGTGCCGCAAATGATTGTTCGTCTCAAGCCGCGTCCGGCGCGGGTGGAGGAATCGTAGGGCCGACCCTCGGGTCGGCCTTGGCCGGGGCAAGCCCGGTCCTACGGGAGGATGTCAAGGGAAGATGCTGATGGCGACGGAGTAAGTGCGCCGTGAATGGAGTACCGTGCCTAAACCAACTCGCCCCGGAGTACGATTACTGCCTTGCCGCCTAGCCGCACGCGATCCCCTTCGAGCCGCACCCGCACCACCCCGCCGCGCGCTGAAGCCTGGTAACCGGTCATCTCTTGGCGGCCAAGCTTCGCCGCCCAGAAGGGAGCGAGCACGCAGTGGGCTGATCCCGTCACCGGATCTTCATCGATACCGAAGTTGGGTGCGAAATAACGCGAGACGAAGTCGTACTCGGGCGAATCAGACCGGCTGGTGACGATCACGCCGCGGCCCTCCACCTGGCGCAGCGTCGCGAAATTTGGCTGCAAGCCCTGCAGGACGGCCCGGGACCCTACTTCCACCAGGTAATCGAAGCGGCTCTTTCCAGTGTATGAGGGTGTTACACCGAGAGCGCCCGCCAATTCCGCAGGAGGCGCTGCCGCCGTTTCCGGAAGCGACGGGAAATCCAGCTCCACCCAGCCGCCGCGCCGTTCTGCCGTCAAGACACCGCTTCGGGTGTGGAAATGAGCCGGCGCATCGGCGCTGAGCCGGCCGGTTTCCCACAGCGCGTGGGCGCTGGCCACGGTAGCGTGGCCGCACAAGTCTACTTCCACCGCCGGCGTGAACCAGCGAAGATCGATTTCGCTCGGCCACTTCTGCCCATTGTGTCCGTTCGTGCGCGGCACCAGGAAAGCGGTCTCCGAGAGATTCATCTCGCGCGCTACGTTCTGCATCCACGCGGGGTCCCGCGCTTCCCCGAGGAAGCAGACGGCCGCCGGGTTGCCGCGAAATGGGGCATTTGTGAACGCGTCAACCTGGACAATCTCGATTCCCATGCGTCTCTTCTCCAGCGCTCGTAGGCAGCCTTTGCGCGCTCCTTATTTGACGCGCGGGCATACGGTCGGATGCTTTCTAGTGTCCTGTCAATTGTTGTCAATGCAACCCCCTCACCCCGGCCCCTCGCCCCCCTTGGGGGAGAGGGGCCGGGGGTGAGGGGGTTGTCAAAAACTAGACGGGACACGACACTAGAGATCGGCTTCCATGTACAAACTCCCTTCGATTGGGTTTTCGCGGTAAGGGCCAATCTCGCGAAAGCCGAGCGACCGGTACAAGGCAATGGCTTCGCTCATGAAGGGAAGCGTATCCAGCCTCATCCGTTGATAGCCAATTTTGCGGCCCTCCGCCATAATTTCATTCGCGAGCCGGCGTCCCAAGCCGGTGCCACGGAACTCCCGCCGCACGTAGAGCCGTTTCATCTCACAAACGCCGGGCGATAGAGGCCGCAATGCAACGCAACCTGCCGTCTGGTCCCCGTCCATCGCCAAAAGCAGCCGGCCATCGGGCGGGGCGTAGTCACCGGGAAGGCTCGCCAGCTCTCGCTCGACAGAGATCGACGCCCAGGCTGTCGGCATACTCTCGGAACAGCCGTCTTGCCTCATTAATCTGATCCGCAGATTCTGCCTGCTTGAAAGCTAACATCGGCTGGGAGTTTTCGGCTTCAGGCCATGGCGACGTCGTTGGATTTATGGTCCTTCTACCAACGCAGTCATTCCCGCGAAGGCGGGAATCCAAGAGTTCTCAAACAAACTCCTCGGGAGACGTCGGCGCGAAGCGCCTTCCATTACTCGAACTGTTTCCGGAAATCCGCGAATTGCTGCTTCAACTCCTCAACCTCGGCCCGGACGCCGGCCAGTTCACTCTCCAGATGGGCGATGCGCTCGGCGTCTGCCGGGCTGCCCACAGCAGCAGCTTGCGCGGCAGTCGGCTCCCAGGACTCCACATCGCCCGCCAGCAGATGCACGTACCTTGATTCCTTGGTGCCGGGCTGCCGGGGAAACATTTTCACCAAGGGCGGATCGCGCCCTATCAAGTGCTGCAAGGTGGACTGTACTTCGTCCAGCTCGCCGAAGCGATACATGCGCTCAGTGCGGCCGCGTAACTCACCCGGCGTCTGGGGCCCTCGCAGCAGCAGCACGCAAAGGACGGCCGTTTCTCGCCGGCCAAAGTTGAACACCTCCGGCAGCCGGTGCTCGTACTTGGTCACGCGGCTTTCGGCGGTGCTCCGGGCGCCGGCCAATCCCTTGGCGTTGAGGCTGTCCAGGGCATCCCGCACCTCGTCCTCGCTCAAGTTCGTTACGGGATCACGATTTGACTTCTGGTTGCACGCATTGATGAGGGCATTCAGCGAAAGCGGATAATAGTCCGGCGTGGTAATTTCCTTTTCCACCAGCGAGCCTAGCACTCGCGTTTCGACCTCCGTCAGCACGATATCCACGGTACCAGGTTACCTCGCGCTCCAGGCGCCTCGGCTCCAGCGGCTCAGGCAGCCTCAACCAGAAATTATAAGCCGCCTGGCCGTGATCTAAAGCCGATGAACCGAACAAGCAGATTCGAAAACGGATCGCCGGGCAGCGAGGTGTGATTCGGAAACACAAGGACAAGATCGCCGAAGTCGTAGGGGCGGCTCTCGTGGCCGCCCTACGTCCGAAATCAGGAGAGCACCTCATATTGTTCGACGAGGCGCCGGATGGCTCGGTGCAGCTCGGCATTGGCAATATGGCGGCAGTTCCAGGTTAGCAGGTACTCGCAACCATAGACGGTCGCCACAGCGACATGGGCAGCATCGCCGGCAGCTTTCCGTGGAATCGGCCCTTGGTTAATGAGGTTCTCCGCCAGTTTCATGACCTCGTCGCTGGCCCCCAGTATCGGGACATCTGCGAAGGCCTCCAAAGCCAAGATGTTCAGTGGACCGGGGATCCAAGGCCATTCGAGGCTTATGACGCTGCCATCTGCTTACCACAAGCCGCATCCTTGAGACGCTCCCATCGTTTCGCCTTGGGCCAGAAACTCTCGAAACTCCCGCAATGCAGCCCATCCTCCCAATCCAAAACTGCTTTCATTGAGAAATGCCACCCAATCCTTGTCTGCCTGGTTGGGGTCTGCGGTAATCAAAGATCGGCTTTTTGTTTCAAGCAGGGTCAGCGTCGATACCGAAATGCGCGTACCCGCCCCATCGGCTTGCCCCGCGATAACCCGGAAACAGTCGATTGCTTGGGGCCACTGAATGCTTAGAGCGATGAATTTCGTGAGCGCTTCGTCCGAGGGCAACGCAACCCGATTCCCTTGCCGAAGTGCGAAGTCCAGGCGGAGATTGTGACGCAACGTACTGCTGAATCGGAATACGTTCACGTAGCGTTTGATCTGGCGGGGATTGCTCTTAAAGAGCGGAACCGCTGACTGTATGAACCCGGCGATGGCCGGGTCGCGCTCTGTAAACTTTTCGGCGTACTTTCGTTTGCTTGCTTCGGCGATCGCCGCCTTGTCCAGGGCGGGCGCTTGCTGGAGCAGTTCGTCAGTACGGTGGACAACCTCCGCTACGCTTTGGGAGCCTTCGAGCTTCTGGGCGAACTCCTGGACCTTGGCTTCAACGGGCAGAGGAAGCGCGGCGGGTACTCCCTCGTTAGCGCCGGCCAGGGCGGCGGCTCCGGTGAGCGACTCCGTGTAGCCCTGAACGCCTGCATCTGTAGGTGGGGGAATGATGATGGGAAGCTGGATGATCTTCTCCATAAAACGCCAGCCGAGCGGCACCGTGGACTCAACCAGCGAAAGCTCTTTGGCCTTGTCGATCACGTCCTTGTTGGCCACCTCAAGGGCCGCCGCCACCATTCCTGGCTCCATCGCCATCACGAAAACACAGTTGGGGTAGTCCCCGCAGAGCGAAAGGTTGATGGCCTCAACAACTTCGGCCACTTTGTGCGGCATACAGCGGTCGAGGTCGTCCACGAAGATTACCAGGGGCGCCTGCGGGGTGGCGACCAGGTCGAGTACATCTCGGATGTCGGACTCCACGAGGTACAGGAAACCCAGTTTGCCCTCGTAATTCGGCTCGCGCACCAGGTCGCGGAACGTCCCCGCAGCCTTGTCGCCCAACTTCTCTCTCCCCTTCCACGCTCCCGCTGCCACGCTGGACAGGGCGCCGGCCACAGCAGTCCACTTCGCAAAACCCACAAACCATAAGTGAATCAACAAAGCTGCCAAGCCTGTGATCGCGAAGCCCGCCAGCACGAGCGGAGCGAGGTATTTCAAGATCGCCTGGTAGGCCTCCTCGCGGATCTTATTGGTGTCCACACGCCGCGCGTGCAGCTTGAGCCAGAAGAGCTCACGGTTGCTCGGCGTCATGCGCGCCGTCACCTGGCTGATGATGCAGTGCGCCAGGCCCGCCCAGATCTGCTCGCTCGTTTGATACTTCCAGGCGTTAAACCAAACCGTCACCCGCGGCGGAATGCCGTACCGCTTGCCTGCTTCGCTGGGCTTTGGCTCCAGTGCTTTTGCAGCAACGGCCTTCTTGAGCTCGTCCATGTTGCCCAGGTTCCTCAATAGGCCTCGCAGCGTCAATACAGGCTCTTCCTGGCGATTGAGCTGCGCGGCCTTGTTTTCTTCCGTCACCTGCGCATCCCCGTCTAGAAGGTGTTGCACCATTTTCATTAGGGACGTCTTCCCCGCTCCCCAAGGCGCCTTGATTCCGATCGTCAATGGAGGCGTAGTTTCCACGTGCGTAATCAGGCTCGCGATCGTGCGGGCGTAAGCCTCGTAGCCCAGTGCATCCCTGTCGCTCCAGCGGTCCGACACAATCTTGGGTGTGGGAGCAGCGGTCGGCGGAGAGGGCGCTGGAGGCTTGTGTCCGGCGGCTACCGAAGGAGCGTCCGGCGGCTGCTTTGTTTCTTGCTGCGGCAACCGGGACCTGAGGTCTGCTGCCTGTCGGCGAGCTTCCTCTGCCTCCTTGGTGTTGCCCGATGCCTGCTCGACCGCGGCCAGATGCTCCAGTGCCACGACGAGGTCTGGGGTCAGCAGGGATTGCACGGCCTGATTCAGCTCATCGGTAGAAATAAGCTCTCTGCCGATCGACACCGCCATTTGGTACATCTCTTTCGCTTTGTCGAGTTGGCCTAGGTTCTCATAAACACCGCCTAGTTGGAGCAGCACCGGCTGTTGGGTGGCCCGGTCCCCCAGTTCTCGGCTGAGCTTAAGAGCTTCCTCGAAGAGCTTTAGAGCCTCTTCGGAACGGTTGGACCCCACCATGAGGTCCGCGAGGCGAATCTCGACCGTGATCACATCGCGCAGGTTGCCGCTCTGCCGTGCTTCACCCAGAGCCTGGTTCATGAAGCTCTCCGCGGTGGAAGGGTCACCTACAGCAACGCTCTCTTTGGCCCGCTCCATCAGATACTGAATGTTGGAAAGACTCAGGTAAGGCCAGAGAGCACTTGCCTCGAGGCTCGTGAAGTCAGAATCCTTCAGCGCATTTAGGCCGTAGCGTGTCCCCTGGCGCGCACACTCAGACATGCTGTGTTCGCCGTCGGACTGCGTGTAAGCCCACTCCAGCGTTCCGGAGAGCACTTCCTGCATCACTGCTTTCATCTCGGCCGGCTGGGCGGTCGCTGGATGGGGGAGGCGCTGGATCAGGCGGCGAGACTTATCCGAATAGAGATCGTTCTTGCCCTCGAGGAGATGGATATTGTCTTGGTACCAGGTCCGAATGCTGCCGTAAGCATCTCGGAGAACGGCGGCCCTATAAGCGTTCAGGGCCTCCACCAGCTGGGGCTGGTCATCCCCGGTTTGCCGAGGGATACGGTCTACTACCGCCAACAGAGTTTTGAAAGCAGCGTCAAAATCATATTCATCGTTTTCCTCGAAAGGAATCGATTGCACCGCCCGCAGGTACGTCGGTAGCGTGTTCAGGTTCACTCCGGGTGTCAGTAGGGGCACAACCAAACGCCTCATGGTGATCGCTTCTTCAAGCGCAATCACGCAGATGGGCTCCGCAAGTGATGCCGGGCTGACAACAAACAAAAAGATCTCTGCCGCCGACAGCGCCTCGCGCATCGCAGCCTGCGGGCCTCGATCGGAAGCCACAACCTGCTGCCAGTCGGTCCACAATTCCCTGTCCTGTTTCCTTAGGGCTTGGCAAAGCTTGTCGAAGAAAGGGCGGTCCTCAACGGCATAACAAACGAGGACTTCGGGTGTGGCGTCGTCAGGTTTGTCTGCCACGGTACCAGGGCTTCGGGTTCGGAGAACAGTTCGGGCAGAAGCATGTTAGGGAGTGCGCATAAATAACTTGAACAGACCGTGCGCAAGGCGCATACTTCCTGTGTGGACGGGAAGCGGCTCCGAGCCATCCAAGAGAAGTATCGGACGATGTGTCACATCCTCGACGAGCGC
>Ga0335085_10000962_pt1 | contig 68861 bp, 55 predicted proteins | sample Lox_Sample_45_FD_206712 | JGI IMG/M metagenome (GOLD analysis project Ga0335085, IMG submission 206712) | Soil microbial communities from Loxahatchee National Wildlife Refuge, Florida, United States - Lox_Sample_4.5 | ecosystem: Environmental > Terrestrial > Soil > Wetlands | place: USA... | reverse complement strand
TTTGCCGACCAACCACCGAGAACCCGTCAATGAGCCCTATGGCTTTTGTCGAAAGTTGAGATGGAATAGTCTTTCGGCTCAGAAGATCACGCGCCAGCGCCGCGTCGTCGAGCGACGCCCGATTCAAGCAAAACTCTGCTGATCGATGACGTGAATCTTCGCCGTCTTCAGTTTTGCATCGGACGGGTGAGTTACTCGCAGAATGCTGTACAGTCCGCGCGTCCAGTCTTTATTCACGCCGAACCATTCGTGATACCACGGGTCGCAAACCACGGCGTCAGAGGCCCAGTTTGCGGGAGGATCCATCAGCGACTCCTCGTGGTTCGATCCAGCGGTGTAGTCATCAGGTGGGCCGATCATCACACACACGTGGTCGCTGCCTAGAGTCACCAGGCAGAGTGAGGATTGACGGACCTTCGTGGAAAGATACTCGAAAGCAATGGTGGCCTGTTCCGCACAGTTGCCCTTTTGAGTGTTTTTGGCAATCGCGGCAGCGTCGTGGTACATCGCCTTTTCCTCGTGAGACCCGACCCGAGTCCGCTGGTTTCGAACCGAGCCCATCACGAGGTCGCCTCCACGCATTTGCGAATGAACTATGTCGATGGGCTTGTTTTCGGCGCCTTGCTTGACGATGCTGCCTACATAATCTACTGCCTGTTCTGCAATCATCAGATTGTACGAAAGACTCATTGAAACCTCCTTGCATGAGGCACGCGTCCTGCTGGGCCATGACTTGTTGTCGAAAGCTTTCTGCCATTCAGCTCAGGTAGGGCGCGCGGTAGGAGAGACCTGTCTTCAAGAGCTAGGCTAACTTCCCATTTATTGACGCGCGGGAAGGCTGCGCCGGCTGTGACGGATGATACCGCTACGTGTGATCGAATCGTCGGCGACGACATCGAGCGACCAACGCCCGACTAACCTAATGTGGGCCTGAACCTTGAATCGAGCCAATCACCGGCTATCCTTCCATGACCCAATTCCGGTGCACCCCGGCTAAGGTAACACTAGCCGACCACCCGACCGCAAGCGATGATTTGGTCTCTTTCGGCGGCGTCAGAGCATACACTTCATTTGAGTTCAGCAACGTCAACAAGAGGGCGTAATGTTCCGAGAAGTCACGGGCACTTTTATTCTGCTTTCATTAATAATCGCGTCGCCACGGCTCTATGCACAAAAGGCCGATGATACCAAGCCATGCGATCAACAAATGGTTTTTGTACATGATCTCTACAGGCAAGGGAACGGTTGGGACATTTCGTTCATAGACTCCTCAAAGATCCTATCCAAGGAGTTTGCCTTGAAGAATCCTGACCCGGTTTATTCAGGCGTAACCGGCGTGCAGCTTGGTTTGAAAAGTAACAAATTCGATTTCCCACTCATTATGTTCAACAGGTGTTCGAGAGACGCAAGCATGCAGGAATCACGGATGTTCGTCACGCGAGTCTTTGCGCTCAAAAAGAATGATCGCACCTTTGCGTATGATTTTCTTGGCGGAATTGAAAATCTCGTGAATGGAAAGTGGGAAGCCTGTTTGTGTGGTACCGAGATATACGTTTATGACCCTGATGGGAAGGGTCAATTTAGCCACCTGATTGCTTATTCGCTTGCCCCCCCATATGTGCCAGAGTGGGTACACGGTGTTCCAAAAGCGATTAGTCCTCAATGACCGGCTACACGTACTTAACTGTTCGGTAAAGGAAGGGTTGGCGACTACTCGCCCACAATTCGAAACACTGTTAGACTCGACACATCAGGAGCGGCCATGTCCCAAGACGCGAGCAAGGTGACATGCAATGAGTTCCAGAGCCAACTCCCCGACCTAATCGCTTCCTGTGCGGACGTCGAAAACCACCCACATGTGAAGGCTTGTGCCGCCTGCCGCCAGATTGTGCAGGATCTCGAAATCATCGCAGAAGAGGCGCGTAAGAGGTTTCCACGTGAGTGGTCAGATATCCCGTGGTGGCCTCGTTAGGCCTGTCGCGGTCGTCCTCGACTGCCTCAAGCTTCGAAGCGAACAAACGGCATACTGACGAGTTGCCGACCATCCAACCGGAATGCCGCAAATCTGCTACGTTTCTTCCTGCGCGGAGATTCAAATGCGACAAATCATCACGCGAGTTATCGGGGGATTCTTAGTTGTTGTGGCGATGCTGTTGATCGAGGTACGCGCATACGCTGAACCGAGAACCGTTACGATATGCGCTCTAGAACAAAACTGGGATCACTGGCTCAATCAACAACTCGAAGTCCAAGGAAACATCGAGGTTGGTGGGGAGCACGGACTTATCACTGATCAAGGCTGCCGATTTCCATTTGCGTTCGGAAGCGATTATCAAACATTTGGAAATCGATATCGAGCCACAACGGACCGTGAATGGGTCGTTATGTGGAGTGTTCTGCACACCCGACTTGACCCTCCTTGCAACTTCCACTTCCGCGTCGTTAAAGCCCGTATGAGAGGGACCCTGACCCGGGCACCGAGAACCGGCACGATACCACAAGACGAAATGCCGCCGGTGTTTGTGATTCGTCGGGTCTACGAAGTGACGGAAGTTCCGATTCATTGTCCCAAGAATTAGTTGAGTCAGCCGGTGTCCCGGTCGAGTCACCGGCAAATCGGAAGTTTCAGGGTGTTGGGCGAAGATTCGGCATAGTTCCGGTTTGGCGACCAACCACCAAGTACAATTCTGCCTATGAGCCCAATCGGTTTCGGTGACACCGTTCGCATCCGCACCACCATTGAAACGGAACTGCTTGGGTTGGCTGGGCGGACTGGGCTTGTCTATGGCTTAACTACTCCTTCAATCACGAGCGTTCAGGTTATCGGCAGCGTTGCGAATGATCGTGCCTTGGCAGTGAAGCTTGAAACTGAACCCGATCCACTTTGGTTCGATCCGGATCTTGTTGAGTTTGTTGATCACGCACCGGGTACGAAGATTAGGGTTGGGAATAAAAGTATGACGCGCGATGCGGGCGGAGAATGGATTGAGGACGCTCGTGTCGACGATAGGGGGCCCGGACACTGAAATGGAGATTGCTGTCGGATGACCGCCCGCCCTTCAATTACTCATTAGGCAATCGTTTCCGGTGGGTGTTACACAACCAGTAACGGAAGGGTAGGCGACAAACCGGGCACTAGGGAACCAGAACTCATGACGGACCGCTTTACGATATCCTGATCTGCGATTCAAAAGGACAACAGGATGCGCAGAGTACTATTTTCCTTCTCATTTAGTGTGGGATCATTCTTCGTGGGAGTCTGGCTTCCGTATTGTCCTCTTCCGAATGGTCTCAGGCTCTGCAACCTATTCTGGAGCACGGTTGACGGGCTTGGTCTCTGGCTCATAGACGAGACCACCGGGCTTTCACTTGAGTCGCGAACACTCCTCTTTTTAGGAATGCTTGTTTGGCCTCTGGTTGTTTCTGCATTGATGTTCACCTTAGGTCTATTGCTCTACCGGATTCGCCGTCGGTTGCGGATGCTGGTGATATCCGGCTTAATCGCGACCGCTTTTCTGAACGTGGACGTGAATAGAATTTCGCAGCCGCCAATCTCAGACCTGCCGACGTATCACCGGTTATTCTTCGCCGTCTGGTGAGAATGATTGAGTTCTAGGCGAATCACCGGCTACACGGAAGTTAGATTTTTCGCAGGAGCAGACGTCGTCGAAAAACAACCGCAGATCCCTTGGTTGCGCCTGAGAATGACAGCAGTGAGGGGAGCTGTGAGCGAGTTACCGGCCGGGGGGAAGTTTGCGAAAACGGCCCTCGGGGGCTAAAGCTCGAATCAATTTTGAGTCCGATTCGGCATCGCTGAAGCGATGCTCTGATACAAGCGAAGGGCAGCCGCAGATCTTTCGTCGCTGCGCTTCTCAAGAGGGCAAGCTGTTTTTGGGGTGTTGGGCCAGCGACCGGCTATGAGGAACATTGAAAGGACTTCGCCGGGGAAATTGCAAACTTTCCGGTTGGCGACCACATACGCGCAATCGTCAGATAGCATCGAGAATGCAGTGCACAGGAGGCTGGAAAGGATATGGCAAGGCGAGAAATCTGTGTCCAAGAGGGGCAAGACCGCTTCAACGAGCGCATTCCAGTTGGCGCCAAAAGCTCAATTGACCGCAAGGTGTCAGGCAAAGACACGGAAGGGGTCTGGTCTATGTTTGAAGCGCATTGGCACGCGAATGGCGGCCCTCCCATGCATGTCCATCAGGGCGAGGACGAGTGGTTCTATGTCATTGAAGGGGAATATGTCGTACAGGTAGGCGATGAGAAGTTCAGGCTTACGCCAGGAGATTCGCTTCTTGCGCCCCGAAAAATTCCTCATGCCTACGCTCATCTTGGCGAGGGGCAGGGCAGAATGCTGATCGCCTACCAGCCAGCGGGCGACATGGAAGCTTTCTTCCTAAAGATGAGCAGGTTGGCCGGCGCTCCCTCGGCCGATGAGGTTCAGCGGATCTTCAAAGATCACGGCATGGAAATCGTGGGACCTCCAATGAAAGTCTGAGGGAGAATTAAGTTCCTCAAACAAACCAAAGTCAACTGCGGATTCTTCGGCTGCGCCTCAGAATGACAGGCGTTAGGGGGACTGTGGTACTGTGACCGGCTTGGCGGGATCGAAGAGCAGAGGGAAGAACTGGCCCTGCATCTTGTGACCCTTGGGGATTACAGGCACGCCGGCCAGGAGGGGATCGTCGCTGGCGGAACACACGCCGTCGCGGAAGGCATTAACGAGAGTGGCACGGCGCGGCCGATCGGAGCGGTTCTCATAGGAGCCGTGGACGATGAGCGGATGGTGGAAGGAGCACTGCCCGCGCTTGATTTCGATGGGCACGGGTTGGAATGCCTGCTTCTGCTCGTCATTGAGCACGGTCATGATCTCGTTCATGTCGCCGGCGAGACCGGTGACGGGCAGCAGTTGCCAGTTGTGGCTGCCGGGGACGTAGTAGAGGCAGCCGTTGTCGCGCGTGCTGTCATCGAGGGCGATCCAGCAGGTGAGGTGCGACATGGGCTTGGTGCGGGTCCAGTAGGAATAGTCCTGGTGCCACGCGACCACGCCGCCATGATGCGCGGGCTTGCAGAAGAGCTGGTCGTGCCAGAAGCGCACGGGGCCGTCGAGCAGTTGCGAGGCAGCCATGAGAAAGGCCGGGCTCCAGAGGACGTCGTGAAAGGCAGGTCCGGTGCGCCAGGCGCCGAGCGCATGAAAGAGGATGGTGTCGGGGTTGCTGGATTCGTTGGAGTGGTACTCATGGAAGAGCTGGTGTGAAGGGTGCGATGGCTCCATCAAGGTTGCCAGCTCGGCGCGCAGCTTCTCGACTTGATGGTCGTCGAGGATCTGAACGCCGGCGAGAAATCCATCGCGATGAAAGGATTGCAGCTGTTCGTCGCTGAGGCGGTATTGCTGCCAGTCCTGTGGATGCGCGGGCTGAGGGCCGAGCGCGCCAGTGGGCGAATGCAACTGGGAGAAATCCTGCATAATGCGGACCATCCGGGGAGAGGGTTGAGCTGAAGCGAAGCCCTTGCGGGAAGTTCTACATCAAGGCGGGCAACAGTGGCAATTCATTCGAGAGGGGGCATTGGCGCTCATGAGCGCGGGTGCGGTGGCGCGCGTCGATCCTTGTTGTACCCATACCTTCAAAATCAGGGTCATGCATGAGGACATATCTTAAAGGCTGGTCATATGTTGGAGCGGGATTGGCAGGCGCCGCGCTTGCGCTGGGGATTTCTCAACACGTACACGCTCCGGTAATTCACGCACAGGAGCAGTTCACGACGTTTGCCGGATGCATCAATGCTGTTCCGAAGAGCTGGGGGACGTTTAAGGGCGCGTCGTCATACGGAATAGCGTTTGAAGATCAGGAGGGCACTGTGCGGTTTCTGCAGCATCCGCTGTGCGGGAGCGCTGCGTCGAATGGGAACACCCCGGAGGCAACCATTGATTTGGAGATTTTGAGGAAGTAGAGCAGCGGTAGATGCTGGTCTAGTCGGCGGCGCTGGCGCGGCCTTTGGATTTTGCGGGGCTCCGCTCATTCCAGCCGGGTAGTTGCTGGTCGCCGGTGATGAGGCGTGCGCCGCGCGAAAAGGTGAAGTAGCTCCAGGCCCAGCTCAAAAGGACCGAGATGCGGTTACGGAAACCGATGAGGAAGAAGATGTGGACGGTGACCCAGGTGAACCAGGCAGGGAAGCCGCTCATGTGCGCCTTGAAGGGCCAAAGCACTTTCGCGACGGCGGACATGCGGCCGATGGTGGCGAGATCTCCCTTGTCGAAGTAGTGGAATGCGGGTCGCGGTTTGCCGTTGAGGTCGGCGGCGATGACTTTAGCCATGTGGTCGCCCATCTGCATGGCAGGCTGGGCGACGCCGGGGACTTGATGGCCGTCCTGCTCGACGTGCGCGAGGTCGCCGAGGACAAAAATTTCGGGCAGGCCGGGAGGATTGAGGCGGTTGTCGACGATGACGCAGCCGCGGCGATCGAGAGGCGCGCCGAGCAGCTTGCCGAGCGGAGAAGCCTGCACGCCGGCGGCCCAGAGCGTGACGACGGCTTCAATGCGCTCGCCGTTAGCCTCGATCCATCCAGGGCCGACGCCGGTGACCTGCATTTGCGTGTGGACCTCAACGCCGAGGCGCTTGAGCTCGGCTTCAGCCTTGGCGGAGAGGTCGGGAGGATAGGCGGCGAGGACGCGCGGGCCGCCGTCGAGTAAGAGGACGCGGCTTCTGGCGGGATCGATGTGGCGAAAGTCGTTTCGCATGTAGAGCTGCGCGATGTCGCTGATGGCGCCGGCGAGCTCGACGCCGGTGGGCCCGCCGCCGATGACGACGAAGTTGAGCGGAGGATGGGAGCCGGTTTCGACCATCTGCCGCTCGGCAAGTTCGAAGGCGAGCAAAACGCGGCGGCGGATTTCGGTGGCATCCTCAATGCTTTTGAGGCCGGGCGCGAGTTTTGCCCACTGATCGTGGCCGAAGTAGGAGTGTGTGGCCCCGGTGGCGAGCGCGAGGTAGTCGTAGTCGAGCCGGGAGCCGCTGGCAAGTGTGACCTGGCGCGCGGAGACGTCGATGGAGACGACCTCGTCCATCAGGACTTCGGCATTTTTCTGGTGGCGGAGGATGCTGCGAATGGGCTGCGCGATGTCAGCCGGAGAAAGCACGGCGAGGGCCACCTGGTAAAGCAAAGGCTGGAAGAGGTGGTAGTTGCGGCGGTCGACCACGGTCACGTCGACGGGGAGGTGCGCGAGGCCGCGGGCTGCATGCAGGCCAGCAAAGCCGCCACCGACGATGACAACGCGCGGGCGGCGAGCGGGCGGATCCGCCTTTCCGGATTTGAGCTGCTGGGTGAGTTCGCTCATACATTCACTCGGAGGGTTGGGAAGTTGAAAACAGCTCTCAATAGAATGATGCGCGAAAGGGGCAAGAAGTGGCAGGGATGCCGCGGTTTTCACAGAAAGCGCGCATGCGAGGGGCCGGCCGGCGAGGAAGAGATGGCGGCACGATGCTGTAGCATCCAGCTATGATTGCAGGCGTTTCGTGGGCCTGGTGGGTGGGATTTCATTTGGTGGTGGTGGCGGTGGTGGTGGCGGACTCGCTGCTGCCGGGCCGCCGTCTGGAATCAAGGCATGCCGGGGCGTACGTCTGGCTGAGTATTGCCGGGCTGGCCGTGGCGGCGGCCGGGTTTGCCTGCTGGGTTGCTGTGGCGATGGGCCGGCAGACGGCGATGGAGTTTGCAGCCGGGTACACCATTGAAGCTTCACTCAGCGTGGACAATCTCTTTGTGTTCCTGGTGCTGTTTGAGGGATTCAGAATCAGCCGGAAACGCCAGCGGACGGCGCTGGCGTGGGGCGTGTGGGGCGCGTTTGTGCTGCGGGCAGCGTTTATTGCAGCGGGCGTGACGCTGCTGCAACGATTCGCATGGGTATCTTGGGCGTTCGGGCTGCTGCTGCTGTATGCGGCATGGAGACTGCTGCGCAGCGACTCACCGCGCGCGGCGATTCCGGAGTGGATTGCGAAGTTGCAACCGGCAAAGGGATCGTTGCTCCCGGTGATCGTTGCTGTCGAACTGACCGACCTGCTGTTTGCGACGGATTCTATCCCTGCGGTGCTTTCGGTGACGCACAATCCGTTTGTGGCGTACACGTCGAATGTGGCGGCGATTCTAGGATTGCGCTCGCTGTATTTTGGGCTGGCGGCGATGCTGGACCGATTCCGCTATCTGCATTACGGGCTGGGGGCGATTCTGGCATTTGCAGCGCTGAAGATGCTGGCGGCGCGATGGATTGAGATTCCAGTGACGCTGTCCCTGGCGGTGATTGGCGGGATCCTGGCGATTTGCGCGGTGGTCACCACATTGGGGAAGCGAGCCAGCAAGTCAGCGAGTTAGCAAGTCAGCGGGGCCGGGCATCTGCACGGATGATTCCGCGGCGGGATCAGTCCGTGGAGATTTGGACAAGGTCAGGCGGCGGAGAGGGAGCGGGGCGTTCGCGATCGCGCCAGGCGGGAAGAGCAAGCTGTTGCAGACGCGCCATGGCGCTGCCGATCTTCATCGATCCGTGAAGCAGATGTTTAGCTTTGAGCGGGCCGGCGACGCGCATTTGACTCACCCATTCCGTGACGGCGCTGGCCGAGCATCCGCACTGCGAGCAGTCAGGGTCGCCGCCAAAGACGCATGGTTCAACGCGAGTCTTGAGGTCGGCGGAGAAGTTTTTTGAGAGGCGCGAGAATCCGCATTCGCGGGGCGAGGCAGGCGGATGCAGGAGGGCAAGCGCATAGCCTTTAGGCGTAAGAAGCTTGGGAAAGAGTGTGCGCAGACGGGGCAGTTCGCGCGCCAGGTCCTGGCGTTGTACGCTGCTCAAACGTTCGGCGCTTTGTTCACCGCGCTGCGGTGAGTAGAGGCTGACCCAGATCCTGTGCACTTCGGGGCGTGCGTTCCAGAAACGCACGTACTCCTCGAAGTAGCCAGGGCGGGCGAACATTTGCGCTGTGATCGTCCAATGGACGTTGACGCGACGGCCGGCGAGGTTGGAGAGGATGCGCTCGTAGGTGGCCGGGTGGCGGCGAACATTGTGGTGCTCCGGGAGGCCGTCAATGGAGACGGCGGCAGTGAAGCGAGGCAGGCTGAACCACTCCATGGGAATGGGAATGATGCCGCTGGTGACGATCATGGTGAAGATGCCGCGGCTGGCAAGCTGAGGAAGAATCAGGCTAAGCTCGCGATGACGTACAAGAGGTTCGCCGCCGACCAGAGTAACGTGCAGCGGCTTGAGGCGGTCGACGAGAGCGATGACGCCGCGGACCAGGTCATCGCCACGTTTGTCGGAGAGCTCGCGCAGGGTGACTTCGCCGCCGAGGTGGTTATCTCCGTAGGCATAGCAGCCAGGACAATGCAGAGGGCACTCGCGCGTGATCTCGATGGAGAGCAAGGGAGTGTGGCCGAGGAGGATCTTACCCCACGACCTGAGAATGTCAGTTGGTCGCAATCGCTGACTCCATGGGGGTGGAGAAACGAGCCCAAAAACGGACGTACTTCTATAGTTGGACGCACCGCGAAGGCAAAGGATGCTTTGATTCGTTTTCAGCGGGTGGTGCGGCTGTTTCGAAGAGCTCTTCATTGATGTCGATTTTGCGGGAGAGGAGAATCCAGCCGTCGAGAGTTTTGTAGACGACGAACTTGACGATTTTGGGCTGCTTCTCGAAGTTCAGGGCCAGGTAGATGACGCGCAGGCGCGGCGTGAGGTCCTGTACGCTGACGGGATCGAAGTCCTGGAATTTGCCGCAAGTTTCAAGAATGTAGCGAAGCTGACTCAATTTGCAGCGTTTGTGGCCCGGCTGAAGCCGTGCCCTTGTTACAAAACATCCTTCGCGTAAGTTTTTCCGCAAGGTGTGAAGCCGTGCCCTGACGAAAGCCGGCGTCGTCCCTACGGGACTTGGGATCAGTTCGCTTCGTACCCCGCTCTAAAGAGCGGGGCTGATCTCCTTTGCGCCTTCGGGGCATGGCTGTAGTGTCGTGCTCTGATACAAACCATTTTTTGGGGTGGTTTTGATTCACCAGGTTTCGAATTTCACGATTCCGTTGCTGATGATGGAATGCTTCAGAAAATTCGCGTCGTCGCGGCGGGGGTAGTCGCTGCGGAAATGGGCGCCTCGGCTCTCGGTGCGGGCAAGGGCGGAGATGAGAATGGATCGGGCCACGCTGCTGATGAATTGCGCTTCAGAGAGGCGGCGGCTGGTGCGGCCGGTAGAGGCGATTTCAGCCAGAGTGGATTGACAGGAGGCTTGCGCGGCAAGGCCCTGGCGTAGAGAGGATTCCTCGCGGAGCAAGCCGGCATGCGCCCACATAGCAGCCTGCAGTTGAGCGATGAGCTGCCCGATGCGCCTCGTCTCATTGGCGTGCAGATGCTTCGGCGCGGATGTAACGGGGCCTCCGCTGACGGAATCGAGCGGAAGTGAATCGGAGAGCATGGCGCGGGCGGCGCGCGCGCCGAAGACGAGACCTTCGAGGAGAGAGTTGGAGGCGAGACGGTTGGCGCCGTGCACGCCGGTGCATGCAGCTTCGCCGGCGGCGTAAAGACCGGGGAGGGTGGTGCGTCCATCGAGGCCGGTGCGAATGCCGCCCATGAGATAGTGCGCGGCAGGGCGAATGGGGATGAGATCGCGGCGAAGATCGAGGCCGTATTGCGTGAGCACGGCGCTGATGCCAGGGAAGCGCGCAGGGATGTCGATGTCGCGCACGTGGCGCATGTCGAGGTAGACGGAACGCGGCGGAGAGGACGGATCGGCAGGATCGAGCATGCCCTCGCGGGCGATGGCGCGTGCGACCACATCGCGCGGCGCGAGCTCGAGCAGCGGATGATAGCGCTCCATGAAGCGCTCGCCGCGATCGTTGCGCAGGTAAGCGCCTTCGCCGCGCAATGCCTCAGAGAGAAGGAAGCGCGGGGCGCCTTCGAGCGAAAGCGCGGTGGGATGGAACTGGTAGAACTCCATGTCGGCAAGCTCAGCGCCGGACATGAACGCGAGGGCGATGCCGTCGCCGGTGGCTACGGCGGGGTTGGTGGTGTCGGAGTAGACCTGGCCTGCGCCCCCCGAGGCGATGAGGACAGAACGCGCTGCGACACGCGCGTGCGACCAGCGTGGCGTGTGGACGGTGTGGCTGAGTTCTGCGGCCGCTGGTTCGGCGCCGGCGAGATCGGCTCCAATGACGCGGCCATCGGCGACGATGAGGCCGGAGAGGCGGGTCCACTCAGCAAAACGGATGCGCTTGTGCACCCGGGCGAACGTGACCAGAGCGCGACTGATTTCGGCGCCGGTGGCATCGCCGCTGGCGTGGAGGATGCGGGGCAGCGAGTGCGCGCCCTCGCGCGTGCGAAGGAAGGGCTGGCCGCTGGGGTTGAGTCCTTTCGGATCAGGGGCGCGATCGAAATCGGCGCCCCACTCGATGAGTTCGGCGACGCGCAGCGGACCTTCGGAGACGAGCGCCTTGGCTGCGGGCCGATGGACGAGGCCGTCGCCGGCGTTCACGGTGTCTTCAAGGTGGAGAGCAATGTCGTCGTCGCCCTCCATGGCAACGGCGATGCCGCCCTGCGCATAGTGCGTGTTGGACTCGCCGAGCGATTCCTTGGTGACGACCAGAACGTCGCCGTAGCGGGCAAGCTCAACCGCGGCGCGAAGGCCGGCAACGCCCGCGCCCATGACAAGGAAATCAACCGAGGAGGCCCTGACCATCTACTTTGAGGCTAGCACTGAAGGACAGGGGTCAGGGGTCAGAGGTCGGGGAACGGGGAAGGAGGGAACAAGAGATCAGAGATCAGGGATCAGAGAATAGCTCTCGGGAGTTGGCTGTAATAGGTAAGGAGAATGCGTAAGGCGGTGTGTGCAAGTTTTCGTGGCGCACTCGTTAGTGAAGTGTATGCTGTGTGGCAGACCAGGCATAGAGTTTGCGAGGTACGGATTGCATGGATATCTACCATGAACTGCCGCCGGACGTGTTCAAAATTGTGCTGGTGCTGTTTCTGTCGTTTTTGATCGGGCTGGAGCGAGAGGAGCACAAGGCTGCCGGAGGGAATTACATGTTCGGCGGCGTGCGTACGTTTCCACTGATCGGACTGATCGGCTATTCAATGGCGCTGGTGTCGGGCGCGCAACTGGTGCCGCTGACCATCGGATTCCTGGTGGTTGGGGGATTCCTGATGCTGTCGTACTGGCACAAGCTGTCGCAGGCGACGGCAGCGGGCGCGACAACGGAAATCTCGGGGCTGGCCACGTTTCTGGTGGGCGCGCTGGTGTGCTATGGGCACTTCTGGATTGCGACGACGCTGGGCGTGGCGAGCCTGCTGCTGCTGGACTTGAAGGTGGCGCTGGAGAAACTGGCGGCCACGATTGCGCCGCGCGAGATTTTGACATTCGCCAAATTTCTGTTTCTGACGGGCGTGATCTTGCCGGTGCTGCCGAACCAGCAGTACGGCTCATTCCACATCAATCCGTTCAAGACGTGGCTGGTGGTGGTGGCGATCAGCGCCATCAGCTACGCGAGCTACGTGCTGCAAAAGCTGGCGAAAGGGCAGGGCGGCATTGTGCTGGCGGCGCTGCTGGGTGGGGCATATTCATCGACGGTGACGACGGTAGTGCTGGCGCGGCAGGGCAAGGTGCAGAATCACCCGTATTTGTTCTCAGGCGGGATTCTGATGGCATCGGGGGTGATGTATCTGCGGCTGGCGATTCTGCTGGCGCTGTTTAACCGGCAGTTGATGGCGGTGCTGTGGATGCCGTTTGTCACTCTGGCGGTGATCGCGGTGGTATTGGGCTGGCTGTGGACGCGGCGGGCGGACAAGGGCGCGCAGGAGGTCCAGAAACAGGAGGAGACCAAGAATCCGCTGGAGCTGACGACAGCATTTTTGTTTGCGGTGCTGTTCCTGGTGATGCTGGTGTTGACGCAGCTGGCGGTGAAGTACCTGGGCAAGGGCGGCGTGGATACGCTGGCGGCGATCATGGGCGTGAGCGACGTGGATCCGTTCATCATGGGATTGACGCAGGCGGCGGGAACGCTGACGCCGGTGAGCGTGGCGGCGGGGGCCATTCTGATTGCTGCGGCAAGCAACAACGTGGTGAAGGGAGTTTATGCGTACAGCCTGGGAGGTAAGCGGACTGGCGCGCTGAGCCTCACGTTTCTGTTAGCGCTGGCGGCAGGCGGGTTGGTGCCGCTGGTGTGGTTTTTGCGGTAGCGAGCGAAGAGGCGATGCACGCTTGCAGACGCAACCCGGCGCTCAAAGCGGAGGAGCTGCACGCGGCGCCGTGCGATTCCGGGAGAACGACAGTGAGATGAATTCGGAGAAAGAACGATGACGAGCGTGAAGATTATCCTTACAGGTCTTCTATCGATTCTGATTCAGTTCGGGCTTTCGATTGCGGGATGGGGAGGATGGAGGCCATTCTGGTCACACCCGGCGTTTGTCGCGCTTGCATGGGTGTGCGCGGCACTTTCAGTGATGGCGATTTTTTCGGGCGGCGGGATGAATACCGGCGAAAAAGAAGACCGCAGCAATCGTTGGGTGCTCAGCGCGTTCAGCGTGATCGCGCTGCTGATGTCGTATTTTGCGGCGTACACGGATCGAATTGGTTTCTGGACGTTCGGCGGCGACACAATGCGCTGGATTGGAGTGTGGGTGTGCGCGGCAGGCGGCGTGCTGCGGCTGCTGCCGGTGTACGTGCTGCGCAACCGGTTCAGCGGGCTGGTGGCGATCCAGGAGGGACACAAGCTGGAGACGCGGGGGCTTTATGGCGTGATTCGCAACCCGAGCTACCTGGGACTGCTCATTACGTCGCTGGGATGGGTGCTGGCGTTTCGCAGCGGCGTGGGTGTGCTGTTGGCGTTGTCGCTCCTGATTCCGCTGGTGGCGCGCATGCACGCAGAAGAACGGCTGCTGCGCGAGCATTTTGGCGCGGAGTACGAAGAGTACTTTAAGCGGACGTGGCGGCTGGTGCCGGGGGTGTACTAGGGGTCAGGGGGCAGGGGTCAGGGGTCAGTGACCAAGGGAACAAGGGAGCGAGGGAGCGAGGAAGGAAGGCAGCGAGGATGCAAGGAAACGAAGGAAGAGTTGCTGATTCTCGCCGCGAAGACCTGACTTCGGATTTGCGGATTTGCGGGCGTGCCGACGAGGGCGACAGAAAGGTCCTCGGGCGGTTTGTTTATATAGGTGGTGCTATAGCGCGCCGGGACCCCTTGCTGTATATAGAGGTTGAGATTACAGATGCGCGCGAGGTGTTGCCCGGTGGCGGGTGCACGATTTGAGTCAGGGAAACAAGTTGTGTGATGGGGCGCAAGCGCGACGTGGCGCGGCTTGAGCGAGGGTTTGTTGCAGTATCCCGAGTCTAAGGTAGAGGTCAAGGGACCCCGGCTCCGACTCGGCGACACGCGACGACTTCAAAACGGCGGGCCAGACTGCGTGAAGTCCACCTCGATTGTGATGACGGCGGGGACGGGCACGCCGTTCTTCATGGCGGGTTTGAACCGGTAATGACTGATGGCCACGAGCGCATTCTGGTCAAGGGATGGTTCAAGGCTTCTGGCGACGCGCAGATTCTGCGGCAGACCGTGAGTGTCTACGATTAGCGATATCAGGCACACTCCGCTAATGTGACGCAGACGAGCATCGGGACTGAAGTCGGCTCCGACCGAATGGATTACCACTGGAGGGGTGACACCGCTTCCGGCTTTGAAAGCGGCAACCGGGGCGTCTTCGGGAGGACGGTCGATAAACGACACGGTAGCCTCAGCTCCCGGAGACTTCATTAGATTTATTCTCTGATCCGGCACGGAACGCAGATGGAGAGTAATGACCTTCTTGCCGGCATCGTTCTTACTGCGTTCGATACATGTCTGTACCTTGATTTCGTCGGAGATGACGGTTGGAACCGGTGAGCCATCACGCATGCCAGGCTTGAACCGATCGAGCGACACCATGTGCGCAGCCATCTTGTCGACACCGTTGCCAGCAGAGCGAAGGAAGACGATTTGGACCGGTACGCCCTGTGCATCGACGATCGCCGTGAGCGTTGCGACGCCGTCGAGTTTGTCGCAATGGCCGGCGCCGATTGTTTCGAGACTCAAGGGTATCAATTCGGGTGCGGAGACATTGGGACCGTCGTAGTAGGCGGTATCGCCGGGCGGCAGGGGATTTGAAGCGCTCGGCGCGGCTGTCGCAGAGGGCTGCTGGGCGGGCATCAATGCGGAGGTAAGGAAGATGACGATGAGTGCCGTGGATTCCCGGAACACTTAACTTCTCCCGATGCGGTGGGATGAGTGTAGCACCAAGCGAGCAAATGGGTCTTCTAGAATTGAATCATTGTGCAGACGATACGGATAGAGACGCCATCGGCGAAGTATGAGGTTGTGACCGGGAGCGGGTTGCTGGCGGAGCTGGCGCCGCGCATCGAGCGCGTGGTGAAGCGGCTGCCGCGGCGGATTTTTGTCGTGACATCGCCGGAGATCTGGGCGCTGTGGTCGAAGGCGTTTCTGCGGTCGTTTGACGAGGCGCCGGTGACGCTGTTTCTGCCGCCGGGCGAGCAGCACAAAACGGTGAAGAGCGTGGAGCGGCTGCTGCGCGAGATGGTGAAAGCGGGCGGCGATCGCGGCAGCCTGCTGATTGCGTTTGGCGGCGGCATTGTGGGTGACGTGGGCGGCTTTGCGGCGGCGACGTTCATGCGCGGGATCAACTATGTGCAGGTGCCGACGACCTTTCTGGCGCAGGTGGACTCGAGCGTGGGCGGCAAGGTGGGCGTGAATCTGCCGGAGGGCAAGAACCTGGTGGGGAATTTTTTGCAGCCGCGGGCGGTGTTTGCGGATATCGGCGTGCTGGGTACGCTGTCAGACCGCGAACTGCATGCGGGACTGATGGAGAGCGTGAAGGCGGGATTCATTCGCGATCGTTCGCTGGTGCGGTATATGGAGGAGAATGCGGAGGCGATTCTGAGACGCGAGCCGAAGGCGCTGGAGCGCGTGATTGCCGACTCCATACGAATGAAGGCGGACGTGGTGCGCAGGGATGAGCGCGAGAGCGGATTGCGGATGATTCTGAATTTTGGCCACACCGTGGGCCATGCGCTGGAGGCGGCAACGCGCTACAAGGCAATGCTGCATGGCGAGGCGGTGGCGTGGGGCATGGTGGCGGCGCTGGCGCTGGCGCGGAGGCGAGGCACGATTACGGGCGGGCAGATGGAACGGATGGAGAAGCTGATTTATCGTTACGGTCCGCTGCCGAAGTTGAAGGTGAGCGCGGCACGCGTGCTGGCGGCGACGGGCAGCGACAAAAAGAATGTGGGCGGGGTGAGGCGGTTTGTGCTGCCGCTGGGGATCGGCGATGCGGGAGTGGTGGAAGATGTGACGGCTGCAGAGTTGGAGGCGGCAGTGAAGTACATGATTGTGAGGGCGAGGACGGAAGGGGTTTAAAGCAGGGAACAGGGGTCAGGGATTAGGGACCAGGGACCAGGAACTAAGGACTAGGGACATAGACAGCGAGACAGCAGTTCAGCGAGTTAGTTAATTCACGCAGCGAGTGAGTTCGTGCGGGTGATCCAGAAACTGCAGGGCCAGACGTTTTTTCCATCGAGAGACGGCGAGAAGACTTTCAGGTCGGGGGGCATGCGTTGGAAGCTCCCGTCCCAGGCAGGAAAGGCGTCGCGCAGCACTTCGGGATGGAAGCGCTGCATGGCACTGGATGACCACACTACTTTGAACGCCGAGTTAAACGAGAGGAAAGCCTCAAGCAGATATTGTTCGCCCCAGAAGCACAGATTCTTCTTTACGAACTTTTCGGGGTAGTCGAGCGGGACGAAAATGTCGTGAAAATGAATGAGGACACCGGGGGCCAATCTGGGAAGAATGGAGAGGAACTCGTAGAGGACGTCGCTGTCCATGGAGACAACATGGCTGGAATCGATGAAGAGGATGTCGTTGGCACGGAGGTCGAGGAAAAGCTCAAAGGGCGCGTCCTGCACGCGGGATGGAATGAGGCGCGATAGGCCGGGGAGACCATTTCTGAGGTAAGGCGCGGGAGAAGGCTCGATGGCGACAAACTCTCCCGGAAACCCGACGGCATAGTTTTTGCGCATCGCGGTGGCGAGCACGAGGGTTGAGTTGCCGCTGCCGACTTCAACAATACGTTCCGGTTTACGCTGGCGGACGAAGGCGTAGGCGATTTCTGCGTCGACGCGCTCGAAAAAACCGTTGTTGAAATGAAACTCATGCCCGTTCCCGTTTCCATTCCCGTTGCGGCCCGATGCTTCAGGGAAGGCGCACTCAGCGGCGAAGGGGAGCAGATCGTTTTGCAGCCGCTGAATCTGCTCGTCCAAGTGGAAGTCGAAGGCTGAGCAGGGGCGGCAGGCAGCCCAGTCTTTACCCTGAAAGGACTTGAGGCTGGGGACAGGAAAGTAGAAGTGGCGGGGAATGACGCTGATGCCCAAGCCATCCTGAACAAACTGGAACAATGAGGACAGAGTCGTCCGGACGGTGGGCTTGCGGAGCAGGCTGGTCACAACTGGTACCTCGAATGAAGTAAGTTCTATGACGCACACTTATGCGGTGCGACCAACCCCCGCAGGCCCTACCCGCTAAGATGCGTAGATATGGAAAAAAGGCTTGACGCAAAATAAAAGACGCTCGCAATGTGATGCGGACTGCCCTGGGAGTATCCCGAGGGAAATCTGCGGGCGGAAATGTAACCACAGTGTGCGCGAGAACATCGATAATGGGGTTGGGGCGTAAGCGACTGGCAGGCGGCTTCCCGGTTCTGGATTCACATTCATCAGTTTCCCCGAACATCAACAACTGAGAGAGGATCATGAGCGATCAGCCATTGTACCGGTGGCTTGAACAGCACGGCGAAGCATTTGGCGCGCCGGGCCTTGAGCCGCGGTGGACATCAAGCGTAAAAGACGCGGTGGTGACAGCATACGCGGGGTCGAGCCGGATCTGGTTCACGTGCTCTCATGGGATCTTGAACGAGGTGTACCACCCGACGATCGACCGTCCGCAGGTGCGGGACATGGAATTCCTGATCAGCGACGGGGAGACATTTTTTCACGAAGAGAAGCGCGACCTGGTGACGACGTTCGAATACATCGATCCTGAGGCGCTGGGCGTGCGCTACGTAAACCGCGATCCGGATGGCCGGTACAGCCTGACGAAGGAGATGATTTGCGATCCGCACCACGGGGTGGTGCTGACGAGGGTGCGCCTGGAGAGCCGCGAAGACTTAGCGCCGCGGCTGAAGGTTTATGCGCTGCTGGCGCCGCATTTGGATGGAGGGGGAGCGGGAAACTCGGCGCGCGCCTTGGACATTGCCGGTCACAAGGTTTTGATGGCGTGGAAGAACGAGTGGTCGCTGGTGATGACGGCAAACTGCGGCTTCAAGCGCGTGAGCTGCGGTTTTGTAGGGGCGAGCGACGGCTGGCAGGACTTGATGTCGAACTTCACGATGGACTGGGAGTTCGGTTCGGCGACGAACGGGAACGTGGCGCTGATGGGTGAAGTGGACCTGGAGTGCGGCGATTGGAGCAGCAACGGCCCCAAACGGAAGCAAAACGGCAACGGAGGAAATGGTACTGCGGTGCGCGAGTTTACGCTGGCGATCGGAATTGGCGAGGGGCATCACACCGCGGCGCAAAAGACAATGGGATCGCTGGCTACGCCATTTGAAGAACAGCGCAACCGGTTTATCGCACAGTGGCGGCGAGCGGCGCATCCCGAGTTGCTGGCTGCGGCGGCGCAGGATGGCGGGCAGGTGATGCGGACGAGCCAGGGAGTCCTGCTGGCGCACGAGGACAAGATCTATTCCGGCGCTTTCGTAGCGTCGGCTTCGATTCCCTGGGGACAGGCCAAGAGCGACGACGATTTGGGCGGCTATCACCTGGTGTGGACGCGCGACATGGTGCAGACGGCGACGGCACTGCTGGCGTGCGGACGCGTAGAGACGGCGCTGCGGGCTCTGGTGTACCTGGCGTGTACGCAGCAGCCTGATGGAGGATTTGCGCAGAACTTCTGGATCGACGGACGACCCTATTGGAACGGCAAGCAACTCGATGAGGTGGCGTTTCCACTGATACTGGCATGGAGATTGTGGAAGGCCGGTGGCCTGGGCGAATTGCATATTTTCCCGTTTGTCGAGCGGGCGGCAGGATTTCTGGTGCGTCATGCGCCGCTGACCCAGCAGGAACGTTGGGAAGAGAACGCGGGGTATTCGCCTTCGACGTTGGCGGCGGTGATTGCGGGGTTGATTTGCGCGGCCGAGCTGGCGCGCGCGCATGAATCGGCAGAGTTGGGCGAGTTCCTGGAGGAGTACGCCGATTGGATCGAGGGGCATCTTGAAGACTGGACAGTGACGAATCACGGAGTGCTGCACAAGGAAGTGAAGCGGCACTATATGAGAATTCGTCCGCCGGAATGCGGCGCAGCGTATGCGCATGAGAGCTGCGGCAAGGAGATTGTGCATCTTTCCAACAGACCGCCGGGGACGCGCACGGATTTTGAAGCGCGCGAAATCATCGATGCGGGATTTCTGGAGTTGGTGCGGTATGGAGTGCGCAGAGCCGACGATCCGCTGATGGTGGATTCGCTGAAGGTAGTGGATGCGGTGCTAAAGCGGGATTTGCCGCAAGGGCCCGGATGGCTGCGCTACAACTGGGACGGCTATGGACAGCGCGCCGACGGTGGGCCTTATGAAGGATGGGGCCAGGGGCGGGTGTGGCCGCTGCTGACCGGAGAGCGCGCCCATTATGAATTGGCAGCGGGAAGAGACATTGCGCCGCTGATCAAGACGTATGAGTCGTTCGCCAGTTGCGGCCAACTGCTGCCGGAACAGGTGTGGGACGAAGCTGATATGCCGGAGCGCAGCTTGCGCAAAGGGAAGCCGGCGGGCTCGGCGGTGCCGCTGGTGTGGGCGCACGCGGAATATTTGAAGCTGCTGCGGTCGGCGGTGGATGGGAAGGTATTCGATCGGGTCGATCCGGTGTATGAGCGGTACTGCGAACCGGAAGGACGCAAGCGGCGCCGGCGCGGCATCGAAATGTTCGGCAGGAAACGGCCAATTGAAACGATGCCTGCGAGCAGCACACTGCGCATTATGGAAGAGCGGCGCTTTGAAACGGTGTGGAGTGACGATGACTGGAAGACTGTGAACAGAACAGGCAGCCGCGCACTGGGCAGCGCTGGGTTCAGCGCCGATGTTACGCCTGGGGCGGGGAGCCGCGCAGTGGAGTGGACGCTGCAGTGGACCGATCCGGAAGCAGGGCCGGATGCCTGGCTTGGATACAATGTTAAGGTCAGGATTGAAGCGTCGTAGAGCCGCGCCAGGCGGCGCGATTCGCAATTCAGCGAAAGGAAGTTTCAGAGATTCATATGACGTCGAGCACTGCATCACTCTCTCTCGATCAGCTTTCGGTGGACACATTGCGCCTGCTGGCGCTGGACGGAGTGGAAAAGGCGAAGAGCGGGCATCCGGGCGCGCCGCTGGGGTGCGCACCGATCGCATACCTGCTGTTTCACAAGCTGATGAAGCACAATCCCGCGCACTCAAAGTGGGCTGACCGCGACCGGTTTGTGTTGTCGAATGGGCACGCGTCAATGCTGCTGTACGCGTCACTGTATCTGTCGGGATACAAAGTGACGCTGGACGATTTGAAGAGCTTTCGGCAGTGGGGATCGAAGACGCCGGGGCATCCTGAGTATGGATTGACGGACGGCGTGGAGGTGACGACGGGTCCGCTGGGGCAGGGATTCGCGATGGCCGTGGGCATGGCGATGGCGGAAAGGCATCTGGCGGCGACATACAACAAGCCGGGATTTGATGTAGTGGATCACCACACGTATGTGCTTTGCGGCGATGGGGATTTGATGGAAGGCATGTCGCATGAGGCGGCGTCGCTGGCCGGTACGCTGGGGTTGGGCAAACTGATTGTTCTCTACGATGACAATTTGATCTCGCTGGACGGGCCGACGGAGTGGAGCTTCACCGAAGATGTTTATAAGAGGTTCGAGGCTTACAACTGGCACGTGCAGCGCGTGATGGACGGCAACGATTTAGAGGGAATTGAGGCGGCAATTGCGAAGGCGAAGGCCGAGACCGGGAAGCCGTCGCTGATCGGTGTGCGCACCGTTATTGGATACGGCAGTCCGAAGGCGGGCACGAACAAAGTGCACGGCGAGGCGATGGGGCCGGCGGACACGGCGGCGACGAAGAAGTTTTTTGGATTCCCCGAGGACCAGAGCTTTTATGTGCCGGAAGACGCGCTGAACAACTGGCGCAAGGCAGTGGAGCGCGGCGCAGCGCAGGAGGCGGACTGGAACAAGCTGTTTGCCGGATACAGGGCACAGTTTGGTGAACTGGCGGCGGAGTTTGAGCGGACGCAGGCCGGAAAGCTGAAGGCAGGGTGGGAGAAAGCGATTCCGAGTTTTGGGACGGAGAAGCCGATGGCGACGCGAAATGCGGGCCAGACGGTGATGAACGCCATCTTTAACGATGTGCCGGAGCTGTTTGGCGGCGCGGCGGATTTGACGGCGTCGACGAAGACCATTTTCAAGTCGACGGCGCACTTTGCTGCCGATCCGGCGGGACGCAACGTGTTTTTCGGCGTGCGCGAGCTGGCAATGTGCGCGGCGGTGAATGGAATGGCAGTGCACGGAGGAGTGAGGCCGTTCGGATCGACGTTCTTTGTGTTTTCAGATTACGCAAAGCCGGCGCTGCGCATTGCGGCGATCATGGAGGCTCCATCGATCTTTGTGTTCACGCACGATTCGATCGGCGTGGGCGAGGATGGACCGACGCACGAGCCGATCGAGCACCTGATGGCGCTGCGCGCGGTGCCGCACATGACGGATTTTCGTCCGGCGGATGCGAATGAGACGGCGGCAGCATGGCGGCTGGCTTTGGAGCGCAAGGGGCCGTGCTTCTTCGCGCTGACGCGGCAGGATGTGCCAGTGATGGATGCGGCGGGCAAGGACTTTTACGCGAATGTGGGCAAGGGTGCGTACGTGCTGCAGGACGCGGAGAATCCGCAGGTAATTCTGATCGGGACGGGATCGGAAGTCAGCCTGGCGCAGGATGCCGCGAAACTTCTTACCGCGGACGGAATCAAAGTTCGTGTGGTCAGTATGCCGAGCTGGAAGATCTTCGAGGAGCAATCGGTTGGATACAAGGCAAGCGTGCTGCCGGCGGGCGTGCCGAAACTGGCGGTGGAAGCGGGCGCGACGCTGGGCTGGTGGAAGTATGTGGGCACGGGCGGCGACGTGGTGGGGCTAGACAGGTTTGGCGCATCGGCTCCAGGAAAGATTGCCATGGCAGAGCTGGGATTTACCGCGGAGAATGTGGCGGGAAGAGCGAAGAAGCTGGTGAAATAGCGAGGAAGTACCGTGAAGCTAGTAATTGCTTCGGATCATGCTGGTTTTTCTCTGAAGGAAGAGGTGCGCGCTTTTTTGGCGAAGGGTGGGCACGAGGTTGTCGACCTGGGCGCGTTCAAATGCGAGCCGGAGGACGATTATCCCGACTTTGCGGAAAGAGTAGGCGAGGCGATCAAGTCAGGAGTGGCGCCGCGCGGGGTTCTAATCTGCGGATCGGGCGTAGGCGTCTGCATTGCCGCAAACAAGATTCCGGGAATTCGCGCGGGGATTTGCCACGACACGTATTCAGCGCACCAGGGCGTGGAACACGATGACATGAATGTGCTGGTGCTGGGGGCGCGGATTATTGGATCGGCGCTTGCGGTGGAACTGGTAAAGACATTTGTTGGAGCGACGTTCCAGGCCAAGGAAGGACGGTTCGAGCGCCGGTTCAAAAAGGTGCTGGCGATTGAGGCGAAGTACCAGGCGTAAGACGGACCGAGTGTTCGCGGCATCCCTTTTGAAGTGAAAGGCGGCTGCATTTCGCGGGTGTAGATTGCGGAAGGAAAGCAACCGCAGATCCTTCGCCTTCGTTAGGCTGGAAGGCCGGCCAAACTCGGCTCAGGATGACAGTCAATTCTTCATACAAAGTTTGGGACCCCCAAGCTCATCACAGCAAAGCGCGCAGTTAGCGGGAAAGAAACGCCGGTGTCTCTATTCGACGTGATTCTGTTTGATGTGGGCGGAGTGCTGCTTACGAACGGGTGGGACCGGCGCGAGCGGGCGGCCGCGGTGGAGCACTTTCACCTGGATGGGCAGGAATTCGAAGCAAGACATGAACAGGTGATGGAGGCGTGGGAGCGGGGAGAGATCGATCGCAACCGGTATCTGGACGCGGTGCTGTTTTACAAGCCGCAACGCTTTACGCGCGACGAGTTTTTCGCATTCATTCTGGAGCAATCGCAGGAACTGCCGGATGGCGGGCTGGAGATTCTGAAGGAGTTGAGCGCATCAAACAGATATATGATTGGCGCGCTGAACAATGAAGCGCGAGAGACGAACGAATTCCGGTTTGAGAAGTTTGGGTTGCGACGGTATTTCAGAGTGGCGCTGAGCTCGTGCTACTTGGGATTTCGCAAGCCGGAGCCGGCCATGTACCGGAGAGCGCTGGATATTCTGGGCAGCGCGCCGGAGCGTACGTTGTTTATCGACGACCGGGAAGAGAATGTAGCGGGGGCGGCGAAGGCGGGGATCAATGCGTTGCGGTTTACGGGCAGAGAAAGGCTGCGGGGCGAGCTTGAGAAGTTGGGAGTGCTGCCAGACGGCTATTAGCTCCTAGCTTTTAGCATTTTCTGTGGCAGGTTCGGCGTTGGATGATCCCAGGTTCAGGAATGAGACGTGACGCACCCAGTTTTGTCAATCCGAGGCTCGTTGAGGAACGACCGTAGATCCTTCACTCGTCCGCCGCGACGGACTCGTTCAAGATGACAGCAGTGTTCAAGTTCTGAATGCCGCGAGATTCTTCAGATTTTTCCCCAATTCGAACAAAACATAGACGGAGGTTTTTATGCAGCTTGGGTTGATTGGGCTGGGCAAGATGGGCGGCAACATGGCGGAGCGGCTGAAGCTGGCCGGGCACCAGGTGGTCGGGTTCGACTTCAACGCCGATGCGGTGAAGAAGTTGACGGAGGCGGGCAACGTGGGCGTCTCGTCGCTCGAAGAGCTGGCCGGGAATCTGAAAGGCCGGAAGGCGATCTGGATCATGGTGCCACAGGGCAAGCCGGTGGATGACACGATCGCCAAGCTGGAGCCGCTGCTCAACAAGGGCGACATCCTTATTGACGGGGGCAATTCGTACTACAAAGATTCGGTGCGGCACTACAAAGAAGTGACCGCGAAGGGACTGCAGTTTGTGGATGTGGGAACGTCGGGCGGCGTGTGGGGATTGAAGGAAGGGTACAGCATGATGATCGGAGGCGATCAGGATGCGGTGGAGTACCTGCGGCCGATTTTTGAGGCGCTGGCGCCGGGCAAGGACAAGGGCTGGGGGCACGTGGGTCCGGCGGGGGCGGGGCACTTTGTGAAGATGGTGCACAACGGCATTGAGTACGGATTGATGCAGGCCTATGCCGAAGGGTTCACGGTGCTGGAGAAGAAGGAGGAGTTCAAGCTGAATCTGCCGCAGGTCGCGCAGATCTGGCGGTACGGCAGCGTGATTCGAAGCTGGCTGCTGGATTTGACCGAGGAGGCTTTGTCGGGAAATCCCACACTTGATGGGCTGCAGGCGTATGTAGTGGATTCGGGCGAAGGACGCTGGACGGTGTTTGAGGCGTTCGATCTGAATGTGTCGGCGCCGGTGATTACGGAGTCGGTGATCCGGCGCATCCGTTCGCGCGAAGAGAACAACTTTACGGACCGCATGCTGGCCATTATGCGCAATGCCTTTGGCGGGCACGCAGTGAAAAAAGCATAAAGACAGGGAACAGGGACCAGGGATCCTGGACGGCTGGGCTGCGAAACGCGGCGCAGCAACAGTTTGTTGAAATTGGTGTCTAATTTGCATGGGGGTCTTGAGAACCTCATGCGATCGTTGTGCCTTTACCCGGTTGCGGGAATTTTTGCCTTGATTCTCTCGGTGGCGGCGCCTCAATTGGCGGCGCAGACCGGCAGCTTTGAGATCGCGCTGAACGGCCACACGGTGGGGACGGCCAGTTTCCAATTCACGGCAACGCCGGCGGGGTACGAGTCGAGCTCGCTGGTGAAAGTGTCGATGCAGGGGCTGGATTACGCGCTTTCGAAGAGCGAGCAGCTCTCTTCGGCCAATCAGCTGCAGCATGTTTTGTTGAGCGCGACGGTGAACGGCCAGGCAGTGAATGTGGTGGCGGAGCCTGATGCAGCGCAGTTGTTGTTGAATATTTCGGCCAGCGGAAAAAGCACCACCACGCGGCTGGCGGCGCATCCGGGGACCGTGTTTCTGGCAGATTTCGATCCCGGAGCATTGGAGACGCTGCTGACCCTGGCGGTGATGCAGAACAATCGCGATCTGTGGGCGATTGTGCCGAAGCAGGCAGGATCGATTGAGCCTGTGCAACTGGCTACCTATCCCGACGAGCAGGGAACTCTGGATGGCAAACCGATTACGGTGCATCACCTGGTGGCGACGATTGCCGGGACGAGCACCGATCTTTTTTCGGGGCCGGAAAACCAGCTGTTGCAGGCGGAGCTGCCACAGCAGGGGTTTGCGCTGATTCGCAAGGGATTTGTTTTGACGCCGCCAAAGAGGCCTTTGGCGCCGGCAAAACCGTTGGAGGACGCGACTTCGCCGTCAGCCAGTTAGGCACGATTTACGGATGCAAGGCACCCGTAGTGGGTGAAAGAACGTCCAATTATCAGACAAGTCCGAATCCGCGAAGGCACTTTTGGTTAGAGGCGGATCGACGTAGACTGGAGTTGCTCTCGATTGTCCGCACTCTCCACCATGTGCCGGACCGTAATTTGTCTGGTTGCGCTGGCGACGTTCATGACGGCCAGCGCCAGCGGCGCTCAGCCGCCGGCGAAGTCGCACCGGAAGACCCCGGTGCCGGCAAGCGCGCACACGACGCACGGGCGCACGGTGCAGCGCAGGGCGCATCACGCCGTGGCTGCGCACACTAAGACGGCTGCAGCACACAAGCAGACACAAATCACCACGCACAAGCCGACTGCGGATGAAGCGGGGCGCTCGGCGGGCCTCGCGATTCGCCGCCGGCTTGCAGAGCAACGAGAAGCCGGACATAATTCGGCGGTTCACACGGAACGGTCAAGCGCGCGCCTGCGTTCAGAAAGTCCTCGAGTTCCCCCTCCCCCAGCAATTCGAACATCGAGGCTCAATGAAGCAGACGCGGGCGCACGGGAAATACCGGCGCCGGTTACAACGAAGACGAGGCAGCCGGCGAGCGATCGAGAGAGAACTCCGGCAGGTGAGGATGCAATTGCCGACGATGCCCGGCCAGAGGCAAGCGGTCCTGCGGCGGCGCACGATGAAGATGCAGTCGTGCGGGATAGCCCCGCGGCGGAGCCGGACCAGGATCGTGCTGCGAGTTCGGAAGAGGCAGCAAACGCAGACGACGCGGCGAGCGCTCAGGATGGAGACGATCCGGGTGATGCGGCGGAGGCGAGCAGCACCGGGCAAGGCGCGAAGAAGCATGTAAAAGCGGAGGAGGCTTCGCTACGGATGCCGCGTGGAGGAATGCCGGCGCCCCTTTACGGAACATTGGCCTCGCTGCAGCGGCAGAACGACCGACTTGAAGCGGAAGGGCTGGAGCGGATCGAGGACAATGACGACCTGGAGGGGCGGATTGCGCACAAGCTGCTGGTGCCGCTGCCGGCATCGAGCGGGCTGATCGTGAATCCGAACCTCACGGCGGACCGGCGCTATTGCCGGCCATGGACTGCGTTGTTTTTGGCGGACCTGGCACGGGCGCATAACACGCTGTTTCATCGACCCATCCAGGTAAATTCGGCTGTGCGGACCGTGGAGTACCAGCGGCGATTGATGGAGATCAACGGCAATGCGGCCCCGGCCGAAGGCGACCTTGTGAGCCCACACCTGACGGGCGCCACGGTGGACATCGCGAAGGAAGGGTTGACGCGGCGGGAGATTGCCTGGATGCGGACGCGGCTGCTGGCGCTTCAGAATGCGGGCAAGATCGACGTGGAAGAGGAGTTTCACCAGGCGTGCTTCCACATTACTGTGTACAAGAGCTACGTGCCGCCAAAGCCGCAGCGTCCGGCGACCAAGGCACGGCCTGCGACGAAGCCGGCCGGACCTACGGCTCCGAAGAGACGGCACTCCTTACCTGCTGCAAGCGTTGCGGCTGCGGTGATGTAAGCGGCTGCGCGGCGCGCATCTCACTGCAGAACATTCGCTAGAGCAGTTTCAGAGATACTGTGCCCGGTCATTGCTATCGCCGAGGTCGTCGCTCCCTGTTGGTCACGCCGACTTATATTCCCTAAATGCGGATACACCCTCTCTGAAACTGCTGTAGCCGCAGTAAAAAGAATTCATTCGATTTCCGGCGGCTGCCGGGGTACAATCGCGGGCAAATGCATTTGTTGCGGTGCGTGCGTCGGGATTGCTCCGTGAGCTGATGGCTGTGCGTGATGTCCGGGGCCGGCAGCGATCGAGAGCGTCCGCGCCGGCGTGCGGGAATGCAGAAACCATGAATGGAATTGGAGAGGCGTGAGTATGAGCACGATGGGAGTTCAGCCGGGGGCCGAAGTGACCGTGGGTTTGACGCAGTGGCAACGCGTGGCGTACACGTTCAGCGCGCCGTCGAAAACGTTTGAGGACATCAAGCGGGGAAACAAGAGCTGGTGGCTGCCACTGATTATCGGGGCATTGATCAGTTACATCTTTTTTGCTGCTGTGACCCAGAAGATAGGAATGCAGCAGGTCGTGGACAACCAGGTTCGTTTGAGTCCCAAGGCGCAGGAGCGCATGGCCAATGCGACGCCAGAGCAGCGCGCGATGGGCAACAAAATATCGTTGATTGCAACAGAAGTGGCGTTTGCTGCGGGACCAGTGTTGGGTCTCATTGGAGCAGCCGTTGTTTCGCTCGTCCTATGGGGCACAATCAATTTCGGATTCGGCGGAAGGTCGAAGTACGGAGAGATTTTTGCTGTTTCATACTACGCATGGCTGCCTATGAGCCTTAAGGCGGTGCTGGGAATGATTGTGATTTATTCGGGGATGGCGCCGGAATCGTTCAATATCAAGAATTTTTCGCCGACAAATCTCGGCGCGTTTCTCGATCCGCTGGATACAAATAAGGCGCTGTACTCGCTGGCGACGTCACTGGACGTGGTGACGATCTGGATGCTGGTGCTGACGGGCATTGGCATTGCGATTGTCGCGGGTGTGAAGAGGAGCTCCGGCTACATCACGATATTCGGGTGGTGGGGGCTCATCGTGATTATCGGCGCGGTGTGGAACGCGTTTATGGGGTGAGGAAAGCAACTATTCGCGTTTAGCTTTTAACCTCGGTTCTGGCGAGTCGGAATTGGTGATATCCCAGGTCTGAAAATCCAGACCTGGGGCACCCAAGATGGAGACAAGGCGGGCGCCGAAGCAGAGAGCAGCGCTGCTACAATCGAATTGGCTCCGATCCGGCATTTTGATGATGCGTGATGAACGGTCCAGTCGCGGACTGGGCTGACGATCCAGATACCGGGCAGCACGCGAGCCGCCGACGCGATGACTCTTCGCCTTTTCAATACCCTGACGGGACAAATTGATTCGCTCACGCCTGCTGACGGCAAGGCGCTGCGCATGTATGCCTGCGGGCCGACGGTCTATGACTACGGCCATATCGGGAACTTCCGCACATTCGTGCAGATTGATATTCTGCGGCGCGCATTGCGGCTGTTGGGGACGCAGGTGCGCCACGTGATGAACATTACGGACGTGGACGACAAGATCATCCGCAATGCATCGCAGGCCGGAGTTGCGATCGGCGAGTATACGCAGCCTTATATTGATGCGTTCTTCGAGGATTTTGAGGCTCTGCGTATCGAGCGGCCGGAACAGATTGTGCGCGCCACCGAGCACATTCCGCAGATGGTGGCGCTAGTGGAGAAGCTGGTTACGGCCGGGGCTGCGTACCAGGCCGAGGATGGTTCGTGGTACTTCAGGCTCAGGGCGTTTCCCGAGTACGGCAAGCTGAGCAAGAAAGATTTGAGCGGCATGGAAGACGGCGCGCGCGTGGACGTGGATGAATACGAAAAAGACTCGGCGCGCGACTTTGCGTTATGGAAGGCGGCCAAGCCGGGCGAGACGTCGTGGGAGACGGCGATCGGGCAGGGAAGGCCGGGCTGGCACATCGAGTGCTCGGCGATGGCGATGGAGTGCCTGGGCGAGAGTCTCGACCTGCATGCGGGCGGTGAAGACCTGATGTTTCCGCACCACGAGAATGAGATTGCGCAGAGCGAGACGGCGACCCACAAGCAGTTTGCGCGGCACTGGATGCACGTGCGGTTTCTGCTGGTGGACGGAAAGAAGATGTCGAAGAGCGAAGGGAACTTTTATACCCTGCGCGACTTGCTTCTGAAGGGGTACAAGGCCTCGGCGATCCGGCTGGCGCTGATTTCAGTGCCGTACCGGCACCAGTTCAACTTTACGTTCGATGGGCTGGCAGAGGCGACGAGCGCGATTGAGCGGCTGCGTACATTTCGCGAGCGGCTGATGACGGGCAAGTTTGCGACAGGCGAGAGCCCGGAGATGCAGGAGGCGGCGAAGAAGGCCAAAGCCGAGTACCTGGAAGCCCTGGCCAATGATTTGAATACGGCAGAGGCGCGCGCTCCCATTTTTGAGCTGCTGCGCGCGGCGAACACGGCGATCGACCAGGGGCAGTTTTTTGCAGCGGATCGAGATGCGATTCTGTCGGTGCTGCAGGATTTCGACGCGGTGTTCGATGTGCTGGAGGATCGCGATGCCGAGCCGACGCGCCGCGCGCTGGCGTGGGCCAAGACGGCGGGCCGTCTGGGCGAAGTGGCTCAGGGACTCATCGCTGCGCAGTCGACAACCGATATGGAAATCCAAGCGCTGGTAGACGAGCGCACGGCCGCGAAGAAGGCGCGCAACTTTGCGCGGGCCGACCAGATTCGCAACGAACTGGCGGAGAAGGGCGTGGTGCTTGAGGATTCGAAGGACGGGGTAAAGTGGAAACGGAAGTGAGCTGCCAGCTACTAGCTTCTAGCCGCTAGAGCAGTTTCAGAGATGCTGTGTCCGGTGAATGGGATCGCCAAGGTCGTCGCTTCCTGCTGATCGCGCCGGTGACTCTGCTGACGCGCAGCCGCATCTATTGGTATTTGGGGCTGGTGTTTTCGGTGTTCGGGATTGTATCGGCCCTGTCGGCCTACCTTGTTCACTAGGCCGAGGCAGCGCGGGAGGAGCCCGTTCGCATTTTCGGGCGATGAAGCGGATGTTCATGGGGGACATTGAAGGCCAGGCGCTACGCACTCTGCGCGGTGCGTTCATGCTCATTCTTTGCTGTTTCGCGTTGCTCGCGCGCGGGCAGACGCCAGCCGCCTCGCCGCCAGCAAATCCGGCTGCGAAACTCAGCGAAGGTGTGCCTCCTGCGGCCACCATCCCCAAAGTGGATGATGCCACAATCAATTTCAGCTCGAGACTTCCCGGCGATTGGAAGGGATTGCCCACCGTGGTGCAGAAGATTGAGGTTCCTTACCCGGCGGCTGCGGCCCCATCAAAGGGTGATGCGTGCATTGAAGTGGAGTTGACCGCGCGCCATGGGGAGAACGGTTCGGTGATTGTGGTGCTCGCGCTGCCGTTTGAATGCTATGGGCAAACAATGACTGTGAGGAATCTGGCGGATTTTGGGGAGGGCGCCGCAGCAGGGCTAAAGAAGACGTTTGCCATTTTCAGCCAGGGACAGAACAACTATTCGCTCGGCAATCACACAATTTGGATCGAGCGGGCCGACGGGACGCCGCTGCATCGGCCGGAAAAACCCTACACGTTTGAGATTGCGTGCACGGTGATGGCAAAGGGTGTCGCGTGCTGGATGACAATGGCGGCCGACGCGTTGAGTCTGCGCGATTTTGAGCAGCAGGAAGTCACGCTGGAAGGGGAGACATTCAAAGCGCTGGTTCCCGCAGAGGCGGTGCCGACGCTTGCGGCAGTAGTTCCCAGGAAAGGGCATTGAGCGGAGGAATGTGGCATACGCTGTGAGTGCGTGCTATGCTCGAAGCGTAGAGGTTCCATGCAGATGCGCGCCTATCACGGTTTGCCACCGGCACCAGCCGCAAAGAGCTGGTCGCGGACGCGCGCGCGCGGCATTTGCCCGCGGCGGCACCTGCGCGTGCTGCCTACCCGCACACGACCTAGCCTCTTCGGCGGCGACTAGCAGCAGTCCGCCGAAGATCCTCGCCCGTTTTGATGGGCCCGGTTTACGGGTCCGCGAAATTGGATGATCCCGCAGGCCGGGATCGGTGGCTGAGGCGCATTCCCTCTCCGCAAATGGATCGATCACGCGCCACCACCTGAACCAAATCTGCCGAGGAGAATGTTCGATGAACAAGCAAGAATTGCACGCTCAATATGGGCCGAAACTGGTTTGTCCGCTGCCGGGGCCAAAAGCACGCGCCGCGGTCGAGGCCGACAAGCGATACATCTCGCCGAGCTATACGCGTTCTTATCCACTGGTGGCCAAGAGCGGGCGAGGAGCCCGTGTACAGGATCCCGACGGCAACGAATTTCTGGATTTTGCGGCAGGCATCGCGGTGGTGTCGACCGGACATTGCCATCCCGAAGTGGTTGCCGCGATTCAGAAGCAGGCAGCGGAGCTGATTCATATCTCGGGGACGGATTTCTATTATGAGGGGCTGACGGAACTGGCGGAGAAGCTGTCGGCAGTGGCGCCCATGCCCGGGCCACACAAATTCTTTTACGGCAACTCCGGCACCGAGGCGATTGAATGCGCGTTGAAGCTGGCCCGTTATCACACGGGACGGCAAAATATCATTGCGTTTCTGGGGGCATTCCACGGGCGCACCATGGGCGCGCTTTCGCTGACGGGGTCGAAGCCGCAACAGAAGCGGCGATTTGCGCCGCTGGTTCCGGGGGTGACGCATGTGCCCTACCCGTATGTTTATCGGGGCTGCACGGGCGGGCCGAAGGAGCAGGAGGCGTACAGCCTGGGCTGCGCGCGGTTTATCGAAGAGAGGCTGTTCAAGACGATTCTGCCGCCCGAAGAAGTTGCCGCAATCTTTGTGGAGCCTGTTCAGGGCGAGGGCGGGTTTGTTCCTGCACCCGCCAATTTTCTGCGCGAGCTGCGAGCTATCTGCGACCGGCACGGCATTCTGCTGGTGGCGGATGAGGTGCAGAGCGGATGCGGGCGCACGGGCAAGTGGTGGGCCATCGAGCACTCGGGTGTGCAGCCGGATATCCTGTGCACGGCGAAGGGCATCGCCAGCGGAATGCCGCTGGGCGTCTGCATGACGCGCGCGGACGTGATGGATTGGCTGCCTGGTTCGCATGCGTCGACGTTCGGGGGTAATCCCGTATCGATTGCAGCGGCACTGGCGACGGTCGACATCCTGAATCGTGAAGGCATTGCGAACGCTGCGAGTGTCGGCGAGTTCATGCTGGAGCGTGTGCGTGGATGGAAGAAAACTCATCCCCTGGTAGGCGATGTACGAGGCCGCGGGCTGATGATCGGCATCGAGATCGTGAAAGATCAAGCAACACGCGAGCCGGCTGCGGAGCTGCGCAATCGCATCGAGACACTGGCATTTGAACGCGGCCTGATCATGCTGGGGTGCGGCGAGACATCGCTGCGGATGTCGCCCCCGCTGGTGGTGAGCAGGGAAGAAGCCACGGTAGCCATGGACATTCTGGAAGATGCGCTGGCGCAGGCGGAGAAGGAACTCGAGGGCAGCCGCGTAGTGGCGACAGCGTAAAATCAGCCGCCAGCATGCAATGTTCAGCTTTCAGCTCGTGGGTGCTGGCGGTAGACGAAGAACAAGGAGTGGAGTCGCAGGCCGGCTCCGCTCCTTTTTTTCTGTGCCGAAGCTGCCTGGCTGCATTTGCGCTGGCTGTCCGCAGGCTTGAAAATGGATTGCGATGAAATCTGCAGCTAAGGTGCGGGTTGGGGCGCTGGAGCGAATGCTCGGCGGCCTGGACAAGTTGGCGGCGCAGCGCGGTCGCACAGCGGAACAGCCAGCCCATTTGCAGACCGGCATTGAAGGGGAAGAAGCCGCGTACTTTTACCTGCTGCGCAAAGGGTACACAGTCGTAGCGCGGCGCTGGTCGGCAGGTAATCTGCCGGGCGATGTGGACCTGATTGCATGGCAGGGGCCGTTGCTCTGCTTTATCGAAGTGAAAACCCGGACGGCTCATGATTTGACGCCTGCCGAAACCGCAGTGGACGCGCATAAGCGCAGGGTCCTGCGCCGCCTGGCCCGGAGCTACGTGCGCCAAATGCCCGGCGAAGAAGCGCCGCAGACGCGATTCGATGTGATCAGCGTGTATGTTGTGCCCGGGGAGCCAAACGAGGTTACGCATTTTGAGAACTCGTTTGGATGGGACGAGCGCCGGCGTCCCTGAGACCGCGGACCGGGCACTTTGCAGGCAATCGATTTTGATCGATGATAGGATTACGGTTTGGCTGAGAGGGGAGAGCTGCGCCATTTTCCAAGGCAGACTCGGCCCTTGTCTTTCAAAGCGACCTTTGGCGGTGAAAGTTCAGATGGGATTGAGCGGATAAACCGGGTTGGGATTGAAGCAAGCGAAATCTCATAGGCCGCGCGCCGGCCTATCTGCAGGAATTGGGGGATTTGCGGGATATGGCAATGCAAGCGCCCGTCGGGCGGCATCAGGTGAGGGAAGAGATTCAGCGCAGGATCCTCTCGGGCGAGAGTCGGCCGGGTGAGCGCCTGACGCAACAGAGCCTGGCAAAGGAACTGGGTGTGGCCCAGGGGACAGTACGGGAATCGCTCCTTGAGCTGCAGTGGCTGGGGTTGGTCGAGTCGATTGATCGGCTGGGCGTATTTGTGCAGAAACTGGATGCGGCCCATGTGTGCGAGGCCTATCAGGTGAGGGAGTTTCTTGAGGGGTTGTCGGCCCGGTTAGCGTGTGAGCACGCCTCGCGCGCCGACATCGCATCGCTGCGCAAGACAGCGGACCACATCTGGGAGCTTTCGCAGGAGAAGAAAGAAGAGGAGATGGGCGCCGCGGATCGGGCATTTCACTTGAAGATCATGAACCTTTCACGGAACAAGGTGCTGCTGCGGCTTGCCGAAGGGTACCGGGTGCTGGGAATGGCGGTAAGAGCATCGCGCGACCCTGGCGAAGTGCATAAGGAACATTTGCAGATTGTGGATGCGATTGATAAGAATTTGCCCGATGAGGCCGAGAAACTGATGCGGCGTCATGTCGCCGAAGCGCGGCAGATGATTGAGCAGCAGGCTGCCAAGCACGAATTCGCGCCGAAGTGGGTTCCAGACGCGAACGAATAATTGCGCTGGGAGCGCGCCACCATCGGGGATGGTGACGCACATTCTGGGGACGCCGGTAGATTTTGAGCGAGGTTGCGCTGCGCGGATAGCTTTGCAAGGAAATCAGCCTCGGGGAAATGCCTTGGACACATGGGTCTCGATCGGCGCCAGCTTCGATGCCGCCCGCTGGTGACTAAAAGCGGCGGGATTAGGTGACCAAAGATAAATCCCCCACGACGGCCGAATGTCCCAATCTGGTTCAAAAGGAATAGATTGGGGACTTAGACCAGTTCCGGAAATGCTGTAGGGTAAAGGCGATGTTCAAGGTCCTGGCTTCCTGTCGGTCGCTCGGACTTTTGTTTCGTCGACCCCTCGCAGAAGATTCCGAAACCGCAGTAGTTCCGTAATGAGACATCAGCGATCGACTGTGGTGTTCTGTCACGTTGCTGAGGATCGTTACGGATCGAGAATACGGATGCGCGTAGAAAGTACAGGTGCGTTGCCATGAATGCACGGTTCTGCCTGGTTCCATCGCGTTTGACTACCATCGCATTTGGTTTGGGCGGCCGCAGCGCGTTGACTGCAGTGGCCGGGATGCTGCTGCTGGCGTACGGCGCGGCGCTAGGACAGACGCCGATGACGACGGTTAGCGGGACTGTTTATGATGCGCGAACCACGAACGCGTTGCCGCTGTCGAACGTGCTGGTTTACGCCACTACGGATCCCGTGCCGGCGCTGCCTTCGGGCGTACAGTGCCTCACCTACCAGGCGCCGACGAATGTAGTGAGCTACGCATACAGCGCAGTCGACGGCACGTTCACGCTGGGCAATATTCCCGAAAATGGCAGCTACACAATCGTGATCCAGGCGGGAAAGTGGCGCAGGCAGTTTCCGAATCAGGCAGTGGGCACCGATCCTGTAACCGGACTTGCCTTGCACATGCCGGCGGATCACACGCAAGGCGATATTCCGATGATTGCCATTGTGACCGGCGCAGTGGACGGGCTGGAGTGCGTGTTGCGCGATATGGGCATTGCGGACACGGAGTTCACGGACGACAACGGGACGGTGAACGCCGGCGGGCATATTCACTTTTACCAGGGCGGCGGAAGCGGGGGCGCCGAGATTAATGCGTCTACGCCATTGGAGACCACGCTGACCGGAGGCACAGGGACGGCGCTCAACAACTACGACATGGTGATGTTCCCCTGTCAGGGCGGGCAGTATGTTCAAACTTCGGCGCCGTTGACCAATCTTGTGAATTACGCGAATGCGGGAGGCCGCATTTTCACGACGCACTACAGCTACGTGTACCTGGATCCGAACTCGCCGATGTTTGCGCAGTTTGCGCCGGTGGCGAACTGGACCACAACGACCGAGGCTCAAATCAACTCAGGTGTGGGCACAGTGGAGACGAACTTCAGCGATGGAGCGACCCTGGCGCAGTGGCTGCAAAACTCGGGCGCAACCGTAGTGGGAACGTCGAACCAGATCAACATCAGCACGCTGCGGACTGACGTAGGCACGGTGATTCCGCCCACGCAGTCGTGGGTGACGCTGAACAGCGGTTCGTACAGCGGCCAGACGGGGAACCCGGTGATGCAGATGACGTTCAACACTCCGGTAGGGGCCCCGGCGGCCAGCCAATGCGGCCGCATCATGTTCAACGACTATCACGTGTTCAATGTGTCGGATCACGGCGCAGTTTTCCCCAATGAATGTCCGAATGCCGCCACGCACGTGATGAGCGCGCAAGAGAAGATGCTGGAGTATGCGCTCTTTGATCTTTCGACGTTTGTGCAGCCGGTCGTGGTGCCAACGCTTTCATTGGCATTCAAGCCCAGCCCATTGGTCGTGAAGTCGGGTGACACCGGGGACCAGGTGACAGTGAGCGTGACGAATACCAGCAGCACGACGCAGATAGACAGCTCAGCAGTTTTGACGATCGCGCTTCCGCCGCAGGTGACAGCAACATCGATGACCGATTCGACAGGGGGATGGAGTTGCACCGTCGGCACACTGACGTGCACGCGCAGCTCGAGCCTCGGCGCCGGCTTTACCGACTCTGTGACGCTGACGCTGAATGTGGGGACGTATACGACATTATCGAGCTATACGGGGCAATTGACGGCGACGGTCTCAAGCGTCACGTTCTCGACAAATGTGACGGGGTCGGACAATGTGATTTTCCAGCAGGTGCCGACGATTACATGGGCGACGCCGGCGCCGATCATTTACGGAACGGCGCTGGGTGCGGCGCAATTGGACGCCAGCTCAACGGTGGCGGGGACGTTTACCTATACGCCGGCTGCGGGAACCATTCTGAATGTAGGGCAGCAAACTCTGCAAGCGAGCTTTACGCCGACCGACACCACCGACTACACCAACGCGACAGCGAGCGTGGCGCTGACCGTAGCACCCGCGACGCCGGTGATTACATTGAGCAGCTCGGCCAATCCTGCATTTTTGACGTATGCCGTCACATTTACCGCGAGCCTGCCCTCGTATGCGTCATCGCAGACGGGCACGATGACATTCTTTGACGGAGCCACGCAGATTGGAACAGCGAATGTCACGAGTGGTTCGGCGACGTTCATGACTACGGCGCTGGCAGCCGGCGCGCACTCGATTACGGCTGCTTACTCAGGCAGCAGCAACTACGCGCCGGGGACGAGCAGCGCACTGGCAGAGACGATCCAGGACTTTACGCTGGCGTTTGCCAACGGAGGATCGGGCACAGCGACGGCGCCGGCCGGCGGGCAGGCCACGTATACGCTGGTGGTGACGCCCGTGGGAGGCTCGACGTTGCCGGCCACGGTGAATCTGACCACGGCTGAGGCACCGATGGGGGCTACGGTTTCGTTTACACCGTCTTCGGTGGCGGCGGGCGCGGGCACGACCCCAGTGACATTGCAAATTAAGATGCCCAGCAACGCGGCTTTGCAACATCCGCACGGTCCTTTCGGTAAGGGCGCGCTACCTATTGCGTTGGGGCTGATCCTGCTGCCGTTTGCGGGCCGGCTGCGCAAAGGGCGCGCGCGATGGACGAAGCTTGCGGTGCTGGCCGTGATCAGCGCGACACTGGCGCTGGGATTCACGGGCTGCGGCAGTCCAAGCTTCTCGGCGCAGGACTTTTCGTTCACAGTGACCGCGGCGTCGGGATCACTGAATCACTCGGTGACGGCGAAGCTGACGGTAAAGTAGCCGGCGCGAAGGGCAAGCCAAGAATCTATTATTGATCTGGAATCGCGAGGTCGCGCTCTTTCGCACTTGCGGGCATGATTGTGAACGAAGTGAGGAAATGTGGCTGACTGGGATGCACGTTTTCTTGAACTGGCGCGGCTGGTGTCGACGTGGAGCAAAGATCCGAGCACGCAGGTGGGCGCGGTGATCACGCGCGGCAAATTTGTGGTTTCGCTGGGATTCAACGGGCATCCCAAAGGCGTTCGAGACACGCCTGATCGGCTGGAGAATCGGGAAGTCAAATACCGAACAATCATCCACGCGGAGATCAACGCCATTTTGACAGCCAAGCAGGATCTGGATGGCTGCACGATCTACATCTGGCCGTTCATGCCGTGCTCGCAATGCGGCGCCGCGATTGTGCAGGCGGGGATGAAGAGGGTCGTCGTTCCCAAGGCGAACAATGATCGGTGGGCCGAGAGCTTCGGGTTCACGACTGAAATTTTCAAAGAGGCCGGGGTGGAGATGGTGGAGATTCCGATGTGAGTGCGGGATGATAGCCGTACAGGTTGGCGCAGGTGGCCCACTCATCTATTCCGCACCTCAGCCTTAGTCTTCCGGGTTGTGGCCCGTTCATCGCACCTTTTGCGATGGGCGGGTTTTCGCTCGATGCTTCGGCGGGCCGCCCACTCATCGCGATCAAACTGCGAGGAGTGGGGCACAGCACTTCATCCTGTTCAATGAGCATGGGTGGGCCACCTGCCCGAATGTCATTCAGTAGTTGGGGCTCTGCTGCGAATTCGTTTCATCGCCGTCTCGACGACAAGCCCGATTGAATAGTAAATGGGGCCATTAAGAAGCACGACTAGGATCCACATGAACCAAGAAAACCAGCCGCGCATTTCTAAAGTGAATATAAAGAGAAAAGTTCCTGGACAAACCACGAATACGCTGTCATCAACTAAGCGAGACAGAATTGGCTCCCGATAATTTGGTGGAGCTTGCACCGAAGTTGGAAGTTGGAATGGATTGAAGATGTTGACATACCACCACAAAAGCGATATCGCAATGCCTGCGGCAACACCTATAGCGGCGAATTTGAAAGCGAATTTCGAGAGCATATTACCCCCCGCCGTAGTCATGCTGACTACTTACTTAAATCATCCACCAATCCACGTGGAGTACGATCCATCGGAGGATTGACTCCACCAGCTCTCAACACTTATACCGAAAAGGCATTCACACAGTTGTGGTGGTACGGCAGGTGGCCCACTCATCCGTTCCATGCCGCGGCCTCAGTTTTCCGGGTTGTGGCCCGTTCATCGCACCTTTTGCGATGAGCGGGTTTTCGCTCGACGCTTCGGCGGGCCGCCCACTCATCGCGATCAAACTGCGAGGAATGGGGCACAGCATTTCATCCTGTTCAATGAGCATGGGTGGGCCACCTGCCTGATTTCTCACGGATGAACAGCAACCCGAGTTGCATACGGCGGCAGCGGACGCCAAGTTTGCGGGCTTAGCAGTTCGCCCTGTCCCTCTGGGCAAAGATGACCGCCCGCCGGAAAGACTATGATGCTGTAAAGATAACGCTGCTTTCTCTCCTGGCTGAAGGCGAATTTGAAAGCGATACCCAACTGATCATTTACCCAAAAAATCAGCGGCAGACCACCAGTTGCATCGGATGAAGCAGGTAATAGAGCATAAGCATTGAGCCCGGCCCAATGCCTACGAACCCTTCCTGGGGTATCGTATTCCCTGTCGCCATTACTAGTCGTGTAAGCAGGACTGGCGGACTCAATCTGAGTTACGGTGCCGTGTCGGAAGTGGATGGTCTCAGTTCCTCTGCTAATGCCCGCGTCGTCCATTTGCACCCAATCATATCCATCGCCGCACTCATCTTGGTACTTCTGGTCTGTACCTGCTTTAGGTACAAAAACCTGGAATGCTCTCTCTTGTGAATCTCCAATTTGGAGGAGGCCGACGCGGTTCCCAGGTACTATCCGATGGTCGTCCGATTGCAGTCCTGGCTTAATAGTCAGACTCGTGTCACCGTTCCTGGTTGGCCCCCCACGATCGGACTGAGGCAGTGCAAAGATCATGCCCCGGTTCAAGCCATGAACTGTCCCGAATAATACCCAACCACTGCCTCCCATTCCCGTTACAAAGGCAACCAGGACTGCGATCGACTTCAAACGCAATATCATTAAGCCCTCACCATTAAAAACAGTTGTTGGCAGGTGGCCCACTCATCTACTCCGGACCTCAGCCTTAGTCTTCCGGGTTGTGCGCCGTTCATCGCGCCTTTTGCAATGAGCGGGTTTTCGCTCGACGCTTCAACCAACCGCCCACTCATCGCGATCAAACTGCGATGAGTGGGGCACAGCATTTCATCCTGTTCAATGAGCATGGTTGGGCCACCTGCCGCAGGCGAACTATTTTACTGGACCGCGCACGCAGAGTGCTCGCATACCGCGATTGGCATAACGGCCGCTGAAGTTTGTGGCATCTTCTTCACCCCGCCGTCCGTTGATGAAGTCATAGAACCAGGCAAAATCGTCGGTGCGTCCACGATCATCTATCCGCTGACTGCTGCTCCACTGTACACCCGTTAGAAATAAGCTTCCCTTCACGTGCTGGTAATTGGGCTCTCCATTGCCGAATCGTCCGGGAGAGTCGGCGCTCCGGTCATAGATTCCAAACAATTCGTCGATCGTCCCCAATCTCCAGTCAGAGAAGCCAGCCAAACGAAGGTTCTGGCAGTACTTCATTGCTTTGTGCCAGTTCACATCTTTTCCGTTATCCTTACCGGCCCACATCAGTCCGCTGGTGGGATCAATCCAATATCCGTTTACAGGAGTCTCTGGCCCAGGACTTTGGACTGGTGGCACCGATTGGGCGGCAGCGATGCTGGCAGCGACAATCAGCAAGACCAGAAAAACATCCGTCTTGACTTTCACGTGGTTCCTCCAAATAGCTATTCGATTCTCGACGCCGCCTCCCAGGACTGGCAGGTGGCCCACTCATCTACTCCGGACCTCAGCCTTAGTCTTCCGGGTCGTGCGCCGTTCATCGCGCCTTTTGCAATGAGCGGGTTTTCGCTCGACGCTTCAACCAACCGCCCACTCATCGCGATAAGACTGCGAGGAAATGGGGCACAGCACTTCATCCAGTGCAACGAACTGGGTAGAGAACTCTTGACCGGGCCAGCTGTCCGGAGGTTGGAGGTGGGAAGTCCGTCACCCGTGTCTCCGGGCCAGACCCTTGTAAGGATGGTCGGGGCGGAGGGATTCGAACCCCCGACCCTCTGCTCCCAAAGCAGATGCGCTACCAGACTGCGCTACGCCCCGATGATTCGATTGTAACCCGAATCGGATTGATGCCGAAGGCGCGAGCACCGTGGCGTCATTGGTGTATCAGCCACGCCACAAACCACAGCACGAGCACGACAGGAATGGCGAAGATCGAGGCGAGTGCTGCAACAAGCAGGAGCAGGAAGGTCCAGTCGCGCCACGTATGGCGGCGCGGTTCGCCCAGGTGGCGTTGGAGCAGAAGATAATTGCGGCGATTGGCTTTCCAGAGGATGTCGAAGACGTCACCGAAGAGCGGAATGGTGCCGACGAGCACGCCAATACCAACGTTGGCCGCCATGCGCACGAGAGTGACGTAGGGGACGCCGCGAATCCACGCAGCGAGCGGCATGACGAGCGAGAGGATGCCGGCGAGCACGTCGCCCAGGCCGGGAACCAGTCCAATGATGCCGTCGAGGCCGATGCGAATGTGCGTGCCGGGAATGCGGAACAGCTCATCGAGCAGGGTTTCGAGCTTAAGCAACGTCTCATCGCGCAAAAGCCATGCTCCGCGATTCCAACGACTAGAGAAGGCTGTGCCATCGGAGCCGCATGGTCCGGTGAGCGGCGGCGCGTTGGGTTGTGACTCCTTGGCGGAAGACGAGTTGGGATCGCGCAGCGGCAGTTTCGCTCCTCTCCTGACGGCCTCAGGAAATCTGCCCGGATGCTACAATCAATAAGGTAAATGGCGGCTGTAGTTCAGAGGCAGAACGCCTGACTGTGGCTCAGGATGTCGTGGGTTCGATCCCCACCAGCCGCCCCACAGCAAAAATCAATACCCTACAAGAACTCACTCTCTCCGTTGGACGTGGCCCAGGCTCGGCTGAAGAATTGACTCGTGCTTCGGTGCTCGCCATAACTCCTTACTTTGCAATAGCAGTTCTCAACCTACCCATGATTGAGTCAACTACTTTTTCTCAACCTCAACATATGTATGCATCTTCGAAGGTCGGGGGAGTTGGGATTGAAAAGGATACATTTTCTTTTGTCCCTTCGCCGCGACTTGTTTTGTGTCAGACCGGAGCCGCGGTCAATGTCGTAGGTTGAGCGGAAGTCCGTTCCCTTCCAGGATCGTTAGCGGGGACGCGATTAGACCGACTGGCCATCAGCAGGTCGACCTCCGGCGCGTATTTCTTCTGAAAGTAGATCCCTCATCCGGCGCACCTTTGGGAGTTCTGCTGTGAAAATTAAAGTTCGGCACACACTCGATGGCGAGCAGAACCTCCTGGGCGCCGGCGGCGCTTCTCAAGTGGAATGCCTACGCTAGGGCCGCATTCACCCCGCTATAACGCCAGCAACGCTGATGACATTACCGTCCACTGGGATTCTGGCATCCACGGCCTCCGCACCGTAAAAAGCACCAGGCAGCAGAAACTCAATTGCGTAGTCACCTTTTGCCACTATATCTGCATTCCTGAATCCGGGATCATGCAGACAACATCTGTATTGACTATAGAAAGTAGTTGCACCCCGGCTTCCCCATAAGCCAACAACCCAATGCAGTTGAGATCTCAGTCACAAGGAGACCATGAGCGTCGTGTACCCAAGATCAGAAGTCAGAACGACCATCTTCAATGTCACTGCGCTTGTTGCTGCGGCGGGGCTATTGGCAGTCGCTGGCATATTTGTCGCAGGCTGCGGCAGCAGAAACGTATTAGCCAAATCCGCGCCTCCGCCCGCAATGCCGGTGTCGGTTGTAAAAGCACAACAGAGCGATGTGCCGGTGACCGGAGAGTGGGTAGGGACGCTTGACGGATACGTGAACGCGCAAATCCAGCCGCAAGCAAATGGATACTTGATCCGGCAGGATTACCGAGAGGGTACGCAAGTCGAGAAGGGCCAGGTTCTCTTCGAAATCGATCCTCGCCCTTTCGAGGCGGCATTGCACCAGGCGGAAGGGCAGCTTGGACAGGCGCAGGCGCAACTTGCGCTGGCGACGATCAATGTCAATCGCGATACCCCGCTTGCTGAAGCACATGCGATAGCGAAGAGCCAGCTTGACAATGAGGTCCAGCAAAAGGCACAGGCCGCGGCTGCAGTTGAAACCGCGCAGGCGGCCGTGGATACTGCCAAACTGAATCTCGGCTTTACCCAGGTTCGGTCTCTGATTACAGGCGTGGCCGGACAGGCGACAACTCAAGTGGGAAATCTGGTCAACACGCAGTCCGTCCTCACGTCGGTGTCGCAGTTGGATCCAATCAAGGTCTATTTCTCGATCAGCGACAGTGAATACCTCGCGCTTGTGCAGCGTGAGCGCAGCGGAGGCGGGGACCTGCTGGAGGGGAAGTCGAGGATCCCTCTCACGCTGACGCTCGCCAATGGCGAACTTTATCCGTACAAGGGGCACATCGACTTCGTCGATCGTCAACTCAACGCGCAAACCGGAGCCATCAGGATTGCCGCGGCTTTTCCGAATCCCGGGAATATTCTCAGGCCGGGACAGTATGCGCGCGTGCAGGCGAAGACCGAGATCCTGCGCGACGCCATCCTGGTGCCGCAAGTCGCCGTCTCAGAGTTTCAAGGCCAACAACAGGTTTATACGGTGGCGGCAAATCATACCGTTCATGTGAACAACGTGAAACTGGGTCCGCAGTACGGCAATAGCTGGGTGATCGACAGCGGCCTCACCGGCGATTCACTTGTGATTACCGACAACCTTCAGAAGCTTCGCGAAGGCGCGCCGGTCACTCCCCATGTGACGCAGTTCCAGCCTCTCATCACTTCTCAGCCCTCGCAGCCCGCCGGGCAGTGAAAGCGGTAAATCATGTCAAAGTTCTTCATTCGCAGGCCCATCGTGGCCATTGTGATCGCGATCGTTACTGTGATTATTGGGGTCGTATCGTTAGTCCAGCTCCCCATTTCACAATTCCCTAATATCGTTCCTCCAGAAATCCTCGTTACGGCGACTTATCCCGGCGCAGACGCCAAGACACTTGCGCAGGCAGTGGCGACTCCCATCGAACAGCAGATGAACGGAGTCGACAACATGATTTATATGAACTCCGTCAGCGCCAATAACGGAGTGGACCAGATTTTCGTCGACTTCGACCCGAAAACAGATCCGAACACCGACCAGGTGCTTGCGCAGTTGCGCGTGGATCAGGCGCAGTCGCAGTTGCCGGCAGAGGTGGAAACCGCCGGCCTCACCGTGCAAAAAGCGCTCACTTCTCCGCTTATGCTGGTGGCCATCAACTCGCCTGACGGATCATTGAGCCAGGATTTTCTGACGAATTACGCCATCATCAACCTGCAGGACCAGCTTGCCCGAGTGAAGGGCGTTTCGCGCGTGCAGGTCTTCGGCGGGCAGTATGCGATGCGCGTCTGGGTCGATCCGGACAAGCTTGCGAAGCTGGGTGTCACTGCACCTGAAGTCATCTCGGCAATCCGAACGCAGAATAACGTAAACCCGGCAGGGCAAATTGGCGGCGAGCCAATTCCGCACGGCCAGCAATTCACCTACACGGTGCGCACCCAGGGCCGGCTCGTCACCCCCGACCAGTTCGGCAACATCGTACTGCGTGCTAATCCTGACGGGTCGATTCTGCATCTTCGCGATGTGGCTCGCATCGAGCTCGGCGACCAGGCATACACAATTTCAGCGCGTTATAACCAGGCGCCTTCGGGCGTGATGGCGATCTATCAGCTACCCGGCTCAAACGCGGTGGAGACGGCCAGGGCAGTTGCGCAGCGCATGAAAGAGCTGTCAGCGACATTTCCGTCGAACATCACTTACAGCATTCCGCTCGACACCACCAAGGCGGTCACCTCGGGTATCCGCGAGATCGTCTACACCCTGCTCGAGGCGCTCGGACTCGTCGTTCTTGTCGTGTTCGTCTTTCTGCAGGGCTGGCGCGCCACGCTCATTCCGCTGCTCGCCGTTCCCGTTTCTCTCATCGGCACGTTCATTATTTTCCCCGCGCTTGGATTCTCGATCAACACCCTGTCATTATTTGGCCTGGTGCTCGCCATCGGGCTTGTGGTTGACGACGCAATTATCGTTGTTGAGGCCGTTGAACATCACATTGAGGAAGGACTTGATCCTAAAGCCGCGACGGAAAAGGCAATGGAACAGGTAGGCGGCCCCGTGATTGCTATCGCGCTTATCCTGGCGGCTGTGTTTATTCCTACGGCGGCTATTCCGGGAATCACGGGCCGTCTTTATCAGCAGTTCGCAGTCACGATTGCAATTTCAGTGTTGATCTCGGCATTCAACGCGCTCACGTTGTCGCCGGCGCTTGCCGCACTGCTGCTTAAGCCAAAGGACGAAAACCGCAAGCCGGGGCCGCTTCGCCGGGGCTTTGATCTCTTCAATAGATTCTTCGGGCGCGCGACCGACAATTTCATCGGCACTTCGCGCGTTTTGATCCACAAGTCCGCCTTTGCCATGGTCGCCCTTGTCCTGGTTACGGTACTTGCTGTCTTTCTCGGCAGCACCCTGCCAGGTGGATTTATTCCGACAGAAGATCAAGGCTACATGTTTCTTGCGCTGCAGCTACCCGATGGCGCATCGGCGCAGCGTACCGACGCAGCGGAACAAAAGATTACGAAGGCACTTCTCAAGACGCCTGGCGTTGAAGGCGTCATCGCGGTTACGGATTTCTCTCTGTTGACCCAGGTGCAAAGCACGAATGCCGGATTCTTTTTCGTCAACCTGAAACCCTGGGCGGCGCGCAAGGCCAAGGATGAGCAGCTGCAATACCTGCAGAGCAGCATTCAAAAACAGCTCGGCGCCAACCCGGACGGAATTGCATTCGCATTTCCACCGCCATCGATTCCCGGCATTGGAACATCGGGCGGCGTAACCATGATTCTCGAGGACCGGTCAGGTGGCGATGATGCAGCGGTTCTCACGAAGAACGTGTTTGGTTTCCTCGGAGCCCTTTCGAAACGGCCCGAGATCGCCGCGGCAATTCCCTCATACCAGCCGGCTGTGCCGCAGCTCTATGTGGATGTGGACAAGGAGAAAGCGCTCGAGCAGCAGGTCAACCTGTCAGACATCTACACCACCATGCAGACCTTTATGGGCGGCTATCTTGTCAACTACTTCAACCGATTTGGACGCCAGTGGCAGACTTACGTGGAGGCCGAAGGCACATCGCGGACCAACATCTCCAATATCGACCAGTTCTATGTGCGGAGCGCGAATGGAAGCCAGGTGCCTCTCAGCTCGCTCGTCAATGTCAAACAGGTTACCGGCCCCGAATTCATCTATCGCTTCAATGAATTCAACGCTGCGCAAATTAACGTGACGGGCGCGCCTGGCTACAGTTCGGGACAGGTGAGGAAGGCTCTTGAAGAGGTCTTTCATGAAACCATGCCGCCGGGCGCCGGCTTTGACTACTCGGGCATGTCGTTTCAGGAGCAGCAAGCGGAGAAAGGCATTCCTTCCTGGGCGGTATTCGGCCTCTCCATCATTTTCGTTTTCCTCATTCTCGCGGCTCTCTATGAAAGCTGGACACTGCCGTTCAGTGTTTTGCTGAGCACGCCGGTCGCGATCCTGGGTGCGTACATCGCATTGCATGCACGCGCGTTTGAAAATGACATCTTCGCCACCATTGGACTGGTCATGCTGGTGGGCCTTTCCGCCAAAAACGCAATTCTCATCGTCGAATTTGCCAAGTTGAATTACGAGAGTGGGCAAAGCATTTGCGACGCAGCCCTGAACGCTGCGCGCCTTCGGCTTCGGCCGATCGTGATGACGGCACTGGCGTTTATCGTAGGCTGCTTGCCGCTGTGGGCAGCTACCGGCTCCGGTGCAGCATCGCGGCGAATTCTCGGAACAGTGGTGGTTGGTGGAATGACGCTTTCCACTGCGTTGGGCCTGATCTTTATTCCAGTCACCTTTGCTGTGGTCGAGTACCTTTCTCACCGTTTTGTTCGGGGAGGCAAGGGTACAACGATGGATTCAAGTCACGGTCTATGCGGCCCCCCGGCGAATGCGAACGAGAAAGTTGTGTTTGCGCATGCAGATGGAGGTGAAGCATGACGCGGTTTAGCCCATCTTCACGGTTAAGTATTCTCGCTCTTGTCGCGGTGGGGATCGGTCTTCTCACGGGATGCAGCGTGGGGCCAAGGTACGTGCGTCCCAACTATCCGGCGCCGCCGGCGTTTCGGGGCGCGGATAATGCGCCAGTCTCATCGGATACCAAGGCTTCGCTGGGCGACGAGGAGTGGTCGAAAGTGTATCAGGAGCCAGAGCTGCAGGACCTGATTCGCAAAGCTCTCGCCAACAATTACGACTTGCGCATTGCAGCTCAACGAATCCTGGAGCAAAAGGCGCAGGTGCGCATCGTGCGCTCGCAGGAATTTCCAGCCGTAACGGTGGGCGGCACGGGTATTGGCGCAACTGTGCCCAGCAATATCGGGATACAACTGCCAAGCCCGCTGGCCGCTGGATCGTTCAGCGTATCCGGTTCGTGGACGCCGGATTTCTGGGGATTCTATCGCAAACAAACGGAGGCCGCCCGGGAGCAGCTGCTCGCCCAGGCATGGGCGCGGCGCGCTGTGCAGGTGACCCTGGTGCAACAGGTAGCAACGGAGTATCTCGAGCTTCGCGCGCTTGATCGGCAACTCGAGATCACCAGGGAAACGCTGAAGGTCAGGCAGAGCTCGGTCGACCTGACCAGGCGGCTTGAAAGCGGCGGCTCGGTGCCGCTCTCCGACGTCCGCGAGTCAGAACAACTCCTCTACACGGCCTCTTCGCAGATTCCTCAACTTGAAGAGCAGATTCAGCAGGAGGAAAACGCGCTGGCGTTTCTCACAGGAGAGAACCCTGGACCGATCGAACACCAGGATTCCAACGCCCTCGCACCTCCGTCACAGGATCTTCCCGTGGGTATACCTTCGCAACTCCTGGAAAGACGTCCTGACATTCAACAGGCCGAAGCAGAATTGATCTCTGCGAACGCTCAAATCGGAGTCGCTCGCGCGCAGTTCTTCCCCAATTTGACCATCAGCGGTTCAGTAGGAGTCGGGGGAGATAGCCTGTCGAACATCTTCAGCACCTCGGGCAAGACGATTTACGGAATCGGCGCGCTGACCCAGCCAATCTTCGAAGGTGGGAAACTCCGCGGGCAGCTTCAGCTCTCCGAGGCTGCGAAGCAAGAAATGGTGCTGAACTACCAGAAGACGATCGCGGGTGCCTTCCGCGATGTTTCCAATGCATTGGTTGCGTTAAACAAGCAGCGCGAGAATCGCGAGCAACAGGAAAAGCTCGTCGCAGCCGCACAGGATGCGACACGGCTTGCGCGAATTCGCTATCAGGGTGGTTCGACCGCTTATCTCGAGGTGCTCACAACGGACTCTAATCTCTATACGGCCGAACTGAATCTGGTCAATGCACAGCAGAACGAATCTCTCAGTCTCGTCCAGCTCTATAGCGCGCTGGGTGGAGGTTGGCAACAGTGACTTGTCTCCGCGCTCAAGGTATTCGGCGATTCTGAGAATGCCTCTGAGTGCCGTGACTGTGCCAGTATGCGGAGAACGGCATGGCAAGCCGCCGATCTGGCGCTCATTGACTCGCTATGTGGCAATGACATCCAGCTCAAGCGCCCGCTGCCTACGAACCGCCACAATGTGGAACTTCCTGCTTTCGCAAAACTCACCACTTTCCATGCGCCCAACACAAAATCAGCTTGTTGGTTATGTGACTTTCGCTCAGTGATTTGAAGCGCATGGTCGGCGGGCATTCATGCGGCAAGATCAAAGCACTCCAAGCCAGAAATAATTTTTTGCGGTAGTGGTGACTTCTGGTTAGACCGCCGGGTACCGTCGCGCCGGACATGAATGTGCAGAAATGCACGATCTTCAGGGCAATTCTAAATACACCGACTTTTTTCTTGACGGCCTGCGAAGCGATGGCGATAATTGCCACGTCTTGAGGTCAGACCACTTGACCGCTCTGTGGTTTTTCTGCATCTATCCCGGATTTGCGAAATTTCAGGGGATATTTTGGAGGCTATTGCGATGCGCCACGCGTATGCTGCCGCTCTGACGGTTGTGTGTCTTTCTGCCTGCCTGGGTCTCTCGGCTCAAACTCCCATCGCCCTGCCAACTACGATGACGACCGCGGGTGGAGTTGCGCCCATGACGGCGGCCTCCGGAACGCAGTGTCCCAATTTGCCGAGCGGGAATTTGTCGTCGGACGCGCTGGGCGATGGCTGCCTGGCAGTGAACGGGATCTTTGGCAATAACGGGAGCTCGGGTCCCTTTAGCGGAATCGCTGTGGATGCGTTTGGCAACGTGTTTGCGAACGATGATGTGAAGGGCGTGCTGCACATGATCAATCCCGATTCGGGGATCATGACAGTGGTGGCCGGCGGCGGCACCGCCCGCGCGAGCATCCGTTGCGAAAGCCTGTGGTGCAGAAGTGCACGCCGAACAGGGCGAGTAGGCAATCGCATTCAGCGCGTACGATGACGGACTTCCGCCCGCCACCACAGCCAACTCATCAATTACGCTGGTCAACACACCATCACGGCAACGTACTCGGGTGGGACCAACTACGCATCGGGATCAAGCAGCGTGACGATCACACTGACGCCGTAGCGACAGAAACGCGGCAAAGGGACATATCCCATGAAGGCGCGATTGAGAGATCGCGTCTTCACATTTTTCAACTACGCGGCCGCCGTCTGAGCTCTGCCAGCGCTTGTGATAGTCTCTTTCTTTAAGTTGCCGGACGCAAAAGGGGATGCGTGTTGCCGACCGGGCGTCCGCTGCCTCGCACGCTCCATATCCAAAGATCGAAAGCGACCTGGCCAGTTTACGGGCCTGTTTTCAATGGCACCAGCTGCTCCATCCAAGTCGGCAAGGCAGGAGCTCCCCTCGTGGCTCACGCCGTTTCAACCGCACCCGTGGCTCATGAATGGCCACCTGCAAACGATCGCGGGAAATTTTCTGCCGCGTCCCGGATTTCGTTTGCCTGCGGAAACCGAGAAAGTCGAGGTTGACCCGGCCGACGGCAGTTGTGTGCTGTGCCATTGCCACTGGCAACCCGAAGCGGTGCGCGCCGCGCGGTTGACCGTTGTGCTGCTGCACGGGCTCGAGGGCTCGTCAGATTCGCGATACATACGTGGAATTGCGGCACGCGCCTGGGCGGCAGGCATGAATGCGGTGCGCATGAATATGCGTAACTGCGGCGAAACCGATACGCTGACGCCGACGCTTTATCATTCGGGCCGCTCCGCTGATGTAAGCGCTGTAATGCGGCATTTTACTGAGCGCTTTGGGTTGGAGCGAGTGGCGTTGGTCGGCTACTCGATGGGCGGCAATCTTGTGCTGAAACTGGCCGGCGAATGGGGTGCGCGGCCGCCGCTTGCAGCAGTAGCGACGGTATGTCCGGTGATTGATCTCGCACCGAGCGCCGACGCGCTGCATGAGCCAGCCAACCGGGTGTACGAATGGCACTTTTTGCGCGGACTGATGCGTCGCGCGCACCGCAAAGCGGAGTTGTATCCCAATATCTATCACATTGATGACATCGGCCCCGTGCGCTCGATTCGCGAATTCGACCAGAAGATTGTTGCGCCTTACAGTGGATACCGCGACGCTGACGACTACTACTACCGCGCGGCGAGCGCCCGCGTAATCGACCAAATCGCCGTTCCGACGCTTGTTTTGTATGCGCAGGACGACCCCTTCATCAGGATCTTTCCCGAGACACGCGAGCTGATCCTGGCCAATCCATACATCGATTTTGTGGAAACGAATCATGGAGGCCACTGCGCGTTTCTGAGCCGGCGCTCCGCACACGGCATTCAATGGGCCGAGGCCACGGTAGTACGTTACCTGCAGGCTGTTGCCGAAAAAGCACCCGAAGGCGGCAAGACGCCCGAAAGCCATGGGCTCGCGGCTAGAATAGAGAAGGTCACGGGCGAGTAGCTCAACTGGATAGAGCACCGGCCTTCTAAGCCGGGGGTTGTGGGTTCAAGTCCCGCCTCGCCTACCAAGCCTACAATCCAAGCGTACATTCAGGAATATTTCTCCGCCGTTCTGGTATTGCGCGTGCGCGCCGGACCGTGTTTCGCCCGGCTCCGGCATTGCTCGCTTGTGCCCCGTTTCCTTGAAGTGTTCGATCCAACGGGCCGGGTTCTGTGTGCCGTCACGTAGCTCTCCTGCGATCATGATGCGCGGCGTACCTTTCCGAAGCGATCCTCCGTGATTACTTTTTCGCAGGAACCTTGGCCCCTGATTCTCTCGCTTTTGAAAGTCCGATTGCGATGGCCTGCTTCCGGCTGGTCACCTTTTTCCCGCTGCGTCCGCTCTTGAGCTTGCCGCGTTTCATCTCATGCATCTCGGTTTTCACTTGCTTGCCGGCAGCCGGACCGTACTTCCTGCCGGAGGACTTCTTTGTCTTCTTTCCGGTGCTCTTTGCAGTTGATTTCTTTCCGCTCTTCTTTGTCGCCATCCCTTCACCTCCTGCTTCTGTTCTCCTTGGATGCAAATCCTGTGCTGGATTGCTTTCTGATTCGAGTCGCAAGGGAGTTCGCAAAATGAATCTCCTGATTTGATCTCTATCTGCTACCTTGGAACGAGGCCATCCCCCAATTCCCTTTCGGACAGAATTTACGCGCAGGTGACTGCAATGGAGCTGATTGATCGGCTGGCAGAGCACAAGACCCTGGGCACCGCCCCCAGGGAGGAGCTTGCCTGGCTGGTGGCGCATGGCGCGCTGCGGCATCTTGAGCCGGGAGAGGTGTTGTCGCACAAAGGCGTCCAGGTGGATGGGCTCTATGTCGTGCTCTCGGGGCACGTGTCGTTGTCGGTGGATCGTGGTTCAGGACCGCAAAAAATCATCGAGTGGCGGACTGGCGAGGTTTCTGGAATCCTGCCGTACTCTCGACTCACAAGCCCGCCGGGCGACGCGGTCGCACTGGAGCCTACTGAGATATTTATGGTGCCGCGCGCTGAGTTGCGCGCGCTGACGCGCGAATGCTTCGAGATCACGCAGATCCTGGTTCACAATATGCTCGATCGCGCACGGCTCTTCACTTCAAGCGATCTACTGAACGAGAAGATGATCTCGCTGGGCAAATTGTCGGCCGGGCTGGCGCACGAGCTGAACAATCCCGCGTCGGCCATCGAGCGCAATGCAGTGTTGCTGGCAGACCGGCTTGAGGAAGCCGAGGAAGCGACTCGAGCGCTGGGTGCAGCCCGGCTCAGTGACGAGCAGCTAGCCGCGGTCGACGCAATTCGCGACTCTTGCCTTTCAAAAAGGCCAGAGGGTGTGCGGTCGCCGGTGCAGCAAGCGGAACGGGAGGAGTCCATTGCTGATTGGCTGCGCGATCATTCCCTCGGAACAGAGACGGCAGACGCACTCGCAGATACGCAGGTGACCTTTGGAGCACTGGAGCAGATTGCGGCCACGGTGCAGGGGGCCGCCCTGGACGCGGTATTGCGCTGGGCCGCGGCAGGCTGCGCTGTGCGCAATCTGGCCTCGGAGATCCAGGAATCGGCGATGCGCGTTTCGGGACTTGTGACCGCGATCAAGGGCTTCACACATATGGATCAGGCGATGGTGGCCGAGCCGGTGGATCTGGGGCCGAGCCTCGGAAACACAGTCGTTGTTCTTAGAGCCAAGGCAGGACAGAAATCCGCAATGGTTTCGATCGACTTGGAATCCGGCCTGCCGCCTGTGCGTGGGTTCGCGGGCGAGCTGAACCAGATATGGGGAAACCTGATCGACAACGCACTGGACGCGATACCTGCGGGTGGTCGCGTCGAAGTGTCGGCCAAGCGCGAGGGCCAGCGCGTCATGGTCCGCATAACCGACAACGGCCCCGGAATTCCCACTGCAATTCGCGAACGCATCTTCGATCCGTTCTTTACGACCAAACCTATGGGACAGGGTACTGGGCTTGGTCTCGACATCGTCAGGCGGCTGATTCGGCACAATGACGGCACAATCGAAGTCGACTCGCATCCCGGCCGGACGGAGTTTTGCGTGGCGCTTCCGATTGCCGAAGCCGAGAGCGCGGGAGCTGCTTGATGAACAAGCCCGTACTCCTCGTCGTGGATGATGATCCGCAGGTGCTGGCGGCCGTGCGCCGGGATCTGCGCGCACGCTATCGCGAGAACTACATCGTAATGAGCGCAGGATCGGGCGAGGAAGCTCTCAACGCTCTGCGAGAATTGAAGACTCGCGGCGACGCGCTGGCCATGCTGATTTCAGACCAACGCATGCCGGGCATGATGGGCAGTGAAGTGCTTGCGCAATCGCGCGCAATTTATCCGCTGGCGCGCCGGGTTCTGCTTACTGCCTACTCCGATATCGATGCGGCAGTGAAGGCAATCAATGAAGCCCATCTGGACCATTACCTCTCAAAGCCCTGGGATCCGCCGGAAGAACGCCTGTATCCGGCGATTGACGACCTGCTGGATGCGTGGCAAGCGGAAAGCCTGCCCGAGGCGAAGGGACTGCGGCTGGTTGGTCACCAGTGGTCGCCGCAATCACATGCCATCAAGGATTTTCTGGCGAGCAACCTGATCCCGTATCGCTGGCTCGACGTTTCGCGCGATGCCGATGCGCGCACGCTGCTGGAAGCAGCCGGCGTGAGCGCCGATGAACTGCCGGCACTGTTCTTCGACGATGGTTCGCCGGTACTGCGCAATCCCGATACGCGGCAGGTGGCGGAGCGGCTGGGAAAGCCGTTGTCGGCTGCCTACGATTTGTACGATCTGGCAATCGTGGGCGCAGGGCCCGCGGGGCTCGCGGCGGCGGTCTATGGCGCTTCGGAAGGGCTGCGCACGTTGTTGCTTGATCGACACGCACCAGGGGGACAGGCTGGCAGCAGTTCGCGCATCGAGAATTATCTGGGCTTTCCCGCTGGCGTGAGCGGAAGTGAGCTGACCAGGCGCGCCGTTGCGCAGGCGCAACGTCTTGGCGCAGAATTCCTGGCGCCGCTTGAGGTCACCGGCGTCGTGATCGATGGCGGATATAAGCGGCTGGCGCTTGCCGACGGCCGCGAAATTGTGACCCGCGCCCTGCTGGCGAGCACCGGCATGCTCTACCGCGAGCATCTGGCGCCAGGCATCGCAGAACATACAGGGGCGGGCGTGTATTACGGCGCAGCGACCACCGAGGCCGCCGCCTTTCGCGAGCGGCGGGTCATTGTCGTGGGTGGCGGGAACTCCGCCGGGCAGGGCGCGATCTACCTGGCGCGTTACGCAAGGGAAGTGGAAATTGCGATTCGCCGCGACAGCCTGCGCGAGACCATGTCGCAGTACTTGATTGAGCAGATTGAGAAGACACCCAACATTCGCTTGAGGCCGGGCACGGAGATCGATCGAGTTGAAGGCGAGGGCCGCGTCGAGAGGGTCACGCTCGTTTCGCTCAAAGACGGTTCGAAAAGTTCAGAAGAAGCCGACGCACTGTTCATCTTTATTGGCACTCGGCCGAGAAGCGACTGGCTGCCTGCCGAAGTCCTGCGCGACGAAAAAGGCTTTGTGCTGACGGGACGCGATCTCATGGCAGCCGAGGCCTATGCGCGCATCTGGAAAGAGCAGCGAGAGCCTCTGGTTCTGGAAACGTCTGTTCCCGGAGTGTTTGCCGCGGGAGACCTGCGCGCCGGCGCGATGAACCGCGTAGCTTCGGCTGTCGGCGAAGGATCAATGGTTGTGCGGCTGGCGCACGAATACCTGGCACTGACCTGATCGCTCGCGCCGAAGCGCATCAGTCACAAACCAGTTCGGTATCAGGGAATGCTGGCGCACCTTCGTTGCTGTCGGTGCCCGGTTGGAACGGAGAGTTGCCGTTCGCCGCTTCAGCCGACTCGATATGTGCCGCAAAGAAACGCTCTACTTCAGCGAGCACCGCTGGGCCGGTGTGAGCCTGGTAGATGGCGGCGCGCAGTTTCGTTCCGCCGGGCACACCGTGCGTGAACCAGGTAGCAAACTGCTTCATCTTTCCCACGGGATCGCCAAGGCGCGCGTCGCGCGGAAGGTCTTTGGTGGCTTCGGTCTCTGCCAGCAGCATTTCAAAGTAGGCGCGGATCATGCGATAGCGATCTTCGACCGTTGGGTGCTCGTAGTTGCCGGTAGCTGTGTACTGCGCGATTTGCCGAAAGATCCATGGATTTGCGGGCGCGGCGCGCCCGATCATCACGGCATCGCAGCCTGTTTCGGCAACCATGGCCGCGGCGTCCTCAGGTGTGCGCACGTCGCCGTTGCCGATCACAGGCAGACGTACCGCCTGTTTCACCTGCGCAATCCAGCCCCACTGCGCTTGCCCGCTGTAGCCTTGCTCGCGCGTGCGGGCGTGCAGCGCCAAGCCGTTCAGGCCTTCGGCTTCAGCCATCTTCGCCAGTTCCACACACACAATCTGCGACTCGTTCCAGCCCATGCGGAACTTCACGGTGAAGGGAATTGTGACCGCCTGGCGAATCGCGTGGAAGATTTCGCCGATTCGGGGCAGATCGCGCAGCAGTCCCGATCCGCCATTGCAGCCGACGACGCGCTTGGCCGGGCAACCAAGGTTCAGGTCGACCGTATCAAAGCCGGTGTCCTCAACGATGCGCGCCGCCTCGGCGAGCGTTTCGGGGTTCGATCCGAAGAGCTGCGCGCCAATTGGATGCTCATCGTCGTAAAACGTAAGATAGCGACGGCGCTTGGTTTCCCGCATGCGCGAAAGGCCGTCGGCGGAGGTGAACTCCGTCATCAGCAACCCGCAGCCTGACTGCGCATTGCTAATGGCTGCCTCGACCTGATCGACAGCAGATTTCTGATCTCTCGTCTCTGTTCCCCGGTCGCTGCTGAACAGGCTTGCGTGACGGATGAAGCGCCGGAATACTGTGTCGGTGACGCCGGCCATGGGCGCAAGCACAGTTGCCGGACGCACGGCGACAGATCCAATCCGCACCTCTGCGGGCACACGTGCCTCAGCCGGCATCGCGTGCTCCACCGGATTGTCCCAGTTCTTCTTCACCGTGAATCCTCGGCGCGGCATGGCGGTTTCTTCAGGCTCCAGACAAACGTGAGCCTCCGCCGCGGCGGAGGCCCTTTCGAAAAATCCGTCGCGGCTCCTATTTTGCCGGGGCGGCCTTCGCGTACTTACGGCGGAACCGCTCTACGCGTCCTGCGGTATCGACCAGGCGCTGCTTGCCCGTGAAGAACGGGTGGCACACCGAGCAAATTTCCACGTGGATGTCGCCCTTGTGGGTCGACCGGGTCTCAAAGCTGCTTCCGCAGGCGCAAACCACTCGCACCGCGGCGTAATTGGGATGAATCTTTTCCTTCGGCATCGTTGAAAATACTGACCTTTCCTGCAATTCGTCTCTATCTATATTGTAGGGGGATTCAGGAAGTTCCGCAAACGTTAAGCAACCACAGGATTTAAGGCGGCATTCGTGGGCGCGATTGCCCGCAAAAACTGGCGATTCTGAATCCGCTGCTGCCGCAGTTTCGCATCGATCGAACCGGCGTGTGGACGCTCGAGCAGTTTCAGAGATGCTGTGTCCGGTCATGGCTATCGCTAAGGTCGTCTCTTCCTGTTGGTCGCTCCGACTCAGGTGTTTTGAATGGGGATACACCGTCTCTGAAACTGCTATAACGGCCGCGAGCGCTTTATCTGAAGTCTCTCGACCTTACTTCCACTCTCGTCACGTTGAGCGGCACAATCCGCTGCGCCTTCACGTGAATCACGCCATCCTGATTCTGCAGCGGTCCTTCGATGCGCAAGAAGCGGCTTCGCGTCACCACCAGGCGGTCGCGCTCAAAGATGTCCGGAGTCACAATCACATTGGCAATCCCTGTTTCGTCTTCGACCGACAAAAACACGAAACCTTTGGCTGTGCCCGGGCGTTGTCGTGCAATCACACACCCGGCAATGCGTACCCATCCACCGCTGCCGCACTTCTCCAGCTCTCCTGCCGCCAGAATTCCCTCTGCGCACAGCACCGAGCGGTGATATGCCATGGGGTGTGGGCCTGTTGTCAATCCCGTGCCTGCATAATCTGCAGCCAACCGTTCTTCGGTCGTCATCTGCCGCAACGGCATCAAGCGGTCGGCTCTCGCGTCTGCAGCGCCTGGCTTGACTTTCCGTTCGACGACATCAGGCGCAACGCCAGCCTCGCGCAACAGCGGACCCACGGACCGGCCCGCCCACTCCACCTGCCACAACGCATCGCGGCGGTGCTCCACATCGCCCAGGGTATTCAGCGCGCCAATCTGCGCCAACGCGGCCAATTCCTTACGGTTCAACTCCGGCACACGCCTCGCCAGATCGTCCACGCTGACAAACTGAGCCGATTCGCGTGCCGCGACCAGCGCTTCCGCCGACGTTTTCCGCAATCCCTTTGCGTAATTGATGCCCAGCCGCAACGAAATTGATCCATCCTGCTCCTTCTCGAGCGTGCACTTCCAGTCCGATCGCAGCACATCGATCGGTCGCACGCGCAACCTGTGCCGCTGTGCGTCCTTCACCAGCACTGCAGGGGAGTAGAAGCCCATCGGCTGGTTATTCAACAGACTGCATGTGAAAGCCGCGAGGTAGTGCTCTTTCAAATACGCCGACGCGTAAGCGATGAGCGCAAAACTCGCAGCGTGGCTTTCAGGAAATCCATACATGGCAAACGATGAGATACCCTGAACAATGTTTTCCTGTGCTGCAGCATCGATGCCATTGCGCGTCATGCCGGCGCGCAGCCGTCCCTCCAGATCTTTCATGCGCTGCATGGAACGCCGCATGCCCACCGCTCGGCGCAATTCTTCAGCCTCTGCGCCGGTAAAGCTCGCAACGGTCATGGCCATGCGCAGCAACTGCTCCTGAAACAATGGCACGCCGAGAGTGCGCTCCAGTACCGGCTCGAGCGAGGGATGCGGATACGTCACTTCTTCCTTGCCCTGCCGGCGCCGCATGTAGGGATGCATCATTTTGCCGACAATGGGTCCAGGCCGGATGATGGCCACCTGCACAACGAGATCGTAAAAGCGCACAGGGGCATTGTGCGGAATTGACGCCATCTGCGCGCGGCTCTCCACCTGGAACATGCCCACTGTATCGGCTTTGCACAGCGTTTCGTAGACTTTCGGATCTTCGGGCAGCGCCGCAATGTCAACCTGCTCGCCGTAATGGCGCGGGATCAGTTCGATCGCGTCCTTAACCGCGGCCAGCATGCCCAGCCCGAGCAGATCCACTTTGATGAGGCCCATGTCGGCGCAATCTTCCTTGTCCCACTGGATCACGGTGCGTCCCGGCATGGATGCACGCTCGATGGGCACAACGCGATTCAGCATCCCGGCGCAGATGACCATGCCGCCCGAATGCTGACCGAGGTGACGCGGCAGATCCTGCAGGCGCAGGCACAAATCAAGATAGTGACGGATGCGCGGGTGCCGCACGTCGAAGCCCGCCAGCGCAAAATGTCTTTCCATGGTGTCGTTAGGCCCGCGCCATTCCCAATGGCCCATAAGTCCGGCGAGCCGCGAGGCTTGCTCCTCTTCGAACCCGAGCGCCTTGCCCACTTCGCGCGCCGCCGAGCGCCCGCGATACGAGATCACATTTGCTGTCATTGCCGCGCCCAGTGCGCCATAACGCTCATAGACGTACTGGATCACCTGCTCGCGCTCGTCTCCCGATGCCAGGTCGAGATCGATGTCGGGCCACTCGCCGCGGTTCTCGCTCAGGAATCGCTCAAACAACAGTTCCATCCCAACCGGATCGACGGCCGTGATTTCGAGCGCGTAACAGACTGCTGAGTTTGCCGCAGACCCGCGCCCCTGCACAAGAAATCCGCGCCATTGGCAGTAGCGGATAATGTCCCAAACGATCAGGAAGTAGCCTGCAAAGCCCAGCTTGGCGATCAGCGCCAGCTCATGTTTCACCTGCGCGCGAGCCTTCGCCAGCAGGTGCCGCTTGGCCGGAGTTCCATACCGCTTGCGCACGCCTTCTTCCACGCGCTTGGCCAGAAAACTATCCATCGTTTCGCCTTCAGGCATGGGGTAATGCGGAAATTCGTAGCCCAGATTGGCCAGCGTGAACTCGAGGCGATCGCTCACGATGCGCGTGTTGGCAATCGCCTCGGGAACATCGCGGAAGAGGCCGGCCATTTGCCCCGCTGTACGTAGATACCGTGCCGCGTTGCGCGACAGCAGCCGCCCAGCCTGATCGAGAGATGTGTGATGGCGAATCGATGTAAAAAGATCGAGCAGCTCGCGGTCTTTTTCGTCTGCATAGCGCACGCCGTTGGTGGCAATGACCGACAGGCCGAGGTTCTCAGCGAGGGTCAGCAGCGACTGGTTGCGACACTCTTCTTCACGTTCCTGGTGACGCTGCAGTTCGAGATATAGATTGCCGCGCCCGTAAATCGCTGCGAGCCGATCGGCAATCTTGTGCGCTTCGCCCTCACCGCCACGCGCGAGTGCCGCAGCCAGCGGGCCTTCGTCGCCGCCCGTCAGGCAAATGAGCCCATCGGAAAACTCCTCAAGATCCTCGATCGTTGCCGCGCCATCGGCCTTCGTCGTCTCGCGCATCTTGAAGCGCGTAATCAGTTGGCAGAGGTTCTGGTAGCCCACCTGCGACGCGCATAAAAGCACAATCCGAGCAGGCTCAGCAGGGAACTGATGCGGAAGCCATTGCGCAGGAGTGAGCCGGTTGCCCAGCGTCGAGACGGCGATCTCCGCGCCGATGTGTGCCTTTATATTGCAACGCCGTGCAGTCGTGTGGAAGCGGGCAGCGCCATACACGCCATTGCGGTCGGCTAATGCGAGGGCCGGCATCTGCAACTCCGCCGCGCGCTCGATCAGCCGCTCCGGCGGCGATGCTCCTGCGAGAAAGCTGAACGCGCTGCTGGCGTGCAGTTCGATATATTCAGATTCGCTCGCTGCCGTCGAGGACTGTGTTCGTACAGAAACAGGCGAAGGCGCGGACTGCGCGGGGGGCAGATAGTCATCGTTGGGATGGCAGACCGGTGTGCCCGGTGAGAGTGCATTCGCTACATGGATTCTACTTTCAGTCGTAAAACGCCTCCAGCCGCCATGCATTGCGCGCGCAGTCGCGCATCAGCAGGCAGGCTACGGATCGGCCATCGCTCAGGGCGGCCAGCACATCCCACTCCTCACAATCCCACGCGCCGTCAAATGTATTCAGCGCCCACCAGCATCCGCTCGTCCTCCATGGTCCGTATGCCGCTGTAATTTGATATGCATTTTCCTGATCGCGAAAGGCTGAAGGCTTCATGGCGCGGAGAGCCACGCGTACCGGCCGTGGTGGACGCACGCGCCTCAGGGCCATTCGAGGCTCTGCATGGATATCTGCTTCGCATCCATCGTGTTTGGCCGGAGTCTCGCTTTTGACAGCGGGGCTAGAGAATCCAGTCATGTGAAATCCGCTCGAGCGATGTGTGTCGTCAAGTACAGGAGAGCCCACGCGCTCCTCGCCCACCATCGCACGCAATCGCGCCAGTGTTACGTCGAGCCGTGAAGGCTCGGGCGACTGCGGGGCAAACAGGCCAAGCTGCATCTTGCTTTGCACTCCCGCTTCGGCGCGCAGCATGAGTGAAACCACCGCGGCCTGCGGAGGGTGCGAGCCAATCTCCAGTTGCAGCAGTTTGAGCAGAAACTTACGATCCGTAGTGGCCACGGCCGGCCGGATGTTAAGGCAATGCGTTGCTCCACCTTCCAGCCGCATCTGTGCCGTGAGCGAACTCAGCGCCAGCGCACGGCCTGTCACCCGTGAAGCCAGGCACTCGATCATGCGTGCGCTCACGAAGAGCAGGGAATCGAGCTGCTCCACCGGCGACTCGAATGCGCAGAATTCCTCCAGCGCAAACTCCGGTTCGATGGGTTGAAAAGCATGCTCCGCCGATCCGCGCGCCAGAGCCCGCCAACGCCTCGCCTGCGGTCCGACGCGCGCTACCAGCTCCGCTTCAGGTAATGCCGCCAGTTCACCGAGCGTGCCGATGCCCCATAGAGCGAAGGTGGCTGCATATTCCTCGTCCAGGTCCAGTGCCGTGATAGGCAGCCGCGCCAGGAAATCCGCTTCGGCCCCCGCAGGAATCACGGCGATGCCGTGAATGGCTGCCGCCTTCATGCGCGCCGCATCATAATTCGCGCTCACAGCGATCGACGCGCGAAAGCCTGCTGCTGCCAATTCCTCGCGCAGCCGTTCCGCCAACTTCTGCGGTGGTCCGAACAGACGCTCTGTGCCGGCAATATCCAGCACATACGCGCAGTACGTCGCAAGACTTGAGCCGGCACGCTGCGCACCAACGCTCGTCCGGCCGATAAGCGCATCTTCTATTCTCGGGGAAAACTTCGCTGCGCATTCCAGAAATACTGCCCGTGCCGCAACCTCCGTCTCTGCGGACCGCTGGAGTAACCTTAAGCCTGCGATGCCCTCAGCCTCGAGTCGCGTCATGCCCACTGTGGCGCCCATCCTCGTCGCTAGCCGATTCAATGAGCACACGCATTCTTCAGGCACGCGCCCATCCAGCACAACAACCGGTTCCGTCTGCCAATCCGTGCGCAACCGCAGCAGCGCTTGCGCCGGAAGCTCCGCAGCATACGCGCAGGCAAACAAATTTGGGCTCATGCGCACCTCCCCGTATCAGAACTCTAGGCTGCATTCGCCTGCCAGGTTGTGGCTGGAGGCTTGCCACCCCAACGATGAAGACCTATCGTTGGGGGCCCCGGCTTTCGCGTCGTGATTTCAGCGGGAGCATGCCGCTCTCTTGCGCGCCGAACAGCGAATGTGAAACTACGCAACACCGTTCCGCCAGCCTGATCCGACCTCAGAGTGGAACATTCCAGCACAGCTGCCGCAGCGGATTGTGAGTATGCCCGCGGGCCCAGCACGACAAGGCTGCACTGTGCTCGCTCTGCCGCCTGCCGGTATCGGAACCAGGTCGCCAGCGGAATGCGGCTCGCCTGTTCCGGCGCCGTATCACCAAGGTCGAGCACAATGGCGGCAAATCCGCCTGCCTGCAGCAGCAGATCGGTAGCGCGCAGACCCTGCTCCAATCGCGTCCATGCAGTTCGTTGAGGCTTGCTCCGCACAGACGACGTGCGAGTCTGATACTTGCTCTCCTCACCCACGTCCTTATGCGCACCTTGCCATGCAGCGATGCGGTCGCAGCAGCGGATCCATAACAATCGCTTCAACAGCACGCCATTGGCTGCGGCCGATTCCGGATCGAATGCATCGTTCACATCCACCCACGCACACGGCCGCGCCTCTGCCGTCCGCTGCGCGATAAACTGGACAGCCAGGCTCGTCCGCCCTGAAGATGCATGTCCCGTCAATTCACTGATTGCGCCAACCGGAAGACCGCCTTGCAGCATTGCATCGACGGCATCGATCCCCGTAGCTGCAACCTCGAAGATGGAACGCGGTGCGGGCGACAGCGCCGCTGGAAACCGTCGTTCCAGCGCGCGCTCGATTTCGAACCGAAGTGCGGCAGCTGAAGGCATACAAAGGAAGGCGAAGATATTCGCCTTTTGTTCGCCTAATGTAGCGCGAAATGCCATAGGCTGTCAAAGGCCCATTTGCAGGTGGCACAAAGACGCGAATCCTCGATTCAGTCTTCTGGTCTATCCGTATAAGTAATTCATTTACAAATATTTACTGCAAGATCCGCTCTCGCTTCCAACGCGATCGCCATGGCGATCACGCGATCGTCATGAGTACCAGCTTGTGCGCCTGAGCTTCCATTGGGCATACGCACAAAGCTACGGCACTCGATCAGAAACCGCCGGCTCTGGAATCTCCCCGGCTCCTCGACCAGCGCGGCGCCCAGCCGCCCAATCATCACAGGACGGTTCGAAGTTGTCGTCAGCCAACCCATCTGCCCGCTCTGCCGGTAAATGCGTGCGTACTTGCATGCTGTCTCAGCCAGCGCCAGCACTCCGCTGCCATGGTTGTTCCTCTCCACTACCAGCCACGCGTTGTTGTACTCGGCAGCGAGTCCCGTGACAAACTGGGCCAGCTCCAGGCCGCCCACATGCCCGGCGAACTCCGCGCACTGTAGTCCGCTTTCCATCTCCAGCACCTGAGCAGCAGAGTAATCTCCTTCGCTGCCGCCGCCCGCAGGATCGACCGCGACGATGTATGTCTTGCCTTTCACCGGCGGAAGCCAAATCTCCAATTCGCCATTGCGCAGCCTCTTCACCGGATTCGGAACCAGCTTCATCCGAGCCTCAACAAGTTCCAACTCAAACACACTTTCGCCGCTCGCTAAAAAACAGCTTTCGTCATCTTCGGCATATTCCTGTCGAGCGAGACCCCTGAAATCGGCTCTGATGTGCCGGCGGTACGCAATCTGCCGCAGGCTGAGCCTATGCCTGGCCATCAGGTCGCGCTCTTCGTCAGTCAGGGTAGCTTCACACACTGCTCTGGCCTGGTACTTGGATTCCATCCACCATGGAAAGAAGTGCCGGACCATCTCTGTTTCAGGAGCCTTCAGCCACTCTTCGTGAAAGCAGCCGCCAACCCCCTGCGGCGTCGACTCGAGAATCAGCTCAGCGTTCGGAGCCATGGCAGCGCGCAAACCTGCCAGCGTTTCTGCCGCGTCACCTTGCCAACGTGCCAGCTCACTGCAGTGCAGATTCTGCACCGTCAACCCACGGCCCGCGTTGCGGTCTGCCGCGCTCACCACACGGTACTGTGAATCGATCTCAGGGAACATGATCTGCCGCACATTCGACCGCCCTGTCCGCAGCAGTCCGTAGCGCAGCGAGTCGGGCAGCCAATCCAAAAACCGGTGGATAATGCGGAAGATCTCTTCTGCGGCTTCCTGCGTGTGAGCTACTTGAAGAGTCAATGTTCCAGGCTGCGTAATTGTCTTCAGGAAGAACCGCGCGGCCACCCACGTTGTCATGCCCATCTGCCGTGCCTTCAGTACGATATTGCGCACGCCGCGCTGCTTCTCAAATTGCAGCTGCATAGCATTCGGCTTAAGAGGCGCCGGTTTGCCTGCACGCGTCCTTACCACCAGAAGTTCCTGCGCCAGTACTTCGCACACCGAGTTGTGGCCTAGGCTCTTATATCGCTTGTCGAGAATCCGGCCGTAACCGAGCAACTCTTCACGTCCGATATTCCCAAAGTAGAGTTTTTGGATACGCGCGAGGAGCGCTTCGACGGTCTTCTGTTCGTTCACTCGTTCACTCCGGGATCAGGCTGCTTCGCGTCGGCGCGGTCAATGGGGAGGTAGTCAAGGCACGCGTGCTTCGAGCTGTTCGCGTTCAGGTAGCATTCCTGGGCTACGCTGGGGGTGGAATTGAACTAGCGGATGCCCTGTATCCGGGCGGCGAAGATTCGTATAGAAAACCTTCAATTCGCTAGATTCATACTCATCGTGCGGTACATAGTTCGATAGATAGAGCGTGGCCCGATCAGAAATGATCGGGCCATCGATTGAATTCACTGCGTAATCAGAGTGGACCATCCTGGACCACCGGCGCCGCCGGCACCGCATCCGGTATTCGAACCGCAGGAGCCCGCTGCTCCCCCTGCCGTGTTAATGGTCCCGGTGTTAGCTGTCCAATTGGGGGAGCGGATAATGACAAACCCACCGCCGCCACCACCGCCCGCACCTGTATTGTTTCCGGGGGCGGGCGCACCATTTCCACCGCTCACATCAATCGTGCCGGTAAAACTGATCGAGCCACATACCAGGACAATGGCTCCGCCGCCGGCGCCCCCGGCACCACCAGAAGACCCACCCGTGCCTCCTTTGGCGCCGCCGGCAGTTGTCATGCCCGCCACGCCATCTTCGACAATCATGTTTGTAGCGCCGTTGCCATAACCCGAGCTTGTGAAGCTGCCTCCGGCTCCGCCTGTGCCACCGCTGGCAGAGCCCGCACTTCCACCGTTCGCTTGTGCCGTGCCGTAAAACTGTGTGGCGCTTCCTGCCGTGCCCGCTCCTGTGCCGCCACCTCCGCCACCGCCTGAGCCGCCGCCATTTGCTGCGCTCCACATTGTGTTTGCCCCGCCAGTGTTAGCGCTGCTTGAAAGCGTTCCGGCGATATTACATGCGCCACTTACGCGGACGATGAGCGGCGTAGCTAATCCCGCGTTTTGATAGTTGCCCGTGGTTACCGCAGTAGCCCCGGCGCCGACAGTGAAAGAAGAATAGGCATACTCGCCTCCGGCGCGGCCGCTGCTCGGAACGTTGCAGGTGCCGCTTGTGCATGAGAAGGCAGAGCCGCCCGCACCATAATGAAGCAACCATGCAGGCGCAGTCGTGTTGCCCGCCGGACCCGTGCTCGCACCAGGCGTCCACTTGTTGGTGGTGGAATTCCAAACGGGGACCGATCCGCTGGTCACGCCGCTGTTCGTCCAGTCGCCCAGGTTTCCCGTGCTCATGGGCGCGTATGCGCCGGTCGAAGGATTCAAAACGTTGTATTGGGGCGCGGCGATGGGAACTGTGGTTGCAGCCATGCCGGCGCCACTGAAATTCTGCGGCACCACTCCATGCAGCAATTGCTGCCTCCATCGCTCGACTTCCGCTTCCGTCACGCCGTTGTAGGCAGGATTGTTCGGTCCCGGAATGAACATCCAGCCCCAGCCGTAGAAGTCATTTCCGACGCCGGCGGCGGCGGGAGACGGCGAAGGAGATTGAAGGATGAGATTGATGATATGGGCGGTCGATTGTCCCGCTGTAACCGTCGCCATTGCAACCTGCGGGTGCCACCAGTCATTCGGAAAGATCATTCCGAAGTTGGAGGGCACCTGTGCGCCGGATCCCGCATTCTGCGTCCAACTGTCAGATCCGGTCGTCTGGAAAATGAATGAGCTGTTTGCTCCCCAGGAAGACGATGAGTTGCCAGTGTTCTTCGTCCCGGGCCTTACCCATGACCAGAAGAGCATCCAGTCGCCAGGGTAGGTCGCGAGGCTGACCGATCCAGCTTGCACGTTGGAGGCCGTCCCGCCCGAGTTTGATTGAATCTCCAAAGCATCCGCAGTTCCGTCAGGGCTGAGCACAGTGCTGCACGTTGCGCAGGTGATCGATCCACTGACTGGAAGTGTCTTGTAGGGAACTACGCTGGGAGCAAGCCCCGCCCCTTCTCCACGTAGCTCAGCTTCGATGGCGCTGCCATCTTCAAAGACTCCCGTCGAGCTGTTCCGCCCTGTTGGCAACGGGAAGCTTCCGGTCGGTGACGCATTCACGGCCCCGCAATAGTACTTGTTCACAACCGAGGGCGCGGACACTTGTGCAGCGTTCTCGATCTTCACATATCCACTTACGCAGGCATCTGTTCCGCCCACGTACGAGGGAGTGTTCCCGAGAGAGTTGTCGGACATCATGACGTTGTCGGCGAGCACAACGACTGCGCCTGATCCCCCAAGGCCAAAGCGTGGATCGATGGTGATGGCGTTGTCTGCCGCCTGTTCGATCGTCACATTGTGGAGATAGAGTTGTGGACCGGCGCCTTGATTTGCCCGCTGTCCATTGTCGTCGAGCTTGATTCCGCCCAGGATCGTTGAATCGGAGATCGGGAATTGCGCGCAGCCAATTCCATTGTTCCGTTGCGCGTCCTGTGAACAACGCAGGCCGTATGGGTAGTTGGGCACTGTGCAATTTGAGCTGCACTGCCATTCGCCATTCTGCACCAGAGCCAGATCGCGGGCTCTGCCCCACCAGGAGCCGTCCATTTCCATCGGGATCGACGTCATCGATCCGGGGACGCCGCCTGCGCCGATGCCCAGCAAAGTGATGTTAGCAACGTTGTCGAGCCAAAGGCCGGCGCCGTAGTTATCGCCAATCACAATGTTTTCGAAATCATGATGGCTGAAAGAATTGCTGATTGGCGCAACCGCGACCATGCCCCAAACGTCGTTAGCGCTATGAGGATGGGCGAATGTCGCCGTCACTGTGGCGCCCGCAACCGCGCTGATGCGCACCGTCTCAAAACTGTCGTCATTGAAACCCGTAATTGAGCAGCCAGTTGCGGATGTTCCGATCCCAGATTGGTGAATCGTAATCGTCTGCGCCGGATAGTCCGAGCTGGATACGGGAATACCTGTTCCGTTGAAAGTGGAATCCGAGCACCCAGTGATGTTGATGGTCTCAACCGCCGGGATGCGGCATTGAGTCGACGTATTCAATGTGACGACATTGCCTGAACGTGTGGCTGTCGCCGAGCAGGTCACCGTTCCGGCAACGGTGATCGCCGAACCTACAGGCATGTTTGCGATATTTCCTGCGCCAAATGCCGGAGAAAATGTGACTGGCGAGCCCGTAGTGGTGATGGGCGAGCCGATCGTGCCGTAAACGCGTGGGCCTGTGATCTGAGCCGGAGCGCCGTTCGCTTGGAATTGCGTGGGATAGCCGCCCCCGTTGCCAACCAGAGACAAGTTGTCAGGCAGTACAAGTGTGCTGCCAAGCTTCAGGTTCCCTTGTAATTTGATCTCGAGAACAGAACCATTGGGCGAAGCGCTGATAATGCCATTCGCCAAATAACATCCGGGGCCGCCGCAGGGCAGAAGAACGGTGCATGATGTGCCGCCGTTCCCACTCCCCGAGGGACACTGCGCAGCAATCGCGCTGTTCAATGCCGGCCCGATATCCGTCACGCCATCCACCCGGGCGCCATAGGAACGAACGTCCGCCCATGGAGAATTGGAAGATGTGATGTTTCCGGTCAAGGGACCATTGAACGCTTGCGCTGTGAGTGGCCCTGACATCGTTCCGCCGGCAGTTGATATGGCGCCAAGATTGGCCAATGCGGCGGCCGCGCTAGATGCTCCTGTGCCGCCTGCGATCACCGGCACTGCATTCATGCCGCCCACCGTGGTCCCATCCGCAGTGTAGTAGGCAATCTGCCCTGAACTGCCTGAATTGATGGTTCCCGTGGCGCCGCCGGATCCACTTCCGCAAGGTGAGCCGGTGTTCGTGAGATATCCAGAGTTGTCCACTTGCAGGCAGAAGTGTCCGGATGCTGCGGCAAGGCCGGGAAATTTGATGCTCGCTGGTCCCTGAAAGGCGGCGTCCAGGTTTGTGCTCGAACCGGAATAGATATCCGTCTCAGCCCCCGACCCGCCTTCATAGTTCAGACGGATATGTCCCGTGGAGTTACTCGCGTTGATGTAGGTATCCCCACTGTTGTTACTTTGATAGGCCTTGATACTATCCAGGCCGCCGGTCGCAGAGTTCAAAGCCCAGTTATTGCTGGCGTCCTTCAGCATGTACCATTGGCTATTTCCGTTCCAGTCTTTATAAGTGAACGAGCCTTTCTGGCTGGCAGTAAGTCCAGGCCAGAGATAGTAATCAACTTCGCTGTCCGCATTGTTTCGCACGGTCATGGTTCCCGTGGACTGCGACGTGCCACCCACTTGCAATGTCCCGTTGAACTGCGCATTTCCGGAATTGCTGATAGTGGCGACGGTCGTCTCACTGGGTCCACCCGAGCCAAAGATCACCCCGCCCGTTCCTGCGCTGTTTGAGCCATTCAAAACTACTGCGCCGGTGCCTGCGGAGTTGATCACAGTCTGATTGTTTGTGCTCGATTGGCCGTTGTTGTACTGCCCGATGGACAAGCGGTAAACGTTGTTCAGTTCATCCAGAATTTGAAAGAACTGTTCGCCCGCTGCCGCATCGCTCAAGCCGGTCGTCCACCGGTATCCAGAATCGGTCTGGTATCGCTCGAGCAAACCGCGTTCATTCCCATTCCCGATTCCCAAACGGTAATGATTCGTAACCGTTGCATCCTGCTGACTTCCGTACCAGTCACCATTCAGTCCGTTGAAACTGCGGTGAAACGTATCGAGGAAGCTGTTGCGCGTGCCGTTGTCCGTCAGTTTTCCGGTGAACATCGTTCCGCCGGTGATCCAATTGTTGTAGGAGCTTCCCGCATCCGCAACAACCTGGTTGGTCGAGTTCTCGTTCCGCAGTCCCACAATCGTGTTGTTTTCCGCATTGAGTCCTAAATGCAGCGCAGTTGCACATCCTTCAACGTCACCTCCCGTAAAGGTATTTCCATCACCCTGCTGTAAGTTGATCCCGTAAGTTCCGCTGATCGGAGTCCCATTGGAAGTCGGGCAGTTGATATGTAGCC
>Ga0335085_10000960_pt1 | contig 68993 bp, 53 predicted proteins | sample Lox_Sample_45_FD_206712 | JGI IMG/M metagenome (GOLD analysis project Ga0335085, IMG submission 206712) | Soil microbial communities from Loxahatchee National Wildlife Refuge, Florida, United States - Lox_Sample_4.5 | ecosystem: Environmental > Terrestrial > Soil > Wetlands | place: USA... | reverse complement strand
GATTCGGAAAGGGCGGGACTTTAGTCCCGCCGTTACAACGTCCGTCGGATATTTGCCTCCTTCCGATCTCGGCACAGCTTGCATTCCCAAGCTGTGCCGAGATCGGAAGACAAAAGAGCGCAGTTTCACGCGATCGGCGGGGCTGAAGCCCCGCCCTTTCCGAATCCTCGTGAGTCGTCATGTCGCTTCGCGACACCCCGAAGCATGAAAATGCCCACGAGATCGGTTTACGATCGACTCAGCCTGCGCTGGGTGAAGGCTGCGATTTCTTGGAGCCGCGAGCCCGCTGGTGAGCCCACCGTTGCCTGACCGAAATTTTCGGAACAGAAATGCGGGCTAGAGGCCAGTTTGCTCTTGCTCCCTGCCAAGCATCACACGCGCGAGTCTGGCGGGTGGTGAAGTGCTTCCACTCACCTCTCGGTGTGACCCTGGTCACAGAGTTCGAACGGCTTCTGGCCGACATTATAAATAGTCGCATCAGGCGGCAAAAGGAGGTCGCCATGGTCACGTATCGACTTGTCGATCTGATTGAAAAGCATTCGGAGGCGCTGGCTGCCAAGCTGTTGGACAATGTCCGGCGTTCAGAATTCACACAGTCGTTTGTCACGGGCAGCGTGCCTGCCGAGGAGCTGCGAGAGCGGGTCTGTGAGATCTACCGGCACCTGGGAGAGTGGGTGCTGTCCAAGACAGACGCGGAGCTTGAGCACCGCTACCGCACCATAGGTGCGCGCCGCTTCCACCAGCACATTCCTCTGCCGGAGCTGGTGTGGGCCATAATGCTGGCGAAACAGACCCTGTGGGAGTTTCTGAGCTGGGAATCGGTGCCGGAACGTCCGGCGGAAGTGGTCGGGGAACTGGGTTTGCTGCAAATGATGGGTAGCTTCTTTGATCGAGCAATTCACTATGCCATCCTCGGCTATGAGGACGCGCGCGCAGGAAAGCACAACGCTGCGTCCGGCGGCGCGGCCGCGGCGTAGCAGTAAGGGGGCAATGCCGATGATGTCTTGGGAGATCGAATATAAGCACAAACTGCAGACTCCGGATGAAGCTCTGTGCGCCGTGCAATCGGGCATGAGGGTGTATATCCAGCCGGGATGCGCGGAGCCGCAAACCCTGGTGGAAGCGCTTCTCAAACGCGCGCCGTTTGTCCACGACGTCGAGGTGGTCCACATGATGACCCTCGGCTGCGCGGATTACGTGGCCCCGGAAATGGCGGGACATTTTCGCCACAATGCCATGTTCATCGGCGCCAACGTGCGCGAGGCGGTGAACGACGGCCGCGCCGACTACACCCCGATTTACCTGAGCGAAGTGGAAGATTTGTTCTTGAGCGGCGCCATGCCGCTGCACGTCGCCCTGATTCAGGTTTCGATTCCGGACGCGCATGGCTTCTGCAGTTTCGGGGTGGGTGTCGATACCACGCTCACCGCCGCCCAATGCGCCCGCCACGTGGTGGCGCAGGTGAACGATCAAATGCCGCGTACCTACGGCGACAGCTTTATCCATATCAGCAAAATCGACGCCTTCGTGGAGTCTTCGAGACCGCTGTGCGAACTGCCCAAGGCCGAGAGTACCGGCCTTCATCAGGCGATCGCGGGGCACGTGGCGGGCTTGATTGATGACGGCGCCGTGATCCAGACGGGCATTGGCGGCATTCCCGACGCGGTGCTGCCTTTTCTGATGGACCGCAAAGATCTGGCAGTTCACTCCGAGCTGGTTTCTGATAGTGTTATCCCGCTCATCGAAGCGGGAGTCATCACCGGCGCCCGCAAGACCTACAAACCCCGCAAGATTATTCTGGGATTCATGCTGGGAACGAAGAGGTTATTCGACTTCGTCGACAACAATCCCATTTTCGAATTTCACCCGACGGCGTACACCAATGACCCGTTGCTGATCGCCCGCAACGACAACATGGTGGCCATCAATTCGGCGCTTGAGATTGACCTCACCGGCCAGGTGGGTGCGGATTCCATCGGAACCCAGTTCTACAGCGGGATTGGCGGACAAGTGGATTTCCTGCGCGGCGCCGCCCATTCCAGGGGCGGCAAGCCGATTATCGCCCTGCCTTCCACGGCGCGGAATGAGACGCTCTCCCGCATTGTCCCCACGCTGCGCCCAGGGACGGGCGTGGTCACCTCGCGGGGGCTCGTCCGCTACGTGGTCACGGAGTATGGCGTGGCGTACCTCCACGGCAAGTCCATCCGCGAGCGCGCCAAGGCTTTGATCGAGATCGCGCACCCGAAGTTTCGGGCTGAGCTTGTGGACTATTGCGAACAAACCAAGTGGTTGAAGCATCCGCAGACGGCAGAGCCTGCGATGGTGGGATGACATGAGTGGCCCGGCGCGCGGAACGGTGATCATTAACGTCGATGAGTGCAAGGGCTGCGGACTTTGTGTGGCGTCTTGCCCGCCCAAGTGCCTGAAGTTGGCCCCGCACCTGAGCGCCTACGGCGTTCACCCCGCCCGATACGCGGGAAGCGGCTGCACCGGTTGCGGAATCTGCTTCTACTGCTGTCCGGAACCGGGTGCGATCACGGTGTATCGGTTGAAGGCAGCCGTCAGCGCTCGGCCATCGGCTTTCAGCTCTCAGCATTCAGCCATCAGCGAGGGTGTGCTGTAGCGGCGCTCTATGAGCGGCGAAATTGGGTCTTTCGCGTGTGCGGCAGTAGGCTGAGCGCTGACTGCAACTTCGGCAGCGGTACTCTATAGCACCTCGGCGCTCATAGAGCGCCGCTACAGCGGCCTGATAGCTGACGGCTGATAGCTGACGGCAGTGCTGACAGCCGAGTGCTGACAGCGTTCCTAGAGGTGGATATGCGGCAGCTCTGTAAGGGCAACGTGGCCGTGATGAAAGGCGCCATCCTGGCCGGCTGCCGGGCCTACTACGGATATCCGATTACTCCGGCCAGTGAAATTGCTGAATCGGCGGCCTTGTATCTGCCGCAGGTCGGCGGCACGTTCCTGCAGGCGGAAAGCGAAGTGGCGGCCATCAACATGGTGTATGGTGCCGCCGCAGCCGGCGTTCGGGTGATGACCGCTTCCTCAGGCCCCGGCATCAGCCTGATGCAGGAAGGCATCTCCTATATCGCGGGCGCCGAGCTGCCCTGCGTCATCGTCGACGTAATGCGAGGCGGGCCCGGCCTCGGTAATATCGCCCCTGAGCAGAGCGACTACTTCGCCATGGTGAAGGGCGGCGGGCACGGTAACTATCGCAATATCGTGCTGGCGCCCGCTTCCGTGCAGGAGATGGCAGAACTCACCATGCTGGCCTTTGACCTCGCGGACCGATACCGCAACCCGGCAGTAGTGCTCAGCGACGGCTTCGTGGGCCAGATGATCGAGCCTCTTGATCTCGACTATGTTTCCATCACTCCTCCACCGAAGCCCTGGGCGGTGCAGGGCACCGCCGAGACGCGCAAGAATCTGGTGACTTCGATCTTTCTCGAACCCGATGATCTCGAACGTCATCAGCGCCAGATGGAGGCCAAATACTCGCGCGTTCAGGAACTGGAAGTGCGGCATGAGCTCTACGAGGCTGAGGATGCCGAAGTGCTCGTGGTGGGCTATGGGATTGTCTCGCGCGTGCTGCGGTCTACGGTCGATGAGGCCCGCCGCGAAGGGCTGCGTGTGGGTCTGTTCCGGCCTGTCACTCTGTGGCCGTTTCCGGCCAAAGCTCTCCGGCAAGCTGCGGCGAGCGCGGAGAAGGTGCTGGTGGTGGAGCTGAGCAACGGTCAGATGGTGGAGGACGTTCGCCTGGCGCTGAACGGCGCAGTGCCGGTGGAGTTTTGCGGGCGCGGCGGCGGCAACGTGCCGGCGGCCGAAGAGGTGTACGCCCAGATCACGGCGCATCTCCCGGTAACGGCCTGAGAGGTGGCGATGACACCGGACATCGAGACGGTCAAAGGTTCTCCGGTTGGTAACGTCGACGGCTACGAAGTGGTGCACTCGAAGTCGCCGGTGTTCTACGACCTTTACGACCGTAAAGCAGACTTGAAGCACCAGACCCACTACTGCCCGGGTTGCGGTCACGGCGTGGTGCACAAGCTAATCGCGGAAGCTCTGGAAGACCTGGGGCTGCAAGACCGAACCATCCTGGTGAGTCCGGTGGGCTGCTCCGTTTTCGCCTACTACTATTTCGACGTCGGCAACGTGCAAGTGGCCCACGGACGCGCCCCGGCGGCGGCGACGGGCGTGAAGCGCTCCTGTCCGGACAAGATCGTGGTTTCCTATCAGGGAGATGGAGACCTGGCGGCCATCGGCACCGCCGAGATTGTGCACGCCGCCAACCGCGGCGAGAAGATCAGTGTCTTTTTCGTGAATAACGCCATTTACGGCATGACGGGCGGACAGATGGCGCCAACCACATTAATAGGCCAGAAGACCACCACCACGCCCTGGGGACGAAGGCCTTCGAATGAGGGCTATCCCGTGCATATGGCCGAATTGCTGGCGACGCTGGAGGCGCCGGCTTACATCGAGCGCGTGGCTCTCTCCGATAACAAGAACATTATGAAAGCACGGCGCGCCATCCGGAAAGCCATCGAGAATCAGCGCGACGGAATAGGTTTTTCCTTCGTCGAGATTCTCTCGCCCTGTCCCACCATCTGGGGCCTGGATCCCGTGGAGGCTCGCCAATGGGTGGCTGAGAAGATGATTCCCGCCTTCCCCTTGGGCTCCTTCCGCGATCGCAAGCCGGACGTGCCCGCTGAGAATGCGCCGGCGCAGCGGCCCGTGCCGCAGGTCCTCGATATCGACGCTCGGGAGACGTTGGCGTCTTCACAAGTCGCCGCGCGACACTCCCACGCGTTTCAGGAGTTGGCGATCAAGGTGGCAGGCTTCGGCGGGCAGGGCGGCCTGTTGCTGGGCCAGTTGCTCACCGAGATGGGAATGTGGGAAGGGCTCGAAGTCAGTTGGCTGCCGTCGTACGGGCCCGAGATGCGCTCGGGCAGCGCTCACTGCGACGTTTGCTTATCCCGAGAACGTATCGGGTCTCCGCTGATATCCCATCCCGACGTGCTGGTGGCCATGAACGAAATCTCGCTACGCAAGTTTGCTCCCGAAGTGCGCGCTGAGGGACTGATCTTCTACAATCACAATTCTCTTCCCGCCGGTTACGATCCGCTGGCAGCGCGAGTGATTTGCATCCCCGCCTCGGATGTAGCTGACAAGCTAGGCTCTGCCAAAGCCGCGAACATGGTTTTGATGGGCGCGCTGCTTGCAGAGACCGGTTGTCTGGCCGTGGAGACGGCGCTCGAAGTGATTGAGCACAAGGTCAAGAGGTCTGAGCTACTCGAGATCGACCGCAAGGCACTGGCTGAAGGCTCTCGAATGATTGAGAGTCAGGTGCGCGTTGGCGCGACAGCGCAGCCTGACGGATTTGCGTGATTTTTGAATCTGTAATCTGAAATCCCTTTTGTTTGCGGCTACGCCGCGCGTGATCTCTGTCGTGCAGTTTGCTTCGATTCCGGTTGGAGACCCGCTAGATTGAGTCTGTTTGCCTGAGGCCAAACGCCCTCCGGTGTTCGTCGACGACAGCAATCTCGCTCGCCTTCGTGCGATAATTCAGCCATGCTTTACGCTGGTACATCGGGGTTTGCCTACGCGTCGTGGAAGCCCAGCTTCTATCCGCCAAAATTGCCGTCAAAGCGGTTTCTGGAGCACTACGCCAGCCGGCTCAACTGTGTGGAGATCAATTACACTTTTCGCGCCCTTCCCAGAGGGAGCATGCTGGAAAACTGGATACGGGATTCCCCGGAAGGCTTTTTGTTCTGCCCCAAAGCTCACCAGAGGATCACCCACTTTGGGCGCCTGAAAGCTGACTTCGATTTCACCCAAGCATTCTTCAGGTCCCTCGAGCCGCTCCGCGCCGCGCAACGGCTTGGGCCAATTCTCTTCCAGTTGCCTCCCAACTTTAAGCGGGACGACGCTGTTCTCAGCGGCTTTCTCGAGATCGTTCCTAAGGAGCTTCGCTGTTCCTTTGAGTTCCGGCACGAATCGTGGTGGGACGATGCTGTATACCAGCTCTTGAGGGAGCACAACGTAGCGCTCTGTTGGGCCGAATCGGAAGAGATGCAAGTGCCGCAGGTTCCCACCGCTAATTTCACGTATTTCCGTCTCCGCAAGACCGACTATACGCCGCAGGAAAGAGAGACGCTACTCGGCTCAGTGCGCGAATGGGTGAAGCAGTTGGAGGACGTCTTTGTCTTCTTCAAGCACGAAGATACGCCGGAAGGCGCGCTCTACGCCGAGGAGCTGCTGAAGCGCTGTCGCTAGAATCGATAGTTCGCCGGATTACAGCGAAATCCAGAGTCCCTTACTGATTTGACCCTATGCACTCACTCGAGTCCGCGCTGCATCTCAACCTATTGGGGTGCCCGGATCGATGGATGGACCCCCCCCTTGGCCCATCCTCCGCAACGATTTACGGGCGCCCGCTTGCAGACAAGTTATGGAACTAAGGGGGAGCGCAGCCTGCGCGACGCGGTCTTCACAGCGCAATTTGCCGGTACTGGGGTTTGAGGAAGTGAGGGCGTCTGATGAGGAAAGCGACAATTGTGTTCGTGCTAGGGATAGGGATGGCAGCCGTGGCGCTCTGCAGCTCCGCTGCGGGCGCACAAATGTTCGTTGCACATGAGAGCAGCGGCAGCAACAGCGAATCGAAGCAGCCCCAGATTTCCGGCACGACCGTGGGAAATACCGGTTGCGCGGTGCTTGAAAAGCATACGCCCATCAAAGGGCCTCTTCTTGCGCTCGGCGTAATTTACGCGCGCACGCAGTACGTGGTTCTTGACACTTACAATTGCAAGCTGGAGAAGGAAAAGTATACGGGAACCGACGACATCAAAGCGCTGAATCAAACCGCCGTCAATAACAAGATCAAACTTGTTGTGATTCCCTCGCATTACACGGACGACGAGTTGCAACAGGCCAAGGATGTCTGCAAGGCATCAACCGGCGCGCAATCTACCCCTTCTACGGCCCCGGCCGCGAAGCCCTCCGACGACGGGCATCCTCCGCAATAGCCGATAAATGCTTTGGCCGCGTCGCGGATCAAGTGCCAAGTTTAACCAGAAGATCAACGCCACGGAACCGGATACATCAGCCAGCCGATGACGAAAGCGACAGCCAAGAACAGGACGAATGATTTGAGACCGTAAAGGAACCGCTCGCGCGTCGTATTCTTGGCGATCACGCCAAACACCACCGACACGAGAAAGGAGAACAGCACCATCGCGGGCATGTGGGAGATGGCCATTCGTGTGTCCGAGAGTCGAGGCTAGCATAGGACGCGGCGCGCGACAAGAAGCGATCGCAGTACCGGCCCGTTCGCTATAATTAATGACGTACTCGCTGATCGAGATGCTACTGATGCTTCGCCGAGTTGCGAAGCCTAGCGCCTTCGCGCACTCTGAATCCCTTCGATGCGCCGCCGTGCCCAACGCGATCTCTGCGAGGACCCGCTCGCGCTCTTTCATCCCGCCATTCAGGACTGGTTCCGTGCGTCGTTTCCTGCCCCGACTGCTCCGCAACGTCTCGGCTGGCCTCCCATCATTCGCGGCGAATCCACGCTGATCGTCGCTCCTACCGGAACCGGCAAAACGCTCACCGCCTTTCTCTGGTGCCTGGAGCGATTGATGTTCACGCGTCCACCTGAGAAGCAGCTGCGCTGCCGCATTCTGTACGTCTCGCCCCTCAAAGCCCTGGCGGTGGACGTGGAGCGCAACCTGCGTCGGCCACTGAAGGGCATTGCACTGTCCGCGGCCAAGCGACGTGAGCCGTGCTTCCAGCCCACGGTGGCCATCCGCACCGGCGATACACCCGCTGCCGAGCGCGCCCGCTTCGGCCGCGAGCCGTCTGACATTCTCATCACCACGCCGGAATCCCTTTACCTGCTGCTCATCTCGAAAGCCCGCGAGGTGTTGCGATCGATCGATACGCTGATCGTCGATGAGATCCATGCGCTGGTGCCCACCAAACGTGGAGCACACCTCGCGCTCTCGCTCGAGCGCTTGGAGCATCTTTGCGGGCGACCGCTCCAGCGCATTGGGCTTTCGGCCACACAGCGCCCGCTCGATGAAGTGGCGCGGTTCCTGGGCGGTTCCGAGTTGTCTCAACCTGATGAGGAATCGGGTAGCGCTCAGCGAGGGTCTTCGCAGAGCTATGAAGGTGCAGAGACCGGAGCACCTCTCGCCCATTCGGCTGAGCAAACCGCCCTCGAAATGCCGGAATCTCCATCGGTGACCTATCGCGCCGTCACGCTGGTGGACACAGGCGAGCGCAAGCGGTTGAAGCTCACCGTGGAGGTACCGGTAGAAGACATGGAGCGCTTCGCGAGCGCCTCGCTTGACGCTGAGCGATCGAGCACAGCGGGCGCCCAAGGCGCGCCTCGTAGTTCCATCTGGTCCGCCATTCATCCGCGCTTGCTGAAGCTTGTGCGCGCCCACCATTCCACGCTGCTTTTTGTGAACAACCGCCGGCTCGCCGAGCGGCTGGCGGGCGCTCTGAACGATCTCGCGGGTGAGCCGCTGGTGCGCGCTCATCACGGGTCTCTGGCGCGCGAACAGCGGCTGATTGTCGAAGAACAGCTCAAGGCCGGCACGCTCCGCGGCCTCGTCGCCACCTCTTCGCTCGAGCTCGGCATTGACATGGGCGCCATCGACCTGGTGATTGAGATCGAAGCCCCGCCTTCGGTGGCCTCGGGCCTGCAACGCATCGGGCGCGGCGGCCATCAGGCGAACGCGACCAGTCTGGGCATTATCTTTCCCAAGTACCGCGGCGACCTCGTCGCTTGTGCCGCCTCGACGCGCGCCATGTTGGATGGCCGCATCGAGTCCATCCGTTACCCACGCCTGCCGGTCGACGTTCTGGCACAACATGTTGTTGCCATGGTGGTCATGGAGGACTGGCAGGTGGACGACTTGTTCGCCCTGGTCCGCCGCGCCGCACCCTTCACTGCGCTCAGCCACGCAATGTTCGAGGGGGTGCTCGATATGCTGGCCGGCCGCTATCCCTCGCATGAGTTCGCGGAGCTGCGGCCGCGCATCAACTGGGACCGCGCCACGGAGACGCTCTCCGCGCGAGCTGGCGCGCACCGGCTCGCCGTCATCAATGGCGGCACTATTCCGGACCGCGGTCTTTATGGCGTTTTTCGTGTAGGTGCCGAGAAAGGGTCGGCCCGCGTCGGCGAGCTCGATGAAGAGATGGTGTTTGAGAGCAAGGTGGGTGAGGCGTTTGTGCTGGGCGCCTCCACCTGGCGAATTGAAGAAATCACGCACGATCGCGTCCTGGTGGCTCCGGCGCCGGGCCAGCCTGGCAAGATGCCTTTCTGGCACGGTGACCGCCTTGGCCGTCCACTTGAATTCGGCCTCGCCATCGGCGAGCTCATGCGCCGGTTGCGCGGCATGCCGCCGCAAGCCGCGGTCGCGCACCTGGTGCGTGAGCACAGCCTCACTGAAATGGCGGCTGAGAACCTTGTGGCCTACCTCGCCGATCAGGCCGCGGCTTCGGGCGGAACGGTTCCCGATGATGAAACCCTGGTGATTGAACGCTACCGCGATGAGATGGGTGACTGGCGCGTTTCGCTGCTCTCGCCCTTCGGGACCCGCATTCACGCGCCCTGGTCGATGGCGGCCGTGGCGCGCGCACGGGCTAGCGGCAGTTTCGAAGACACAGGCTTGGACACCTTGTGGACGGATGACGGCTTCGTGATTCGCTTTCCGGATACCGACGAACCACCGGACGCTTCCGTCCTCGTGCCTGACGCCGGTGAGATCGAATCGCTGGTGGCGCAGCAGCTCGGAGGCAGCGCCGTCTTCGCGACTCTGTTCCGCGAAGCGGCGGCTCGCGCCCTGCTCCTGCCACGGCGGCGTGTGGGCTTGCGCTCGCCGTTGTGGCAGCAACGCAAACGGGCCACGGACCTGCTGGCGGTAGCGTCGCGCTATCCTTCCTTCCCGCTCGTGCTCGAGGCTTACCGCGAGTGCCTGCGCGACGTGTTTGACCTGCCCGGCCTGGCCGCGACTCTCCAGCGCATCCGTGATGGTTTCCTGCGCGTGGTCACGGTGGACTCCGAAACGCCCTCGCCGTTCGCGGCATCGTTGATGTTCGGTTACGTCGCCGAGTTCATCTACGACGGAGATGCTCCCCTTGCCGAGCGGCGAGCTCAGGCGCTTGCCGTCGATCAAGCGCGTCTCCGGGAGCTGTTGGGCGACCTCGATCTGCGTGAGATTCTCGATCCCACCGCCGTAAGGGAGGTCGAGCGTGAGCTGCAACGCTTGGACGAACCGCGCCGGGCGCGCTCGGCCGATGGAGTGCACGACTTGCTGCTCGGGCTCGGCGATCTTTCCAAAGCTGAGATCGAGGCCCGGTCGGCAGATGCAAGCACGGCGGATGCGATCGTGGCCCTCGCACGCTCCAACCGTGCCCTGGCGGTTCAGGTGGCCGGCGAGCAGCGTTACATCGCCGCCGAAGATGCCGCCCTCTACCGCGATGCGGTAGGCGTGGCGCTGCCTTCCGGTGTGCCCAAGGAATTTCTCAAGACCACGACCTTCGGCGGGTTTGACCCGCTCGAAGACCTGCTTGGCCGCTACGCGCGCACGCACGGCCCCTTTACCTCTGGCCATGCTGCCGCCCGTTTCGGCGTCACGCGCAGCGCGGTGGAAGGAGCTTTGAAAAAACTCGTCACGCGTCAGCGATTGTTCGAAGGCGCCTTCCGGCCCGAAGGTCCAGTTGGTGACGCGCGCGAGTGGTGCGACGCCGAGGTCCTGAGGCGCATCCGGCAGCGGTCGCTGGCAATTTTGCGCCGCCAAATTGAGCCGGCGGAGCCGCGTGCTTTCGCCCGGCTGCTGACGCACTGGCAAGGCATCGTAAAACCAAGAGCAGGACTCGACGCCTTGCTCGATGCCGTTGAGAGCCTGGAAGGTGCTCCGCTGGTGGCTTCGGTATTGGAATCCGAGGTGTTGCCGGCCCGTGTGCGTGGGTATCGCGCGGATGACCTCGACGCGCTGTTGGCCGCGGGCGAAGTAGTGTGGTGCGGAGTCGAGGCGCTGGGCGACCGCGACGGCCGCGTGGCGTTGTATCTCGCCGATCATCTCGCGGCGCTGTGGAAGTCGCGGGCGGGGACTAGCGACTCGGGGCTCGGGGCTCGTGACGAGGCAGAGAGTGCTGAGCTCCGGCCTAAGCTTAGGACTCATCTTGTACTGGAGTTTCTTCGCGAGAACGGCGCCTCGTTCTTTCCTGCCATTCATGCAGCGGCCGGCGGAGGTTATCCCGGAGAAACCCTCCGCGCGCTCTGGGAACTGGTGTGGCAAGGCGCTGTTAGCAATGACGCCTTTGGAGCCTTGCGCGCTTTCGTGGATCGCGGAAAGAGGCGGCTTGCGCACCCGGTACCGCAATACCGCTCCCGGCTGGCCGGACAGGCGGCTCAATCTGTGCCCGCCCGCGGGCAAGGCCGCTGGAGCCTGCTGGAATCGCGCCTCGCATTCGCCTCCGGCCCGCCTGCAACATCCACCGATCGAGCCACGGCCCTGGTTCGCACGCTGCTGCGGCGTTACGGCGTCTTGCTGCGCGAGGCGGCCGCCGCTGAGACGGTGCCCGGCGGATTCAGCGCCGTTTATCCCGTGTTGAAAGCAATGGAAGAAAGCGCTCGGGTGCGGCGCGGCATGTTCGTGGCGGGACTCGGCGCCACTCAATTCGCGGAACCGGCGGCGCTCGAACTCCTGCGCTCCCTTGCCAGGGAACCACAAGGCACGGAAGCGCCAGAAGTGCTGGAACTGGCGGCAACGGACCCCGCGAACCCTTGGGGTGCTCTCCTGAAGTGGCCCGCGAGTGAGGCGTCGCTGTCGCGCACCGCGGGTGCGAGCGTCATTCTGGTGAACGGAGCCCTCGCCGCGTATCTGCGCCGCGGCAACGACGAGCTTCAGGTGTTCCTGCCGGAATCGGAGCCGGGCCGATCGCATACGGCACGTGCCATCGCCGGCGCGTTGCGGCGCCGCGCGGAACGCGAACAGGCCCTGGCGGCCGCTGACCGTGAGCGGAGCCTGGCGCGGGATCGCCGCCGCGGATTGCTGATCGGCAAGGTTAACGGCGTGACGGCCTCGACACACCCGCTGGCCCATTTCCTTAGCGAAGCGGGATTCGCGCTGGGCGCGCTGGGCTATCATTTTCCTCGCCCCAAAAAGGGAGTCGCGAGTAGGGAGTCGCGAGTAGGGACCATCGAATAGCCAGTAAGTGCGCGCGAGACTCAGATTTGTTGCCTGGAGGCAAGAAGCAACAGCGGCCAGGCCCTATTCGCTACCCTCTATTTCCTATCCCCCTATTCACGCCCGCGCTCCCAGGCCTCCGTCTCGTCGTCAGTGAGCTGCCATCCCGGGTCTTCCTCTCGCCCTCTTCATGAGAAAAATAAGAGGCAACATCCCGAAAAAAATAGCTCCGAGTAGCCGGAATACGTCGTTATACGACATCATTGTGGCCTGCTGCTGCACCAGCCCCCACACCGCAGTGTAGGCTTGGTAGCTAGCCGTCACGGGACCGCTCCCTCCACTCGCAAACGCGCCTTGAAGTTGAGACATCATTCCTTCGGCGCCTGGATTCATGGGGTTGATGTGCTCCCCCAGATTATTGATGTGGGCCTGAGCCTGGCGGAACTGGATGGTCTCAACCGCCGAGATACCGATGCTGCCTCCGAGGTTGCGGACCAGATTGAACAGACTGGTGGCGTTGCCCATCCTCTCCCTGGGGATCGGATCCATGGTGGTGGTGGTGAGAGGTACAAAGAGGAATCCGAGCGAAAGGCCCATGATGAGCTGCGGCCAGAAGAAATCCCAATAGCCCGCGTTCAGATTGAACCTCGAGAATTCGATAAGAGTGTAGGCACACACGGCTAGCCCAATGGCCAGCATTTTTCGGGCGTCAGCTTTCGCGACCAGGATACCCACCAGGGGCATGGCGATGAAGGAGCCGAGCCCGCGAGGCGCCATGGCAATGCCCGCCTGCACGGCTGGATAGCCGAGGAGTGTTTGAAGCAAGAGAGGAATCAGTACGGTGCTTCCGTAGAGGCCCACGCCCAAGAGAGCCATCATGAAGGCGCCTGTGGAATAAGTTCTGTTCCTAAATACGTGCAGGTCTACCACCGGATGCTTGATCGATAGCTCGTGAAGCACGAACGCGGTGAGCACCACAATAGCCAGAATGGCTAACGCCGTGATCCAGTGCGTTCCGAACCAGTCCTTTTCCTGGCCCTTATCGAGCACGATCTGCAAGGCTCCCACTCCCAACGCAAGCATGCCGATGCCCCAATAATCGATATGCTCGGAGGCGCGGCGGATGTACGGCGGGTCAAAGATGAAAAGATTCGTCATGATGATGGCAGCGATGCCGATGGGCACGTTGATGTAGAACACCCAGCGCCAACTGTAACTGTCGGTCAGCCATCCGCCGAACACGGGCCCGAGCATGGGCGCCACCACGATGCCCAAGCCCCAGAAGCCCATGGCTTTGCCGCGGTCGTGCGGGGGAAAAGACTCCAGCAGGATTGCCTGGGAAATCGGCTGTAACCCGCCGCCGCAGGCTCCCTGAATGATCCTGAAAAACACCAGAAATCCAAGGCTGGGAGCTAGGCCGCACAGGAAGGATGCCGCAGTAAAGCCAATCACGGAGAACATCAGCAGGCGTTTGCGGCCAAAATGATTGGAGAGCCATCCGGTGATGGGAAGGATGATGGCGTTCGCCACCAAGTAGGAGGTGAGAGTCCAGGTGGCTTCATCGGTGGTGGCGGAAAGGCTGCCGGCGATATGCGGCAGCGACACGTTCACCACCGTGGTGTCGAGCACTTCCATGAAAGTGCTCAACATCACGGACACGGCGATGATCCACGGATTCACCACCGGAATTGCCGAAGCCTGTCGATCTGCCATGGTTTTTGTCTGGCCGCAACGGACACCGCGATTGCAGCGGTTGGATCATGGTCTTCCGCCCCTAATCGCAATCGCTGATTCGAGCAGAAATTTGGATAACCGGGATGCTTGCGAGCGAGCCCAGCCGCCCGCGAGCTAAAAGGATTCGATGTGTCTCCACCGCTGAACGCTGCAGGCGGGTGTCTCTTATTGCAAAGAAGGTCCGGAGAGCGGTAACAAGCTTGCTTTCATTAACGCGGTGGGGCGAACAACTAACTCATGTAGTTTCATAATCCTACAGTCCGTCCAGCCTGTGGCCGGCGACGAGCCGGCGTCGCGAACTAGCTGGCCCGCGCCGAGAGGCCGCTTAGAGCGTCCTTGAAAGACCCGCGCTGCTCGGTGATTTTCTTCTGCAGCATCATGATGGCGTAGAGCAATTGCTCGGGGCGAGGAGGGCAGCCGGGCACGTAGACGTCGACGGGAATCCACTGGTTGACGCCCTGCACGATGGCGTAGTTGTTGAAGACGCCGCCCGACGTGGCACAGGCGCCCATCGAGATCACCCACTTCGGCTCGGGCATCTGGTCATACAGGCGCTTGATCACCGGGGCCATTTTCTGGGAGACGCGGCCGGCGACGATCATCAAGTCGGCCTGGCGTGGCGAGCCCCGGAACACTTCCGCGCCGAACCGCGCCAGATCAAAGCGCGCAGCCGACATGGACATCATTTCGATGGCGCAGCAGGCAAGGCCGAACGACATCGGCCAAATGGATGACTTGCGGGCCCAGTTCACCGCCTGGTCAAGCTTGGTAAAGATGAGGCCCTCAAGGCCTGTGGGTTCGGTCGACGCTGGTGAATTGGTTGCCATAGCTTTATTATGTCATGCTGCCAGATGGGATTCAATGCCCCGGATGGAATGGATGGCGCGCTTGCCTTCGAGCTCTCATCATTCGCGAGCCCTTAAACGCCTGTGGTATGGCTCGACCCACTACCGCGATCCCCGTTCCGCGCTTTCACGCAGCACGGGAATGACTTCATTGGAGGCTGGCGCCATTCGAGCTTGGCCCTACTGAAACGCTCGCTTCTCCCTCTCATGTTGTCCGAAAACGGACATACGTTGAACGTCTCCACGAAAAATCTCAAAAAAGTGCCTCATTCACACGTAATTTATTGTTGTGGTGAGGTTTATCAAATTGGGTTCGCCCCCCTCGAAAGTTTTAAAATATTGGCCATTTTTCGTGCATAAACCTTTGTAATTATGTAACTTAGATGCTTTGTGTTCGTCTCACCCTCAATACTCGGCACAATCGTCCTGATCTCGGCCCAAGAGTTCCGTCAAAGCTGCCCGTCTGGACTTCCGGCCCGGCGGGCCAACAGGGTTTGCCGCTCGACGCGCCAGCGCCATATGGTCGTGGATGCATTCCGTTCGTTCCTTGAAAGAGTCGGTGTCACGCTACGCATACCGTCTAAATAACACGCCGGTTCCTGGCGTGTCGATACTGCGTTTGGTCTTTTGTTGGTCAATTGGCCAGTTTGAGGTGGCACGGCCATCTTGGCCGTGAGTTTCCGCGGGCGAGACGCCCGTGCCACGTCAAACTGGCCCACTACCGTCAATTGTCGGTGATGGACGACCAGTTTGTTCTTATTCCGACTCTCTCAACCATAAGAGGCTCGACCTCACACCCACAATGCCGCTACAAATTGAGCATCTCCCGCAGCCTGCGGGTTTGGGCCCGGCTAACGGGAATCTCCGTTTGCTTGCGATCATCCATTTTGAGCTGGTAGGAGCTCTTGAACCACGGGATTACCTCCCTGATGCGATTAATGTTGATGAGGTACGAGCGATGCACGCGCCAGAAGACTTTTGGGTCTAGCGTATTCTGCAGCTCTTCGACGGTGCGGAAATTCGATTGGCCCTCAACCTCGCGAGTGACGATGCTGATCACCCCGTCCTCAATGCTGACGTAAACCACATCGTCGGAATCGAGCAGGTAAAGGCGCCCGCCGGCCTTCACCACCAGCTTGTTTTTTTGCGGAACCGGCCGGCGCTCCAAGATGTCTACCAGCTTGTCGAGCTTGTGTTGCGTGCTCTCCCCCGCCTCCGTCATTCGGCGCACACGGCCTACGGCCTTTTCCAGGCGCGACCGCGCGATAGGCTTCAGCAGATAATCCACCGCGCTCACTTCAAACGCCTGAACCGCGTAATTGTCATAGGCGGTAACGAAGATGAAAAGGGGCAGGCGCACCTTCTTTTCTAGCAATTTCCTGATGACGCCAAAGCCGTCGAGACCTGGCATCTGCACATCCAGAAACACCAGGCGGGGATTCAATTCCCGGATCAGGTTGACGGCCTCGACGCCGTTGCTCCCTTGCCCCACCACTTCCACATCAGGAAAACCCTTCAACAAATAGGCCAACTCGTCGCGAGCCGGCCGCTCATCGTCAACGATTAGGGCTGAAATCTTCATTGACTATTCCTCGCCACCAGTATACCGGAACGACGGGAATTGCCACCTCAGGCCGAAGCTCAGTCTACAACTCCTCCGCTTCGAACCGGCGCTCTCCCCAACGTCGCCTCCGCCGATACCGATCCGCCGCTAACTAGCCAAGGGCTCCGCCCTTGATATCCGGATGTAGGGCCGGGGCTTGCCCCGGCCAGGGCCGACCGAAGGGTCGGCCCTACGACGACGAAACGAGAACAAAATTCACGTTTCGATGCGCATAACGGTCTAACGCTCCTGAAGGCTCAATCTTCCTCGCCTAGGAATCTCAGGGCTATACAGAGCGGCAAAAGTGATGACACACCCCGCTGTAGCGGCGGTCTGTGACCGCCGATTCGGCGCTCATAGAGCGCCGCTACAACTTAAGTCGCCGTGTTTATTATCATTTTTGAAACCGATGTCACAATCCTTGTGCGTTTCGTGAGTCTCGCTGTCCCACGCGCTGATTCTAAACGACATTCCAGCTTTGTTCGTTTGGCTGCGGGCGGTGCGGTACCGACTGTAGCAGCCAAGTGGGCTTAGCCAGACGGTTGACTCGATGTGAGTGGCGCGGGCTGGGCTCGACCCCCTCTCGGGACGCCCGACCGTGGGTTCGTTTGCCGTTCGATCGATGACTGCGGATTTTCGGCGGCGCAAGTGCATGCTGATTATAAGGAACTTACGGCAACCCTCAGAGTTCAGGCTTGGGTTCGTTTTAGGTTCGTTTAGGTTCGTTTTAGGTTCGTTTTTGCGCACTTTTACTGATTCTAAAGCACTTCTCGGGTTCGTTTTTGAATTTAAGGCATACCCCCGGGGGGGTACCGGGCGGAAACGCCATTTTCGCACCGCAGGTCAGTCCCATGGCCGGGTGGTGGCCGCTCTGAGCGCGCCCAAAATCCTATCGGCCGACGAGCCGGCGATGGCAACCGGCGCTTTCGCCGCAATCCGTCAGCAGGAGCAAATCACAAATCGGCGCCTCGGTGATTGTCTGCCGGCGATCGGAAAAAGGGCAAGAAGAATCGTAGTGGTCAGTCCGGTTGATTACTCAGGCCGTTGGTAAACATTAGGCCGCTAATTGTGGGAAGGGCTGTTCTCGCCAGGAATGGTTGCGCCGAGCAGAGTCGTCACTTCGTGCTACTGCGGCCGGCGATACCAAAGTTCGAAGCGGCGTGCGCGGTCAACTCCTTGCGGCATCAATAGCGGGCCGTTCACGGCAACACCCTCTGAACGCAGTGACTTGACCACATCCTGTGCCGCTACGGTATCCCCTGGAGAGGTATAGCGGAATTCCGTCGCAGGAATCGGGTTCCACCAGAAACGTAGGTTAAAGGACGACCTTGACCCAGCCGACGTGGCGGCGGCAATCAGGGCGATTCGCTGAACTGGTTGAGGCAGCTCTCTCGGGGCGCTATACTCTTCCGATTTCACCATGACAAAAAAATCGCCTTTCATTGGCTTGTCTGGACTCAGGAACTTGACCAACTTGTCTCGTGCATCCTCCACCCCACGATCCCCGTGACTGACATTCAATGCAGCATTGTAGTCGGCAATCGCCGATTCGAGATCCCGGGCCTGAGTAAATGCGTATGCCCGATCTTCCAGCAGTCTAAGTCTAAGCCTTGAAATTGGTTCCGGTGACAGGGCGCGTGTGAGGTCCTCGATCACCCTTGCCCAATCCATCTCTCGTGTAAGATCCCCTCGCTGTCTTGCCTGCTCGATCCGAAGTCTGTAGCAGAAGGCTCGATCACTGTACATCTGCTGTTTGGTTGATGCCGGCTCAGTCGACGATGCCAAGCCCTGCGACAGTTCGGCGATGGCACCATCAAGATCACCGCTCTCCCGTTTGTCAAAAGCGCGTTTGATCACAGTGGGAACGCCCTCGTGTCGCTGGATCCGCCACAGGTACAGACCGGACGCCATCGCGATCAGCAGCGCGGTGACCGTCGCGCCTAATTTCACCATACGCCGCCGTCGTCGCCAGTGCGCCCGACTTTCCGCAATATATCCGCGCAGCGCTGGGGTGACGTCCGCGGCCCTCACCGCCATCGTTGAATCCCATTGCCTCAACAGCTTTTCGTCGAGCAGCAGTCCGGAGGTCTTCGTTGTCGCCCAAATCCGCATACGGTCCTCAAACTCCGTGCGCAGTTCGAGGAACGGGCGATTCCGTTCGATCGCGTCTTGCAGCCACGCCCAGTCCAGCACAAGCCGCGGGTCGCTCAGGCTCCAACCATCCGAATACCGGAGCACTCCCGCAGGGCCCAACTTGCTATCGATCAGCCAGCGCTCTTCGTCGTTAAAGTCCGAACTGTGCAGCGGGGATCCTGCTTTGGCATCTTCTTTTGTCCCTACTCTGACGAAAAGCAGCAGCAGCCGCTCGACTGAAGCCTGGAGGTTTGGCGAAATGCTCTGAAGCATCTCGTCGCCGCGGCGCGGAATGTCCCCTGATTCAGATTGTTTGAGGAATTCGCGCAGCCCAGGACTCAGTTGGCCCATGTGCGCCCGCACCGCGGCTATCAACTCGGTCAAACGCTCCCCTCGGATGAGCAGGCGCGGGTTTTTACCCTCCGCCACCCAAGCATCCGCCAGCCGTGCCAGCTCATCCCGGGCGGCCAAGTACCCAGCATTCCGCGCCCGCCACTCCTTCAGCCTGGGCCAGCGATAAAGAAGATCCTCTGTTGTCAGCTGAAACCCCGGCGACCCCGTAATCTTCTCCACCGGCCCGCCCGCAATTTCGCGAACAACTCCCAGTTGCAACGCCCGATCAAGCACGGGCCGCCCGAGGCCATCGACCTCATCGACAGGAACGAAGCGCCGCGCCTCGCCCGACCGAACGAAACCGAGAAAGAAAGCTTCCGCCGCTTCCTCGCCGAACGACCCAACCAGGCGTTCCGCTGCCCGCACCGGGTCCGCCTGCTCGCAGCTTCGAATGAAGTTGAAGAGCACCGGACTAAGATCGGCCGTCATCTTGTCCCGCCACGCGATGGCCTCGTCGAGCGCTTCATCCCTGAGTAGCCACCGTGTGCTGGAGGGATTCTCCAGCCACCCTTTCGCCGAGTTCTCCATCACCGCCCGCCAATTCAGAAACTCGCGTTGTTGCTTGATCCAGTCGTGCAGATCCTCCCAAGTCCGAATCAGTTCGTCCGGTGCCAGCCTCAGAACCGGCGGCGTTACGTCGTCGTCCTGCAGTATGAGCCGGGCGTCACGGAAATCGCTGAGCACGGGGAGCTCGGCGGCTCCCACCTCTTCAAGCGAGATCGGCCGCAGCGAATCCGGCACGGTGCCGCTTCCGGTCGCTACGAAGCGCAGAATCAGCCGCCGCAGCGCATCGGTATTCCCAGCGTGTTTTCCGACCAGATACTTCGCTGTCGCTGCGGGATCGTCGAGTTTCCGCAGAAACCGTGCCAGATGTTCCTTTCGCCGCACCTCACCGAGACTTGCGACGTCTCCGCCGGTCTTCCCGTCCGTGAGATAGGCGGCGAGCCGCTCGGTGGATGTCAGCATCGAGATCTGCTCTTTTGGCGGATTGCCGAACACCGCTGGAATCTCTTCGAGCGAATAATACGGAATGTATACGACGTGGGTCTGTCCCCAGTACTCGTCCTTCTGCGCGGGAGTCATCCCATCCAGATACGTGTTGAACGTGCGCCGTACACTCTCCAACGCCAGCAATCGGCGGTCATGTTCGCTCACCTCCACGCGCGTCGGCACTGGATAGATCCGGAATCGGCCTGCGTCCTCATCCGCTTTTCGCTGCGCCCGCACGTCCGCCGCAATCCCCGCTGCTCCGCGAATGTTCTGCTCGTTCAAAGTGAAACAGACGACCAAAATATCGGGCATCTGAACAGTACAGATTCCCGACGTGTCGCTAACCCCCGTCCGGCTGTCCAGCAGCACATAGTCGTATTCCCCTCGGAGCCACTTCTTAGAAGCGTCCATGAAACGGCGGCCACCGAGACGCTCGTAGAAGGTCACGAACTGAAATAGGCTTAGGCGCTCCGAGTAAGTGCGATCCTGACGCCCGGCTGGGATGAAATCGAGTTGCCCACCCTGCGGGAAATCGGGAAAAGTCAGCTGCCGCGCGTACGAAAGTACGTTGGCGTGCTCATCGAAAAACGCCTCCGGCACCTTCCTCCAGTCCGTATCCTTCGGTTGGCTTGCTGCAAGAGAGGCGAGCCCGCTGAGGTACTCGAGCACACCATCGGTTTCGGCAAGTGCCGGATCGCCAAGGAACGGATGGAAAAACCTGTGAATGCCCGGCGCTTCGAGGTCCCAGTCCATCACCAGCACGCGCCTGCCTTGCAGCGCCAGAAGCCAAGCCACGTTCGCCAGCGCCATCGACCGGCCCGTACCGCCCTTATACGAATAGAAGGTGACGATTTTCCCGTTGCGGCCGGTCTTGATGTCGTCGATTTGGTCTTCCAGTGGGTCTGCGCGTACCATCGCTATCGCGCCCCGGCTGGACTGCTTTCTACACGCACGGCCTGACCGGTCACGGGGCGTCCTTCGGATTCCCGGTTCGTGGCTAACTGCTCGAACCGCTCCAACGTGGCGTTGAGTTCCTGCTGAAGCTGCTTCGGGGTTCTGAGCGGCGGATTCGGAAATGCTACATGCGGTACCACCGCGTTGTTGATCGTCGCCTCAAGGGCTTGACCGTTCACTTGAATGACCGGATCCTGCTCGTTCCACGGGACAAACAACGCAGTCGTTCTATGTAGCTTCCGGTCCAGGGCCGCGAAATCCGCGAGTTGTTGCTGAGCCTGAGCCATCTTCGGGTCGAGCACGATCACGACCGGGTGCCCGCTATTGGAGCACTGCGTTACCTCGTTCACGAAGTGCGGTCCGACATTCAGGGGAACGAACGCTGCCTGCCGCCGTGCGATGACTGTCTCCACCAGTTCCGCCGCGTTCTGGTCTTGCTGTGCCGGCGGCAGAAAAGGCTGCCAGGCGCTTCCGCCTGCTGAGCAGTACACTACCCTGGTTTTGATCCTGTCTCTTACCTCAAAGGCGCCCGGCGTGTCCGCCAGCCGTAGCCCCGGCCTAGGCCCACGTGCGGGCTTGCCCCGGCCCTTTTCGAGGATTGCCCGCGCAAACGTAATGACGCACCTCCTGTACGCTCGGTTGTTCTGCTGGAACATCACGTTGAAGAGGCCATCTCTCTCGTAGACATCCGGTAGGTCTTGGTTGGTATACTGGAATGGCTTCAGAGCCGCCGGCAACATCGGGTTGCCATCTGCATCCTTTTCCGGCGTGCTCCAGAACACCGGCAGAATCTGGTCTGCCGCCCCGTAATGATGGTTTGCGATCTGTTCGAAAAACGCCAACTCCCGTCCGCACCACTCCTGAGTGACGTACGCCGGCGTCACGATGCACACCAGCACATTGCTCCACTCGAGCGCCTCCTGTAAATCTCGGCTCCAGCGGCTCATCAGTTCGAGGCTCTCCCAGTCGGCAAAAGAACGGTACTTCTGCTCCAGCTTCGTCAGATCCTGCTTCATAACCTCCCAGAGATCTGCGTAGAACTTTCTGAGATATGGATGGCGGTTGGCCCGCGCGTAACTGAAGAAGTACCAATGTGACATTTCTCAATTTATCCCTGAGCGCCACCTAGTATAACGCTAGGCCGCCAGTTCCGCGTTTTGATTCCTGTCTGATGCCGAATAAGCCAGCGACAGCCCAACGACATTCGGAAGCACGCCGGTCGCCGGTTCCGCACCGGGCATTGTAGGAGGGATGCGCGACCGAACATCCCGGGTCAGTCGTTGCGCGCAGATCCACGCGGCGGATTCAGAGACACTCTAGTCACAAGCGGCGCGTCGGGTATAAATGTCGAGAAATCGCCTTATCACCACTGATCTGGTCAGCCGCTCAGCGTCCAGCAGGGGGCATAGATCCTGCCTGGTCGGCAAGGGTTTATGCAAGGGCGGGCTGCGATCCAATTCGGACTGATCCATGAGTGAAAATCTATAGAGTCTGATGAGTTTGATATAGAGTTCCCGCGGCGTCCCCGCCGATGAGGCTCTCAAGACCAGCTCCCCTCGGACCGGTGATTTTGCCTCCCTTTTATCGCGGTGCTGACATTCGCACCGATGCGCCAAGCCGCCAAGTGCATGATTCCCACGAACGCGGGTATCGATCGTTAAGTACAGCAAGTACAGCGCCCCCGGGCCCAAGAAGCTGAGCAATTTCGCACAACCTGCAGTGGCCCGCGTTCACTCATTCTTGTAAGATACCCAATCCCAACTTAACCCGGGCCGAGCGACCAAGCAAGGGGCTGGCCGGAAGTAGGAACGGAGAGAAGAATGAGGGTAATGCTGATTGGAGTTGAAGGCCAGTTGGGCAGCGACCTGCGCAAAGTGCTGCAGGATCAGACGCTCATCCCGTTGTCTCATGCGGACATCGAAATTACGGACGTGGAGGCGGTTCGGCGGGCGTTTGAGCAGCATCGTCCGGATGTGGTGATCAACACGGCCGCGTTTCATCGTGTGGACGATTGCGAGACTCAAATGGAACGCGCCTTTCAGGTAAATGCCTTCGCCGTTCGGGGCCTGGCGCAGGAATGCCGCCGCACGGGCGCCGCGCTGGTGCACTTCAGCACGGACTACGTGTTCGCCGGCGAGAAGAGAGAACCTTACGTGGAAACTGACCGGCCCGGTCCCCTAAGCGTTTACGGTGCTTCGAAGCTTGCCGGAGAGTATCTGGTGGCGGCTGCGCTGGAGAGGCATTTCCTGATTCGCACTTGCGGCCTATATGGCCTGGGGGGAAGCAGGTCAAAAGGCGGCAACTTCCCGGAAACGATGCTGCGCCTCGCCGCGCAAGGGAAGCCGATTCGCGTGGTGAACGATCAGGTTGTGACGCCAACTTACACGGCGGACCTGGCGCGAGCGGTAAGCCAACTGATCCGCACCGAAGCTTACGGGCTTTATCACATTACAAGCGGGGGCTCGTGCACGTGGTTTGAATTCGCTCGGAAGATTTTTGACTTGGCCGGTGTCAACGCTGATCTGACGCCAGTCACCGCCGAAGTCTTTGGCGCACCCGCCCGGCGCCCGCCGTATTCGGTACTCCGGAATCAGCGGCTGGAGAGGTTGGGACTGGATAAAGTCCCAGTTTGGGAGGATGGGCTGCGACGCTACCTCGCCGAACGGCAGAACGCGTCAGCCCACTTACGAGCGAGTTCTCAGGGATAACGCCTTGAGTGGCTACGATTCACTGAGTGGGACGGCCGTCTCGAAGAGCGCGATTGCTGTGTCAGTAAAGCGCAGGGGATTGTGCGGTAGTCGATTGACGTCAGAGGACGTACCCTGGGAAGCCATTGAGAGTCCTAGTGAAAGGCTCTGGCACGCACGAACACAGATTGAGTGCGCGATAGTTCTGTCAACAGTAGCTCCGTGCACGGCTCAAATCAGGTTGTCCGCTTGGGCAGACGCGCTGTATACTTGGTGTTCGCTGTTTATGAGCGCCGTTCGACCGTCGCGGGCACTTCGCAAAGGGGGAAAAAGCCACGAGGAGGTAGAGCCATGAGGATTTTCACGTCTGTTAGTTCGCTAATCGGTGCGCTTTGTTTGGTAGGCTTTTCGTTCGGGGGACGTCCTTCAGCCGCGAAGCCATTCGCACCCCAGAAGGCCGCGTCGGCGGTGAAACTTACGAGTCAGCAGGCAGATGATCTGAATCACGCGTGGAAACACTTAGCCCGTGCTTACATGGATCTTATGACGGTGGCCCCTGACGTCAAGGGGGACACCAGCCGGCTGGAAAACGCACTGAAGGCTGCTATACACAATATCCATCAGCTGGAGCCAAGTCTGGCGGAGGCTTCGGGTTTTCAGGGACAAGACCGGGGACAACCGCGAGAGCGCGTGTTTGACGCCGTACAGAAGCACCTGGACGTGGCGAAGGAGTATCTCGGCGGCGCACATATCTCGAATCCAAACGCCGAGCAGGCACTCGCGCAGATAACGACCGCCTATGCGGAACTCAAGGCTGACCGAGCGGCGCCCGTGAAGAAGTAGGTCCTTTTCGACGGCTGGCGCTCCCGAAGAGACGGAAGGTAGAGTGTGCTGTCATCAGCAGTTGTGACCCCGAAAGCAGGACCTGGAGGCGGAGGAGGGCGAATCAGTTTTCTTAGACATAATGATGTTAAGATTTATCGTGCCGACACTCCATGACTGTTTCCAAGGGCAGGACATTCTCTAACATTCTTTATACGGGAGTCACGAAAGGGACGACACTCGGGTGTCTGTTTATAAGCAGTTCGGTGATAGCCAGGAACCTCAGTCCTGCAGACTACGGTGTTGTGGGATTCGCTTACGTTATCATTGGTTTTCTGTCTCATTTCAGTGATATGGGCGTGGGTGCCGCGGTCATCAGCGATGCAAAGGTTGATGAGCGCAGGCTTTCCACAGCCTTCACACTGAAGATTATTCTGAGTGCGGCCGCCTTCGTTGCGGCTTACTTTCTCGCTCCATTCGCGCACCATTTTTTCGAGCACCCACAGACAGCCAATGTAATTCGTCTGCTGGCGTTGAACTTTCTGGTCAGCACCATCGGATTTCTCTCGACGACGATGTTGACCCGCGAGATGAATTATCGCGCCTTGGTTTTTCCTGGCGTGGCGAGCGCTGTCGTCCGCTGCATGCTCGTAGTGACCTTGATCTGGCAGGGGTGGAGGTATTGGGCGATCATCGCGGCCGATATCGCTGCAACCCTGGCTGCCGGGCTCACTGCACAACTGATACGAAAAGTCCCCGGAACCCTGGGACTCGACAAGCACGATGCGGAGGAGTATTTGCGTTTCGGGATACCCTTGTTTGGAAGTGGCGCGTTGGTCTTCCTGTTGCTCAACTTAGATAACTTCCTGGTGGGCGCGAAATTAGGAACCGCCCAGCTGGGCTACTACGCGCTTGCGTTCAACTGGGCGAGCTTCATTTGCGTGCTTCTTCAGGATACCGTCAACAATGTCCTTCTTCCAACGCTCTCCGCAATCCAAAATGACCTCCCAGCGGTACGGCGGTGGTATCTTAAGACTATCGACCTAACAGCATTCGTCGCTGTGGTTGCCAATGCTACTCTGCTGGTGAACGCACGACAGTTCCTCGTGACGTTTCTAGGTAAAGGGACCGAGAAATGGGTGCCGGCGATACTCCCCCTGGAGATTCTCTGCGTTTACGGAATTCTAAGGGCAATAGCCTCGCCGGCTGGCAATTGGGTGATGATCCGTGGACAAACCAGGGTGATGCTGTACGCGAATTTATTGGGGGGAGCCGTCGAATTATCCTTACTGTTGCTCGCGCTGCGAACGAAAAGCATTGAAATGGTCGCGGTTGCCGTGCTCGTTGCGTACGTCTGCGCAGTTGCAGCCTTGCTGCCATTCTTGCGCCGCGAGTTTCTAATTAGAATTCATGATATCGTGGTGCAAATCTGGCCCGTCGCCCCGGCGCTGGTTATGGGCTTTCTCGTCTCATCTTTCCTCCCAGTTTCACTGGGGGGAGCAATTTTTACGCTTGCGGCTAGAGCATCAATCGTAGCTTTGGCAGTTGCTCTCACGCACGGATTGTGCAGTCGGTTCCGGTGCTTCCAGGAGGCCGGAGGCATGATTTTGCAGAATGTGGCTCGTGATAGAGCGTAAGCTCGGGGCCGTTTATGAACGAAGATACAAGCCTCGCAGCAGTTGGATGCGCCCGCCAAGACGAGGCGGCAGTGATGTACCTCGACATGATGAAGCGCACCCTAACAGACAAGATTCATTGGGACGATCCCCTGGCGATTTACAGGTTTTGGCGCCCGAAGGCTGACATGAAATCATGGAAGCGACGCGGCATCGCTCTCTTAGAGAAGCTCTTGAGTCGCAAGAACATACGCCTCGTCGAACCTTACCCTATTCCTTGGCGCGGTGACTACAGCCAATTGTCAAAAAACGAATTAGCAGATGTTTCCTTGAACGGGAACTATTGGCCAGTGCGTGCGCATACGATGATTGGTTTGAGGCGTCTTGAGAACATTCAGTTTTGTGTGGAGACCACGATCAGAGACGGGATCCCGGGCGACTTGATTGAGACCGGGGTTTGGCGGGGCGGAGCATGTATTTTTATGCGAGCCATCCTGAGAGCCTATGGCGACACCAAGAGAATCGTGTGGTTGGCAGACTCCTTCGCCGGCCTGCCGCCGCCTGACGGGGCGGCGTACCCTGCCGACGAGGGGGACATACATCATACCTACCAGGAGTATCTTGCTGTCTCGCGCCCAAAGGTGGAAGAGAACTTCCGGCGCTATGGTCTTTTGGATGGACAAGTGCAGTTCTTAGAGGGATGGTTCAAGGACACTCTGCCCAACGCACCCATCGATCGCCTTGCTGTCTTACGCCTCGACGGCGATATGTACGAGTCAACGACCCAGGCACTGGAATTCCTCTACGACAAGTTGTCGCCCGGAGGGTTTGTCATCATCGACGACTATCATCTTGGCCCTTGCAAGCAGGCGGTCACAGATTTTCGGTCGCAGCGGGGCCTCAACGATCCCATTATCGACATCGATGGAATGGGAGTGTTTTGGCGGAAGTCGCGTGATTGACGGACGTCGGGTGAAAATGCTGACTGATGGAGCGATTTACACTCCAGGAGCTGTGGATGGAGTGCAGAATCTGCCGTAATTCCTTCGCGAACCAGGCGTACCGTGCCCGCGAGATGATGTTTGGCTACCGGGACGCATTTGATTATTTCGAGTGCTCACAATGTGGATGTGTCCAAATCCTCGAAGTTCCCGCCGATTTGTCAAAATACTATCCGTCCGATTACTACAGCTTCGCGCGATTCGAGGCGAGAACGGTCGGCTTTAAGGAAAGGATCGCCAAGCGCCTAGCGGGACCCTATGCAACGTGCGGCGGCGGAATGCTCGGCAGGATGATTTTTCGGTACTATCCTGAGCCCCAGCTGCGGCCGCTTGCGCCTGTAGGCCTTTCGTGGAAATCGAGGATATTGGACGTCGGATGTGGCGGCGGCGAGTTCCTGCAACTGCTGAAAGATGCGGGCTTCAAGAACGTGCTGGGGATCGACGCCTATATTGAGGGAAACAGGCAATACGCGAACGGCTTGCGGATTCTGAAGCGTTCACTCCAGGAGATGAGTGGTGAGTGGGATTTGATAATGTTTCACCACTCCTTTGAACATCTTCCAGACCCTTTGGAGACGCTACAGCATTCTGCTGCAATTCTTTCCAAGAAAGGCTGCTGCTTGATTAGAATTCCCACTGTCTCGTCATACGCCTGGAGACACTATAGAGCGTGTTGGGTACAACTTGATGCGCCACGCCACCTCTTTCTGCATTCCGTCTCCAGCATGCAGCTTCTCGCGGGCGACGCTGGTTTCGCGATTAAGGAGGTCGTTTACGATTCAACCGAGTTCCAGTTCTGGGCGAGTGAACAATACCTTCACGACATCCCGCTGCATGCGGAACAGTCGTACGCCCACTCCCCTTCGACGTCCATGTTTTTAGACGCGGATATGAAGTCGTTCCAGAAGCGAGCAGATTGGCTGAATGCGCATAGCGAGGGCGACCAGGCCGCATTTTATCTGGTTAAGGTCGCATAAACTGATTGCAGGAGAGGGGAGCGGGAGCGAGCGGGAGCGTCCTCCAATAGTCTTGAAGCGCTGGATTGTGCTACATTGAGCAACTGGTGGAGAATGGGCTATTTATTCCCTGCGGGTGGCAAGTCGAGGGAGCAAGGAGCCTGAATTGAGGTCAAGAGGAGAGCGAAATTAGCAGCCCTCTGGTCACAGTCATAACCCCCACTTACAACCACGGGGAATATATCGGGCCTTGCATCGAGAGCGTGGTCTCCCAGACTTATCCAAACTGGGAGCAAATCATCGTCGACGACGGTTCTACCGACCGGACTCCCGAGGTCGTTCGCGCTTATAACGATTGGCGTATTCGATACATGCGCCAGGAGAATGTGGGCATTTTCAGATTGCCGGAAACTTACAACCGTGCTCTCGCTGCCGCCCGTGGGGAGTTGATCGCGATTTTAGAGGGGGATGACTTTTGGCCTCCTGACAAGCTGGAGACTCTAGTACCAGCTTTCGAAGATCAGCAGGTCGTTTTGGCTTATGGCCTCGCGTGTCCGACGTCGCCTACGGGCAAGAAGTTGAAGTGGACCATACCGCCCTACTGGTATCAGAAGCAGTACACGCACGCTGGACTCTTTAACGAACCGGTAGGCTCCGCAACGCGACTTATGCTTCGCCCCGATGGCGGCCTTTACACATTTCCTTGCTCAGTCGTCATTCGCTCTAGTGCACTTAAAGCAATTGGCGGCTTCCAAGGCAGCCCTCGCTTTCCGGGCACCGATTACCCCACTTTTCTCGAACTGACTTTGCGCGGCCGGTTCTTCTTCGTCCCGAAGGTAATGGGTTATTGGCGCCAGCATCTGCAGTCGACCACGTGCACACGTGACGATTGGGCTCTGGTACGAGAGCGGAGCCGATGGGTGATTGCATTTCTGGACAGACACAAGGGTGAAGTTGGTTTTACGGGCGGCGATGAAGTGCCGGACATTGCGGAGTCGTTCGACCATGTGAGAAAGCAACAATGGTTTTGGAAGGGACGGCAGTTGTTGCTGCTGGGACGATGGGGTGAGGCGCGACGAAGCTTTAGCGAAGGCCTCGCCGCCAAAAGGCTCAGAGATCGCCTGAAGGCGTGTTTGGGTTATTGGGCCGCTTGGCTACACCGAGACCTCGAAGGACTCATAAGAATGATTGGAAGAGGAGACGAGTTTAGGGAGCGATTTGGACTCGACGAACATTGACGACTAGGCACGTGAGGGCCCTGGGGTCCACCACGAGCATCCGCGTCGGCGGACTGTTTCTGCGCTGTCCTGGGCTAGGCCTAGTCAAACAGTCGCGTTCGCAGAAAAGGAACTCTAATGACAGGGAAAGTCCGTGCGCTAGGAAATAAAATACATCGATTGCTGCCAAGCTCGCGTCTTAATCCGGACAAAAAGCAGTTGATTGACTTTGCCTGCCAACGACTGAATATGCGTTCGTTTGCCGACTTGGGAGCCGTCTGGAACGTCGACGGCGGCTACACCTTTTATGCAATGGAACGGCACGATATCCAGAATGCAGTTATGGTTGATACCGATCTCACGCCTCGAGTTCTAAAAAAGCAGAAGGCACATCCCGGCCTAAGAATCATCCAGGGGAACTTTGGGGACCCTTTGATGCCTGAGAGGATTGGAAAGGTCGATGGAGTATTCTTCTTTGATACCTTGCTCCATCAGGTCAAACCGAATTGGGACGAGGTCCTCCAGATGTATGCCCGGGTCTCTGATATCTTATTGATATTTAACCAACAGTATACAAACCTATCTGCGACTACGAGGCTACTCGACCTTGGGCGAGATGAATACTTCCGCAATGTTCCAGTTGCCCCGCATGAGGAGCCGTACAAGACGTACTTTCGGGACCTCGATGCTATTCATCCTCAGCACAGAAGGCCGTATCGTGATATCCACAACATCTGGCAATGGGGCATCGTGGATGCTGACCTGATAAGCTGCGCGACCAATCAGGGCTTTAAGATGCAGTTTTACAAGAACTGCGGGCAGTTTGGGAAGTTGAAAAACGTAGAAAACCACGCTTTCGTGTTTTCCAGACCGCAATTTGGTCAGATCTCGTCAAGTCCCCTTATGTGACTGCGGTCGAGTCGCCTCGCATGGATAGATATGGATAGATATAGACATAGATACCCCTCGAGAACACTGCCGTCAGTATCGAGGACTGTCGCAGAAGTTCTAGGCTCCAGTACCCCGCACCTCGGGCCCCGGTTGAGTTCCATTGCCGTAGGGCTGCCGAATTCCAGCACGCCCAGCTCCTTTCGGGGCCAGAGTGGGCTTGATCATGCGCGATCAGGCAGTGATTTTCATGGCGACGCGCGCCTCCGCTTCGGCGCCGGCAAGCCGCAACTTTTGACGGCAGACGGGTTTCGAATGTTTTGGGAACTAAAGAGCCAAGACAGCCCAACCATTGTTTTGGGACCGAGGAGGCTACATCTGTGGGCGCGACGATTCGCACGGCGCCGTGGCGGCCTGCGACAGTGCTACAAGTGAACACTGTCCTTAAACTAAAGGCGTTACTGCTGCTCTTAACCGGGCTAGCGATGGTCCTGATGGTGTTCGGGTGCGGCGGCGCTGCGCCGAAGCTCCAGTCCATTTCGATCACCCCCCAGATGGCCTCCGTGCCGCTCGGTCTCTCTCAGCAATTCAAAGCGACCGGGAATTACAGCGACGGTTCGAGCCAGGACTTGACCACCTCGGTCGTCTGGAACACCTCGAATGTATCGGTGGCGGCTGTCAAGAGCTCCGGCCTCGCGACAGGTGTAGGTACGGGATCCTGTAGTATTAGCGCAACAATGGGTTCGACGAGCGGAACGGGATCCCTAACCATCGGTCCTGCAGTGTCAGTTTCCATCACACCTGGTAGCGCTTCCCTCGCTGTGGGTCAGAGCCAGCAGTTTGTGGTGTCAGTGGCAAATGCCACAAACACGGCTGTGACTTGGTCTGTGGACAGCGTTACGGGGGGCAATAGTGCGGTCGGGACTGTTTCTTCTTCCGGCCTCTATCAGGCTCCCCCGACCTCCGGGACACACCAGATTACGGCAACGAGCCAGGAAGATACCACCAAGAGCGCCCAGATTAACGTGACGGTGGCTTATCAAGGTGTGCTGACGTACCACAATGACAATGGCCGGACAGGGCAAAATCTGAACGAGACCACATTAACGCCAGCGAACGTCAACTCCACACAGTTCGGCAAGCTAACCTCCTATCCCGTCGACGGCGTGATCACCGCTCAACCCCTGTACGTGGCCTCAGTGACGATACCCGGGCAAGGACTTCACAACGTCGTGTACGTGGCGACGGAGCATGACAGCGTCTATGCCTTTGATGCCGACGGCAAGACCTCCGCGCCCCTCTGGCACATGAGCTTCCTCAACCCTTCGGCGGGTGTGACTTCCGTCCCCGGGTCTGAAGTGGGCAATACAGGGTTTCCGGGTGGCGAATTTGGCATCACTAGCACGCCCGTGATAGACGGGGTCGGGGGCACACTCTACGTCGTGTCGTATACTAAGGAAAATGGAGAAGACGTTTACCGCCTTCACGCATTGGACCTCGTGACTGGCGCCGAGAAGTTCGGCGGTCCCACGGTGATCCAGGCGTCGGTGCCTGGTACGGGCGTCGAGAACAATGGCCAGGGTCAGGTTCCCTTTGATCCTGCAGAGCATATGCAGCGCCCGGGTTTGCTGCTGCTCAATGGCGTGGTCTACATCGCTTTCGGGACCATTGCCGAAATTCAGCCTTGGCACGGCTGGTTGCTCGCCTATAGTGCAGGCAACCTCCATCAACTCGTCAGTCTTAACAGTACCCCGAACGGTTACGGAGCCTCATTTTGGGAAGGCGGGTGCGCCCCGGCGGCAGACGCGAGTGGCAACATATACGTTGCTACGGGCAATGGCACCTTCGACGCCAGCGCGGGAGGAGTGGATTACGGTGACAGCGTTCTTAAGCTGAAGCCTGCCGGCGGTCTTGTGCCTGCGAGCGTAATGACCGTGCTCGACTGGTTCAGCCCCTTCAACAGTCAGTACCTTGCTGAGGGTGACTGGGACCTTGGCTCGGGAGGGACTATGTTGCTCCCTGACCAACCCGGACCCCACCCGCACTTGCTCGTGATCTCGGGCAAGGAAGACGTCGGGGGAGGGAAGGGGCGAATTGACCTGCTCGACCGGGACAACCTCGGGGGTTTCAACGCGACCTCTGACCACATTGTGCAGGAGTTGGTGGGAGCCATTAATTTCGCCAATTTGACCACGCCGGCCTACTGGCAGGGTAACATCTATTACGCCTCTCATAAGGACAACCTCAAGGAGTTCAGCCTGGCCAACGGGGTCCTCTCTAGCTCTCCCGTGGCTGTCTCGCCGGAGACTTTTGGGTACCCTGGGGCTTCACCTTCAATTTCGGCGAATGGAACGTCGAATGGAGTCGTGTGGGCCATCGACGCGAGTACTTCGACCAGTTCGTCGAACGGAGGCCCAGCAGTGCTCCGTGCTTACGACGCCACCAACATCTCCCATGAAATCTACGACAGCACCCAGGCGGGTGCGCGTGACACGCTTGGGCCAGCCGTCAGGTTCACCGTACCCACTGTCATTGGAGGTAAGGTCTACGTCGGCACAGGAACTGAACTCGATGTGCTTGGCCTCTTGCCGAAGTGATGGCGCCTCACGTAAGAAAGAACCTGAAAGGATCAGAGACCGAATTGATGGAATCTCAGGTGATAGTTGAGAAGAAAGAGGACTTGGTTCGCCAGTTCGGACCCTGGACCGCGCACAACATCCACTTGGGCGGTGGGGTTTACACGATCGACGAAAACGCGCCGGGGCAGGGAGAGGTTCTCAGGCGACTGATTCAGGCAATTGAGGACATTGCGCACCGCCCGCTCCGGGAGCTCCGAGTACTCGACTTGGCCTGCCTCGAAGGTCTATATGGTATAGAACTCGCTCTCCACGGAGCTGCGGTGGTAGGCATTGAGGGGCGACAGACCAACATCGAGAAAGCTCGATTCGTGAAAGAGACTCTGAGCCTAAACAACCTAGAGCTCATTCAGGATGATGTTCGCCACATCAGTACCGAAACGTATGGCCAATTTGACGTTGTTCTATGTGCTGGCATCCTGTACCACCTGGACGTTCCGGACGTATTTTGTTTCATAGAGCGCATTTTCGAGATGACAACTGATTTCGCGGTCTTCGAAACCCATATCAGCAGCACCGCGAAGGAGGTTCACGTTTATAAGAGCAGACGGTATTCTGGCTGTCCATATACTGAGCACAATCCAGACGCAAGCAAAAGCGAAAAGGAAAAGCGCCTATGGGCCTCCCTTGATAATTCCAGAAGCTTCTGGTTCACCAAGCCTTCCCTGTTGAATTTCCTTTCGCATACAGGCTTCACCTCCGTATACGAGTGTCTTAATCCCTCTACCGTTCGTGATTTCGCCGATCGCGTAACTCTGATTTCAGTGAAGGGGACACGGAAGTCTTTGCTTTGCTCACCTCCACTGAATTTGCGGACGGAGGAGGACTGGCCTGAAAGACCCCAGGGAGGCGTTCACCCTTCGCAAAGAACTCGCCTTGAGCGCTCGCTTGGCGCTGCTGTTAGCTTGATACCAGCTCCAGCCAAAAGGCTCCTAAAAAGGCTGATCGGTGCATAGTTGGATCGGTGTCGGGAGATATTTGAAAGAGTCCTTTGGGTCCACGAACACAACGAGTTCAGGTTGCCACGCATCCGAGGTGCGGCCTGGAGCAAATGACGGTGACGCGGGCCTCGGGTCTTCTGACCAAGGGTGCTAGTAGTGCGGAGAGTCTCTATAATAATTCCGACTTTCAACCGCAAAGAAGTCCTCGTCAAGGCGATCAGGGCCCACTTAGCACAGTCTGCTATCGACGAGATTAGGGAAATGTTCGTGGTCGATGATGGCTCGACTGACGGCACGGATCGCGCCGTATCTCTCTTAGCCGCCGAGGCACCGTTTGCACTTCGCAGGCTGTATCAAGCCAATCGTGGCCAGGCAGCCGCACGCAACCTGGGAATATCACAAGCAACGGGCGAGATTATCCTCTTCGCGGATGACGACATTATTCCCGCCGTCGATCTGCTAGCCGAGCATCTGCGATGGCACGACAGGCATTCTGGACCGCGTGTGGCAGTACTCGGGTTTGTGGATTGGTCTCCGGAGGTTAGGCCGACACCATTTATGAGATGGCTTGGCCTTGATGGTCCACTCTTCGCTTACGCGCACTTTGCAGGAAAGACTGAAGTGGACTTTCGCGCGTTCTACACGTGCAATCTGAGCCTGAAGACGGCGTTGCTTCGAGCGACAGGCGCTTTCGACGAGGATTTTGAGGGCTATGGCTTCGAGGATGCAGAGTTGGGTTACCGGCTTCAGAAGAATGGCATGCGATTACTATACAATCGGGCTGCGGTGGCATATCACTACAAGCGGGTTACGTTTGCAGATGCCTGCCGCCGGGCGCAACAAGTAACTCGTGCGCTCCGCATTCTTGAGCAAAAGGAGGCGGGAAAGAGTTTGCTGGAGCTCGAAGCCAGAGATGGTAAGAGGGCGCGGCCGTCCAGGTTCCCGCAGAGATGGTCAGCGTCGGTACCACGTCCTCTGAGGAAACTGGTCCTCACGCCTTTCAAACTGCTTATAGACACTCAGTTTCCATTGCCGTGGTACGTGTATCGGAGGCTTTATGCCGATGCAACGTCTAACATAGCTCGGCCGAAGCCTAGCGAGTACGAAGCCTCGGGTTCCTCTGCAATCCCGAGATAAACGAGGCTGCGCAGAGAGGCGGTCATAATCACTGAGACCAACGACTGCCCGCGGCGCTAACTCGGTTTTATCTACCTTCAGCTGTGATATCGGATCTTCGACCCGGCGACAAGCTCAGCGGAAGAGGCGTTATGGATCTCTCCATCTGTATCGTGACTTACAATCAGCCGACACTTCTACCGAACTGCGTCGAGGCGTGCCTCTCCGAGATCGGATTGTGCGGGGTGACCGCGGAAGTCATCGTCATCGACAACGCCTCACGTGACTCATACCCCGCACGGCTTTCCGGGCATTCGCCTCTGGTTCGCGTCATCCGAAATGAGGAGAACCTGAGCTTCTCTGCCGCCAACAACAGGGCAATTCGGAGCAGCCAGGGACGCTATGTGCTCATCTTGAATGATGACGCAGTGCTCCAAAAGGGCTCATTGGCGGCGATGGTCCGAGAGTTGGACAGGATGCCGGACGCTGGAGCGATCGGTCCCAAGCTCATTCATCCCGACCGGTCGCTGCAGTCGCGTTTCACTAATAGGCGGTTCCCTCATATTCGAGGCATTGTGATCTCAATTTTCGGTCTTGAGGGCCGGCTGGTGACGAGCGCCCGTTGGCGTGACCTTCTCACTTTGAGCCGAGACCCCGAGTGCAGCGGCGAGACGGATTACGTGGCCGGCGCTTGCCTACTGATTCGTCGCACTGCTTTGCTGGAAGTCGGACTATTCGATGAAGACTTCAGCTATTGGTTTGAAGACACCGACTTTTGTTACCGACTCAAGAAGAGAGGGTGGAAGGTGTTCTACCAGGCCGAGACTTCTGTAATCCATTACGGGTCGGCGTCTTTGAACAAAATCGATGAATCGCACCGAACGATGATGTTTCTGAGGTCCTTAATGATCTTTTACGCCAAAGACGAAGGTCCGATAAAGTCGCTGTTGCTGAGGTTCTTCTTGGGTGCCGCGCTTCTTTGCAACGCGTTTCGCATTTCCCTTCGCTGCTTGTACAGCGTGGGCAGTGAGAAGGGCAGTGATTCCTTCGGCCGCCTTCTCACTTGCTTGCGCCTCTTGCGGCTTGTTTACTGCGGCGCGCGTTGAGTTTTGAAAAGCCGTGAAAGTGCTAATTCAAGCCGCGTGAGTGGGTACGGAAGGGCCGCCGCCAGCAGGGAGAGTTTAATGAGAATTGGAATAGACGCTGGTGCCTTGTGTTCCACAGCGAATGGGATCTCGCGTTCAGTGCGAGAGCTTGCACTGCAGCTTCAGAAATTTGACCGCGTTAACGACTATTACCTTTACTCGAGGAGAGATTTCGATTTCCCCCTGGAAAATCCCCGGTGGCACAAATGCCTTCATCCGCGAGTTCCGTATCTTCTCGGAAACTTGTATCTCAGGAACGGACGCACCGGCAGAGCTGGCGTAGGAGGTTTGGATGTCTTCTGGACTCCCAGAACATTCTCATTCCCTTTTGGGCTTTCCCCTGCTGTCGGTCGCCTGGCTACCGTCTACGACCTCGCCTGGCTTTATTATCCCGAGACCATGGAGACCCGTAACCGCCTTGGCCATCAGCTTTTCGCTAAGAGGGGGATCGAGCACGCGCATCGTATCATCTCTATTTCGGAGTCGACCCGCCGTGACCTAATAGACCGCCTTGGAGTACCGCCTGAGAAGATCCTAGTGGTTCATCTCGGAGTGGCTGACCGTTTTGCACCGCGCGCCCCGATAGAGTCAGCGAGGATCATTGCCGACAAGTACGGCACGTCGACGGATTACATCTGCACGGTGGGAACAATTGAACCGCGGAAGAACATCGTTTCTCTGATCAAAGCGGTCAGGATCTTGCGGGATCGTGGCCAGTTGCGGCATCAATTGCTGGTCGCAGGGAGTTCCGGCTGGAAGAATTCGGATGTTTACGCCACCGTAGAGCGCTGCGGACTGACTGAGCGGGAGGTGAGATTTCTCGGGAGGGTACCGGAGGAAGATCTGCCAGAGCTTTATTCGGGTGCTAGTGTGTTTGTGTTCCCATCCATCTACGAAGGGTTCGGGCTGCCCCTTGTGGAGGCCATGGCGTGCGGCACCCCCGTGGTGGCTTCCAACACCTCCTCGATCCCAGAGGTGGTTCACGATGCTGGGATACTCGTGCGGCCAGATCGACCTGAGGAATTCGCTGACGCTATTCGTCGCGTGGTGAGGGATGAGGCTTTGCGATTCGAGTTGGTCAGAAAGGGAGTTCGGCGTGCCAGGGCGTTTAGCTGGGACGTTGCAGCCAGACGGGTCTTGAGTGCACTCAACACCGTTGCTGCGGCTAGAGATGGCCGAATCACCGCGGGGGGCTCGTAACAGGTCGATTCGGGAGCCGCTGTCCTTGCTGCGAACCGGCCTTCGGACCTGCAAACACTATGAGAATTGGGATTGATGCGAGACTTCTCTCCCGTTGGCGGGGAGGATCCTCGGTGTTCCTGGAGCAGATTGTCCGTGAGCTAGAAAAGATCGACTGCGAGAACGAATATTTTCTCTACTCGAATCGGCCGTTCATTCTCCCATTCGGGAGCGTTCGGTGGCACCCGCGCGTTCGGTCTCGATTTCCTCTTATGCCAGGCACTCTATGGGTCCAGACGGATCTGAAAGCTATGATTCGCGAGGATCGCCTGGATGTCTTTTGGGGGGCAATGCAAGCCATACCGCTCGGCAAGGACACATGGCCGGCTCGCGTCCTGACCGTCCATGACTTGATGTGGATCCTCTACCCTGAGACCCTTCCCTTTTACACGGTCGCTGTCTTTAAGCTGTTCGGCCGGCGCTATGCGAATCAGGCTGACCGCCTCATCGCGATCTCGGATGCAACTGCGCATGACCTGGAGCGGATATATCACATTCCGCGCTCGAAGGTTGAGGTTATCTACCACGGCGTACGTGGCGAATACCAGCCACTCGAGCGGCAGGCAGCCGCGCACGCGATCTCATGTAAGTTTGGAGTTTCCGAGGATTACATTTGCACAGTCGGGACTGTGCAGCCGCGCAAAAATATCGAAACGCTCATAAGAGCCGTTAAGCTGCTCCGAGGCGAGGGTAGGATCCGTCACCAACTCGTCGTCGCGGGCGGGCGAGGCTGGAAGGACTCGAAGATCTATTCGAGTGTCAAAGAGCTCGGGCTAACAGATGACGACGTCCGCTTCCTCGGTTACGTGCCTGACTCGGACATGCCGTCGCTGTATGCTGGAGCTGCTGTGTTTGCGTTCCCATCTCTTTACGAAGGCTTTGGAATCCCGTTAGTCGAGGCTATGGCCTCCGGAGTGCCGATCGTCGCCTCCTGCGCACCTCCCGTTCCCGAGATCGTAGGGGATGCAGCGATCATGGTTTCGCCAAAGTCCGCCCCTCAGTTCGCCGAGGCGATCTTCCGGGTTCTCTCTGATGCGGACCTGCGCGCCAGTATGGTGTCTAAAGGCTTAGCGCAATGTAGCCGCTTCCGCTGGGATGTGGCGGCAAGGCGAGTGCTGGATACGTTTCGCCACGCTTCATCAACGCAGCAATCAGCTTGTGACTGATGTTACATACGACCACCACTTCTATCGCTGCTGGTCGCGGAGTTAGGGCTTGAGGCTCCTTCTAGTTTACGACCATCACTTCTTGAGAGCGGCCGACGGTGCCGTGTATGCCGGTCATCCCATGGCGATTCCTGGTTATGTCGCCTGGCAGCCCTACCTGCGCGTCTTTGAAGAAATCACCGTTCTCGGGCGAATGGGCCGTCTCGAGCGCGGCGAAGTCCCGCGCGGGGCCCCGGCGGATGGACCTGGAGTGGCGTTTCATGGCGTGCCTGATTACCTCGGACCGTGGCAGTATGTTCGCCGCTATCCCACCGTCGCGCTGGCTGTACGACGTGCGGTTAGTGAGGGGGACGCTTACATCCTGAAAGCGCCTGGAGTGCTTGGCCAGATGGCGCGCCGCCACATCGTGAATCGTGCCCGCCCGTATGCGCTCGAGGTCATCGCCGATCCGTGGGACCTGTTGGCGCCCGGCGCCACGCCTTCGGTTATGCGCCCCATGATCCGACGGCGCTGGACGCGAGCGCTGCACTCCATGTGTCGGGAAGCCGCTGCGATCTCCTATGTTACCTGCGAGGCCCTGCAGCGACGGTACCCTCCCGGGCCCCAAACCTGGTCCACCTTCGTCTCTGATGTAGACCTTCGGAGTGTTGAGCTGGCCGGTGCAGATTTGCTCGATGAGCGCATCAGGCGCTGGGATTCGGGATTCTCTAACGGAACGCCGGTGCGGCGCCTCAGAATTGGCTTCGTCGGGGCACTTGGGTCGCTGTACAAAGGCCCCGACGTCCTGCTTGGCGCCGTTGCAGATGGCTTAAAGGCAGGGTTAGATGTCGAGCTGCTGTATGTGGGCGACGGAAAATGCAGATCAGACCTGCAGGAGATGTCGCGCCGTCTCGGAGTCGAGAATCGCGTAAGCTTTCTTGGAGCATTACTACCGGGCCGCGCCATCCAAGACTTTCTTGACGGTCTGGACCTCTTTGTGCTTCCGTCGCGGCAGGAAGGCCTTCCCCGAGCCATGGTGGAGGCGATGGCGAGAGGCTGTCCCTGCATCGGCTCAACTGTAGGCGGCATCCCCGAGTTGCTTTCGGCCGAGGACATGGTCCGCCCGCAGGACCGCGAAGGGCTAGTGGCAAAGATGCGCGAAGTGCTGCTCAAACCCGAGCGCCTGGAAGCTATGGCCCGCCGAAACTTGACCACGGCTTCGGAATATCGGCCTGAAACCTTAGACCAACGGCGCATGGAGTTTTACCGGAAAGTACGGGAGCAGGCTGAGAGCGCACGCCCGGTGATGATAAGATGAATCGTGGTGGGGACCCGAGCTTCCGGATTGTGAGGTCGAACAATGAATCCTCCTCGTCTCTCGCGCTGTCTTTTTCGTGCGGCGGTAGTACTCACGCTGATTGCCACATTCTCCGGTATGCCTCCCCACAGGATCACAGCTTCCGCGGGCCCGCCGCCCGGGTCAGTCGAAGCTTCCTTTCGAAATTTTTGTGGTGCAGTGAACCTCATCTCTACGGCGGATTCCAAGAAGCTTGGGGTGGGATGGCTAAGAATATTATTCGACTGGCGGGCAATTGAGCCGCACAAGGGCGACTGGCAGTGGCAACATACGGACGCCGCCATCGAACAGGTGCATAGGTCAGGAATGGAAATGCTGCCAGATATCGCCTTCACGCCAGGATGGGCGGCCATGCCTGCGCATCCCGGATTCCAGCCATTTAATGGCCCCCCTGCCAAGGTCGCAGACTGGGAAGACTTCGTGGAGCACGTCGTGAGCCGCTACAGCGCTCCGCCTTACAATCTGCGCTACTTTCAGATTTGGAATGAACCAGGGGGGCCCTTTTTTCAAGGAACCGACCAGCAGTTTGCCGATCTGGTTCACATTCCTGCCGCAAAAATTATTCGAACTCACCACGGAATGGTGGTTTTTGGCGGCTTGGCTGACGTCGTCAATCTGCAGCGTTTCAGTGCCCTTATGAACTACCACGACCTCTGGCGCTGGACCGATATCGTTGACGTGCACTACAAGGGTTTCGCCGAGTTTCAGCAGTTTTATCTGGCGTGGGTGGCGAACGGCAAGTGCCGCGGCATGTGGCAAACTGAGGTTGGTAACACGGCGGAGCCAGGATTTCTAGACAGCCTCTATTGCCGCACCTTGCATTGGACGGTCCAAGTAGGCTGGCGCGACCCGGACGAGTTTAAGCTCTTTTGGTACGCGGGCCAGGGCCCTAACGACATATGCCTGATCAATGTGTCGAAGCCGCCTGATCAACGAGTTACGGGTAACGGCATGCAGCTTGCCGCGCTAAACCAGGTGCTCGGGGAGGGGTCCCTGAGCAATTTTACGGAGTTCTCCACCGTCCCGCAAGCTGGACCGCCTGGCGCCGGTTGGGCTCTTGGGTATCGCGTAGGAACCAGACGGGTGGTGATTAACTTCCTGGCCGACCGAGGTTTTTTTCAGGCGCACGCGTCCGCTCTGGTCAGCGTAACCATGCCACGCCCATCACGCGTTCAATTGATGTCGGGAGTTGGCAAGACATGGGATTTGCCCGTTCAGTACAGCGCCGGGCGCGTCCAAGTCGAGGTTCCTTTCCACAGCGGCTTCCTCGACTGCCCCGCCTGCAAGAACGTGGCTGGGTTCCTTGTTTTGGACCAGTAGCCCGAACGTGCCTGCAAGCACCCTTGCACATCAGGTATAGGTTTTGAATCCAATCGATGCCATCGTCGCACTGATTCTCTTGGTGGGACTACTGGTCAACGTTCATCCGGTCATCCCGATTGCCGCCATCTGTGTCGTCATTCTTCGTGGAACGTCGACGAGATTGACGAAGGGAATCAGGTTTGGAAAGGTCGAGTGGGCGGTAGTATCGTGTCTTGCCTATTGGCTGGCCAGTTATTTCTGGTCTACGGGCGATCTTGAGAACTTGGTTTCGTTTGATTTTCTGCGGAACGATGGCGCCATGCTGTTCAGCTACAGCGCCCTCGTATTCTTCCTTGGCTGGCCCTTGAAGCCCAAGCTGTGCCGCGCATTTTGGATGGTTTTCCTCATAGTCCTTTCGCTTGTCGCCGTCGCTGGAACCGCATTGGTCCTCAACCTACCTTACTCTCATTTTCTCGGCCCACTCGGTGTCGTAGACGAGTCGGGGGGCGGCACTATCTTTTTTGGCTGGTATCACGCGCACAACACCGCCGGCGGCGTTTACGCCATGGCCGCCGTACTTGCGTTAGCATTTCTTCAAGAACCCAAAGTTAGCGCGAACCAGAAAATCTTCCGCTGGGTACTCTTAGCCTGCTGCCTCTCTGGGTTGCTGGTTACGTATTCACGGGGTGCTTACATCGCCTTCGTCGCAGGAGCGGCAGTGATTTTGCCCCTCCGTAACCTCAGAACCGTCTTCAAAGCAGGACTGCTTGTGGCTGTGCCGGCCGTTCTGATTCTCGCCCTGAGCAATTCCCTCGTACGGCGTCTCGACAGCACTCTGGATACCTCCGATCCACACGCTCTCGACCGGTTCGCCCTTTGGTCCAGGGCTTGGGGTGACTTCACGGACAGTCCCATCATCGGCATGGGCTACGGCCGCTACAACGATGTTATGGCGGGGTATTGGGGCATCAGGGGTATCGTTTGGGTCGCGACAAAAGCAAAGATCATGAATGATGACTCAATGGCTCACAACTCGTATTTGCACTTCTTGGCTGAAGGCGGCCTGGTGGGCCTTTGGGTCACGATGCTCGTGTGGTGGTATGCCTGGAAGGAACTTTCGTTCTTTGAATCTCACTTCCCGCGTTCTCAGCTTTACTGGCTCCAGAAGGGCGCCCAAGCTTGCATGAGTGTTGGCATGGTGCAGGCCTTGACCGAGCACGCCATAGGGCGTGGGTCAATCGTAATCGTTCTGGATGCGCTCATCGGAATGACCCTAGCCGCGGTGAGGCTGGAGGCTCGCCAAGCTGTGCAGGCGAAGTCCGGCCGAGGGGGCATTGCAGCCAAAGCTCCCACTCCACGCACCGCTCGCGTTCCACTCTCTGGCGTTACAGTCGCGCGTGATTAGGACACGGCGGCAGATTCGACATGGTGCATCGATTATGCCTCCAATCCGCGATTGCGGTTGACAAACGACATGATAGGCATGCACGATTAAGAACCGGGGTGCAAAATCAGAACCGTTGCCCACGGTAGCTAGCAGCGATTTGAGCCGGGCGCTCGCTATCGACGCCGCGATTCCCATACGGGCTCGGTCAAAGCCCTAATGTCAAAGCGACGCCAGTTGGAGGCTTGCTGATGGATCGATTTTATAAGCTGTTGCAGATGAACAGACTGGTGCACAGCCACCGGCTTAAGTTCGCCGGGCTTCTTGCCATGCATTACCTTCGTCAGCGGTACCTATGCCTTAGGTTTGACCCGGTGATGTCCTGTAATCTCCGTTGCCAGATGTGCTATTTCAGCGCTCCAGACTTTGTGAAGGAACATACGGGGCGATTCAGTTGGGAACAGGTCGAGCGGCTGGCCGAGGTTTTCTTTCCGTGGACTTTGCAATTGTATATCGGCTGCGGAACGGAACCGACCACTTACAAAAGGTTCCTGGACATTCACAGTTTAGCCAGAAAACACCGTGTCCCGATGGTAGGAATGGTTAGCAACGGCCAATTGTTAACGGCCGAGCATGTTGAGCGTCTCGTAGACGAGCGATTGGATGAGCTCACTCTCTCGACGCATGGCGTAACGCGAGAAACGTACGAGCGGCTGATGACGAGGGCGTCGTTTGACAAATTCCTGCACTTGCTGGAGACGCTTGATTCCATCAAGAGGCGTAAAGGGTTGAGCGCTCCGCAGCTGCGGATGAATTATACGGTGAATCCGGCCAACCTGGACGAGCTGAGCAGTTTCTTCGACACATATGGCAAAGTCAATATCAGGACCTTGCAAGTGCGGCCGATCATCGATTTTGGGACCCAGCAGTACCGCGAAAAGCTAGATAGCTACCAGTCGAGATATAAAGGAATATTGACGCAGCTCAGAAAAGAATGCGAACGAAGACAGATCCGCCTTCTCGCAAATTTTGATGATTTCCTCTATTCGAAGAGGACGACGCAGGCCGCGCTGCATGATGAAATCACCGTCTACATCGACCCGGAAACGATCTCCAAAGCGGGTTTCGACTATCAGCACGAATCTTATCTTGCATACTGCAAGCGAACCGGATGGTCAAAGTCGATCGCGCGCAAAATGGTTTTGTCGCCTCGACGGTTGGAAGCGCAGAGCACACACCTCTCGTACAATGTGTTTGGATGATGGCGTTCCTATCACCGTCACGCGAACTCCACACCTCCCCTGCCGATTGGCAACTTAAGAGACTGCTCTTGACGGCTCCGACCCCAAAGACACGTCGCGAACCTTGGTACCCAATCAAGAAGCTCTTGGTTAAGCTGGGTCCAATCTGCGGAGACGGCCTCATTGAAGGTTTGGACTCCGCTGTGAGCTATCTCTCTGTCGGTCATTGGATGAGGATCCACAATTTCCGACTTGCGAAGCCCGCTCGAAGCCGCGAGGATCTGTTCGACCTGGTAGCCACACGATTCGCCGACGAACGAGTGCTGTACCTTGAGTTTGGAGTCGCCTTCGGCGAGTCGATGAGGTACTGGGCACGTCTTCTCAGAAACGGAGCCTCTCATCTCCACGGTTTCGACAGCTTCGAAGGGCTGCCGAGCGATTGGAATCGCTCGTTGGTTAAGGGAGCGTTCTCGACTGGAGGGTCAATTCCCGATATTCCGGACGGCCGCGTCAAGTTCTTCAAGGGGCTGTTTGAGGAGATGCTGCCACTATACAGCTTCCCGGAGTACAAGGTGCTTGTAATCAATATCGATTGCGATCTTTACGCTTCGGCTGCATTCGTTCTCACTTACCTTAAGAAGCGAATTCAGCGCGGCACTTACATATACTTCGACGAATTCTGTGACCGCGCCAATGAGCTGAGGGCCTTCCACGACTTTATCGGGGCCACGGGGAGGCACTTTCAGCTTGTCGGTGCCAGTGAAACGTTTCGCCACGTGATGTTTCAGTGCGTGGAATGACCTACCGAGGAGCGGATGGCAGGGCTTCTGTAGCGTTTCAGAATCTGAACCGCATCTGGGTATTTGAGGCTGGCGTGTCGAAACCCGCCATTAAGTATGGAACGGAAGCATGGAACGTGGCAGAGGATCACTGAAGCTTCTGGACCGATACGCCGGGATTCCCGTTGTTGCGATGCTCGGCGTGAAGCCGAAGCGAAAGCACCCTCGTGCATTCTCTTCTTTGGGTCTGTTGCAGACGGCGGCGATTGGCGACACAGTGCTGATGGCCGGAATCCTGTCGGACCTCCGGCGTTCTTTTCCGAAGGTGCGAATCATTCTTTTTGCTGGTCCCAGCAACTACGAAATCGCTCGGCTCTTGGCGGGACCCGATGAGGTGGTGCGCCTGCCTGTTACGAAACTACCTCAGGCCGTACGGGTTCTGCGCGGCAGGCGGGTGGACGTCCTTTGCGACTTCGGACCTTGGCCGAGGGTTAATGCCATCTGCGCCGCCCTTTCCGGTGCTGGCTTCCTGATTGGATTCGAAACGCCCGGCCAATATCGCCATTACGTTTACGATCGCACGGTGCATCACTCGTCCCGAGTGCACGAGGTTGAAAATCAGCGGGCCCTGGTACGTTGCCTAGGAGTCGAATCAAAAACTCTTCCCCGGCTCGCGGTCGACGGGGATCTGCCGGAGGTTCTTGCGCCCAACACGTATGTCGCCTTTCACGGATGGTCAGCCGGATACAGGGGCTACATGAAAGAGTGGCCGGAAGAGCACTGGCTCGCGCTAGCAGAGGCTGTCAGTTCCCTCGGCTATGAGGTTGTGCTTACAGGCGGACCCGCGGATCACGACCGCGCCGAAGCGCTCGCGTCCCGTCTGAAATCGCTTTCGGGCGGTCATTCCTTGAGCTTTGCCGGAAAGACAGACTTGACTGAAACCATCCGCATTCTTAAGCATGCCGTGGCGGTGGTAAGCGTGAACACCAGCGTCGTCCATCTCGCTGCAGCGGTCGGTACGCCGGTGGTGTCGATCAATGGTCCGGTGAACGGGACACGGTGGGGTCCATTGGGGCCGAACGCGGTCTCGGTGGACTCCGAGGGGCCCGATTGTGGCTACCTCGATTTGGGGTTCGAATACGACGGCCATCGCGACGATTGCATGGCGGCTATCAAACCGGACTTAGTTTTCGAAACGTTGATGAACCTATTGCGTTCGCGGACGGGTGAGGATTCTCAGGCAACTGGTTGACTCCAAGGCCGCGCCGGGTCACGTGCACATCAGTTAGTGCGGCCCAGAGTGCGATGACCGTAAGTTGACTCCAACATCGCTGGCAACCTATGGGAGTCTGCGTGAAACTCGATTTTGGCGCCCGCCGGGCGAACGCCCACCGCATCGGCGATGGTCACGTCGTCGCGTGAGCGCTCGCCTTGGCCAATCGTCAGCCAAGGGTAGGCCCAACGACCATGCCTCAGCACTCAATTTCAACGAACAATCCCGGAATGTAGCTGATAAATATGGCACTTCCATTTTTAGAATACGAACAATCCCGGAATGTTTATGAAAATAAGCATGTTAACCAAAAATCCCGGAATGTCAATGATTCATCAACTAGTTGGCGTGCTTCCGCAATGTCGGGTTCATGTATTGAAATGATATAAAAAGAGTTACATCTGATTTCCCGGAATGTTATAGATGGCGTTCGGCTTATGGCGTACGGCAGGTGCGCTTCGAAGGCAAGATGGCCTCAAGGGACCCGAGCTACCTGCCTGCCAGGCGTTCTTCCTCGGTGGTCTAGGCAGTCAGAATGATAGACGGAAAGCGCATCGCCGTAGTTATGCCTGCCTACAATGCCGCACGCACGCTTGAGCAAACTGCCCGCGAAATACCCGCTTGCGTGGATGTTAGAATCCTCGTCGATGATGGAAGCTCAGACCAGACCCTCGCAATAGCGCAACGCCTTGGCCTGAAGACGTTTGTGCACGACAGAAACTGCGGGTATGGGCGCAACCAGCAGACTTGTTATCGTGAGGCGCTCGCCGCCGGGGCGGACATCGTGGTGATGGTCCATCCAGACTATCAATACACTCCGTTACTGGTCACTGCGATGGCGGGTATGGTTGCCGCCGGGGTTTACGATGTTGTAGTCGCCTCAAGAATTCTCGGAGGAGGAGCCCGAAAGGGCGGGATGCCGCTCTACAAGTATGTCGCGAATCGCCTGCTGACAGCCTTTCAAAATCTCTTCACAGGCGCAAAGCTTTCGGAGTACCACAGCGGCTTCAGGGCTTTCAGCAGCGGGGTCCTCCGCAAATTACCCTTGCTTGAGAATTCAGACGATTTCGTCTTCGACAATGAGATTCTGGCGCAGTGCATCTATTTTGGTTACCGCATCGGGGAGATATCTTGCCCAACGAAGTACTTTAGAGAGGCGTCGTCCATCGATTTTCGAAGAAGCGTCATGTATGGAATCGGCGTCTTAGCGACAACGCTGAAACTAATCTGTCAGCGCCTCAAAATTGCGAATTTTGCGACCTTTAGTCCGCTGGGTAGAAGACTTCAGCTTAGTTGCGACGGAGGCTCGGAAGCCCGACCGGAGCCGCAATTGTCCGAATTTCGGAGCGTCCGGGAAGCGAAGCCGAAATCAAAGCCGCGATATCCTCAATAATAAATGGTTTGGACAGCGTAGGTGACGTCAAGGATTTGAAGCCCGGCTGGAACCCCAGGGTGGGTGCTGGTTTCCGCCAAGCGACGGAGGTTTGATGGGAAAGCGCGCCTTAATTACTGGAATCACGGGCCAGGACGGTTCCTACCTGGCGGAATTTCTGCTGGACAAAGGCTACAAAGTATTCGGGCTCGTGCGCAGGTCAAGCACGATAAACTTTGAGCGTCTCGCGCACCTCCAGGACCGCATCGAGCTACTTGCTGGGGATCTCCTCGACCAGAGTTCGCTCATGACTGCACTCAACCAGAGCGAGCCGGACGAAGTCTACAACCTCGCCTCCCAGTCATTCGTGCCGACTTCCTGGAACCAGCCGGTTCTCACGGGGGAATTTACGGCTCTCGGTGTTACACGTCTGCTAGAGGCGGTTCGGGTGGTGAACCAGCAAGTGCGCTTCTATCAGGCGTCGTCGAGCGAGATGTTTGGCGCTGTGACAGAAAGCCCACAGAATGAGAGCACGCGGTTCCACCCTCGAAGCCCGTATGGTGTTGCGAAACTCTACGGGCATTGGATCACGGTGAACTATCGCGAAAGCTATGGGATCTTTGCCTGCTCGGGCATTCTGTTCAATCATGAGTCGCCGCGTCGAGGCTTGGAGTTCGTGACCCGAAAGGTGAGCTATGGCGTTGCCCGAATCAAATTGGGTCTTGAACGCAAGCTGAAGTTGGGAAATCTTGACGCTGAGCGCGATTGGGGCTTCACGGGAGATTACGTGAGGGCGATGTGGCTGATGTTGCAGCAGAACGAAGCTAAGGATTATGTTGTAGCCACAGGGGCCACGCACTCCGTCCGCCGGTTGGTGGAAGCGGCGTTCGGACACGTCGGCCTGGATTATCGTGAGCATGTTGAGATTGACCCCTCGCTACTTAGGCCGGCTGAGGTGTATCACCTGTGTGGTGATGCTTCAAAAGCAGAGCAGGAGCTGGGTTGGCACCCCACAGTTACATTCGAGGGCCTCGTGGCCATGATGGTGGACGCCGATCTCGCCGCCATTGAAACGCGGGGTTTGCGACACACTGAGAGCAGGCCATGAAGGCGTTGATCACCGGGGGCGCCGGCTTCGCTGGCTCGCACCTTGCCGAACACCTTCTTAACCAGAACTGTGACTTAACCCTGATCGCCCGCCCTGAGGAAAGCCTTGGAGGGATCGAGCATTTGCTTCCGCAGGTCAGATTGGAACATGCTGATTTGCGGGACTTCGATCGAGTGCGGCGGATCCTGGCGGAGGTAAGACCTCATCGCATTTATCATTTGGCCGCCCTTTCGTCGGTGGTCGAGTCATTCCACAATCCCCGCGAGTGCTATGACGTAAATCTCGGCGGGACCCTGAACCTCCTGGAGTCGTGGCGGGATCTGGGGTTTGAGGCGCGGCTGCTGCTCGTGAGTTCCTCGGACGTCTACGGCCAGGTGAACGAGGTAGACTTGCCGCTGCGAGAGGGATCCTCTCTCCGGCCGGCCAGCCCTTACGCCGGAAGTAAGGTCGCCGCCGAGTTTCTAGCATTGCAATTCGGGTTGAGCTACGGCTTGCCCGTGGTGCGAGTCCGCCCTTTTCATCATACTGGACCGCGCCAGAGCCCAGCTTTTGTTTGCTCGAGTCTCGCCCGGCAGGTAGCTGAGATCGCGTGCGGCTTGCGTCCAGCGGTCATTTCGGTGGGGAACCCCGACGTTGGACGTGATTTCTCGGACGTGCGGGACATCGTGCGCGGTTATGCACTTCTTATGGACCGGGGCCGGGCGGGCGAGGTCTATCAACTCTGCTCCGGACGGGCAGTTACCGTCGGCCTGCTCATCGAATGCTTGACTGCCGAAGTTCCGATCCCAATCGAGGTACGCATCGAAGCGACGAGGGTTCGCGCGGGAGAGGCGACGGTGCTGTGGGGGGATCCCGCAAGAGTGCGAGCCGAAATTGCCTGGTCGCCGGAATACGAATTGAAGAAAACCCTAAGTGACCTTGAGGCTTACTGGGAAAAGCAAATCCGGGATGGAGCGGCCCTCAAATTGGAGCACCCTGCGGTCGGCGGCGTCGCTCTATAATCGGTTGTCACTCAATGTTATAATGGCAAGTCGCGCGCGATGATAGGACCTCATGCCCAGCGCTGCAACGGTCGCGGACTCCGTAGTGGCCGATTGTCGGCTTTGAGCCTTGCAGTGCTCTGTCGGTCGACGGTATCGACACGCTCGAAGGGGGGTTTGAGGTTCGGTCCGGTCTATGATCCGAAGTAAACTCGTTTTCCAGCAGATCGCGCTGAAGCTTGGTCTGTACGGAGCGTTCTCGGCCGCTTACTGGATGGCTTATTGGCTGCGCTTCGGTCCCATGTTCGTTTCGGTGCGGCCGGACGTGCGCCCATCGGACTACGTCTTGCTCTATCTGGTGGCAGCGCTGACGTGGGGTGCGCTGTGCCGCCTCGCGGAGCTCGACCAGCTTTGGATGGCCGCAAACCAGGCACGTTGGCTTTGGGGTTCTGTCTGGGTGACAGCGGCCACGCTCATGGCGATCTTCTTTGGTGCATTCTTTGTCCGGACGTATTCGTTTTCTCGCCTCTTCATCATCTTACTTGGGCTTCTGAACATCCTTTTCGTGATGATTCTACCTAAGGTCCTACTCATCCTCGCCCACCGGCATTCAGGTCCAAAGGCGGATGTCAGAATCCTGATCGTTGGAGATGGCCAGTGCGCCGAGCGAGTGGCTGAGCGGGTGCGAGAGAACTCCTGGGTGCCGTGCAAAGTTATAGGATATGTAGCCGTTGGTGACAGCCTAGGCGGCGTCGTACGCCGCCTGGGAGCAGTGGAAGACCTAGAGGCGGTGTGCCGCCGAGAGCCGCTGGATGAGATCTTGGTGGCGCTGCCTCTCGCCGAGCTCAGCCTGTTGCCGGAGCTAAAACGGGCATTGGCGCACGTTTCGGTGCCCTCACGGCTGGTCTGCGACTTTTTGAAGGAAGTGTCTTCCAGCGCCACGGTGTTCGAGTTCTTTGGAACGTCGGTGGTTGATCTGCATCGCAGCCCGGCCGACTCGCCAGTCTACGCGATACTGAAGCGTTCGTTTGACGTGGTCGTGGCTGGCATTCTCCTGGCGCTGCTCTCGCCAGTTATAGCTCTCATCGCAATCCTCGTGAAGCTGACTTCACACGGCCCCGTCTTCTTCTCCCAACAGAGAGTGGGGCTCCACGGCCGAACTTTCCTGATTCATAAATTCCGAACCATGCGGGTTGAAAGCCAGGACTCGGCCGATCGGGTCTGGACAACCATGGACGATTCTCGCCGCACGGCCTGCGGTGCCTTTCTGCGGCAGTTCAATTTGGACGAGCTCCCTCAGTTGTGGAACGTAGTTCGCGGCGACATGAGCCTGGTGGGTCCCCGTCCCGAGCGCCCTCACTTTGTCGACAAGTTCTCGGTTGAGATCGAGGAATATAACGTGCGCCACTTCCTCAGATCTGGCATCACGGGATGGGCTCAGGTTAATGGTTGGCGCGGCGATACCTCCATCGCCCGTCGAGTTGAGTGCGATCTCTATTACCTCCAAAACTGGTCTTTTCTGCTCGACCTGAAAATTCTCTGGCTCACTCTGTGGAGAGGATTTCGCGACCGCAACGCTTATTAGGGCGCGGCACGATTGATGAATCGGACGCTCGAGATCGTCCTGGCCGTCGTAGTGGTGGGTACCGCCTTGGCTTTTGGCGGTGTGGTGCCTGCCGCCTATTCGGCGATGGAAATCGTTGTGTTCGCCTCCCTGCTGGCGCTGCTGATTCATGAAACCTGGCAGGGGCGGATTGAGCTGCACGTGGCGATGCCGCCGATGTTGTTTGCACTCTGGTTGGGCCTCGAATTAGTGCCACTACCGCCTGGATTGATTCGCTTGCTAGAGCCCGCGCGGTTTCAGGGTCCCAACCCTCTGCATGTTTCAGGCACAGCCTGGGTGACGTTAAGCATTTATCCCCACGCCACGATTCTCACTGGGATCCGATTCTTGGCGTATTTGGCGGCCTTTGTGCTCGCCGTCCACGTGTTCGATTCCCGCCGAAGAAGCAGCCTTTTGGTGCGTTCCTTGATCGGCTTAGGACTCTTCGAAGCGGTTTATGGCTCGGTCGAATACCTGACCGGGTGGGAGAAAATCTTCACTTACAGTAAACAGGCTTACACGGGCATGGCCACCGGCACCTACATCAACCATAACCACTTCGCCGGGGCCCTGGAAATGACGCTGCCTCTTGTGGTGGGCTACGTCTTCTACTATTTCCAGATATGGCAGGAAGGCCGTGGCCGGAGGTCCTTTCGTTCGGGGCAGTCGGGATCCTCGGCGGGCTTCGCGGCGGTGGCTTGTGTCTTCCTGGTGATTGTCATGCTCGTGGGGCTGCTGTTCTCCCGCTCGCGATCCGGTATTCTTGGCGCTTTGATCAGCCTGCTCTTCATCGCGCTTTTGGCCCAACTGCGCGTGCGCCGCAAGACTTGGCTGCTAGGTCTGTTCATCTTCCTGGCGGTAGCTGTGGGCTACGGGCTGTGGATTGGACTAGGGCCCATGCTGGCGCGCTTCGAAACGTTAGGTCTTGGTCAAAAGGAGTTCGACGTTGCGACGCGGCTCTCGTTTTACAAAGACGCCCTGGGCATCATTCGCGACTATCCCTGGGCGGGCACTGGCCTCGGGACCTTCGCAGTCGCCTTTCGGCATTATCAGTCAGATTGGGTGATCTACTTCGTCGAACACGTCCACAATGACTACGTGGAGTTTGCGGCCGAAACAGGGCTGTTGGGTGCTTCGCTTCTCTTCGCTCCCATCCTCTACCTGCTCGTGCGTATGGTCATTGCCTTCGTAACTGACTCCCGCCGTTATCGTCCCTCGGTACTGCTGGGGTGCATAGGAAGCGTGTTTGCGATTCTGCTGCATAGCGCTACCGACTTTAACCTGCAAATTCCGGCCAACGCGCTGGTCTTGGCCGTCGTGCTCGGGATTGGTTACAAGGCAGCCTGCGTTGAGCGTAGGACGGAAGATGCTGAGACCACTCCGGCACGGCCGCGACATAGGGCTCACGCAACGGTGGGGAGGCATTAGACTCCCCGGCGCGCGCGGCAAACAGGCTGATGGGGCTCACGTCTCCTCGCCTGAGCTTGCTCTCCTCACATAATCGCCGCCGGAGGAGCCGGTTCGTCAGGGCTGCCCGCGTTCGCGAGCGGCACTCTTACCATGACCGCGATCAAAGCAGCGAGAGCAGCCAGCGCGGCCCAAATGGGCGCCGTCCAGTGGACGAGGGTGACGTCACGGCCTGCCCCCACGAGGCCGGCGATAACCAGACCACACAGCGCCTCACCGGCGATCAATCCCGAAGCTGTGAGCACGCCGGCGTTATCCACCCGAGCCTTCTGGGCCTCGTTCAGCCCCTGGCGATCGCGCAGTTTGTCCGTAATCCAGCGGATGATGCCGCCTAGAAAAATCGCGAACGTCGTTCCCAGCGGAAGGTACATACCCACTGCAAAAAGCATGACGCTCTTCACCTCGATCATGATCATGGCCAGTCCCAACAGGATCCCGACAATCACCAGCGGCCACGCCATGTCGCCTCCCACGATGCCCTTCGCCAGCATGGACATCAGTCCGGCTTGCGGCGCGGGCAAAGCAGGGCTGCCGAAATGGTAGGCTTTGTCGAGGACAGCTAGCGGGACGAACAGGACAAGAGATGCCACCACGATGCCGCACAGGTCGCCGATCTGCATCTTCGCTGGCGTTCCGCCCAGGATGTAGCCCACCTTGAGGTCCTGCAGCATCTCGCCCGCAACCGCGGACGATACGCAGATGACCGCTGCGACACCCAGAACCGCGGCTACACCTCCGGTTCCCGACACTCCCAAAGCCACCATCAGCAGAGCCGCGATGACTAGCGTACAAAGAGTGAGTCCGGAGACAGGATTATTCGAGGAGCCGATCATGCCCACTAGGTTGCCGGAAACGGCGGCGAAAAAGAAGCCGAGTACCACCATCACCAAGGCGGCCACCAACGCGGCCGTTGCCACTTGTGAGCTCGAGAGATTTCCCGCGCCGCCGATAAAGAAGTAGTAGAGCGCGATCATCGCCACCAGCACGAGCCCCACACCCACGAATACCGCTTTGGAGTTCAGGTCGCGATCGGTGCGGCTACCGGACGCTTGCACAACAGCGGACTTCTTGAGATCGGAGATGGCTCGCCCCATGCCGGCCGCCAGTTGCTTGCGCATCTTGAACAGGGTATAAGTGGCGCCCACCAGCATTCCGCCCACCGCGATGGGCCGCACCACTGAGAAATAGATCGCCTGAGACAGCAGTGTCCATGAGATCGGGTGGCCCGCCGGCTGTCCGGTTTGAATGTAGGGACCCACGGCGAAGGTGAGCAGAGGAACCAACAAGCCCCAGGCCAGCACGCCGCCGGCGAAATTCAGCGACGCGAGCCTGGGCCCAATTATGTAGCCGACACCAAGATAAGCGGGACTCACGTCCGGGCCGGTGAAGATGGTACCTCCGCCCGTGATGGTGGTCGCTACACTGGGATTGGTGCTAGTTCGCAACAAGAGCTTCTTGCCGAGGGCGCTGATGCTGACGGGAAACGTGTTGCTGGCGCTAAAGACGTTTACCGCGCCCAGAAGGTACAGGAAGCCGCCGAAGCCCATGTTGGCGAACAGGATTTTCGCCGCCTTCGCGCCCTGCTGCCCGGCTTTGTGGATTTGCGAAGCGGCGACAGACTCCGGAAAGGGAAGCTCGGGGTCCTCCACCATTACGCGGCGCAGCAGCGTGACGAACAGAATGCCGAGGGTTCCGCCGATCACCATCAGCGCGACCGAGTTCCAGTATTTCGCCCGGGTCAGCCCCGGCCATAAGCCCGCCATGATGAAAGCAGGAATGGTGAAGACGGCACCCGCCGCAACGGACTCGCCAATGGAGCCCACCGTGCGGGCGATATTCTCTTCCAGCAGCGACCCCTTCATCAGTCGCAGCAGCGCCATCCCGATCACCGCTGCGGGATAGGTGGCGGCAATCGTCATCCCGGCCCTCAAGCCGAGATAGGCATTGGCGGATCCCAGGATTCCCGTCATCATCAGCCCGATGAGCAAGGCGCGGAACGTGAACTCCTTCATCTCCATGGTTTCGGGGACGTAAGGGGTGTGCTTCTTGGAAGCGGTTTCGGGCTTGGTGGTCACTTGGGTGCTCATGGTTGGTTCCTATAAGGCGCAAGGCCCGTCTTGGCTTCCTGGGCTCTCGACGAGCGCTGCACGAGCGCTTCGCTGATTCTAAATGAGATAGTGGCTTCGTTCCTCGATTTCGGTATGTTTTTCCGCCCTGGAAGGGCGCAATGTAATAGCCGGGGGCAGCGCCCCCGGAAAAGGTGTCGTCATCATAGGACCGACCCTGAAGGGGTCGCATAGCGATTCACGCCCCATCTGGTTCACTAGCGTCTGCGCCACGCCTTAGATCCCATCTCGGTCTGCGTATTGACCCTTTCAGGGTCGTCACGGGTGTTTCGACCTCGAGTCCGGGGGCGTTGCCCCCGGCTATTGTCTGGCTCCCTTTCAGGGAGCTTGCCACCATACCCTCAAGACAGAAGCTCGGCGCTGCGCGAGCGTTTCGCTGATTCTAAAAAAGATAGTGGCTTCGTTCCTCGATTTCGCCATGCTTTTCCCGAGCTTCCGCCCTGGAAGGGCGCAATGCAATAGCCGGGGGCAGCGCCCCCGGAAAAGGTGTCGTCATCACAGACCGACCCTGAAGGGGTCGCATACCGATTCGCAGCGTATTGACCCCTTCAGGGTCATCACGGGTGTTTCGACCTCGAGTCCGGGGGCGTTGCCCCCGGCTATTGTCTGGCTCCCTTTCAGGGAGCTTGCCACCATACCCTCGGACAGAAGCTCGGCGCTGCGCGAGCTGTTCGCTGATTCTAAATGAGATAGTGGCTTTGTTCCTCGATTTCGCCATGCTTTTCCCGAGCTTCCGCCCTGGAAGGGCGCAATGTAATAGCCGGGGTCAGCGCCCGCGGAAAAGGTGTCGTCATCGTACGACCGACCCTGAAGTGGTCGCATACTGATTCGCAGCTTATTGACCCTTTCAGGGTCATCACGGGTGTTTCGACCTCGAGTCCGGGGGCGTTGCCCCCGGCTATTGTCTGGCTCCCTTTCAGGGAGCTTGCCAGCATTTCCCTCAAGACAGAGGCTCGGCGCTGCGCGATCGATTCACTGATTCTAAATGAGATAGTGGCTTCGTTCCTCGATTTCGCCATGCTTTTCCCCGAGCTTCCGCCCTGGAAGGGCGCAATATAATAGCCCGGGGGCAGCGCCCCGTGCGAACGTGTCGCCATCGTAGGACCGACCCTGAAGGGGTCGCATAGCGATTCATGACCACAAATAGCGTTCGTCGTGTCGAATCTGTATCGCATGCCGGTGTTTGGTTGAAAAAATGATATGCACGATAAGGCTCACGAGCCCGCCTATTGACCCTTTCAGGGTCAGCCTGGGGGATTTCAACTTCCAGTCCGGGGGCGTTGCCCCCGGCTATTGTCTGGCTCCCTTTCAGGGAGTTTGCCACCACCCTCGGACAGAAGCTCGGCGGGCGCTGCGCGAGCGCTTCGCTGAGTCTAAATGAGATAGTGGCTTCGCTCCTCGATTTCGCCATGCTTTTCCCGAGCTTCCGCCCTGGAAGGGCGCAGTGCAATAGCCGGGGGTAGCGCCCCCGGAAAAGGTGTCGTCATCACAGACCGACCCTGAAGGGGTCGAACACCGATTCGCGGCTTATTGACCCTTTCAGGGTCATCACGGGTGTTTCGACCTCGAGTCCGGGGGCGTTGCCCCCGGCTATTATCTGGCTCCCTTTCAGGGAGCTTGCCACCATACCCTGAAGACAGAAGCTCGGCGCTGCGCGAGCTGTTCGCTGATTCTAAATGAGATAGTGGCTTCGTTCCTCGATTTTGCCATGCTTTTCCCGAGCTTCCGCCCTGGAAGGGCGCAATGTAATAGCCGGGGGCATCGCCCTCGGAAAAGGTGTCGTCATCGTAGGATCGATCCTGAAAGGTCGCATACCGATTCACGACCAGTCAATTACCGACTTGGGGCCGGAACCGGTACGCCGCCACGTCAGAAAAAATCGCCAGCACCAGAAAGAGAGGGCCTAGCGGAAGCGACCAGCTTATCGACTCGCCGCGCAGGCCGATCACTAGCATCACGATGGCCCCTAGCGTCAACAAAACGTCGCCGGCCAGCATCAGGTTAGCGGCGCGAGCCTGGCGCTCCTGGTGTTTTGCAATGACGCCCCCCATGAAGGGGAGCAAGACTCCGGCCAACAGCGCAACGGCCGCCCCAATGCCTTGCAGGTTCCGGCGCCAGGTGAACACGATGGGGAGAATCAGCAGGAGCAGGCCCCAGATGCCCACGGCGATTTGAAGGCTTGCCATCGACTGCCCTGGTATTGGCTGCGTTCCGTCATTCTCTAAGTCTGCGTTCAAAACGTTTACCTCCCATGTCTGCCAATGCCTTCTTTATCAGCAAGATGACGGGATATAAACCATAAGCTTGCCTATTTTCAATAAGACGACGGCAGTCTCGGACCCCTTCTGGAACCGCAGAGGTTGTGATGCCCGCCACTCTCACCGCTTGCTGGCATCCCCCTGAAGTCGCGACGCCCCTCGCATTTCAGATCGCAGATTCGAGATTTCAAAGGATCGCAAATTGCCTCCCGCTACCCTCCAAGTTTCGCTCGCGCCTTGTCGCTGACACGCTTGCCGTCCACGTTCTTGCCGGCCAGTTTGGCCATGGCCGCCTTCATCACTTTTCCCAGGTCCTTGGCCGTTGAGGCGCCCGTCTCGCTGATGGCCATGGTCACGGCTGCTTCAATCTCATCGTCGCTGGCAGCAGCGGGCAGGTACCCTTCTACGATCTTGATCTCGGCTTCTTCCTTGCTGGCCAAGGCTTCCCGGCCGCCCTGCCGGAACTGCTCCGCCGCCTCGTGCCGTTGCTTGACGAGCGTGCGGAGAATGCCCAGCGCCTCCGATTCCTCGAGCGTCCGGCCCAGCTCCACCTGCTTCAGTTTCAGCGCGGTCTTCGTCATGCGCAGCACACTCAAGCGCAGCTCATCCCGCGCCTTCATGGCCGCCACGAGATCTTGATTCACCTGTGCAACGATCCCCATAGGGTCCCATTCAACCCCGTCAAGCCTTTCGCCGGGCAATTGTGCTTACGGCGCCGAATATACCACAAAGCAGGAAAGACTGAAGTCAGAAGTCAGGAGGCAGAAGAAAGAAGCCAGAAGAAAGAAGCCAGAAGTCAGAATCCTAGCCCTTGGCGTCCGGGGTGATGCTGGCTTGATCGATTGCGATACTCAATCACACGGTCGCTCAGCCGTTTGACCTTCTTCTGGCTTCCGGCTCCTTGCTTCTTACTTCTGGCTTCTGACTTCTGACTTCTACTTGCCACTTGCCACTCGCCACAGTCTCTCACAGCCGCCGTCCCAACAGGCTCAAAACGAGCACGGCCAGCACAATCAGAGTGAAAAGGGTATACAGAAAATCGCGGTGCCGCAGGAAGGCGATCAGTGACAATGCCACCCGCGCTACTGGGGTTGCAATCAGCATGAGAATGCCGAGCTGAATTAGACCTCGCCCCCGGCCGGCGAGCACGTCCCTTAAGATGCCTCGCACGCTGTGGTAACTGCCTTGGAAACGATGGTAATTGGGCACTTCGCCGCCGTGGCGAGCGAGGTACACAATGCCGCCCAGCATCACTACCGCTGCGGCAGCGATGACGCCGCAAATGAGGAGGGTTGCGATCACTTGCTCGAATTGCTCGTCGTCGGCGGTTCCTTGGGAATTGTCAGAAGTACGCATGATTTCGGGTCAGAAGTAAGAAGCCAGAAGTAAGAAGTAAGAAGCGAGATTCTTGAATACTGACTCGTGTCTTCTGACTCCTGGCTCCTGCCTTCTTGCTTCTGGCTTCTACTCCAAGGCGGCGCCAAGCCGCCGCACTGCAACGCGCCTCTGGCGCTGCACAGCGCCTCACAACTTTCCGGTCAAAGCGCCGTACATCATTTCGAGCGCCAAAGCCACAATCACCAGTCCAAAGATCTTTCGCAACCGGATGGTCTCGGCGGTGACCAATACTCGAACGCCCACCAGTGACCCGGCCAGTACCCCCAGCATCACCGGCATCGCGAGGCCCGGCTCCACGTAGCCGCGGCGCAGATAAATTCCAGCGCTCGCCGCGGCGGTGACGCCGATCATAAAGTTGCTGGTGGTGGTCGAAACTTTAAACGGAATACTCATTGCATGGTCCATCGCCAGCACCTTGAAGGCTCCCGAGCCGATGCCGAGCAAGCCTGAGAGCGCGCCGGCCACGAACATCAAGCTAAAGCCCAGCGGAACCCTGCGTACATGGTATTCGCGTGGGCCCGTCGGTGTGGGAAAGCTGCCGTCCATTTTCAGAAGCTTTGCCACCGGGCCGCTCTGCTGAGCGAGAGCCCCCGGCTTTCGAGGCTGCATCGAGAGATACGCGGATCCCAGCAGCATGACTCCGAAGATGACGCCAATGGCCGGCGTAGACACCTTGGCCACCATGAACGCGCCCAATAGCGCGCCGAAGGTGGTGGCGATCTCCAGGAACATTCCCACTCGAATGTTCGAGTACCCTTCCTTCACATAAGCCGCCGCTGCGCCGGATGAAGTGGCGATCACCGAAACCAGGGAAGCGCCCATGGCGTAGTGAATGTCGACATGGAACAGCAGAACCAGCAGCGGCACAATCACCACGCCGCCGCCCAGGCCGGTGAGCGAGCCCAGAAAGCCCGCCACGGCGGAGCCGAGCGCCACAAGTAGGCTGAATTCAAAGACGTTCAACACGCAGCCCTTTCTGCTGCAAAGACGCCTCCGATCTCTCCTTGACACATCAGGAAAGAGGCAGTATCCTCCTAAGTTCGCTAGGAGAGAGCTGTGAATCCGCAAGCTGAACTACTGCCGGGCACGCTGGACCTGCTGATTCTGAAGGCGGCTTCGCTGGGGCCTCGCCACGGCTACGGCATCCTGCTGCGCATTCAGCAAATCTCTGCGGGCGCGTTTTCCATCGAGCAGGGAGCGCTCTACCCAGCTTTGTACCGTCTTGAGCGCCAGCGCCTTCTCGACACCGAATGGGGCGTTTCGGAGAACAATCGCAAAGCCAAATACTACCGGCTGACTTCGGCGGGGCGCAAGCGCCTGCGGCAGGAGACCGAGAGTTGGAATCGTTTGGTGGCCGCCATTGGCGTGGTCCTGGGCGCCAGACCTGAGGAGGTATGACCGTGGCAGGATTTGCGCGTTCGCTTTTAGATACCCTCTTCAAGCGCAGGCAGATGGAAGGCGAGATGTCAGACGAGCTGAAGTTCCATCTTGAGAGCCGCGCGCAGGACCTGGCGAACTCGGGCCTTTCTCCGGCGGAAGCGCTGCGGCAGGCGCGCCTGGAATTTGGCGGCATGGAAGGTTACAAGGAGCAATGCCGCGAGGCCCGCGGTACGAGATACTGGGACGAAGGTCGCCGCAGCGTTCTTTACGCCGTGAGGATGGCGCGGAAGAACCCCGGCTTTACTGCGCTGGTGATTGTCGTGTTGGCGCTGGGGATTGGCGTGAACGCATCAATCTTCAGCGTGGTCAACGCCGCGCTTCTGCGGCCGCTGCCCTATCGCGAACCCGGGCAGCTGATGACCATCGGCGAGACGCGAGCCCAATTCGATGTGCCGAACCCTGACAGCTCGTATCCGGATTACGTCGATTGGACCCGGCAGGCCCAGGGCTTCGAATCGATCGCAGGTTACAGCGGCGACGGCGCTACGTTCACAGGGGCCGGCGCTCCCGAAATGTTGGACGTGGGCCGGGTGACGGCCAATTTCTTTTCGGCCTTGGGCGTTAAGCCTGCGCTGGGACGCGACTTCGTTGCCGCAGACGACCTGACCGATGGCCCCAAGATTGTGATCGTGAGTCACAGATTCTGGAAGGAGCACTTGGGTTCAAATGCCAACGTCATTGGAGAGGTGCTTCACCTGGATGGCGAGGGCTACGCGATTATCGGAGTGCTACCGTCGCAATTTGAGTTCGCGCCCATGGACTCTCCCCCGGTTTGGGCGCCCTTAAGGCCAAACCACGACATGGCGGCGCGCCGCAATCTTCGCTGGATGCATGTGATCGCCCGTCCCAAGAACGGCGTTTCCTCTGCGCAAGCTTTCGCCGAAATGCGAGCCATCACGGCGCGGCTGGCGTTGGCCTATCCGCAGGAGGATGGAGCTGTCCGGCTGCAAATCGGCACGTTGCGGGAGCAGATTGTCGGCCAGGTGCGACCGCTGCTTCTTACTTTGTTCGGAGCCGTCAGCCTGGTTTTGCTCATCGCTTGCGCCAATGTCGCCAACCTGCTGCTTTCGCGCGGAACGGCTCGCAAGCGGGAGATCGCCGTGCGAATGGCGCTGGGAGCAAGCCGCGGCCAGCTCATCCGGCAGTTCCTGACCGAAAGTTTGCTGCTGGCGCTGGCCGGCGGTGCGCTGGGACTCCTGACGTCGCCGTGGTGCGTGAGCCTGATGACGAGGGGAATTCCCAAAGATCAGCTCGCTTCCATGCCTTACCTAAGTTCCGTTCACATCGATCCGGCGTTGTTGGCTTTCACCTTCCTGATCGCGGCGGGCACCGCGCTGGTTTTCGGACTCGCGCCCGCTCTCGATCTCTCTCGCGCGGACATGAACCAGAACCTGAAGGAAGAAGCGCGCGGTTCGGCCGGTTCCGGCACATCCCGGCTGCGCAGCGTTCTGGTGGTGGCTGAACTCGGCCTGGCTTTGATGCTGCTGGTGGGCGCCGGCCTGCTGCTGAAGAGTGTGGCAGCGCTTTTCCACGCGGACCCCGGGTTCGACACAAACAATCTGCTGACCTTCAGCATCGGTCTGCCTTCGATCGCTTACAAAGATGATGCCGCCGCGCTGGCCTTTGAGCAGCGCTTCACGGGCCAGCTGCGGAGCCTGCCCGGTGTAGAAAGTGTGGCGACGGTGAGCGTCCTTCCCTTGACCGGCGGCGGAAACAGCGTTCGCTTTGTGGTAGAAGGACGGCCGGTGGAGAAAGGCCACGAGGACGAGTGTTTTATCCGCAGCATCACAGCCGACTACTTCAAAGTGATGAAGATCCCATTGGTGAAGGGACGCTTCTTTGCGCCCACGGACGGGAGTGGCCAGAACGGCACGCCGCCCGTCCGAATCGTCAATCGTGCCTTCGCCAGGCGGTATTTCCCCAACGAGGATGCGTTGGGCAAGCGCATCCGCTTTACCTACTCACCCCAAAACCCTTTCGTGCAGATTATAGGTATCGTTGGCGATGAGAATGCCGCTCAACCCGGTGCGCCGCCGGCGCCTATCATCTATACCTTCTTCGATCAAAATCCCGACGGGTTCTTTAACGTCGCGGTGCGCACAGCCGGTGACCCGCTGAGCCTCATGGGCCCCATCCGCGGCGTGCTCAACAGCGATGATCCGGAGCTGCCGATGATCGAGCCTCAAACCATGGAACAAATCATTGAGTCGTCGCCGGCCGTCTTCCTTCGGCGCTATCCGTCGTTCCTGATCGGCAGCTTTGCCGCTCTCGCTCTGGGCCTGGCGCTCGTGGGCCTATACGGCGTCATCTCTTTCTCTGTGGCACAGCGGACGCGAGAGATTGGGATTCGCATGGCGCTCGGCGCCGTGCGGCGCGATGTGCTGAGGATTGTCCTGAGGCAGGGTCTGCTGCTCGCCGTGGGGGGCGTTGGTTGTGGCGTGGCCGGCGGCCTTCTTTTGACTCGCTTTCTCGGGAGCCTGCTCTACGGCGTCCGTCCCACCGATCCTGTAACCTTCGCCGCCGTTTCCGCGCTTCTGATCGCGGTGGCGCTGATCGCGAGTTACGTCCCCGCTCGCCGGGCGACGGAGGTAGACCCGATCGTCGCGCTACGGTATGAGTGACGGCGGCTACGACCCTTATCACACTTTGATAAAGATGCGCTTGCGGTAAAAGAGCCAGGCAAACAGCCAACAAACCAGCACGAAGGCGAGAGAATAGAGTAGCGAAGAATTAGCCGGGTTTGCCAGCGGTGCGAAGACTCGCTGGTAAATAAGCTCCTGCCAGGTCAGCACCCCACCGCTCGCTAGTTGGACGTGGTAGGCTTCCAGCACGTTCGCCAGCACCTCAGAGAACGTGTAGGCGGCGATAGCGTTGGCGCCGAAAACGATGGCTGGTAAGGTCCAACGCCCGCGCTCCTGTTTCACATCCAGCAGCCAAAAACAAACCGCCAGACAAACCAGCGCGAAGCCTGCTGCAAAGAGCACATAGGAACTGGTCCAAAGCTTCTTGTTGATGGGGAACCACAGGTTGAAGAACTTGCCCGCTGCGAGGCCGACAACGCCCATGGCCAGCATCCAGGCCGCTTTGCGCTTGGCGCTCGCACTCGAGCGCAGCCACTCGCCGGTGAGCACGCCGATAAGCGTAGTGGCCAGAGCAGGAATGGTGCTGAGCACGCCTTCGGGGTCGCGCGTGCCCTCGTAGAGATGGCCGAAGAGAAGCTTGCGGTCAAGCCAGGCTGCCAGGTTGCGGTCAGGATCGAGCAAGGGGATGTCGTGCGTCGGTACGCCGAATCCGGGCACGGGAACGAAGCGCATCAGCACCCAGTAGCCGATGAGGAATATCGGTATGGCGGCCAGTTGCGCCCGTGGGCCCGTCCACAGCACAAGCACTGAGCAAACCAGGTAGCAGACAGCGATTCTCTGCAGCACACCTTCGATGCGAATGTGGTGCAGGTTGTAGTGGTTGGGAAAGCTGTTGATGATGAAAACCCCGATGGCAAACAGGATTGCGGAGCGCTTCACGACGTGCAGCATCAAGTGCGCGCGCGACTCGCCGCGCTTGAGGCGCGAGGCGAACGAGAACACCATCGAAACGCCCACGATGAAAAGAAAGAAGGGAAACACCAAATCCGTGGGCGTCCAGCCGTTCCACTGCGAATGCTTCAGCGGCCAGTAGGCGGCCTCACCGTCGCCGGCGTTGTTCACCAGAATCATGCCCGCGATCGTGATGCCGCGGAAGATATCCAGCGACATCACACGGCCGGCCAAGGGTTGCTGGGGTTCTACGGCGGGGGCAGTGGAAGCTGGGACTGTGGCTTCGGCGACGCGCTGTGCAGTTGAAACGCCCATGCCCTACTCCTCCGGCACAACATGCGCGAGCCGCCCGCCAAGTGAGGCGGCCTTGCCGATGACAGCAATTATCTTATCTGATAGACGCGCACGTAATCCACTGTCAGGCAATCCTTGGGAGCGCGGGCGTCCCGCCCGCTGCTTGGCATCAACGATCGACGATTGTCGATTGTCCATTGAATAAAAACGTCGGCCTTGTAATTGCCAACCATCAATCGACAATTGGCAATTGAAAGCGGCGGGCGGGACGCCCGCGCTCCCAGGCGCCTCGCCGAGCGGGCCTTCACGCGCAGGCTTACTCAATGGAGTTGATCTTCATCGCGACCTTCAGAGTCAAGTCCTCCTGGGTCACTCCGAAGTTCGAGCGCGCAGGCATGGGAAGATCGCGCAGGACGTCGCGGAATTTCAACGGACGTGACGGCCGCACCGCAGAGAAGCCGATGCAATCCGCCACCCGGCAGGCGACGTGGACGAGCGAAAGCATGTCAAACTTGGCCGGCATCTGGCGGTCATGGTGGTGCGCCGCGATTTCGGCGAATTGCTGCGGCAGCTTCCACTGTTCGGACAGCCAGCGGCCCGCCTGGCAGTGGTCCATGCCGAAGAGCTTCCGTTCCTCGTCCAAAATGTCCAGCGCATTTTCTTCAGCCACAAGAAGCAGATTGCTGTACTGAAGCGGCTCTACCACCGTCAAGGCAAGCCTGCCGACGTCATGCATCAGTCCAGCCAGGTAAGCCGTGTCGCGCTCCATCATGCAGGGACCGGCGAGCTCCTCGCAGACCAAGCCGCAGGCCAGGCTGTGGCGCCAGCACGCCAGCACGCCCGGAATCTTGAGGGAATCCAACAAGTACGATCGCATGCCCACGGTGAGCGCAACGGCCTTGACGCGTTGAAGCCCCAGCAGAACCGTGGCTTGCAGAATCCCCGTGATCTCCGTGCGGAAGGTGAACAGGGCGGAATTGGCCATGGTGAGCACTTCACTGGAGAACGCAACGTCTGACCGGATGAGCGCCGCCAGCTCCTTCATGCCCGCGTCTTCCTTGGAAAGCAGTTGCAGAATGCGGGCTGCCACCGCCGGAAACGGCGGCAGATTGATCAGAGCCCAGGGCTTCCGGGCCAATTCAGAAGGTTGTTCCTTCTGACTCGTTGTTGACGCCTTCGGATTCACGACGTGTCTTTCCATTCGCCAGTGTCGAATTACGGCCAAATTGCTACTTTCGGCAGGAACGCTTGGGCCTTTAGTACTCGACGGGGCCGACCGGAACCCTTTTATTTGCAGAAAAAAGCACGCCCTACAGATTCTCAATAATTGCGCTCGCGAAACCGCTGGTGGAAAGCTTCTGAACGTCGCCGGCTCCTTCCAGCTTCATCAGCCGCTCCAGGTCGTAGGTAACGCGGCGCTGCCCAATGGTTTTCGCCAGGGCATCTTCGATGCGCTCGCTCACTTCCGGCCAGCCCAGGAACTCGAACATGAGCGCGCCCGAGCGGATCACGGCCGAGGGATTGATTACGTCTTTGTCCGCGTACTTGGGCGCGGTGCCGTGCGTCGCTTCGAACACGCCGAAGCCGTCACCGATGTTGGCGCCCGGCGCGAGACCCAGGCCGCCGATCTGGGCGGCGCAGGCGTCCGAAAGATAATCGCCGTTCAGGTTGGGCGTGCAGAGCACTTGGTATTCACCGGCGCGCGTGAGGATTTGCTGAAACACCGAGTCGGCAATACGGTCATTGACGAGCACCTTCTTCTTCCACTCACCGTGGCCGTGCGAAGTGCCGATGGAGTCGAGGCAGGCTTTCACTTCCTCGGCAATCTGCTGCTTGAACGCCGGCGGGGCCATTTCGATGCCAGGCTCAAGCTCAGCCGCAAGCTGCTCAATCGTCCCCTGCGGCTTCGCGTCTTTGCCGCCCAGGATCCAGCTCTCGCGCTCGGTCACGACGCGGTCACGGAACTCCTCGCGCGCGAGCTCGTAACCCCAATCCCGAAAGGCACCTTCGGTGAACTTCATGATGTTGCCCTTATGCACCAGCGTTACCGTCTTCAATCCATGGTCAAGCGCGTACTGGACGCCGCGCCGCACAAGTTGCTTGGTGCCCGTAATGGAAATCGGCTTGATGCCGATGCCGGAGTCCGCGCGGACTCGCTTCTTGTTGCCGTCCGCCTTCAGTTGTTCGTTCACCAGATCAATCACGTGGTGGGCGGCGGACGTTCCTTCGCGCCACTCGATGCCGGCGTAAACGTCCTCGGTGTTTTCACGGAAGATCACCACGTTCATCTGTTCGGGATTGCGCACCGGCGAGGGCACGCCGCGAATGTATTTCACCGGGCGCCAGCAGGCATAGAGATTCAGCAACTGGCGCAGCGCTACGTTCAGGCTCCGGATGCCTCCGCCCACCGGCGTGGTGAGAGGGCCTTTGATGGCGATGCGAAACGCCGTAATAGCATCGAGCGTCCCTTGCGGCAGCCACTCGCCGAACTTGTGGAAAGCCTTCTCGCCGGCGAAGACTTCGTACCACACGATATGGCGCTTGCCGGCAAAGCTCTTCTCCAATGCGGCGTCGAACACTCGCCGCGACGCCTTCCAAATGTCGCGGCCGGTTCCATCGCCTTCGATGTAAGGGATCACCGGGCGGTCTGGCACGCGGAAGGAGCCGCTCTCGAAGGTTATGGCCGCGCCTTCCTTAGGCACGGGAACTTGGTTGAAAACCTGACTCATCGGGTGTCATCTCCTGTTGTTTTAAGCGTGTATTCTATCAGACACGAGCCTCCGGATAGCGATTTGACGTGTTTCGGGGCGGGCACGCCCCGAAACGCCGTTGCCAATTCCTGTCTCGTCGCACCCAAGAGTTTAGATAGCCGACGTTGACGACATCGATATAATGTATTGTCGCGTTTCTTGCCGTGGCCTGAGCTCGACCTCCGTGAGGAATTATGGAAAGGAAAGACCCTGAGGCTGGTCGGCCTACTCTCGACCCCTCCGGCCGAAGCGATCCCGCTTCTCCTCCGTTCGAAACGAGTGGTCCCGCTAACTCGGCGGCCGGAGAGAACGATTCCGTGGGGCCGTACCGTCTTCTCCACAAGCTTGGCGAAGGTGGTATGGGACAGGTCTGGCTTGCGGAACAGGCCTCTCCCGTGAAGAGGCTTGTGGCCCTGAAGCTGATTCTGGGCGGACGTTTCAGCCAGGACGCGCTGGCCCGTTTTCATCTCGAACAACAGGCGCTGGCGATGATGGAGCACCCTTCCATCGCCAAAGTGTTTGACGCCGGAACCACCACCGATGGCCAGCCTTACTTCGTGATGGAGTACGTGCCCGGCGAGCCGATTACCGACTACTGTGATCGCAAGCGCCTCTCCATAGCCCAACGCTTGGAGCTCCTCGTGAGGGTCTGCGAAGGTGTGCAGCACGCCCACCAGAAGGCGATTATGCACCGCGACCTGAAGCCTTCCAACATTCTGGTGGTCGAAACGGATGGCCGGCCAACCCCGCGCATCATCGATTTCGGAACCGCCAAATCGCTCTCGAGCCAATCCTCGGGCGGGGCGACGCTCACCGGCGTCGGGCGCATGGTGGGAACCCCGGGCTACATAAGCCCGGAACAGGCTGATCCGGCGATCGTCGACGTGGACACCCGCGCCGACGTATATTCGCTCGGCGTTGTTCTTTACGAGCTGCTCAGCGGCTACCTGCCCTTCGACCCAAACCAGTGGCAGGGGAAGAATTTCTGGGATGCCGTCCGGCAACTGAAGGAAGAGGACCCTCCCCGGCCCAGCACCAAAGTCGCCTCCGACACGAAGCTCTCGACGCCCGCCGCCGGAAACCGCCAAACCGAGGCGCCCCAACTGGTGAGTATGCTGCGCGGTGATTTGGACTGGATCACTGCCAGGGCGCTGGAGAAAGACCGCGAACGGCGTTACGGAACTCCTGCGGAGCTGGCGGCAGACATTCGGCGCTTTCTGGCCCACGAACCCATCGTGGCGCGGCCGCCCAGCCGGGCCTACCGCATCCGAAAGTACGTGCAGCGCCACAAGATTGGAGTGGCGGCAGGTGTTGCGCTGGTCGTGCTGCTGGTTACCTTTGCGTTGCTTCAAAGTGTGAACCTGCGCCGTGTTACCCGCGAGCGTGACCGCGCCGACCGCGTGACGCAGTTTATGGTGGGGTTGTTTAAGGTGTCGAATCCCAGTCAGGCCCGCGGCAACACCGTCACGGCTCGTGAGATTCTCGACAAGGGCGCCAAAGACATCGAAGCCGGCCTCACCGGCGAGCCGCAGGTGCAAGCGGACCTGATGCGCGCCATGGCGCAGAGCTACGACGGATTGGGACTTTACTCCCGCGCCCGCGACCTGATGCATCAGGTCTTTGACATTCAGCGCAGCACCCTCGGCCCTCACGATCGCAAGACTCTCGAGTCCATGAGCTTTCTGGGTTCCACCATGCTCTCGTCTGGCCAGAGCACGGAAGCCCTGAAGTGGCTGCAGGATACGCTTAGTATCCAACAGAAGGTACTTGGCCCCAAAGATCACGACACACTCACCACGCGGCGTTATCTGTGCGACGCCTTGTACGCCGAATCGAACTTTCAGAATGCGGAGCACTTCGCGCGTGAGACTCTGGCCCTTGATAATCAGGTGCTGGGACCGGAGAATCCGGAAACGCTCGATACCATGTCAAGGCTGGCGGAAACGCTGGAACTTCAGGCGCACTACCCCGAGGCGGAGAAGCTGAACCGCGAAGTGCTCGACACCGAACGTCGCACGCTCGGCGCCGACGATCCGGCCACGCTCCAGAGCATGGACTCGCTGGCCAAGGTGCTGATCGAAGAAGGTAATTACTCCCGGGCGGAGACTATACTCAATCAGGCGCTCACCCTCGATCGCCGTATCCTGGGCGCCGAGCACGCCCACACCTTGGACGCTCTCGGCAACCTCGCCTACGTGCATTTGAAGGAAGGCAAGTACCCCGAGGCCGAGACGCTCTACCGTGAACTCGTGGACACAGAGGCGCGCATGAACGGCCCGGAAAGCATCGACAATGTTGCCGACATGGAGGAACTGGCCGTGACCTACGCCCGCCAGGGCCGCTACCGGGACGCGTCCCAACTGTTTCACCAGGCCATCGACATCACCGAAAAGAACAAGGAGACCTCGTTAACCAACATCGGCTGGTATAACTTTGCCTGCGCCGCCGCCATTGCCGGACGCCGCGATGAGGCCTTCGATTACCTCCACGAAGCTATCAGCCGCGGCTTCGTGTATCCCGATGCCATCAGCACTGACCGAGACCTCACGTCACTCCATTCTGACCCCCGCTTTGCCCCAATAGTCGAGGAAGCCCGCGCCCGCGCCGCTGCACTGCAACCGAAATAGAGGCGATTTGTGGGAGCCACGTCGAGGCGGTTTCACGGCGCCCCGCCAGCCCGCATTTCTCACGAGGATTCGGAAAGGGCGGGACTTTAGTCCCGCCGTCACAACGTCCGTCGGATATTTGCCTCCTTCCGATCTCGGCACAGCTTGCATTCCCAAGCTGTGCCGAGATCGGAAGACAAAGAGCGCAGTTTCGCGCGATCGGCGGGGCTGAAGCCCCGCCCTTTCCGAATCCTCGTGAGAAATGCGGCCTAGAGGCATTCTCTTCGAAGCCTTGCGAAGGCGCGGAGCTGCAAGTCAGGTCCACGTCCACCTGCGCGGGTGCGCGACATAAAAGTGGAAGTCAGGCTGCCCGGCGGCTCTCCCAGTAATCCTCGAAGCGGCCGTTGAGACAACAGCAGCGCAGGGCCACGATGGCGTTCGCTCCTCGGACGGTCCAGAAC